>Ga0193699_10000596_pt1 | contig 15349 bp, 12 predicted proteins | sample L3c2metaG_FD_160095 | JGI IMG/M metagenome (GOLD analysis project Ga0193699, IMG submission 160095) | Soil microbial communities from a riparian zone of the East river system, Colorado, United States - L3c2 | ecosystem: Environmental > Terrestrial > Soil > Riparian zone | place: USA: East... | reverse complement strand
GCGTCCGGCAAGTCCGGGCTGTTCGATCTGGCGCTCGCCCACGAGCTGTATGCGACGCTGCTCGGTCCGGTCGAGACGCTTACGAAGGACAAGCGCAGTCTGCTGGTCGCGCCGTCAGGCGCGCTGACGGCGCTGCCGTTCCATCTGCTGGTGACGGAGCAGCCGGCCGCCGCGATCCCGGAGAAATTCGACGGTTATCGCGATGCCGCCTGGCTCTTGAAGCGTCAGGCGGTGTCGGTGCTGCCGTCGGTCGCCAGCCTGAAATCGCTGCGCGCCTTTGCGCGCAACGACCATGGCGTCAAGCCGATGACCGGTTTCGGCGATCCGCTGTTCTATCCATCGCAAGCCGGTGGCGACAAACGCAACCCGGCCAAGACCGCCGCCCGCGGCGTGGTGGCCGGCGCTTATACCGATTTCTGGCGCGGTGCCGGCGTCGATCGTGTCAGGCTCGCGCAGGCCTTGCCGCCATTGCCCGATACCGCCGACGAACTGAATGCGGTGGCCAAAGACCTCGGCGTTGCCGCGTCCGATATTCATCTCGGCAGCGACGCCAGCGAGACGACGCTGAAGCGCACGCCGCTCGCCGATTATCGAATCGTCTATTTCGCCACCCACGGTCTCGTCGCCGGTGACGTGAAGGGCCTCGCCGAGCCGTCTCTGGCGCTCAGCATTCCCGCGCAGCCATCCGAACTCGACGACGGGCTGCTGACCGCGAGCGAAGTCGCGCAGCTCAAACTCAACGCCGACTGGGTGGTGCTGTCCGCCTGCAACACCATCGCCGGCGACAAGCCCGGCGCGGAAGCGCTGTCGGGCCTGGCGCGCGCGTTCTTCTACGCCGGCGCCCGGGCGCTGCTGGTAACGCATTGGTCGGTCGATTCGGCCGCCGCCACGCGCCTGACCACATCGACCTTCGATCGGCTGAAGGCCGATCCGAAACTCGGCCGCGCCGAGGCGCTGCGCCAGGCCATGCTCGGCTATCTCAACGACGCCTCATCGCCGAAAAATGCCTATCCGGGATTTTGGGGGCCGTTTGCGCTGATCGGTGAGGGCGCGGCGCGCTGACAGCGCAATCATTTGTGCAGTGCAACGAACGCCTTCTTCACTGTCTGCGGCGCTTCGTCGCGTAAATTTGTCCTGCGAAATAAAGCCTTGCTGCAGCAACTATTTGAGTCACATGAATGATGCTGCCTTGGAATAAACCAAATAACAAGGGATCGGCTTGGCAAGCCCGGCGTTCATCAGTAATAGGTCGCCGGACCGGAGCAGCAAGGCTATATTGAAGGTCACCGCGACAGCGGCGCGACTGGCGACATTCGTGCTGGAGATACGCGGGTTCGAGGAGGATTCATCCGTGCAAGAGACGGGCGTACGCAACGGTGCCTTCGGCGCCGACAAATTCGGCTTAAAAAAACTCAAGGGCGTGAACTGGAATTTCGGCGCGCCGCAACTCTATGAGCACTCGCTGGCCGCCGGCGAGGCGGTATTGTCCGCCGATGGCGCGCTGTGCGCGGACACCGGCGAGTTCACCGGCCGCAGCCCCAAGGACAAGTTCACGGTCCGCGATGCGTTGACCGACAAGAACATGTGGTGGGCCGGCAACCAGTCGATCACGTCAGAACAATTCGAAGCGCTCTACGCCGACTTCCTCAAGCACGCCGAAGGCATGACCCTGTTCGCGCAGGATCTCTATGGCGGCGCCGAGCCGAGCCTGCGGATCAAGACCCGCGTCTTCACCGAACTCGCCTGGCATTCGCTGTTCATCCGGACGCTCTTGATCCGCCCCGAAGCGTCGGAGCTTGCGAGCTTCGTGCCGGAACTCACCATCATCGACCTGCCGAGCTTCCGCGCCGATCCCAAACGCCATGGCGTGCGCTCGGAGAACGTCGTCGCCATCGATTTCGCCCGCAAGATCGTCCTGATCGGCGGGTCTTATTATGCTGGCGAGATGAAGAAGAGCGTGTTCACCACGCTGAATTACTATCTGCCCGAAAAGGGCGTGATGCCGATGCACTGTTCGGCCAATGTCGGCCCCGACGGCGACAGCGCCATCTTCTTCGGCCTCTCCGGCACCGGCAAGACCACGCTCTCGGCCGACCCGAAACGCACATTGATCGGCGACGACGAGCACGGCTGGGGCGAGGACGGCGTCTTCAACTTCGAAGGCGGCTGCTACGCCAAATGCATCAAGCTGTCGCAGGAAGCCGAGCCCGAGATTTTCGCGGCCAGCAAGCGCTTTGGCGCGGTGCTGGAAAACGTCGTGCTCGATGAGCGCACCCGCGTTCCGGATTTCGACGATGGTTCGAAGACTGAAAACACCCGTTCGGCCTATCCGCTCGAATTCATCCCCAATGCCTCGCGCACCGGCCGCGCCGGTCATCCGAAGAATGTGGTGATGCTGGCCGCCGACGCGTTCGGCGTGATGCCGCCGATCGCGAAACTGACCCCGGCGCAGGCGATGTATCACTTCCTGTCCGGCTATACCGCCAAAGTGGCGGGCACCGAACGCGGCCTGGGCAAGGAGCCGCAGCCGGAATTCTCCACTTGTTTCGGCTCGCCATTTTTGCCGCGCGATCCCTCGGTCTACGGCAATCTGTTGCGCGACCTCATTGCAAAACACGATGTCGATTGCTGGCTGGTCAACACCGGCTGGACCGGCGGCAAATACGGCACCGGCCGCCGCATGCCGATCAAGGTGACGCGGGCGCTGTTGACCGCGGCGCTGAACGGCTCGCTGCGTACAGCCGATTTCCGCACCGATAAATATTTCGGCTTCGCGGTGCCGACCTCGCTGCCCGGCGTCGAGCCACACATCCTCGATCCCATCAAGACCTGGGCCGACAAGGCCGAGTTCGACAAGACAGCGCGTTCGCTGGTCGGCATGTTCCAGAAGAACTTTGCCAAGTTCGAAGCCCAGGTCGACGCCGACGTCCGCGCAGCGGCGCCGGAAGTGAAGCTCGCGGCGGAGTGATGATCCGTCATTCCGGGGCGCGCGTAGCGCGAACCTCAGATGTGCAATTGCACATCGGGGAATCTCGCACAACAATCTCCTCGTCGTCCCGGCGAACGCCGGGACCCACGCCGCGGCCTCTCGATAGAGGCGCTGGAGTAGCGGCCTTTTTCACCCATGAACGCCGGTGGTTATGGGTCCCGGCGTTCGCCGGGACGACCTGAAATAGCGCCTCTTAATCTTAAGTATTATCCGGAAACACCGCATTGCTGGGTGTCGGACGGTCGGTGATCTGCAGGCCGAACAGGCTGCCGATCAGCTCGACCGCGACGCGCGCGGTGCGGCCGCGTTCGTCGAGGAACGGATTGAGCTCGACGATATCGACCGAGCGCACCAGGCCGGAATCGTGCAGCAGCTCCATCACGAGATGCGCCTCGCGATAGGTGGCGCCGCCGGGCACCGTGGTGCCGACGCCGGGTGCCACCGCCGGATCGAGAAAGTCGACATCGAAGGAGACATGCAGCACGCCGTCGCGGGCCCTCACCCTGTCGATGACCCGCCGGATCAGGACGCCGACCCCGAACTCATCGATCGCGCGCATGTCGGCGACGCAAATGCGGCGATCGCGGACGAGATCCTTTTCGAGCGGATCGATCGAGCGAATTCCGAACAGGTCGAGCTGATCGGGGTTGATCGAGACGCGCAGCCCATTGCCCAGCAGGCCATCGAGTCCGGGCTCGCCGCACAGGAACGCGGACGACATGCCGTGCATGTTGCCGGTCTCGGTGGTGTCAGGCGTGTTGTAGTCGGCGTGGGCGTCGAGCCACAGCACGAACAGCGGCCGGTTCATTTCCTGCCAGTAGCGCGCGACGCCGTTGACCGATCCCATCGACAGGCTGTGATCGCCGCCCATGAACAACGGAACCGCGCCGGAGCGGGCGAGCTCGAAGGCGCGTTCGCTGAGTAGGCGAATCCAGGTTTTGATCTCGTCATAATATTTGGCATTGGCCGGCGGCGAGCCTTCGGCTTCAAAAGCCGCCGGTACCGCGAGATTGCCGTGGTCCTCGACGCAAAAGTCCAGTTGCTCGAGCACGCGGCCGATACCCGCCGTCCGCAGCGCATCCGGTCCCATCAGCGTGCCGCGCTGCGACGCGCCGATTTCGATGGGAACGCCGAGCAGGGCGATGCGCGGCTTTTTCGATACGTCAGACATCAGGCGCGGCTTTCAAAAAGATCGTAGGGTGGGCAAAGGCGCTCTTCGCGCCGTGCCCACCATTCAAGATATAACGTTTTGATAGATGGTGGGCACGGCGCAAGAGCGCCTTTGCCCACTTACGGCTACGCCTTGAAATACGCGATTTGCGTGGTGGTCGCGAGCAGCTTCCCGTTCGGCGACCATAATTCGCCGTTCTGGTCGCCATAGCTCTTGTGGAAAATCTTGGCATCGGCCACCGCGAGCACGCGGGTGATATCTTCCGCCGCGAGTTCCTCCGCGGAGGCATGAAAATAGGTCGTCAGCGAGACCGTGCCGAACGGCAGCACGGCGCGCCTGGCATGAAAGACGCGGCCGAAGAACGCATCCGACATCGAGGTCAGCGACAGCATATCGATCTTGCGCGGCACGCGGTCGCCGATCCACAGTTTGGAAAACGCACTCGCGGGCTCGGTCCGGGGCGCCGATCCGCTAAAATCCGGGTCGCCCTCGACGAAACGAAAGTCATACTGATTGGCCCAGGAGGCCGCGAGCTTGGGAAAGGGCCGGATCTGTTCGAATGGTTTTGCTTGCGGAAATGGCGCGGGTTGGTGTGACCATGACGGCCGGCGTTCCGCGAAAACCGCGGTGGCGAGTGTCGCGACTTCGGCGCCGCCTTGCGTCAGCTCGACGCACCAGTGCTGGCTCGACCGGTTGGCCTTGACCAGGCGGACATCGAGATCGAAATCGCCTTGCACGATCGGCGCACAATAATTGACGGTCAGCGCCAGCGGATCGCCGGAGCGCTGCGGGTGGTCGATCAGCGCCCGCAGGATGGTGGCGGCGGTGGCGCCGCCGAACGGGCCGACAAAGGCCCAGTAGTCCTCGCTGGTCCGCCCCTGCCAGCGGCTGTCACCGGCGGTGACCCGGGTGGCGTCGTCGAACAAATGTGGGGCCTTGGTGAGCATGCGACCTCGGAACGTAATCGTAAATCACCGTCATTGCGAGCCGTTGGCTCGCAATGACGATTTACCTTTCAGCGAGTATCACGGAGAGGCGTGCGAATCCAATGACGTGCGAGGTAATGGATTCGATGATTGGTCTAGCTCAGCGCGTTGCTCCGCGCTGCGCGCCCGGCTCCTGCACGTCCTGTGGCGAGGTCCCGCGCACCGGCACGTTCCAGATCTCCTGGGCATATTCGCGGATGGTGCGGTCGGACGAGAACCACGGCATGCGCGCGACGTTGAGGATGCTGGCCCGGGTCCAGGCCGGCACCACCTGCCAGCGCGCGTCGATGCCGCGCTGGGCCTCGTAATAGGCGTCGAAATCCGCGCTGACCATGTAGTGGTCGAGATGGCGCAGCGCATGCGCGATCGATTCGAACCGGCCGGGATCGCCGGGCGAGAATTCGCCGCACCCGATCGCGTTGATGGCGCGCGAAAGCCGCGGCGAGCGGCGGATCACGTCGGTGGCGTCCAGCCCCTGCTTGCGCCGCACCACCACGTCGAGGGCTTCCATGCCGAAGATCGCGATATTTTCCGGGCCGACATGATCGCGGATCTCGAGATTGGCGCCGTCCAGCGTGCCGATGGTCAGGGCGCCGTTCAGCGCGAGCTTCATGTTGCCGGTGCCGGAGGCTTCCATGCCCGCGGTCGAAATCTGTTCGGAGAGGTCGGCGGCGGGAATGATCACCTCGGCGAGGCTGACATTGTAGTCGGCGAGGAACGCGACCTTGAGCCGCCCGCCGATCACCGGATCGTTGTTGACGACTTCGGCGACGTCGTTGATCAGCTTGATGATCAGCTTGGCGTAGCGATAGCTCGCCGCCGCCTTGCCGGCGAAGATCTTTACCCGCGGTACCCAGTCCTTCTGCGGCTCGTCCTTGATGGCGTGATACAGCGCCACGGTTTCCAGGATGTTGAGCAACTGCCGCTTGTATTCGTGGATGCGCTTGATCTGGACGTCGAACAGCGCCGACGGATCGACCTTGACGTTGAGGCGTTCGCCGATCAGCCGCCCCAGCACGATCTTGTTGTGGTGCTTGACGTCGCGGAACTGCTGCTGGAACACATTGTCGCTGGCGCGGGCCTCGAGCAGTTCGAGCCGGGAGGGATCGTCGAGCACGGCTTCGCCGCAGACCTCGCGCAACAACTCGGTCAGCTTCGGGTTGGCCAGCATCAGCCAGCGGCGGAAGGTGATGCCGTTGGTCTTGTTGGTGATGCGCGCCGGATAGAGATGATTGAGATCGTGGAACACGGTCTCCTTCATCAGGTCGGAATGCATCGCCGAAACCCCGTTGATGCGGTGCGATCCGACGAACGCCAGTTGCCCCATCCGCACCTTGCGGCCGGACCGCTCGTCGATCAGCGACACCGAGGCCTTGAAATCGTCGTCGCCCGGGCAGCGCTGGTCCGCCAGCGCCAGATGAGCGACATTGATGCGGTAGATGATTTCCAGATGGCGCGGCAGCAACCGCTCGAACAGTTCGACCGGCCAGGTCTCGAGCGCTTCCGGCAGCAGCGTGTGATTGGTGTAGGACAAGGTCGCCACCGTGATCCGCCACGCATCGTCCCAGCGCAAATTGTGCAGATCGACCAGGATGCGCATCAGCTCGGTGACGGCGAGGCTCGGATGGGTGTCGTTGAGCTGCACCGCGGCCTTCGATGCCAGCCCGCGCAGCTGCCCGTCGGAGACCAGGTGGCGCTTGACCAGATCCTGCAGCGAGGCCGAGACGAAGAAATATTCCTGGCGCAGCCGCAATTCGCGGCCCGCCGGACTCTCGTCGTTCGGATAGAGGAATTTGCAGATCGATTCGGCGCGGGCTTCTTCCGCGGTGGCGCCGAGATAGTCGCCGGTGTTGAAGACGTCGAGCTTGAGCGGGTCGGGCGAGCGCGCCGACCACAGCCGCAGCGCGTTGACGTGCTGGCCGCGCCAGCCGACGATCGGGGTGTCGTAGGCGACCGCCTGTACGGTCTCGGCCGGATGCCAGATCGCGCGGTCGCGTCCCTTGGTCTCGACGCGTTCGACGCCGCCGCCGAAATGCACGTGATAGACCACTTCCGGCCGCTGGAATTCCCAGGGATTGCCGAAGCCCAGCCATTCGTCGGGATATTCGTGCTGCCAGCCCTGCGAGATGATCTGGCGGAACAGGCCGAAATCGTAGCGGATGCCGTAGCCGATGGCAGGAATCGCCAGCGTCGCCATGCTCTCCATGAAGCATGCCGCCAGCCGCCCGAGGCCGCCATTGCCGAGTGCGGCATCCGGCTCGCATTTGCGCAGTTCGGAAAGGCCGACGCCGAGGTCGCCGAGTGCGGCCTCGAACACCGGCAGCAGCCCCATATTGTTCAAAGCATCGGTGAACAGGCGGCCGATCAGGAATTCCAGGCTGAGGTAATAGACCCGCTTGCGGCCGGCATCGTAGCTCTGCTTTTCGGTGGTGAGCCAGCGATGCACGATGCGGTCGCGCAGCGCCAGCGCCGCCGCCTTGTACCAGTCGTGCCTGGTCGCCATCCCGGCGTCCTTGCCGATCGCCAGCCGCAGCTTGGCGAGAATGGCGCTCTTGATCTCGGCCAAAGCGAGTTCGTCGATCGGCTGGCCGGGCGCCGGATAATTCGCTGGGAACGGTTGGTCTGCCAAAGCTTGATCCTGCCACTGAGTCTTCATGGAATGATACGCGCCTTATGCCGGGATCGAAACCCGCCGGGGGCTCCGTTTGTGCAGTGCAAGCATGGCTTTTATGCAAGGACTGGGCCGATTTGCGACATCCGCGCGGCATCCATTTGGTGATATGGTGAGATCGGAAACACGGTGCCAGCGATAAATCAGGGAAGGCCTGATAAATCAGGGAAGGGATTGGCCATGAGACTAGCGATCGAGATTGCCGCCACCGCATTGCTGGTAGTCTGCATCAGCGCGTCAAGCGCGGCGTACGCTGCCGGCAAGGCCGGCCGCAGCGCCGACGGCCTGAGTTGCTCGTTCAGCGTCGCGACATCCGCTTCGCCCGCCGCGCGCTGCGCCGCGATCCGCCGCCAATGCGGCGGAAAATTCTACGCCAATTATTGCGGCGACAAGATGCTGTCGGCGATGTGAGGCGGCATCGATCCGCTAAGGCGGTCAGCGATAAGAGTTCTGAGCTGCAATCGCCTTGTCGTCCCGGCGAAGGCCGGGACCCATAGCCACCGCTCTTCAAAGCAGATGGGACAGGTCGCTCCAATCGAGATTATTTTCTTCGATCAAGCGAATCTTCCAATCGCGGTGCCAATTCTTCAGCTGTTTCTCGCGTGCGATGGCTTCTTGCGGCGATGCGAACGTCTCGACGTGGACGAGGCGATGCACACGGTATTTCTTGACGAATTCCGAACCGCCACGACCCTTCCGATGCTGCTCAAGCCTTGCTCGCAGGTTATTGGTGACGCCGATGTAGAGCGTTCCGTCGCGGCCGCTGGCGGGAATGTAGACGTGATATGCGCTTGCTCTGCTCATGGTCTGGCATGACCTTGCAAGAACTCTGAAGCCGGTGGTTATTGAGTAATCGGAACAAATTAAGAACACTTTAGCAAGTCTTTGATATATCATAGTGATTCGGAACGCTGCCGATACAATATCTAGGGTCTATCCGGGATTTCGAGGACTACATGTCCACTATCGCCTTCGATCAATTCGCGCTCACCCGCATCGCCGACTTCGCCCGCTCGCTGTCACGGCTGCATCAGGCCTCGCGCCGCCGGATCGTCGACGACGACCAGATCGACCGCGAGTTCAACGCGGTCTGCATGTCGGTGTGGGGCTACACGACCGACGATTTCAGCGACGACCTGTTTTCCGGCGAGGACCATGCCTTCCTCGATACGCTCGACGAAGCCCATGCGCGGATATTCGCCGCCGAGCAGGGTTATGACCTCGTCGACGATCAGGGCATGCTGACCGACTGGTGGGGCTATTGCTGGATGATCCTGGCCGAAAAGCGCGGCCTGCTGACGCCGGATAACCGCGCCGCCGCGCGCGCCGCGATCGAGGAAAAATACCTGATGGCGCCGAACGTGATCGGCGTCATCGTCGGGCGGTGAGTGTTCCCCTCAAGCCGATCGCAGGAAGCCGCTACAGCGCGCGGGCCGTGCTGCGAACCCGGTTTGCAAGGGTCTGGATCAGGAACACCGCAAAGCTCGGCAGTTCATGCAGCATGAACTGATATTTCTTTCTGTCGATCACCGCCAGCTGCGCGTCTTCCGAAACCCGTGCCGTTGCCGTTCGGGGCAGCGTATCGATCAGCGACATCATGCCGAAAGCTTCCTCGGCGCCCAGGCGCTCGATCACGCGGTCTCCGCTCACCATCTCGACGCGGCCGGAGAGGATCACATACATGGTCGTGCCGGGATCGCCCTGACGAAACACGGTCTCGCCGGCCGGCGCCGCCATGACCGGACAGGCCTCACGCGCAAAAATCCGAAAATCCAGCTCGCGGTTCTGCATGTGCGTTTTTCAGCTTCGACCTAACAAGAGTTTTCCCAACGCAAACAGGTTCCAAGACTTGCTGGAAATCAAGACTTGCTGGGAAATCAAGACTTGCTGGAAATCACGCAGGTATCAATTCACTTCCGCGCGCTTCGCCCTGGTCGAGACGTTCTTCGGCACCGATGTCGCCGGCAGCGCGACGTCGCGGCTCGCTTCCGGCAACGGGACTTCGCCGACCATTTCGGCGGCGACCGGCGCCACCTTCATCTCGCCGAGCCGCGCGCGGACATCGGCGGTCAGGCCCGGATAGGAGGCCACCGGCGTGAATTCAGCGGTCTGGCTGGCGCCGACCCTGACGCCGGAATACGCCACCAGCCCGTTGGTCGTGGCGATGACGTCGCCGGGACGCAGCGAGGTATCGAGCGTGAGATCGACCGGGGCGAGGCCGGCGGGATCGCGGCCGTTGCAGGTGCAGTCCGCGCGCAGCGCCTTGCGATAGGCAAAGGCATTCTCGCTGTCGGCGTAGCGCTCGCCATTGACGGCGGACGCGCCGTCGATGGTGCTGCCGTAAAACACTTTCGTGGTGCTCGCGGGACAAAAGGCCTGGCACATCTGTACCGGCGAGGCATTGCCGCGCATCAACGGAAAGTACTTGCCGTCGCAGCTGCGCACGCAAAAGGCCGGTCCGCTTCCCGACGCCACCTGGCGCGGCGGCGGCGCGGCCTGCTGGTTGAGGCCGAACGGATCGGCGAAGAAATTCGCCTGTGCCGGAGCCTGGCGCTGCTGCTGTTTTGGGGCGCCGCCGAACAGGAAATCGAACAGGCCTTCGGCGGCGGCGACGTGCGGCGCCAGCGTCACGGAGCCGGCAAGGGCTGCTGCGGCAACAAGCATCGCGCGGCGCCGCAGGCGCGGATAAGGCAAATCTGTACGCAACACCAACTCCACCCAACGCAACAAAACCCGCCGCGACGATCCGTGCCCCGGCACGGATTCACATTAATGCGGGATGGTAAACGAGCTATGAGCAGGAACCGGATCGCCGAAAAAGAAATGCTTTTGGCGCTCCCTCTCCCGCTTGCGGGGGAGGGCGGGGTGGGGGTGCCAACCGAGTAACGAGCGCCGGAGTTTGGCGAGAGATTTCCCCCACCCGACGCGCTCTTCGAGCGCGTCGACCTCCCCCGCAAGCGGGAGAGGTAAGGAAAGAAATCAATCCTTCAAAAATTCGCCGGCCTTGTAGAGCGAGCGAAACACCAGGCCGGCCTGCGCGAAGGTTTCGCTGGCGCCCTCGTCGCGGTCGACCATGGTGAAGACCAGCGCGATCTCGCCGCCGGCATCGCGCACCGCTTCGACCGCCTTCAGCGCCGAGCCGCCGGTGGTGGTGACGTCCTCGACGATCACGATGCGCTTGCCCCGCAGGCTCTCGCCTTTTGCCAATCCCTCGACCGCGAGCCGGGCGCCATGCTCCTTCGGCTTCTTGCGCACGAAGAAGGCCGCGATCGGATGGCCCTTGATCCAGGACAGCTGCGCGATCGCGCCGGCCAGCGGCACCGCGCCCATCTCGAGGCCGCCGACATAATCGAGATTGTCGTCTTTCAGGGCCTCGAAGGTCAGCTCCGCGAGCAACGCGGCGCCCTCGGGATCCAGCATGGTCGGCTTGAGATTGAAGTAGAAATCGCTCTTGCGCCCCGAGGCCAGCGTGATTTCGCCGCGGCCGAACGAGCGCTTGCGAATGATCTCGGCGAGGCGGGCGCGGGAGGCGGATTTGGACAAGGCGTTGTTCTCGGGGCTGAAGGGCGGGCGCAATCTATCGGCGGACGCCGGCACATTCCAGAGCCGATGTGGCGCCGTCAACAGCGCAGGTGTCATCATCCGCGAAAGCGCATGATCCAGTATTCCGTGACGGCGGTTGTATGGCCGTGACATTCCGGGCTACTGGATACCCCGCCTTCGCGGGGTATGACGAAGGATCGGGGGAAATGATAAAATGACCATCGAACTGCACACCTGGAACACGCCGAACGGCCGCAAGATCAGCGTCGCGCTGGAGGAGATGGGGCTGCCTTACAGGGTTATCCCGGTCAACATCAGCAAGGGCGAGCAGATGGCGCCTGATTTTCTGGCCATCAGCCCCAATAACAAGATTCCCGCGATCGTCGATCCCGACGGCCCCGGCGGCCAACGCGTCAGCGTGTTCGAGTCCGGCGCCATCCTGCTCTATCTCGGCGAGAAGACCGGCAAGTTCCTGCCCACACCGCTGCTCGAGCGTATCCCCATCTACGAATGGCTGATGTGGCAGATGGGCGGCTTCGGGCCGATGCCGGGGCAGGTGCACCACTTCATCGCGCTGGAGAACGAGGCCGACCGCGCCTATGGCCTGAAGCGCTACATGGCGGAGACGCGAAGGCTCTATGGCGTGCTGGACCGCCGCCTCGCGGATCGCGAATTCGTTGCTGGCTCCCTGTCGGTCGCCGACTTTTCCATTCTCGGCTGGGCCTGGCGGCACCCGCGCCACAAGGTAGAGCTCAAGGATTTTCCCCATGTCGAACGCTGGTACAACACCCTGATGGCGCGGCCGGCGGTGAAGCGCGGCATGGAAGCGAAGCTGGACTGAGTACGCTTTCTTCCCCCTCTCCCGCTTGCGGGGGAGGGCGGGGTGGGGGCGTCTCAGCATACACTGGCGTCAGCGGATAGATTTCCCCCACCCGCCGCGCTCTGCGCGGCGACCTCCCCCGCAAGCGGGAGAGGTAAGCAAGGCAGCCGCGCCTACGCCCGCTTCGCTTCGAACGCCATCTTCATCGCAAGCCCCGCCAGCACGGTGCCCATCAGCCAGCGTTGCAGCAATAGCCAGGTCGGCCGGGTGCCGAGGAACAGCGCGATCGATCCGGCGGCGAGCGCGATCAGCGCGTTGACGCTGACGCTGATCGCGATCTGGATGAATCCGAGCGCCAGCGACTGCGTCAGCACGCTGGCCTGGGTCGGGTCGATGAACTGCGGCAGCAGCGCCGGATACAGCATTGCGATCTTCGGATTGAGCAAATTGGTCACGAACCCCATTGCAAACAATTTGCGCGGCCCGTCGGCTTTCAACTCGCGCACCTGAAACGGCGAACGCCCGTTCGGCTTCAGCGCCTGCCACGCCAGCCAGAGCAGATAGGTTGCACCCGTGAGCCGCAGCGCATCATAGGCATAGGGCACCGCGAACAACAGCGCGGTGATGCCGAACGCCGCGCACAGCATGTAAAACACAAACCCGAGCGCGACGCCGCCAAGCGAGATCAGCCCGGCGACGTGGCCTTGCGTGATCGAGCGCGAGATCAGATAGATCATGTTCGGCCCGGGTGTCAGCACCATGCCGAGCGAGAGCAGGGCAAAGCCGAGCAGCGAGGAGAGGTGGGGCATGGGGGAGACTCGCGGGAGGAATGAGCGCGTTTCTAACGCGCGCCCGACCGTGATGTCATTTCGCAAATTGCACCGAGAGCAATTCCGCGGCGGTGGCGCGCTCCCTCTCCCGCTTGCGGGGGAGGGCTGGGGTGGGGGTGCCCAACGAGAATACCGTGCGAGTGGTGAGAGCCCCACCCGCCGCGCTCTGCGAGCGCCATAGCCGAAGCTTCGCTTCGGCGTTCTTCTTCAAGAACGGCCGCCGAAGGCGGCCTATGCTCCCCCGCAAGCGGGAGAGGTAAGGAACCTCAATGCGCCTCGTCCCAATTGTTCGCCGCCCTTGCATCGACATGCAGCGGCACCGACAGCAGCACCGCGGGGAATGGCGCGTCCTGCATGGTGTGCTGCACCACCGGCAAGGTCGCGGCCACTTCGTCGTCGGGCACCTCGAAGATCAGTTCGTCATGCACCTGCAGCAGCATCTGCGCCGAGAGCTTTTTCTCGGCCAGGGCCTCTTCCATCCGCACCATGGCGCGGCGGATGATGTCGGCGGCGGTGCCCTGCAGGCGCGCGTTGATCGCGGCGCGCTCGTTGAAGGAACGGATCGAGGCGTTGGAGGCCTTGATGTCGGGATAGTGACACTTCCGGCCGAACAGCGTTTCGACATAGCCGTACTTGCGGCAGAAATCCCGCGTCTCGTCCATGTAGGCGCGGATGCCCGGAAAACGCTCAAAGTATTTCTTGATGTAGGCGGAGGCTTCCTCCCGGGCGATGCCGAGCTGGTTGGCGAGGCCGAACGCCGAGATACCGTAGATGATGCCGAAATTGATCGCCTTCGCGCGGCGGCGCACCTCGCTTGGCATGTCCTTGATGGGCACGCCGAACATTTCCGACGCCGTCATGGCGTGAATGTCGAGCCCGTCGCGGAATGCCTGTTTCAGGACGGGAATGTCGGCGATCTCCGCGAGAAGCCGCAGTTCGATCTGTGAATAATCAGCCGACACCAGTTTGTGGCCGGGGGAAGCGATAAACGCGCGGCGGATCTTGCGGCCGTCCTCGGTGCGCACCGGGATGTTCTGCAGGTTCGGTTCGTTCGACGACAGCCGGCCGGTGGTGGTCGCCGCCAGCGCATAGGTGGTGTGGACGCGGTGGGTTTGCGGATGCACATAGGTCGGCAGCGCGTCGGTATAGGTCGATTTCAGTTTCGAGACCTGACGCCACTCCAAGATCTTCTTCGGAAATTCGTGGCCCTGTTCGGCGAGTTCGTCGAGGATCTGCGCCGAAGTCGACCACGCGCCGGTTTTTGTCTTGCTGCCACCCGGCAATGCCATCTTGCCGAAGATGATGTCGCCGAGCTGCTTCGGGCTGCCGACATTGATCGGCTCGCCGGCGATCTCCTGGATTTCGGATTCGACGCGCGCGGCGGTCTGGGCGAAATCGGCCGACAGTTTTGAGAGCACGTTGCGGTCGATCGAGATGCCGCGCCGTTCCATCCGCGCCAGCACAGAGATCAGCGGCCGTTCCAGGGTCTCATAGACCGCGGTCATGCGTTCGGCGACCAGGCGCGGTTTCAGCACGCTCCACAGCCGCAGGATCACGTCGGCATCCTCGGCCGAATAGGCGGTGGCCCGGTCGATCGCGACCTGGTCGAAGGTCAGTTTGCCCTTGCCGCTGCCGGTCAGCTCACCATGGCTGATGATGGCATGGCCGAGCCGGCTTTCGGCCAGCGCATCGAGCGCATGCGAATTGCGGCCGGCGTCGAGCGCGTAGGACAAGAGCTGCGCATCGTCGTGGTTGCGGATGGTGACGCCGTGCTGCGCGAACATCACGGCGTTGAACTTGATGTTGAAGCCGATCTTGAGGATGCCGGCCGATTCCAAGAGCGGACGCAGCGCCTCGATGGCGTCGGCCGCGTTGATCTGGTCCGGTGCGAGGCCCGCGGCGAATAGCCCGGCGCCGTCGCCGGACGCCTTGTGGGCGAGCGGGATGTAGCAGGCGTCGTTGGGCCCAAGCGCCAGCGCGATACCGCACATCTCGGCCTGCATCGGATCGATCGAACTCGCCTTGGTCTCGACGGCGACATGGCCGGCGTCGTGCACCCGCGCGATCCAGGCATTGAGCTCGGCGAGCGTGCGGACGGTCACGTACTTGTTGCGATCGACCGGTGTTTTGCGCGCGGCTTCGGCGCGCGCGGCGGCGAGCGAGATCGGAGTGCCCTTGAGGCCGGCTGCCTTATCCTGCCTGTCGCCCTTGCTGGGTGCGCCGCCTCTCCCGCTTGCGGGGGAGGTCCCGAGCGAGCGAAGCTCGTCTCGCGGGGTGGGGGTGCCTCCACTTGCGAAGAGGTCCCCGCCCGCATCGAAGAGGGCCCCACCCCGAGCGCT
>Ga0193699_10000595_pt1 | contig 15356 bp, 16 predicted proteins | sample L3c2metaG_FD_160095 | JGI IMG/M metagenome (GOLD analysis project Ga0193699, IMG submission 160095) | Soil microbial communities from a riparian zone of the East river system, Colorado, United States - L3c2 | ecosystem: Environmental > Terrestrial > Soil > Riparian zone | place: USA: East... | reverse complement strand
TGGGATAGCGCCCACTAAGCGTCCTTTTGACGCTTAGTTGTGGTGGTGCATCGGGTTCTTGGCGTGATCACCGTATCCTCGCAGTTGATGTCCGCTCCGTGCCAGAAGCGAAAAGTCACCATGAAAGTCTTCTAAGGCGCTGCTGCGCGCTTCCATGTGGTTCGAAGCGTCATTCCGTTTGGGGTTCGGGGGTTGTCGAATTTGAGTTCGTCTGAGGTTAGCAGAGTAATCGCTCTCTTCTGGTTGGAAATGGCCGCAACGTTCGCGTAGGTGCTGGCAGCAAGGTTGACCAGCATCACCTTTGAATTTTCGTCAATCGAGTATGTGCCATAATACGCAATGCTGGATGCCACGATGCTTTGTGCTTCTTCAGGCGTTGCCTTGGCTCGGTCATTAGCCGCAATCTTCGGAATCTCCGCGCGAGACTGAAACAGCGAGAAATGGCCGTCTTTTGAAAATATGATCATACCTTTTGGGGAAGGACCGAAAGGTTCTCCTTTATTTCCGTCGTCCATCTCACTGGTAACAGACACAAGAGTCCATGCGCCGACAATCTGTTCTTTAGCCGATTTCTGTTGAGCAAATGCGACACCCGACAGGGCGAGACCAAGCCCGAGGGCGACGAGAGCCTTGTTCATTGCATCTCTCCACGTTGAGATTTGATTGTGAGTTGCAGGCCACGCCAAAACAAGGTCGGATGTCCGCTCGGGTCAAAAGCGGACATCCCAATATCTAGGCCACAGCCACGATTACGTGCGCCTGAATTTTGGCAGCAACCTCGCCGCTGCCGTGTCTGTTCGCAATCGCGGACGCGGCGAAGTCGGTTGCAGCTTCCAGTTTTCCCGCATCTCTAGCCTCGATTTCGTTGCGAAGAGGAGTTCCTTGGCAATAAGCAATGGCAGGATGGCGCGGCGAGGATGCGCGGCTCTGTTCGGCTCTCGTCTCGATCACCACACGGGAGAAACCTGCCTCCTCCAGCTCGCTACGGATCAGGGTCGTATCGTGGTAACCGTGCGGCGTGCGTGCCAGAAAGCGCGGCGGATCGTCCGGAAACATTTTTGCAAGAGCATTCGTCACATCATCCGCAAATACGTTCTCCTCGATGCGATCCCATACGTTGAATAAAAAATGTCCTCCGGACTTCAAGACTCGCTTTGCTTCGCGGTAACCAGACGAGCGGTCAGGAAAGAACATCGCGCCGAACTGGCAACAAACAAGATCGAAGGCCGCATTTTCAAACGGCAGCGCCAGGGCATCCGCTTGGCGCCATTTGATCCGAGTGTCGGGAGGCTGTCGCGATGCGGCGTAGTCGACCATCGGCTGGTTGAGGTCGGTTGCGATATAGCTTGCGCCCGGGGACAGTCTTGGCGCCAATGCGCGTGTGACAACCCCACTGCCCGCGGCGGTTTCCAAAACGGCGCTTGGCGACAAGGACGCCGCTCGATGTGCAATATCCGCGGCGTACGGCTCGAAAATCAACGGCACCATATAGCGGTCGTAGTTTTCCGGGATTGAACCAGCAAACACCTTGTCAGTTTCTGACATTGCGTGCCTCCCGTCGCCGTTTGATGGCTCGCGCGTGCGCTAAAGTACGGGCTTGCGAGCCCTGGGATGGGACGGTCTTCCGTCCGCCACCGCTTCGGTCAGTTTAACCGAGTCGGGCGTAGCTGACTTCAAGGATGACGATTTAAGGCTCCCCGGCAGCCGCTTTGCGCCCATTTTTCGGGCATTCACGGCCGATCACCCCTTCTCAACGTTCCGTGATGGCATCCTTCGGAACCCTCCAGCCGTACCTACGTTAGCCAGCGGATGAGTTGAACCTTTCGCAAGGCCGGGCCGACAAAGAGTCGAAGATTTTGCAAGCGAAGAGCTTGCAGGCATGTCCTTGGAGGATGTCATGAACTGGTCGATGTACACCGCAGACCGCACCACCCACCTCAAGATCGTGGTGGTCGGCCTTGCCGCGGCGCTGCTGATCGCGGTGGTCGGCATCTCGGCGCGCGGACTTAATTCCGGCACCGATATCATGAGCGCGCAGGCGCCCACCGTTATCAAGGCCGGCGGCCCCGTGGTCGTCACCGACCAGGGCGCCACCACCATCCGCTGATCGAAGCCCGCCGCGGACGACAGGCCGCGGCGTGTTGAGTTTGACTTGAGAGTTCCTCCCCCCTTACGCGCCGCATTTTTGCGGCGCGTTTTTTTTGGAGAGAGCGAGCGGCGCTACTTCAGCAGAACCGACGGCAGCCAGAGCGAGAGCGCCGGGATATAGGTCACCAGCATCAGAACGATCAGCATCGGGATGTAGAAGATCATGATGCTCTTCGACACCGCCTCCATGCTGACACGGCCGATGGCGCAACCAACCACCATGGTCGGACCCACCGGCGGCGTCAGCAGGCCGATGCCGAGGTTGAGGATCATGATGATGCCGAAATGCACCGGGTCGATGCCGAAGGTCGAAATGATCGGCAGAAAGATCGGCGTGCAGATCAGCAGCATCGGCGCCAGATCCATGAAGGTGCCGAGCAGCAGCAACAGGATATTGATCCAGAGCAGGAACATATATTTGTCGCTGGAGATGCTGACGAAGAATTCGGTCGCGAGCGCCGGCACCCGCATGATCGCCATCATGTAGCCGAAGGCGATCGAAAACCCGATCATGATCATCACCATGCCGACGGTGCGGACCACGCGCCCGATCAGCGCAGGTAGCTCGCTCCATTTGACGTCGCGATAGACGAACATCGTCACGCAAAACGCGTAGACGCAGGCGACGGCGCCGGATTCCGTCGGCGTGAAGACGCCGGACAGGATGCCGCCGAGGATGATGCCGACGGTGATCATGCCCCACACCGCGTCGAGCGCGATCTTGAGCGCCTGGCGCAGCGGCACCACCTCCCCCTTCGGCATCTTGTCGCGATGCGCGATGATCAGCACCAGCACGATCAGCGACAGGCCGAGCAGCAGCGCCGGGATGATGCCGGCCATGAACATGCTGCCGATCGACACCGTACCGCCGGCGGCGATCGAGTAGATCACCATGTTATGCGACGGCGGCACCAGCAGCGGCTGCAACGAGCCCGAGATCGTCACATTGACGGCAAAGAGCCGCGGATAGCCGGCCTTGATCATCTGCGGGATCATCACCGAGCCGACCGCCGCGGTATCGGCGACCGACGAGCCGGAAATGCAGCCGAACATGGTCGAGGCCAGAATATTGACCAGCGCCATGCCGCCGCGCAGCGCGCCGACGAACACCCGAGCGAGATTGACCAGCCGCTCGGCCATGCCGCCGACAGCCATGATGGCGCCGGCCAGAATGAAGAACGGGATAGCCAGCAGCGAGAACCCGCTCATGCCGCCGGCGACCTTGAGCATCACGGCTTCCAGCGGGATGCCGGTGTACAAAGCGGCGCAGATCGAGGCGAGGCCCAAGGCGTAGGCCACCGGCATGCCGAGCAGGCACACGACCGTGAAGCTGCCGACGAGGATGAGAATGTCCATGCCGGGAGCGCCTATTCCGTGGTCAGTTGGCTGACCGTTTCGGCTTCGGGCTCCTGGAAGAACTTCCCGGTCATCATCCGCTCGAACACGAACAGCGCGGTGAGTCCGCCGCCGAGCGGGATCGGCAAATACGTGATGCCCACGGACATAATCGGGAATTCCGCGATCACCTGGTAATAGGTGGTTTCGACCAGCTTGAGGCCCCACACCAGCATGAACAGGTTGGTGATCAACATGCAGATTTCGAGAAACCAGCCGAGATAGGTCTTGGCCGGCTCCTTCAAATAGGCCGGCAGCACGCCGACGCCGATATGCAGGTATTCGCGGTAGCAGACGATCGCCGCCACGAACGACATGACGATCATCAGCAGCGTCGCCAGCGGCTCCGGCCACGACGCCGCGCTGTTGAGCACATAGCGGGTGAACACGCCGTAGGGGATGGCGATGGTGATGACGACCAGGCACGTGCCGGCGACGATCAGGCACGCGCGATGGACGGCGTCCATCAGCCGGAAATACTGCGCCTTCATGCGGCTCCCCTTATGACCTAATCGCCGGCCAAGTCTGTGCGCAGCGAACGCTACTTCACGTCCTGGATGCGTTTGACCAACGCCGAATATTTCGCGCCGTATTTATCCCAGACCGGCTTCACGGCGTCCTGGAACGGCTTCTTGTCGGCGATGGTGATGACCTCGATGCCGGCGGCCTTGATCTTCTTCATCGAGAGTTCGACGCGCTCGTCCCACAGCTTGCGCTGCTCGAGTTGCGTCTCCTTGCCGAACTTGAGGATCAGCGCCTGATCCTCTTTCGACATGGCGTCGAACGACTTGCGCGAGAACACCAGCAGTTCCGGGATGATCAGATGTTCCGTCAACGAATAATGCTTGGCGACCGGCACGTGGCCGAAGGAGTCGTAGCTCGGCGCGTTGTTTTCCGCACCGTCGACCACGCCGGTCTGCAGCGCGTTCATCACCTGATCCATGCCCATGGCGACGCCGTTGCCGCCAAGCGCGTTCATGGTGTCGACGAAGATCGGATTGCCCATCATGCGGATCTTGAGGCCCTTGAGGTCCTCGACCTTCCGGATGTCGCGCACCTTGTTGTAGAAGCTGCGCGCGCCGCCATCCATCCAGGCCAGCCCGATGAGCTGGGTCCGTGGATTGTCGCCGATCGCCTTGAGCAGTTCATCGCCGATGGGTCCGTCTATCACCGCCCGCATATGCGCGACGTCGCGGAACACGAACGGCAGATTGAAGACGTTGAGATCGTCGACCACGGTGCCGACGGGGCCGACGCTGATGCGCGCGATCTGCAAGGCGCCGACCTGCGCCTGCTCGATCATCTCCTTCTCGCCGCCGAGCTGCATCGACGGGAACATCTGAACGGTGATGCGGCCATTGGTGGCGGCCGACAGCTTCTTGCCCATGCGCTCGACGGCTTCGACCGTCGGATAACCGAGCGGATGCACGTCGGTGGCTTTCAACACCATTTTCTGCTGCGCCTGCGCGGCGTTCGGTGACAAAACAGCGGCGGCCAGCATGCCGGCCGCAATGATGGCGGTGCAATGTTTCATGACGATCGTACCCTCCGAGGTTCGTTCGATTTCTATTCACGACACTTTCGTCGCAAGCGTAGCGTTTCCAGCGCGGCTCATTGATCGGTGCGGCCACGCATGTTATTCCCTTGCGTGCATGCTGACTTTACCGGGTCGCGCGGTCAAGCAATTGAATCAGCTTTCACCGCGACCTTCGCCTCATTGCGGCGCGCCGCCGCGCTGCACCATCAGCCAGAGAGAGCCATGAAAAAAATTCTGGTCACCGGCGCCGCGGGCGATATCGGCTCGCGCCTGCGCAAATTGCTGCCGGCGGTCTATCCCGCCATCCGCTGGAGCGACATCCGCACGCCGGCCGATCTCGCCGCCAGCGAAGAATTCGTCGCCGCCGACCTCAGCAAGATGGACGACGTCGAGAAAATCGTCCAAGGCATCGACGGCATCGTCCATCTCGGCGGCTTCTCGGTCGAAGGCCCGTGGGACACCATCCTGCAATCCAACATCGTCGGCACCTACAACATGTTCGAGGCGGCCTATCACGCGAACGTCAAGCGCGTGGTGTTCGCCACCTCCAATCACGCCGTGGGCTTTTACCCTCGCACCCAGCGCATTGGGGTGAACGTAACGGTGCGGCCGGACAGCCGCTACGGCATCAGCAAAGCCTTCGGCGAAGCGGTCGGCGCCTTCTATGCCGACAAGCACGGCCTGCGCGTCACTTGTCTCCGCATCGGCAATGTCGCCGACGCGCCGCTCGATCAGCGCCGCCTGGCAATCTGGCTCAAGCCGGAGGACCTGGTGCAGTTGATCCGCATCGGGCTCGAACATCGCGATATTCAGTTCGAGATTTTCTACGGCGCCTCCAACAACGCCGCCGCGTGGTGGGACAACAGCAACGCCCAGCGCTACGGCTACCACCCCATCGGCAAAGGCGACGATTACCGCGCTGAGGCCATGGCGGCGCAGGCCAAGCTGCCGCCCGACCCGGTCGGCGACAGGTTCCAGGGCGGGCCATTCTGCACCGAGGAATATGATGCGGACCGAAAGCCATAACGCCGCAGGGGCGTAGCAGAATCGCCATAAATGGCCGACATAGAGCCGGACATGAGCGGCTCCCGGATTCGCACCTTCTCGATCGGACTGATCGTCGCCGCCCTGCTCGCGGCGGCCCCTGCTCTTGCGCAAAACGGCGATTACCAATCCCGCCTGGCGCAATACACCCGCGCCTATCAGGCCTATGACGAAGTTGCCTCGGCCTATTGGGACGACGTCTCGGAGAAACGCCGCGGCCGCAACGCCAAGCGCCGCGCCAACGAGCCGATCACGGCCACCGACTATGTCCTGACCCAGCCGCCGGTCTATACCGGCCCGCCGCGCCCTATCGATCCCAACGCGCCGCCCGGCCCGCCGCCGAGCGACCGCCCGGCGATCCCGGTCCTCGCCGATTTCCTCAAAGCCGGGGTCGAACAATTCGGCTTCGTGCCAGACCGGCCCACCGAGCTCGAGTTCAAGCGCGCTTATGCGAAAGCCGCAGGCAGCGTCGGGCTGACGCGCGAACAGATCGTCGGCGTCTACGCCTTCGAGACCGGCGGCAACGGCACCTATGACATGCAGTCCGGCGTGACGCCGACACGGCCGAACGCGATCTCGCCGGCGATGGGTTACAATCAGTTGCTCAGCACCAATTCGGTCTCGATCCTGCACGAATTCGGCGCCCGCATCGTCACGACGTTGCGGCAGCGCGCCGCCACCATGACCGGGCCGTCGAAGGCCGCGATGGAGCGCAAGATCGAGGCGCTCAAGCGCATGATCGCTTATGCCCGCACGGTGCCGCATAACTGGAACGAGTTCGACAGGCTCGCCAAGACCACGCCGGGCGGGCTCGGCATTCATGCCACGATCCTCGACCGCGACATCGGCCCGCTGCTGCAGGTGCAGAAGCTCGCCAGCTCGCTGCATTTCGCCCACGCCAAGCACTACACCGCGCCGCTCACCGCGGCCGAACTCGAGTTGATGAACTTGACCGGCGACGGCAACGGCTTCGACATGCTGACCATGCCGCAAGATCTGCGCGCCCAGGTGCCGACGGCGAATTTCTTCCAGCGCAATGGCTACGAGCGCAATCCGGTGGCGCGCCGCACCGGGACGGTCGCCAATCTGATCGCCGATATCGAAAAGCAAATGGCCCGCGGCGCGCAGTCGCCCGGCGCCAAGGATCTGGCCTCGGCGTTCTGACGTTTCATTTGGGACGGATTAAGCTTAGCTTTCGCGGCCCAAAGGATTCAGAAAGAAGCTAAGCATGAAAATTCCCGCCGCTGTTCTCGCATTCGCCCTGTTCGTGGCGCCCGCCGCCAACGCCGCCGAAATCAGAGTGATGATTTCCGGCGGCTATGCGCCGGCTTACGAAGAACTGATCCCGCAATTCCAGAAGGCCACCGGCCACACCGTCGTCACCGCCTATGGCCCGTCGATGGGCGACACGCCGCAGGCGATCCCGAACCGCATCGCGCGCGGCGAGCCGGTCGATATCGTCATCGCGGTAGCCTATGCGATCGACGGCATGATCGCCAAGGGCACGGTCGCGCCCGGCAGCCACACCGATCTGGCGCAGGTTCTCATCTATATGGCGGTGCGCGCCGGCACGCCGAAGCCCGACATCGCCACCACCGAGGCGTTCAGGCAGACGCTGCTGAAGGCCAAATCCATCGCCTATTCCGACAGCGCCAGCGGCACCTACATTTCGACCGAGATGTTCAAGAACCTCGGCATCGAGGATCAGGTCAAAGCCAAGAGCAGGATGATTCCGGCCGAGCCGGTCGGCCGCGTGATCGCGCGCGGCGAAGCCGAGGTCGGTTTCCAGCCGCTCAGCGCAATGCGGCCGGTGCCGGGCATCGATATCGTCGGCCCGATGCCGCCCGAGGTGCAGCGCGCGACCGTCTATGCCGCGGGCATCGCCGCCAATGCCAAGGAGCCCGCCGCCGCCAAGGCGCTGGTGGCGTTTCTGACCTCGCCGGCCGCTGTCGACGCCGTCAAGAAATCCGGCATGGATCCGATGGCCGCGCGATGAAAATCCGCGGCACGACATTGGGGCGTCACGGTTGCGGTTCTCCAGAATCGTCTACGAATACTTCAATTGGGAGCGGGTGATTGATCACGTAGACGCCGTAGTCCTTGTTGTGCTTGTCAGGTTGAACCAGACCGCTCGCGTCCTTGGCGCGGGCGAGCAACGTATACTGCCCGGGCTTTTTCGGTGTCAGCCAGTCGAATGTCCAACGTCGCCACGCATGCCGTCGCACAGGGTCTAGGAATTCTGCCTCGGCCCAGGTTTGGCCGCCATCAGTGCTCACGGCAATCTCTGTCACGTCGGCCTCGCCTGCCCATGCAGCGCCCGACACCGTGTAGATCCGGTTCGGGGCCAGGGTTTCGTAAACACGCGGGCGTGCGATCTCTGACTTTAGTTTCATTTCGCCCAACGGGCGCCGAACGGGCTTTCCATCCGTGGAAGCCCAGTAGGCATAATCCGATGTCTGCCAGTACCCGTGAAACGGCTCGCGTACGGCCTGGATACCCGTGAGCCACTTGACGGACGCCATTCCATAATGACCAGGCACAATTGCGCGGACCGGAAATCCGTGATCCCGTGGAAGATCACGACCATTCATTTGGTAGGCAATCAGGACTTCCGGCTGAAGTGCCTTGGCGCGGGGCAAACTCCAAGCATACGAAATCGGGTCGGGAGGAACGGGCTCTTCTTTGGGTGTTCCGCGATCCGCTCCGTCGAGTACGATCTCGCAAGCATCTTCTTGCAGTTCGGCACGCTCCAGCAATGCTCTAAGGGGCACACCGGTCCATTCCGCGTTACTGACCGCTCCGAGTTCCCACTGCGCTCCTTGCACCTGCGGGACGAGAAAGACCCGACTATTACCCGCGCATTCCAAGGTGGCAACCCGCGTTTCGGATCGCATGCTTCGCAACTCCTCGTAACTCAAAGCAAACGGACGCCTCACGGCACCATCGATGCGTAGTTGATAAGAGGCGCGGTCCAAGTTTGGTGTCGGAAAATGACTCCGTATGTAGAAAAGCTCAGTCGGAGTGAGGAACGAGTCAATCCGATCGAAGGGAGCTTCCAGATTCTTTGGCTCCTTTTGTCGGATTATGAGACCCGCCGAAGAGGATTGGCTCGTATTGTCGGCGTGATGCCTTTTTGAGCTTTCCATCATTCTTCTCCTATTGGCCAGTCGCCATGCTGACGAACGCCGCATGCAACGCGCCCGGTGGCTGCGCCAGGAACAAGATCAGGTAAATCGTCATGGCGATGCCGAGCAGCGCCAGGAACGAAGCCACAACCACACCTTGCTTGGAGAGGGAGCGGTCCACGAATTGAACGCGTTCTAATTCGCCAATCAGGCGCATAAAACGCCATGCGGAAAAGAGATTCACGGTTACGCCGACCGCGATCAGCGCGGCTCCAAACCACAGCGAGAGCCCGTGGGGCTGCCCGACGAGAGTCTGTTGCGTCATTTGAGGCTCGTCCCCGAAAATCCCAAAACGCGCCACTACAAACCCGAAACCCATCAACGCGATGCCCGTGCGAATCCAGGCGAGAAACGTTCGCTCTTCGGCGAGATAATCTCGCAAGTCAGCCACTGGCTTTTCCTTGATAGGGGTATCCATTTCCAGTTTCCACGAGTGGGTAGGCGCACAGATCGACCGGCCATCGGGACAGCATGGAAAACGGTCCTCTGGCACATAATGCATTCGGGATACGTTGACTTGGCGTTCGTTGCCATCATTGGCTCAGTTTTGCTTTCAAAATGCTGCCGCATCGCATCCTCGGGACCCGCGCGACCTGGAGAGGACCGCTTCGGGTCATTCGCTACTGAGCCATCGCGACTAAAATCTGCAGTTGTCTGCCGTCGCTCCAAAAGCGGAAGTAAAATTAGGCTATTGGCGCCTGTCTCGATGGGCCTTTTGCGGGTTGATGGTTCCGCCCGGCACGTGATTCAAGCTCCCCAAACCGGGGCCTCTAATCATGCGCTACGAACTCACCGACTATGAATGGGCCGCCATTAAGCCGTTCCTGCCGAACAAACCGCGCGGCGTTCCCCTCTGTATGCGGGTTACGGAGAGGGTATGGCGTTGCATGGCGCAGACGCACTCGTGGTGAACATTTCCCAGACACCCGGCGTCGTCATCCTCGAGTATGAAGTTCAGGGCAACGCGGTCGGCTCCGGCAAGCCCTACGAAAACCGCTTCATCTCGGTTGTCACGATTGAAGATCGGAAGATTGTGGGTTGGCGCGACTACCTGGACTCGCTGGCGGCGATGTCCTCACTTACCTAGTGGACGCATCCAGCAGACTCGCACGACGCCAAGGCCATGGAATCCCAACAAGGACTCTTACGTCGCCATCAATCCACTAACGCCGCAGGTCACTCCAGCTTGATGTTGGCGGCCTTGATGACGCCGCCCCAGCGCGCGACTTCCTCGCTCAGGTATTTCGCCGCCCGCTCGGGCGAGCCGCCGTACACCTCGGCTGAGAGATTCTTCAGCTTACTGACGATGTCCGGCTGCTTCAGTGCTTCGCTGACGTCGGCGTTGATCTTGTCGACGATGGCCCGCGGCGTCTTCGGCGGCGCCACGATGGCGTACCACGCGGCCGACTCGAAGCCCGGCAGGGTCTCCGCCACGGTCGGCACGTTCGGCAGATAGGACAGGCGCTGCGGTGACGCCACCGCCAACAGCTTGAGCTTTCCGGCATTCACCATCGCCATCGACACGCCGAGATTGTCGAACATCAGGTCGACGTCGCCGGCCAGCAGCCCCTGCAGCGCCGGCGCCGAGCCGCGATAGGGAATGTTGCGCAGCTTGGTCTTGGTCATCAACTGAAACATCTCGGAGGTGAGATGCGAGGTGGTGCCGTTGCCTTGCGTCGCCGCGGTCACCTTGTCCGGATTTTGCTTCAGGTACTCGATCAACTCCGGCACTGTGTTGGCCTTGATCTTGTCCGGATTGACGAACACCCCGCTCGGCACGTGCGACGTCACCGAGATCGGCTCGAACTGCAGCGGGTCGAAGCCGAGCTTGGGATAGAGATTGTGGTTGGTCACCAGCGGCGGCGGCGGCGATGACAGCAGCGTGTAGCCGTCCGGCGCCGCGCGATAGACGAACTCCGCGCCGACATTGCCGCCCGCGCCGGAGTGGTTCTCGATCAGGACCGGCTGGCCCCATTTGCGCGACAGGAAATCCCCGAGCAGGCGCGGCACGGCGTCGGCGGTGCCGCCGGCGGGGAACGGCACGACGATCTTGACCGGGCGGTCCGGATAAGTCTGCGCCTGCACGGGCGCTGCGGCCGCAAGGCCAAATGCCACGAGGCAAGCGAGCCGAAATCCTCCGAACAACCGCATCAAGTTCCTCCCCAGTCCTGTGCCGCTTGTGCCGCGGCTTTCGTGCTACAGCTTACGCGACGACAGCGTAGCTTGAAACCGCCGCGCTGCCGAAGCAATTTGAGTGACGCAAGGTGTGACGATGGTTGAGACGCGGCCCACACTCGTGATTGTCGGCGGCGGCATCGGCGGCCTGTTCGCCGCCAATGCGCTGATCGCGCAAGGCCTCGACGTGTCGGTTTACGAGCAGGCGCCGGCTCTAGGCGAAATCGGCGCCGGCGTGTTCCTGACGCCCAATTCGGTGCGCCAGCTTCAGCGCGTCGGGCTTGGACCGGCGGTGGAGAAAGCGGGCGCCCGGGTCGGCGCCGGCTCGCATTATTTCCGCCATGACGGCGCGCCGATCGCGCCGGTGCAGGTCACGGATTCGTCGGGCTGGAACGCCACCTTCGGCATGCACCGCGCCGATCTCGTCGAACTGCTCGCCGCCGGCCTTCCCGCAGGCGTCGTGCGCACCGGCAAACGCGGCGTCAGCTTCGAGCAGCACGGCGACATCGGGCGCGTGACCTTCTCGGACGGCACGACCGCCGAAGCCGACATCGTCATTGCCGCCGACGGCATCCACTCCGAGCTTCGGCACAACGTGGTGCCGCCGTCGCGTCCGGTGTTTCACGGCTCGGTCGCCTATCGCGGCGTACTGCCTCATGCGCTGATCCCCGATTGGCCGAACGACTCCTGGCTGATGTGGCTCGGCAAGGCCAAACACTTCCTCACCTTCCCGGTGCGCGCAGGCACGCTCATCAACTATGTCGGCTTCGTGCCGGCGGATGCGGAGATGAAAGAATCGTGGTCGGCGCCGGGCGACCCTAACGTGCTGCGCGCCGAATTCGCCGGCTGGGATCAGCGCATCGAGCGGTTGCTGGGCGAAGTGCGCAAGACCTTCCGCTGGGCGCTGTACGATCGCGAGCCGCTACCGGTCTGGACCAAGGGCCGGCTGACGCTGCTCGGCGATGCCGCGCATCCGATGCTGCCGCATCTCGGCCAGGGCGCCAACCAGTCGATCGAGGACGGCATGGCGCTGGCGACGATCGTGGCGCGCGCCGACCGGGCGAGCGCGCCGGCGGCCCTCCTCGCCTATGAGAAATTGCGCCGCGAACGCGTGGCGGCGGTGCAGCGCGGCGCGCGCGAAAACGGCATGCGCTACGATTCATCGTATGCCGACTTGGGCGTGCGCGACGCCGAGATCACGGCCCATGCCGCCTTCCGCAAGAAGCTCTACGATCACGACGTCGTGCCGGAAGCCCAAGCCGCCGCAATGGCGCTGACATGAGCGCGCTGCGGTGACACGCTCTGTTGAGCAAGTGTTTTCACCAGCTCTCGGTCTTCAGTGTTCCAGGCTGTCACGGCCCGGGCGCGGCTTTGCAAAGCCGAACCGAAGCGAAGTTCCTATCGACGCTCACGCGGCGTGTAGAAGAGATTGCGCTCGCAGAAGCCGCCCATGCCGTTCACGGTCGCCATGCACTGCTGGAACGACGTGAAGCCGCAGTTGCGTCCGCCGGCGCGGCCGCCGTATTGGGCGCACCACGGATATTCGATCGCCGCTGACGCGGGAGCGGCCGGAACGAGCGTGGAGAGCGTAACGGCCACTGCCGCCGCGAGAAAATATTTTGTCATGCTATGTCCTCTCGTTGATTTTTAATAAACGGACACACCGCGCAATTCCTGCGCGGGGAACTTCTGCGCTCAAGTCGTGGCCCTCGGTGAGGTGGTGCGGTCATGGTAGCTATTCCACATTCCTGGGCGTTTTGACGCGTGTTTTGTTCTTTTTATGGCATAGAGTACCGGCCTGTTTTGACCACTGGTGGCCTGATTTGATTTTCAGGCCGGATAGCAGAGTGAGAACAAGGCGGTTGTCGTGCGCCTCGCCAGTGGTCAGCGCGAGACGGACAGGCAGCCCACTGGTATCGAATAAATTGACACGACAACGAGATCTGCTCTGCGCCACTGGAAGGCTTTAGCCCTCGACGAGGAGAAGCTCGAATAGATGATCGAGCTTGTCCTGCCGGTCGATATTCCAAACGAAATCGAGCACGCGTGCCTGCTGGCTTTTCGGCCAGACTTTGGCGACATTGTCGGAGAACTTGCGCTCGAAGTCGTCGCGCTGCATGGGCACGCCACCCATGCCAGGAGCGGCGTCAACCTGTTGCGTAACTTTGCGGCCGTCCTTGAGCGTCGCAGAAATGCGGTTGGGAAGTTTCTTTGGCATCATCGCCGTCAGCGCTGGATCAACGTTGACCGTCATCTTTGCGATCAAGGCGAGAGCTTTCGGATCGTGGATGGCGTCGTGGGAAAAGCTGTCGAATACGATCCTGCCATCCAGCATGGCCCGCGCCACGACATAAGGGAGACTGTGGTCGGCGGTCTCTTTCGTCTCGGGCGCCCATTTTTCCTTGTCCCGTGCGGCACTGCGGAAAGCGAAATCGGTGGTGTCGAGCACGATCGCCGTGATTTGTCCGAGATCGCCGATCTCTTTGGCTAACGCTGCCGCCGCGGTGGCGGCGGACTGGATCGCACCCTGCACCGGGTAAGGCTTCACGTCGCAGGCATTGATACGGAACTGACCTTTTCTGCCGCCGAACTGGTCGATGTCGAACTCGAAAGGACCGGTTACGAGCTTGAAAACTCCGGCATTGCCTTCGTAAATCGGCGAAGGGCCGGTAATGCCGTGGCGAGCCAGAAGAGCCGCAAAGACTCCATTGCGGCCTGCGTCGGGATCGGCGAGGCCCTTCCAGTCGGACAGCACCTGCACTCTGGTCTGGTTCATCGCCATATGGCCATTGAGCGAGATGTTGACGGCCTGCTCCAACTGCTTGACCGGCAGACCCATAAGTTTGCCGGCGGCGAGTGCGCTGGCCGGCAGGCTGTTGATGGGATGGTCCCAACCTTTCCGTGTGAGTTCGACAGCGTCCAACAGGCGGCAATCGATTTCGTAGGCCAGGACCATGCCGAGCAGAAAGTCACGGCCGCTACGGCCTTCGGCCTCTGCGATCGCAAGGCTGGCGGGGATGACGGTGTCGCTCGGGTGGCCAGGTTCCTTACCGAAATAGATATCGTTGAAATCGGAATAACGGATGGCGGCGCCATTGGCGAAAGTGGCGAGGTCGGGTGTCGTGCGGCGCTTGGTCCCGATCACGGTCGATACCCCTCCGGGCACGGCGAGGGCCACGTCGCGGCAGGCCCGCACCGTCTCTTCGCCGTATGCGCTAATGGCGCAACCGATGGCGTCGATCAGAAGCGCCTTGGCTTTCTCGATGGTCGTCGGGTCCAGCGCGCCGTAGTCGGTTTCGGCGACGTATCGAGCCATTCGTTGAGCAATGGTCGGCGCGGATGTGGCATCCGGCGAAAGCTGGGGCGCCTGCGCCCAGGCGGGCATCGCTATCGAGCCGGCAATAGCGCCGAGGACAGAACGTCGATTGATTGAACCGTTCATTACACTTCCTCCTGGTTTTTTTATCGTTGGAGCGTGCCGAGGCGCGCCCTTGGCACAGGCAATCTGACAAGGCTACATCTTTCGCGCCCGCGCACGGAAGGGGGCCTGATGCGCATCTTGGCGCAAACCGCGCACTTAAAATAAGTTGTGTGGCGTCAATTGAATTGCTGGAGGCATTGTCGCGGTTTCAAAAAGAGCGCAGATTTTGCTTGCTCAACGCCATCCTGAGAATGGCGGAGTTTTCCTCACGGGGGGAATCATGCTGTCACGCCGAAAGTTCGTCAGTTCGACGCTTGCAACTGGCGTTGCGCTGGTGTCGCAAAAATCGACCGCTCAACCGGCCAAGCGTACCATCGTCGACGCCCAGGTGCATCTCTGGAAAGCTGAGTCCGACGACTGGAAATGGGTGCCCGGCATCAAGCCTCAACTT
>Ga0193699_10000594_pt1 | contig 15372 bp, 18 predicted proteins | sample L3c2metaG_FD_160095 | JGI IMG/M metagenome (GOLD analysis project Ga0193699, IMG submission 160095) | Soil microbial communities from a riparian zone of the East river system, Colorado, United States - L3c2 | ecosystem: Environmental > Terrestrial > Soil > Riparian zone | place: USA: East... | reverse complement strand
TCTACGCCGGCATCTTCGGGCTCTACGGTTACGACGATCTGATGGGCTACGCGGGCTTCCTGCCACGCTATGCCGGCAGAGGCCGAAGCAACATCGACGCCTATGCCTATGCGCCGCGGAGCGACCAGGCGAACCTGACGCAAATGTGCGGCGAGGACAGCCGCGCGATCGCCGGGCTGCCGATTGAGAGCTTCCAAAGCGCGATTCAGCCGAACGAGGCGCAGCGCGCCGCGCTCGACGAACTTGCTGATGCAGCAGCGCATCGAAGCGATGATCGCGGCGGTGCAAATGGTGCAACCGCCGCTGGGGAAATTCTACGGCCTCCTGAGTGACGAACAGAAGGCGCAGCTCAATGGGCTCGCCACCACGAGGCCGCGTCCAGCCCGGCCCGCGGAGAGAGCCGGCTCAGCCGGGCAGACTTGCGACGTGGCGCAACCGGGGCTGACGGACTGGCCGGCCGCCACGATCGAGCAGTCGGTCAGGCCGACCGATCAGCAGCACAGATATCTTGACGCGCTTCAGAGCGCCGCCGCCCGGGCTGCGGACATGCTCAAGGCGTCGTGCCAGACCCAGGCGGAGGATGCGCTGACGCCGCCGGCGCGGCTCGCAACTGTCGGCAAACGGCTCGACACCATGCTTCAGGCGGTGAGGACCGTGCGCGTGGCGATGAATGACTTCTACGGATCGCTCACTGACGAGCAGAAGGCAGCCTTCGACGCGATCGGCCCGCAGCGGATGGGCGCATCCGATCAATCGTATGGCGGGCGGCGATACATCCGCGGACGCCACGCCAGCATTGAGCAAATCATCCGGCGGATGATCTCGTCCGCGCGGTGAAGCGCGGCAGGACCGAATGCGACATGACCTCCCCGCTTCGGCGCGGGGTCTTTTTTGTTTCAGACGGCGCTTCGCGCTTTTTGCGCGGCCATGACGAAGCGAGAGCGATGCGCTTCAACTACAATCATCTTTGGTGACGTGAGTGGCCAAAGTCATAACGATCCTTTGTGCGACCTCGTCCTGGATTGCAAACAGCGTGTCGATAGTGCGACGCGGTAATCGCTGCCTGATGGTGCACCATCAGGCAAGTCGCGCGCCTCAATGCCTCAATGACGCGAATCGAACCTTCTCCACGCAAGCCACGGACCCCGACCGGCCCACAACGATTGGTATTAAGTCAGCGGGGAGGCCCGGGGGCGCCATGTTCGGGCCCCTTCTAGGCGGTATCGATGTGACGGTAGCCGGCGTTGAGGGCTTCGGCCACAGCCCGGCTGCATTCCATTCCACTGACCGACCACGTTCCAAGGCCAATGCAGGGGATTGAGGCGTCTCCGGCCTGAACATTATGGATCGTCATTAAGGCCTCCTGGGCATTGCTTGAATGAGATGTCGATTTCGGTTCGGCTCTGGTTTTGGGTGGACGCCTCGATGACCTCCACGGAAGACGTGGCAAGACCGTGCAAACCGCGCGATGACGAGACCCTCGCAAGATCAACCCCAGGCTCGCTCGAACGCCGCGCCATGCTTGCTTCCGTCTTCCCCGAGCCGATTACGATCGTGCTACCCTTGGGAGGTGTAGGAAGCCTGCCATCGAATTTCGCCTGCGGCTGCGCCGCATCGAGCCGAGCGCGAAATAGCGAGTGCAACAATTCGCCATAGGACGACGTCGAATCGCGACCACGCAAAGAAGCTGGCATCATCAAATTGCGGTCACAAGATTGCGCGGACTGCCCTTCCAGAACAGATTGACCGTTTCCACGAGCTGATCGGCCAGCCCCTGGATTGCCTCGCTGCTCGCCCATGCCACATGCGGCGTAAGGATGAAGTCCGGCCGGTCGACCAAGGTCTGAAAGACGTGGTCCGGTTGCAGTGGCTCGGTCGTCACGACGTCGAAGCCTGCTCCGGATATTTGTCCGGCTTTCAACGCAACCGCCATCGCCGCCTCGTTCACCAGACCGCCGCGCGCGGTGTTGATCAGCAACGGCCGCCGTTCCATTTGGGCGAATTCCTGTGCGCCGATCAGATTACGGGTCGACTCCATCAGCGGGCAATGAAGCGTGATGATGTCGCTTCGCCGCAGAACCTCTTCGAACGCCGTATAGAGCGGCCCCATTCCCGAGGTACCTTTGTAGGCCGAGAACAGTGTCGTCATTCCGAAGGCTTTGGCGATGTCGGCCACCGCACGCCCCAACGCGCCGTCGCCGATGATGCCCAGCGTCGATCCGGCGAGATCGCGGATGGGATAGTCGAAGTAGCAGAACTGGTCGGCCTCCAGCCAGCGCCCTTCGCGCACCGAATTGCGATAGGCGATAATGCTCCTGCGCAAGGCGAGGATCAACGCGAACGTATGCTCGGGCACCGTGTTTACCGCGTAGTCACGGATATTGGCGACGCTGACACCGCGCGCCGTACACGCCTTCAGGTCGATTACGTCAGTGCCGGTAGCCGCCACGACGATGAGCTTCAAATGCGGGGCCGCTTCAAGTATCTCGGCGGTGATCCTGACCTTGTTGGTGATGACGATATCGGCATCGCGGACAAGCGCGGCCGTATCGTTCGCCGCGGTGCGTTCGTAAACGACAAGTTCATGGGGAAAGCCGAAACTGGCAAGCCTGGTTTCGGACGAAAGCGTGGAGCGATCGAGAAACACGATCTTCGCAGGCTGCGACTTCCTTTGTTGCATCACTTGCCTCTGTTTCGCTCAGGTCTTCGACGGACCGGAAAGCCCGCCATCTGTTCAATGACCGCGCAGACAGCCGCTGTGTCGTGCTGCCCGAAGCCCGAGGCCACGGCTGCATTGAAAAGAGGAACCGTGGCGGAAAACATCGGCGTCGGGCACGCAAGGGTCGCGGCAAACTCGCTGATCACGCTCATGTCCTTGCGCCATAAATCGAGCGGCATCGTTTCCACCGGCAAATAAGGATCATCGATCAGCATCTTGCCGCGTACGGCGAGCGCGCGCGCGGTCGAAGGCGCTGAACGATAGTCTCTTAGGAGCAGTCCGCCGCAGAACGTTTATTTGCTGCCGCAATGTCCAAATCTCTGCCTTGAGCGCCGCCCGCGACCGAAATAGATCGACCACCATCCAACCAATGAGCCTGAAAAGATCCTCATTACACGACAGCATCCCCCGATTCTCGGTCAATGCCAACCGGATGAGGTTTTCGACAAGGACAGGATCCGCCGCCCGGCGTCTCTCCGGACGAGGCCTCCGAGCAAATGTTTTCCGCTGTTCTGCCGATAGCGGACATCCTCGGCGGGGGATACGGTTAGGCTTCATGGAAGTGAAATCGCCCTTCTCCATTCCATAACCGGTCATTACGAGAACGAAGCACGAGCCGAACTCCCATGCCGTCCGATTCGTTTGTCGTATTCGTCCGGCTCCATCGCCCAGAGCCATTGATCGTAGCCGGGCGCGTAAGTGCGGTTGGTCTGCGCCGGATTGCGGTTGATTAGCGACCGCAGGTACATCGGGTGTGTGGCGCTGCGCACCTCGTGCTCGACGGTGAACAGGAGCCTGCCGCTCGCAGGATCGATGATGTCGCGAAAGCGGTATTGGTATTGGTTGTCCTCGCTAGAGATCAGGCCGCGCTCCGACAGCTGGCGGTAAGGACCTGAGAAGTTCGTGATGTACATTTGTACATGGTGGCCATCGTAGTCCGACTGAGGCCGATCGATCTCGCGGAATTGTAGATACTGGTCCTTAGCCACCTTCACGCGCGCGGCGGTACCGTCGCCGCTCTTGAGTTCGGCGGGAATCCCCATGATCTGCGGATAGAAGGCGCAAATGCCTCTCGCGGTCCCGGCCGGCACCTCGAACTCGACATAAGGGATGCCGAGCGTTACGCGCCCGAAGCGCGCGGCATCCGGCTCATAGCAGCGCACGCGATTGCCCCAAGGACATGTTGCCTCGACGTAACTGTCGTGCTCGCTGAACGCGAATGCGGTACCGTCCAGCTTCTCGGCGACAGACGTGAGGCGGGCGAGCAGCCCCTCGCGGCCCGAGATGACGATCCCGGTATGGCCACGGAGCACCTGCGCCTCGCCACTCGGCAGATGAAACTGGCTTCTGCCGACATTGACCCACATGTTGGTGTCGGACACCATCAAATACGGGTCGCGGGTAAGCCCAAGCCCGACGACGTAAAACAATGTGGCTAGGCGCTGGTCGGGCACCTGTACGTTGACGTGTTCGAGATGGATAGAGTTACCGAGATCTTCGGCGGCGCGATCGAACTTCTGATTCATGGACGTGGTCCCAACGTTTATTGCGGCACACAATAGTGCAGCGTGAGGCAGAATCCAACAATCCGGTGACAAAAGGCCCGCAGTACTGCCCCACCTGAATCGGCGATGCCCGAGCGACCGCCTTAAGAATAAGCTCGAAGCTCGGCTCAAACTACATTTACTTAATCGATTTTCAAAACGCCATAGGAAGGCTCTGCATTCGGTATTTGAATCCGCTGCTAGGTTGATAGGCCTAAACAAGGCTCACAAGCTTCCATGAGCATTACCAAGTGACGCGATGTCGTTGACGAAAGCTCGTCTCACCATATTGACCGAGCATGTCAACCGCCGCCGACCGCATCGGATAGCACCGTGAGGCAGCTTCAGCACAAAGCCAAGCAACCGGCGAAAAGATCGATCTGCGATCCGACTTTTCCCCGAACATGGAGTTCTCCTCCCACTCGGGGCAATTGCCCGCTCACGTAAGCGACGCCATCGTGCACTACGACCGGCGTGACTCGGTTGCTTGGTGCTGCTTTTTTGGGAACCGCTCTGCATGATGATGTATCGCTCTTTTTCTTGTGTTCCGATCGAGCGAAGATTTTACTCGCGCAAATGACGTCCAGCCAAAATTGATGCGGGCATCAGACAGGCGGTTGATGCCGCATCATGACTGGATTAGTCGAAGTTTTTCATATCGGTTGGAAGCGGCTGGCCATACCACTTGACGAAGATCGTATTGAGCTTTCCGCTTTTCAGATCTTCTTGCACCCAACCGTTAATCCATCCAAGCAGCTCTGGCTCGCCTTTACGGACGCCCACACCCATCGGATAGGCTTTCATCGTAAATTTGAATTCGAGATCTAGGCCCTTGTTTTGATCTTTGATCACCGCAAGATCAGACAGTGTCGAAGCCAAATACTTCTCTTGACCGGTCAGAATAGCCGTCTTCGCCGTCGCTTCGTCCGCGTACCGCACAATCGAAACGTTGGGCACGCCCTTTGTGACACGGACCAATTCGATATCTGCCGTTACGCCGCTTGCAACTGCAATCGATTTTCCCTGCAGATCAGATGGTCCGGTTATTTTATCGCTCTTAGGGCCCGACACGTTTAATGGGACGATACCATATGGATCGGAAATATCGACCACCTTCAAACGTTCAGCAGTGATGGACATTGAAGCAACGATGATGTCGACTTTGTTGGTCACCAAGAACGGAATTCGATTTGGTCCTGAAACATTCACTGTTTCGAGCTTTACACCCAACGCTTTCGCAAGCAGCTGGGCGGTTTCTAAGTCAGAGCCAATCTGCTCAGCCTTGTCATTGATGCCACCAAATGGTGGGTGGGCAAAGTCGATACCGACAATGATGGCGCCACGCTTCTTGATCTCGTCCAATTTATTGGCGGCTGATGAAGGCGTCGAGACAACGGCGAGAACCGCGACGGCGTAGCAAAGCGAGCTTAAGTACTTTAACATTTTTCCCTCCTAACCGCATGCGTTGGCCGACCATCGGCCCACGTATTACAGTTCACTTTCGACGAATTGCTTCAGCTCTCGCGTGCCTGGATTCGACAGAATGCTTGCGGCGCCAGATTCCCACACCTTTCCTTGGTGCATGAAGACCACTTGGTTGGCGATCTTGCGCGCGAACCCTATCTCGTGCGTCACAAGAACCATTGTCATGCGCTCGCGAGCCAATGATTCAATGACGCGCAGCACTTCGCCGGTCAGTTCCGGGTCAAGCGCCGATGTGACTTCGTCAAGCAACAACACGCGGGGTTGCATGGCCAAGGACCGCGCAATGGCAACGCGCTGTTGCTGTCCGCCGGAGAGCTGTTGAGGATAAGAAGCAAGCTTGTCCGAGAGGCCAACGCGACCTAACACGCTCTCCGCAACCGACGCCGCTTGTTGCTTCGAAAACTTCCGCACGCGCGTGAGCGCGAGCATTACATTCTGCTGAACCGTGAGATGCGGAAATAGATTGTAACTTTGAAAAACGATGCCGACATCCTGCCGTAAGGCCCGAAGGTCAAAATCCATTTTACTAAGTTCTCGACCGCAAACGGCGAGTGAGCCGGAATTAATACGCTCAAGGCCGTTAATGCATCGCAATGCCGTGCTTTTGCCAGAGCCGGAGCGACCTAAGAGCGAGACAACGCTTCCCTCTTCAATCGAAATGGAAATCCCCTTAAGAACTTCCAAGCTTCCAAATTGCTTGTGAACGTCATTAAATTCGACAATGGCCGTCATCTTAGGTTCTTCCCTTTATGGCGACCGCACGTTCGAGACGCTTACTCAAATTCGATAGCGGGTAGCAGATCAGAAAGTAGATGACGCCAGCGATCGTGAAGATGAGGAACGGTTCGTTATTGGTGTTGTTTACAGCGCGCGCAGAATACGTGAGTTCGGCAAACGCAAGCACGACTGCGTATGACGTGTTCTTCACCATTTGCACGAAGAACCCGATAGTTGGCGGCGTAGCGATCTGCACAGCCTGGGGCAAAATGATGAGCCACCAGATATCGAAGCGGCTAAAGGCAAGACCTTCTGCCGCTTCCCACTGCGTCTTAGGAACAGCGCGAACGCAGCCCTTCCATATCTCGGCCAGGAACACGGCAGAATAAATTGTCATCGCGAGGCCGGCGGCGATAAGCGTTGGCGGATTGTAGCCGGTCGCCCCGGCGCCGAAATAAACAGCGAACATCAAAATCGGCAAAGGGATGCCCTGCACCGTATTGATGAACAATGACGACAGCGAGCGCGCGGCTGCCGTCTTCGCCGTTAGCCCCAACGTAAGCGGTATTCCCACAAGACAACCGCCAATGAACCCGAGGAGCGATAGGAGGATTGTCCAGCCCGCACCCTGAAGGATAAATGCCGCTTGTTGAGTTGTCAGACCCAGCACATCAACCTCACAGGGGGATTCGAAGGCGACGAAGGCGGGTGAATGCCACAAACCCTGCGCCTGTTAGCGATGCGCGCAAAAAAACCGTGATCGCGATGTATAGCACCGCCACAACGAGATAGACTTCGAAACTGCGGAATGTGAACGACTGAATGTACCAGGCAACGCCCGTGAGCTCCTCAGCGGAGATCTGATACATGATCGACGTGGACAGCATCATGAGGACGGACTGTCCCACAAGCGACGGCAACATGCGCTCGATCGCCTGCGGCAACTCAATCGCAGTGATCCGTTGCAGAGCCGTCAGACCAAGGCAGTCCGCTGCTTCAATTTGACCGCGCGGTGTTGCGACCAAGCCAGCGCGAATGATTTCGCCGACATATGCCCCGAAATTGATACTGAGCGCTATCACCGCGGCGACGAATGGCGATAGTCGTACTCCTAGCGATGCAAGTCCAAAGAATAACCAGAACGCTTGGATCAACGAGGGCGTGTTACGGATGATCTCGACGTATGCGGCCGCTACACGCTCCGTGGCCCTAGAACCGTAAACACGAGCAAGCGCACATAATATCCCGAGGAATGCTCCGGGAACGACAGAGCAAAAGGTCATGACCAGCGTCCACGCGACTCCGCGGACAAGAGCTGGCCAATATTCTGTCAAAAAGCTGAAATCGAGCTGGCCTATCATGACGCAACTCCAATCGGCTCAAGGCCCGCATCGGAAAGCGCGCTCACTGAACGAGCGTTCGTCAAATAATTAGTAAAGAGACGGGCTTGCCCTTGCCGTTTCGACGCCTTGAATACGGCGGCAGAAAATGTGGTATAGGAACTGTACGGTTCAGGAAGCGCACCAACCAAGTCGACGCCGGGGATAGCTGCAAGCTCGCTCATCTGTTGAATAGCAAGTTCGGCCTCGCCAGAAACCAGCAGCTCTGCAGTAAATCCCTTCGGAATTATAATTGCTTTGCTGCGCACTTCGTCAGCAATGCCAAGCCTTTCAATCAGATCGTCAAAGAAAATTCCGCTCGCCCCTGTCTTTGAATAGGCGATCGATTTGGCGTTGCGCAGGACATCAACGCATTTTGCAGGGGAGGAAATATCTAATGGGCGCGCGCCTAAACGCTTAGCGATCCCGACGGCCGTTCGCGCTATGTTGACTCGACCAGCAGTCAGCAGAATGCCTTTTGCGATCAGAGCATCAATCGCTACATCGGTAGCGATAATCGCGTCTGCATCGTCCCCTTTTTCAAGGGCATCGAGCAGGACTGTCGTGGGGTCAAACCTGACGTTTAGGCTCACGCCTGCTTCAGATTCAAACATGTGAGCAATGCGCCCCTTAAGAGGCGCGAATACTGCCAAAGTGCTCATCAATGTCAGAGGCTGAACATTCATTCCAAAATCTCAGTTGGATCCAGGTGCGCAGACGATATTGGTGACAAACTGACTAAATATCCACGACGTATATTAACCCGTCAAGGTCAAAGTTTCTGCACGGACAACAAAACCCGCCCAAAATCGTCTCACCCATCCCTAAGCATGCAGCGACGGGCCGATCCCGAGAGGGTTCGGCCGACCAGCCGGTCGGTTGAGCTCTGACGATGATATTTGGATGCATGCCGGGAGCAGCTTGGCTAGTCGCGGAGATAGAGAATTATCTCAGATGGCTACTAAGCGAATGGCGACCCTAGGTTTGTGAGATTCTTGCGAAGCGGGCCAACGGACTTCCGCTCCAACAATCGGAGTAGCCGAAGATGCGTCCCCTTGGCGTGGTGCGGCAGAAGCTCGATAAGCGCCTCTCGATCTTGGCGCTCTATAACTTCGATAATCCTATTATGCTCATCGAGATTGATCGCAAATTCCTTTGACTGATATTCGGGATCTGCGGCCTCTTTCTCATAAATATACACATTGAGGCGGCGAACGTGACGATGCGTCGACTCAGCGAAATCGAAAAAGAGAGCGTTACCGATGGTTTGGTAGATGCGCAGGTGAAAATCCTGGTTCAGCTGCGTAATCGCCAAAAAATCCCGCTTTTTGACGTTTTCGGTGTACCGGCGTTGAATCGACATTAGGTCAGGAAGCAGCGACGGGTCGTCGAGATTGCACATCTGAGCTAGAATTGATTCAGCAAGTTGCTGAGCTACAATGACCTCGCCCATCTCTTCAAGATCGAGCTTGCGGACAAAAGTGCCGCCACGCTGAGGCATAATATTCACAAAACCTTCGGCTACGAGGCGATTAATTGCTTCTCGAGCTGGGGTTCTGCCTAGCTTAAAGCGATCAACGAGCAACCTTTCATCGATCCGGCTACCGGGCTCGAGAGACATATCGACAATACGCGACCGGATGAGGTCGAGCGCAGCATCCGTCTGGGACGAAAGCTGCTTCTCGTCGCCAAAGCCAGCCAACGTTTCCGATCGGGTATCAGGTCCAACCTTCCGCTTTTCGGTCTTGGTCTTCGGCACTCGGCGTTTCGGCGGGGTGCTGGCCATGCTTCATTCCCGACTTTGAATACGAATGCGCGAACAGGTCCCCATTTGTGGCCCAAACACGTATTCCTGTCGATACAGAATTCAGTTCACATATCCAAACGGCTAAATCCGTAGTCCCTTGACGTTAATCCGCCTCAAATATACAACACGTATATTAACCTCAGAGGTGTCAAATGCCAACCGTTTTCGAAGAATTAGAAGCTACGTCGGGCCGAAAGGTCCGGCGTGACATCACTCGGCTCGTTACTTTCGCGAAGGGCAATCTGGAAGAAGCCGCCAAGTCGATCGCCCAGCATCCAAACCCGCACGTCGGCATCATCGCCGGTTTTTTTGTGCGGCACGCCAATCCCCCGTCACCCGAAACAGACGGCCTCAACGGCATGGGGCAGCTCGCAGCCGGCCTCACGGAAGCAGGAATTCCCGTCACCCTGATTTCAGACGCTCCATGTGGCAAAGCAGTATGGGCCGTATCAAAAGTCCTGCCTCATGAAGTTGGCCTGGAAATCGCCGCAGTTAATGCCGACTCCGTTCGGCAACTTCGACGCCACCTAGAAACTTATAAACGCCCAATCACACATCTCGTGGCGATTGAGCGGTGCTCGCTCGCCGCTGACGGCAAACCTCATCGCGAACATGGATGGGACATTTCGGGCGATACGGCGCCACTTGACTATCTTTTTGAAGATACCGGCTGGAAAGCAAGCTGGAAGACGATCGGCATCGGTGACGGCGGCAATGAAATCGGCATGGGCGTTCTGCCGGCCGACATCGTTGAGAAGGATATCCCAAATGGTGCACTCATCGCAGCACGCACGAAGGCAGATTTCCTCATTGTTTCTGGCGTGGCGAATTGGGGGGCATATGCCTTGCTAGCTGCTATCGCAGCAGTCCGTCCGGACAAGTCATCAGCGCTGCTCAAGCACTTCAACGGCAATATGGAACACGCCATTCTCGACGCCGCTGTCAACATTGGACAGGCGATTGACGACAGCCGCGTGGACAGACCTGGCCAGTTGCAGATGAGTATTGATCGGCTTCCTCTCGCCGAACATGTGGCGATGGTCGATGAACTCGGCGCGATCGTTCGAAAATCTCTCTGACCATTAAATCACTAACGGCGCCGAAAACTCAAATGTTTCGGCGCCGATTTGTTGGCTCACGCTCGCGTATCGGAGATGTTCAATGTCCACCTCTCAGTTTCAGCAGTATGCAACTCGGCTCAGTGCACATATCGGATTCTTATTCACTGAGCTTCCGTTTGTAGACCGCATTACTGCGGCGAAAAAGATTGGTTTTAATGCCGTCGAACATCCTCAACCGTTCACAACCCCCGCCCCGTTACTTAAAAAATTGCTAAGTGAAGCGGGACTGCCACTCGTACAAACCGCATTTCCCTCCGGTGATATGGCGCGCGGAGAAAAGGGTTTTGCCGCTCTTCCCGACTTTGCGGTTCGCTTCCGGGCCACGGTTGAACCGACACTTGATTACGTCGAAGCAATCGGTTGCCGGCTTGTCCACGCTATGGCGGGAATAAGACCCGCCGATGTTGCTCATGAAAAACTCTGGGAAACGTATCTTGAGAATATTTCCTTCGCAGCTGATGCCGCTGCGAAACGCGGGATTAGCATCTTGATTGAACCAATTGGCCCCGGTTCAATCGCAAACTACATCATCGACGACCCACATGTCGCAATGAATGCCGTTAAGGGCGTCAATCGAGCGAATGTCGGTCTCTTAATGGATGCGTTTCACTGTGAATCACTAGGCTATGACCCCGTCAAACTCATTCGTGAATACGGCAGCTATATTCGACACGCTCAAATCGCAGACCACCCGGGCCGGCATGAGCCAGGCTCCGGATCAATGAACTTCGATGCAATTCTCAAGAGTTTGACCGAAGTTGGTTATCAAGGTTTTGTCGGATGTGAGTACCACCCGTCTTCCTCTACGGAAGCGAGCCTGTCTTGGTTTCCTGGGCAGAACCGGAATTCTAACCAGCCTGGCTCAATTCTGACGGGAGCTAAGTAATGGTAGCGCCTCGTATTATGCTACTGCACGCAACTCCCGTGGCTATGGATCCAGTTCACTCGGCGTTTCGAAATAATTGGCCCGAAGCTGAGACTGTCAACGTACTTGAGGATGGCTTGACAATTGATCGAGCCAAAACCCCCGAATTGACGCCTCAGCTGACCGACCGCTTTGTAAAATTATGCCACTATGCCAATGATCTGTCGGCAACCGGCCTTCTCATCACATGCTCCGCGTTTGGTCCAGCGATAGAGCGCGCCGCATCTGAACTTTCTATTCCTGTTCTCAAGCCTAACGAGGCTATGTTTGAAGCTGGTATTGCGTCTGGCACGCGCATTGCGATGGTCGCTACGTTTGAACCAGCCGTTATAACGATGGTTCAAGAATTCGAAGAACAAGCCGCTAAAACCGGATCGAAAGCGACCCTCACAACGATCGTTGTTCCTGAAGCCATGGCAGCACTGCGCAAAGGCGACGCAGATACTCACAACAAACTGATTGCCGACCGCGCTTCTGAATTGTCACAGTACGACGCTGTCATGCTTGCGCATTTCTCGACATCCCGAGCAGCATCGCTTCTGCGACAAGCCATTTCTGTTCCCGTGCTCGCTGCGCCGGAATCAGCGGTGATTAAGATGCGCCGCCTCTTACAATCTGCGAGCCGGAAGTAGGCTTTCCAGCCCGCGAGGTACGTTCCGAGCGGTTTGCACATCTGCGCGAGACTTCGTCCGGCGTTGCGCCGGGTCAGTTCGCGCACGCGCTCCTTCATGCGCCTGATGGCCTGTGGCGCCACACGCGGCCGGACCGTCCGTCCCGCGGCTATCCAGAACGAGAAGCCGAGGAACTTCGATGCCGTGGCGCACGTCACCTTGCTCTTGGTCTCGTTGTCCGGGGCTTTTGACTATAGCCATCTCAGTGGCGCTCTCCTCCGTCGTAAGAAATGCAAGCGCGATGTCGCCTATTGGCACCTTTGAGACATGCCGACGGACTCTGAACATGTCTGCTAATCGGGGTAGATCGGAAGTGGTCGGACTAGGGTCAGAACGACGCGATTGATTTGCGCCTTCCCCAATGGGGACATTCCCCTCCGATGATACCCGTAGCGAGGACTTAATCCGTCGCTAGGTCGTAGTCATCGCGCAAGGTGTGCTGGACATTGAGCGCAGCGCGTGCCGCCGTGTTGGCATCGGCAGCGCCGGCGGGGCGCCTTTACTTCGAAGCTTTCGCTATCTTTTGCTTCAAGTGGCCGGTTTCGTGATCGCGGCGGAGCTGGCTCAACGACGTTTCGTTCAGTTGAAGAAGAACCTCGCTCAGTGTCTTGGTTTCAGGATGCCCAGCGGCGAAACTCTGTCCGTAAATCTTACGCAACGTGCTAATGATCGTGTTTCCGTGTTTGTGGCTGATTTCACCGTCGTGGTTACGGTGGCGATTGTCGAGACCTGCTTTGCTCATGGTGCTCTCCATTGTGCCTACAGTCTGAGAGCATCCTCTTGCCTGGACCGAATGGCAATCTTGCGCCGCAACCGGGGGATCAAGGCGGGGGCTTAATCGTACAAACCTGTAGACCTTGGCCGGTTTCCGGCGCGGGGCAGGTGTCGGTTTTGGGCGGCGCCGGTTTAGTGCTAGCATCATCCCGAGCTGCGCCATCATCGGATCGCCGCCTTGCTCGCCGATCAGCGTCAGCACCTCGGCAGCGGCTTCTTTACCACGAAGCCTCATGGGATCGGTATGGGATTGGCCATCTGCCGCTCCATAGTTGAATCGCATAGCGGCCGAGCGTGGGCTGCCGGATCGCTAATGAAACTCGAAAGGAATGTCCGTTCCCGCAAACGGTGTGCGGCGCTAACCCTCATTCGGAAACCTGAGCAGAAGGGGTAAAATCCCCTAGGGCCCACACCCGAGGAGCAACAACATGAAGCAACACATCCCGGAGGAATTTTCCACCAGGTTGATCCACTGGGGTCCCTTCGTGATCATGGGCAACACGGTGCCGCCCCGAGATCCTGATGAAGACGAAGAGGACGAAGAGGACGAAGAGGAAGAGGACAACGCCGACGAACCGCCGGTCGTGCGCGAGCCGGACGAAGACTAGACTAGCCTGTAGTTGGCAGTCGGCGTAAAGTATCTCCCATGAGTTGGGATGCGAAAGACGTAGCGCTGCTCAAGAAACTCTGGGCCGTAGGACAGAGCGCCGCGCAGATCGCGCGCCGTCTCGGGTGTAGCCGCAACGCGGTCTGCGGCAGGCTAACTCGTTTGGGCCTGAAGCGTGGTCACAAGTCGCCAACAGCAAAACCCAAGATAAGGCCGGTCCCGAAGCGAAGGCCGGCGTTGTTGGCCGCCTGTGCCCGCCCGGTGGCAAAGAAGGTGTCGCGGAAGACAGTAGGGAGGCAGCCTAAGAAATTCAGCAAGCGCCAGCTTTACGCGATGCTAGCTGACGCGGTCAGGAATACGGGCTAGCCCGTTCACCGCGACATCGTTGCGGCCGGTCTTCGTTCAGTTCGAACGGTTTCCTTATTGCCGGCAATCCCCGATGCACCTGAACGCGCCATGGCGGTAATCCGAGACTTCATCCGGCAGTGACTGAACGATATCGTTCAGCGTCGTACAGGTGATTGCGTGCCGCTTCACTTCCGTTTGTGGCACTTTTCGGACACATCGCGAGCCCGCCGGCGAATGTCCGTTGTTGAGAGTTGAGCGGACCTAATCCGGACCTTGCCAATATCCAATTCGGAGAGCTTAATTCTGCTATGCGGTACGGGATGGAAAAATTGCCGGGTAGCGACTTGTGGGCAGTTATCGATTCGATCACCCGCAAGCCTGCGTTGGTGAACGGTGTACCTCAGACTAATCTGGACCTCGATGATGCTGACGACCTTACCGACCTGCTCAACAGGCTGGATCGCGAGGCTTCCGCCAGTAACAAACACTGATGCCGATGCGGGGTCGACAAGTTCGAGTTGGACAGGTCTGTGGCGATGGCCGCCGTAAGTGGTGGCTACTTCGCGAGCAGATCGGTCAAGTCATTCGCGCTCGAACAGCGAATTTCATCAATCTGCCGGGCCAGCGCTAGTGCGCTAGCCCTTAATGCCTCGATCTTCGATGCGTCGGGATGCTGCTTTTCAAGTTCGTCGATACGCTCGTTGAATGAGGCTAGCTCCAGGCAAAGACGCTCGATCTCCGCGTTGCTCTTCACCGACCCGACCGGCTTCCAAACCCTCTGTGCTGGCATGACGCGTTCCACCCCTACTTGGTCGCCTTCGTGAACCCGATTCATGGCCAGAAATGGAAGCTCTCTTGGCGAGGAAATGACCGGCCGCGGGCCAGATCGTTTCGGAAAATCCGAATTTCACTCGACTCCCAACCCAAATCAGTGATTAAAGTTGCCGGCAGCACGACGTTGGGCAAACGAGAGGTCGACAGTGTCAGATAGGGATGTGGCGCATTCGGATTTGGTCGAGATCGCCAAACGCAACGGCGACTTCAGGAAGAATTACGGCGTGCTTATCGGAGCAATTCTTTACGTGCGCTCAATAAATGCAGCCCGGCCTCGATTGTTCTGGTGGCAAGCCTCGATGGCAGCTGTCGCCGCCGCGTTGGGCTTCTGGTGGCGATGAAGCGTAGGTTGCTTTGACCCCAATCGCAGCAGGGCTCCAACGGCTATCGCATCGCGGCATCAATCTGCTGCACGTCGAAGAACGCGCTCGGCACCGAAAA
>Ga0193699_10000592_pt1 | contig 15392 bp, 16 predicted proteins | sample L3c2metaG_FD_160095 | JGI IMG/M metagenome (GOLD analysis project Ga0193699, IMG submission 160095) | Soil microbial communities from a riparian zone of the East river system, Colorado, United States - L3c2 | ecosystem: Environmental > Terrestrial > Soil > Riparian zone | place: USA: East... | reverse complement strand
TACCATTTCATCCTCCCGCCCGGCTTGGTGCATTCAAGTGCCTCACATCGCCCAATTGTTTGGGTGACGTGGGGAAGAGAGGGCTTGTAAAACGCGCAAACTCGTCGCCGGTTCCCGTCGACTGAAGCGCTCGCGATCCTCATTAGTTCGCGCCACAAGTTCCATCGAGGGCAGCCAGCCGGCTCGAAAGGACGGCCCTACAGCAGCGGAGGCAACTAAGCGGCATTAGCGCCGGATTTGCGAAGTCCGCGTCACGTCGGCTCGTTTGCCATCGCTGCCAAAATATCGCGCTGCAATAAAACGAAGTGCCGGGAACCGACATTGCTATTATCGAGGTTTAATGCGCGCCAGCCAACTTAGCACATCACGCCCAAAACGCCCGAATGGCGATTGCCGATACCGCGTTACTGCCCCGATCGCGCTATCGGTCAATATATCTTCATCCTGGACGCCTCGCGCCGACGCTTCCACCAAGCTGCCGATCACAAGCTTGCGTTTAGTTTTTGTATCGATGCTATCGGGCGCAACTTTCATCACGCGTTGATACGCGTTCGCAAGCGTTTCTAAGTTGGCCGAATCCACCATCTGCACTCTCCGAACCGTCCTAACCGCTCGGCTGCATGTTCTCGTCGTCGCACTCTAAGGGCTGAAACATGCCGGACCCTGGGGTAGCGTCAGAGTTCGTCAGCTCAGGCCGAACGAGGCCCCGCGGCGGGCATCTTCTCAATAGGCTTTGGGGCGGGATTCTCGTTCTTCTTGGTAATGTCCATGCCGGAATAACCATGATGCCAACGATAAGGTTCCTGTCAGACACAGCCCTGTCGGCTCCAGCCGAAGTCCGAGATTGGGTCATTCGCGACCGACCAGTTCAACGCCGGTTCCGGCCATTGTCCGCTATGCGCTGTTAGCGACCGAAATGATGCGGCGCAGCGAACGGACCGATGTTCCGTCAACACCGAACATGCTCTTTCGCTGTTGATCTCGCTGCGCTGGCTATGATTCAAGCTCCTACACTGGCGCGTCTAATCATGCGGTACGAACTCACAGACTATGAATGGGCCACCGTCAGGCCGTTCCTCCCGAATAAGCCACGTGGCGTGCCGCGTGTGAACGACCGGCGCGTCCTCAACGGTATCTTTTGGGTCTTGCGATCAGGCGCGCCATGGCGCGATCTGCCGGACACTTTTGACCCCTATACGACGTGTTACAATCGCTTCGTTCGCTGGGGAAGGGCTGGCGTCTGGGACCAGATTATGGACGCACTGGCAGTGACTCATGATGCGGCGGTGCAAATGATCGATACGTCTGTCGTGCGTGTGCATCAGCACGGAGCCTGCATCGCGGGCAATAGTGAGCAGCATATGGGGGCGGTCGCGAGGTGGACTAACAACCAAGATTCACAGGGCGCTCGCCAGCGAGCAAAGGGCATGGGCAAACATTCCGCCGAAGCGCAATCGCAAGGAGCCGATCTGCTTCAGCCCCTATCTCTACCGTGCGCGAAACTTGGTTGAACGGTTCGCCGGCAGGGTTGGTACGTCACCTGGTCCTTTTTGAATGAGACCGATGCCGTCGCCTTCAGTTCACAATTCGGAGGGCTCCGCCTGCGGGTTCCCGTAGAATGTGACCGGCGCTATCGGCGTCTCATTTCCGTCCGCGCTTTGCGTGCGATGGTTCGTCTTCTGTCTTGGTTGCGAACAATTGTGCCGTCGTGCGCCGTAGCCACCTGTTCGCCGGATCTTGGTCGTATCGGGCGTGCCAGTACTGGCAGATAACGAACTTGGGCATGTTCAAGGGATGCTTGGCCAAGGAGAACCGATGGGTTTCGCCGAAAATTTCACCGAGCTGGTTTGGAATTGTTACAACCATATCGGTCGTCGAGACGATCATCGGAACCGCCAGGTAATGTGCGATGTGGAGTGCGATGGCGTCGCTTAGATTGGCTTTCTCGAAAATCGTTTCAATATCGTAGTCCGCGCCGCGCGTGTTCACGATGGCGTGGGATAGATATTTCAGGTCGGTGACCGTCAATGGCTGCCCGGCGACCGGATGATCGGCGCGCATCATGCAGACGAATTTTTCGTTCTGTAGCTTCTGTTGATGAAAGCCGCCTTTGAGGGTGGGCAGATAGCCGATCGCCAGATCGATACGGCCCGACTGTAACCCCTTGCCGGTTTCCCGCGCCGAAAGCTCGCTGACGTGCAGCGAGATGCCCGGACCCGCCCGTCGCAGGTGGCTGACAAACTTTGGCAGCAGAAGGACGGTGCTGATATCGTCCATGACGATATTGAATTTGCGTTCGGCCGTCGCCGGGTCGAAGTCGTCCGGCTGGGCGAGCGAGCGTTCGATTAGCCGTGTTGCGGATTCAAACGACTTCGCCAGTTCCAGCGCGTAGGCCGTTGGAATCATCCCGGATTGCCGGCGTACGAAGAGCTGATCCTTGAATACTTCTCGCAGCCGGGACAGGGCATGGCTGATGGCCGGCTGCCCGCAGGCCAATTCGGCGGCTGCAGCGGTCGCGCTTCTGGTCCGCAAGATAGCTTCGAAAACGCGGATCAGATTCAGGTCGAAATTGACGCTCTTCGAGCTCATTCCGGCCAAAGTCGCCGATCTTCGCGCCAAGCGCAACCTCGCGTATCGGTTTCGGTGCAGGCAGGTCTTCGCTATCGCTGGGCTGGCCCAACGAGGACTTCGGCTCAGCGCAGGGAAGGAAGGCGTGGGGCCGTTTGGAGGCGCTGGCGAGCGTGCCAGACGCCTCCGGTCATGATTGGCCCGGTTATCGCTTGACTGCGGTGAGGTCGATTTCGACGCGGCAGCCGGGGACGAGGAGGCCGCCGACCTGGACAGTGGTGCGCGGCGGCGGGGACGGGAAGAACTCACGCCAGACCTGATCGAAATAATAGAAGTCGTTGAGGTCGGTCATGAACACCTGCGATTTCACCACATCTGAGAAATCGCAGCCCGCGGCCTCGAACGTGGCCAGCAGGTTCTGCAGTACGTAGCGCGTCTGACGCTGGATATCGGAGCCGTAGAACGGGAAGGCGGGGTCCTGGCGGGCTTCCGGCGGCACGCCGGTCTTGTAGTCGGACGCGATCTGGCCAGCGGCGTAGACGGTGTCGCCCGCCAGAACGCCCTGACAATAATGCGCCATCGGAGCAGGCACCTTAGTGGACGTAATAATCTCGCGTTTCATTGCTCATCCTGTGTTGAATCGGGATATTGAAGCCCGCGGAGCGGGAATGACTGGCAGCCGCTCGATTGCTTCCGTCGCGCGATGTCGGCGCGTGCGCTGTCTGCGGAGTGAACCGAGAGCGGCCGTTGCCCGGAAAAGGATGCGAGCATGTCTGAGATTTTCCGCTCACCTAAACCCGGTTACACTGGCTTCTCGGGAGTGTACTTAATTCCAGCACCAGATTTGAATTAGATCGCAGTCCGGAATGTGTCCAATCAATCAAAGATATTTTCGTTATGAACAAAAGACATAAGGGTCCGAAACTGGACTTGAATCTTTTGCGAGTCTTCGACGCCGTCTATCAAACCGGCAGCGTCACCAGCGCAGCTTTACTGGTCAAATTAAGCCAGCCGGCGATCAGTCATGCTTTGAGCAGGTTGCGTCGCTCGCTCAAAGATCCGCTCTTCATTCGCTCGCCGCAGGGCATGCTGCCAACCGCTCGCGCCACCCAGATTTACGACTCTGTCCATCGTGCCTTGGGGCTTGTCGATAATTGCGTTTCGAGCGCTGGATTCGACCCGACCAGGGAGGAGCGGACTCTCACGCTGGGTATGAACGACATCAGCGAAGTCGTGTTTCTGCCGAAATTGATCAACTATTTGAAGGAAGCGGCGCCCGCGATCAAGATTCGCACCGAGCAGCTTTCGGCCCACGAGATCGAAGATGGATTGCGTGCAGGCGATATCGATGTCGCGGTGGGATTTCTTCCGGCTCTCAATGAGGATTTTCAGAGCAGGGTGCTATTTCAGGAGCACTATGTCTGCATGGTCAATGCGCGTCACCCCGCGGTGCGGAAATCGCGGCTGAGCAAGAAGGACTTCTTGCAGGCTTCGCATGCTCTTGTCGGAACCGAAAGCTCCGGTCATGTGCTGGCTGAGACGTTGTTGACGCAAATTCGCCCTCAGGGCCGCATTGTCCTGCGGGTACCGCATTTCCTGACAATTCCGCTTATCGTCGCGCAGAATGATCTGATCGTGACTGTGCCCAGTCGCCTCGGCGTGGCTATTCGCGCGCACCTCGACATTCGCCTGCTGCCATATCCGGAGAAAATTCCAAGTTTTCCTGTAAGCATATGCTGGCATTCGCGCGAAGAGCTGAACCCTGAAAGCCGATGGCTTAGGGATGTGTTCTTGAGGCTGTTCTCCGAACCAGCCGCCTCGTCCAACCGATCCCAATAGCGTGGCGCGACAGAATGCTCGCGCATAGAAACCTTTGGTGCAAGTTTGAGCGCGGGCTGGTTGCTTTTTGAGCTTTCGGTCGGTGCGAAACCGTGCAACACGCCCGCTATCATTATCGATATTGTGCATAATGCCTATGATTAGCCTAGCGTAGACATCATTCTTCCGGGCCCCCTAGTGTCGGCGCGCTACACTTCCGGATTGAAACGTCGTCAAACGCCGTCACAAGGGGAAAAGAAACAATGGGCACGCTACGTCGAGGCTTCTCAATCGCATCAATGTTTTTGGTGGGCGTTGCGGTGCTGGAGCTGTCGCTCGCGCCGGCCAATGCGCAGGCGCCCGCGCCGTCGATCAAGATCGGCGCCCTGCTCGCAACATCCGGGCCCGGCGCGTACCAAGGCGCCCAGCAGAAAGAGGGCGCGGAGCTGGCAATCGAGCAATTGAACAAAGCGGGCGTGAATGGCCGCAAATTCCAATTGTTTCATGAAGATTCCGCTTGTGGTCCGCTGCCTGCCACTCAGGCTGCTAAGCGCCTGATCGAGAGCGCCAAGCCGGATGTCATCATTGGAGAATCCTGCTCCGACGGGACGCTGGCGGTCATGCCGTTGGTTCAGCAGGCTGAAATCCCGCTGATTAATGCCAGCGCTTCGTCATTGAAGATCACCGAGCCGGGCAATGCCTGGACATTCCGGATTTTTCCGCATGCCGTAATGCAGAGCGACAGTTTTGCGCGGAATGCGTACGACAAGCTCGGCGCGCGCACTGCGGTGCTTCTCTATGAAAACACCAATGCTGGTATCGACACCATCGATACCTTTGAGAAGGCGTTTATTGCCAAGGGTGGCAAGGTCCTCGTGAAGATCGGCTTCGGGCGCGATGTGAACGACTTTACGTCGATCGCGACCCGCATCGCGGGGCTGGGCCTTGTTGATATAATCCCGACCGCCTCATTGGAAGGTCAGGGTGTGAAGCTCGCGCAGGCATTGGCGCAGGCCGGCATCACCAAGGCGGGTGGCGGCAAGGCCGTGCAACTCAGCAATATCTGGCTTCCGGCCGGGTTTGACGAGAAGGCTGGCAAGCCGGCAGTCGGCTTCATTCGCATCGTCCAGTTCAATCATCTGGAGAACCGGGCTCCGGTGCAGGAGTTCCTGAAACTCTACAAGGCGAAGTACGGCGCCGACAAGACGCCGTCGCACCTGCAGGCTCAGGGCTACGACCAGGTCATGCTGATTGCCGATGCCATTCGCCGCGGCGGTACAGACGCAAAATCGATCCGCGACCATCTTCTGGCTACGAAGAACTTTGAAGGTGCGACCGGTCACGTCGTATTCGATGGTAAGCGGCAGAACAGCAGTCCTGACACGATCCATTACGTCGAGACCACTGCCGATCTCGGCTGGAAAACTCTCGACTGGCAGTAACTGCTGAACAAAAAGACGGCGGCGATCAGCTTCGGCTGACTTCGCCGCCGTCGTTTTGTTGCAGAGCCCTCACAGGACACTCAAGATGCTGGACCTGCTTCCTATCCTTGCACAACAGATCATCAACGGTCTGGTTCTCGGCAGTATCTATGTGTTGGCCACGCTTGGTCTGACCTTGATCTTCGGGGTGCTTGGGCAGATCAATTTTGCGCATGCCGACTTCATGACGCTGGGCGCTTTCGCAGCCTACTTCGTCGCGCGTGCGAGCGGCGGAAACTATCTGATTGCGATCGTTGCGGCGCTTTTGGTGGGCGCGCTGCTTGGGCTGGTCGTCAATCAAGCGGTGTTTTCGCTGCTGCGAGGGCAAGACGAAACGCGACCGCTCGTGGCGACTATCGGCGTTTCGGTTCTGCTCGAAAACGCTGCGTTGGCCTTCCTGGGGCCCGTTCCTTACACGTTCGATAGTCCCTACAGCAGCCAGGTCATCCGGGCAGCGGGCATGTATTTTACGATGCAGAGCGTTCTGGTGATGTTTATCGCCGTCCTTGCGGTTGGATCGCTCTACGCCTTCCTGAAATTGACTTTCGTCGGCAAGGCCTTGCGCGCGCTGTCTCAGGATCAGGAGGCAGCCGGTCTGATGGGAATCAATAAAAAGGCGCTCATCGCTTTGACGTTCGTCGTCGGATCGGCATTCGCTGGTCTAGCCGGCGCGATGCTGGGGCCGATCCTCGTGCTGACGCCGTTCGCGGGTGCGACGGTAATCGTCAAGTGTTTCGCGATCGTGATCATCGGCGGCTTTGGCAATGTCGAAGGGACTATCGTCGCCGGTCTGATGATCGGTTTGATCGAAAGTTTCACGACCCAAATGCTCTCCCCGGGCATGAGCGACATCGTGGTGTTCGGCATTCTGCTTCTCACCCTCGCGGTTCGTCCGACCGGACTGATCGCCGAGCGGCGTGAAGAGAATGTTTGAGATGGTGGACCCAATGACTCTATCAAATACCCGTTCGGCGCGTGGGACATCTCGCTGGCTCGGGCTTCTCACCTGCGTTGCTGTCATCGTCGTGCTCCCCTTGATCTTCAGGGACGCCTACTGGCGCGGCATCATTACGATTTGCGCCATCAATATCCTGCTCGCCATCGGCCTTGACTTTATCTTCGGATTTGCCGGTCAGCTCAGCCTCGGCCATTCGGCTTTCGCCGGAATCGGTGCTTATACGTCAACGGTTCTGGTTACCGCGCTCGGCGCCAATTTCTGGGTGGCGTTGGTGTGCGGCGTTGTCTGCGCGGGACTCGCCGGTGTTCTGTTGTCGGCCTTCGCAGTCAGGCTGAAGGGGCACTATCTCGCGATCGCCTCTTTGGGATTTGCAGTCATCACGTACCAGATACTGGTGAACTGGATCAGCGTGACGCAGGGACCGCTTGGCATCTATGGCATCCCGCCGCCGCCTTCGATTTCCATTCCGGGGCTTCAGACCATCAATTTCTCGAACCACCAGGCGTTCTTCTATCTGGTGTCCGCCTTCGCGTTGCTGACCTATGTGCTGCTGCGCAATCTGACCCGCTCGCCGATCGGCGATGCGCTCACGGCGGTTCGTGAAGACGAGATATCGGCGGCATCGCTTGGCATCAAAGGTACCAAATGGAAAATGATGGCGTTCGGCATCGGGTGCGCGATCGCGGGCCTTGCCGGATGCTTCTATGCCAGCTTCATTGGGACCCTGGTGCCGGATGCATTCTTCATCACTGAATCGTTCATGATTCTGGCAATGGTCGTTATCGGAGGTCGCGGCAACCTATGGGGCGCGGTGCTGGGGGCGGTTCTGCTCACGGTCGTTCCGGAGTTGTTGCGCGGCATCGGCGACTTCCGCCTGGTGGCGTACGGTCTGGCACTCACCCTTGTTGCCTTATTCCTGCCTGGCGGCCTTTCCGGCGTGCTCATTCAGTCGGCGCGGCGGTTCAACGGGTCCGTTACCAGGGCTAAGAGCGAAACTCATGCTTGAAATCAAGTCTGGAACTGCTGGCGGCACATCACCGGCCGGCGTGAAGCCATTGTTCGACGTTGGGAACATCAGCAAGAGATTCGGTGGCATTCATGCCGTCCGCTCCGTCAGCTTCGAAGTCGTGGAGGGCACCGTATTCGCCATCATCGGTCCTAATGGCGCCGGAAAGTCGACGCTGCTCAATCTCCTCAGCGGCAACTACCAGGTGGACAGCGGCTCATTGACGTTCGATGGAGTCAATCTGGCCGGGAAGCCCGCCTACGAGCGGGCCAGACTCGGCATTGCGCGAACGTTTCAGAAAATCCGCTTGTTCAAACAGCTTACGGTGCTGGAGAACGTAGTAGCGGGGTTTCATATCCATCGGCGCATTCCGGTCCTCGAGTATATCTGGCCGTTGCAGGCCGCTGAAGCGGACCGTTGCCGCTGGCGTGAGGAAGCGCTTGAACTGTTGACCTTCGTGGGGCTGAAGGATCGCGCCGATGTGGTCGCCGGATCATTGGCATACGGACAGCAGCGCCTGCTGGAAATAGCACGTGCGCTTGCGACGCGGCCCAGGCTTTTCATGCTTGACGAACCGGCCGCCGGCCTGAACAACGCCGAAGCCGACTTCCTGCTGGAACGGCTCGATATGCTGCGCAAGCGCCGGATGACCGTCGTGCTGGTCGAGCACAACATGGAACTGGTCATGAACGTGGCCGATCGGATTTATGTACTTGAAGCGGGGCAGCAGCTGTTCGTCGGCTCCCCCGCCGAAGTCCAGAACGATCCGGCCGTCATCGCTGCTTATCTTGGGGAAGAACTTCATTGACCGCGATCTTGGAAGCCGAACATCTCTCTTTGGCCTATGGCGACGTTGTCATTTCCCGCGATCTTAGCTTCAAAGTTAATGAAGGCGAGATCGTGACTTTGATTGGCGCCAATGGCGCCGGCAAGACAACGACGATGCGCGCCGTCGCCGGACTGCTGACGCCGCGAAACGGTACGATCCGTTTCGACGGCAAGGATATCACCCGTCTGGAGTCGTATGAGCGCACCAAGCTCGGCATTGCGCTGGTGCCGGAAGGGCGTCACGTGTTTCCGTTTCTGTCCGTCCGCGAAAACCTTGAGATGGGCGGCTATAAGTACCGCAAGGACGCCAAGCGTGTGCGCACGCTGATCGACCGAATGATGGACATGTTCCCGCGTTTGCGCGAGCGCGCAAGCCAAAATGCCGGAACGTTGAGCGGCGGCGAGCAGCAGATGCTGGTTCTTGGCCGCGCGATGATGTCGGAGCCGCGTTTGCTTTGTCTGGATGAGCCTTCGCTAGGCCTGGCGCCGATCATTGTCCAGGAGATGTTCCGTACCATCGGAGGCATCAACGAAGCGGGCACCACGGTGCTGCTCGTGGAGCAAAATGCCCGCTATGCGCTCGGTACGGCGAAGCGCGGCTACGTCCTGCAGGCGGGTGCGGTCGTCACGTCCGGAGATTGCGCGGACCTCCGCGGGGACCCGCGTGTGAAGGACGCTTATCTTGGTCGCGGTGGGCAATAGGCCTGCCGGTCGGTCCTGGGTTCAGCGAACGCAGAAGAAGGAAGCTGAAAATCTTGACTACTTCCGAGGGGCACGAGAACTGCGGTTGCTCCGGCAATCGCGGCAAAGTTGGGATCGATATCCACTCACATTACTACCCGGAATCATATCTGCGGCTGATTGAGGCTGAGGGCGGGCCATTCGGTGCGCATTTCGAGCGGACGCCGCAGGGTCCGAAAGTCCGGATTGGTCCGATATTCGCCGGTCCGATCGGCACGAAATTCATCGATCTGGACGAGCGTCTCGAGGCCATGGATGCGCAGGGGGTGATGGCGCAGGCGCTGTCTCTCACGCAGCCGATGGTTTACTGGGCGACGGGGGATTTATCGCGCAAGCTGTCGGCGGCCTTCAACGACTCGCTGGTTAGCGCGCACGAGAGCCATCCGACACGCTTCTTCGGCCAGGCTATTCTGCCGATGCAGGAGCCCGCGCTGGCTCTTGCCGAGCTCGACCGCGTATCGACGCTGCCCGGCATCCGCGGCGTCTACTTGGCGACCTGCGTTCTCGGCCGTCAGTTATCCGACCCGATCTTCTGGCCGGTCTATGAAAGGCTTGAAGCCTTGGGCTTGCCGATTTTCCTACATCCCGTCGAGGTCATTGGGATGCAGGATCGGTTGAAAGATTATTTCCTGTCGAACTTGCTCGGCAACCCGTTCGACACCACGATCGCCGCCGCGCACCTTGTGCTAGGTCAGGTGATGGACCGTTTCCCTCAACTCGATGTCGTTTTGCCGCATGGCGGCGGTGCGCTGCCGCTCTTGATCGGCCGCATCGAGCACGGCTGGCGGGTCCGTCCGGAATGCAAGCATCTGGAACGCAGCCCGCGCGAGTACCTGCGGCGCTTCCACTATGACACCATCACGCATTCGCCGGAGGCGCTGACCTATCTCATTGATCTGGTTGGGGCCGATCGAGTGCTGCTCGGCAGCGATTACTGCTTCGACATGGGCTATGAGCGGCCCATCGAGGTGCTGAGCAGTCATCAGAGTTTGTCGGCGCAGGATCGAAATGCAATTCTGATATCCAACGCCGCGCGCTTGATGCGATTGACGATCGACAGCGATGGTGTCGCGAAGGTCTGAGCCGGAAATATCCCGGCGATGACTGTCGTCGGCCGGGATGCTTCGGGTTGAAAATGGTGGCCGTGGAGGGGAGAGTCTCGATGAGCGACAGCTATATTGGCGCGAGTGTTCGCGCGCGTATTCCGTACCAGTCCATTCATAAGCGTCCCGCTTTGAAGCTGCCGAACGATGCGCGGGTCGCCGTCTGGACCATCGTCAACGTTGAGAACTGGAATCCGCGGGCGCCGATGCCGCGCACCGTGATCCCGCCGCCGATGGGGCAGCCGCTGCTTCCGGACGTGCCGAACTGGGCTTGGCACGAATATGGCATGCGCGTCGGCTTCTGGCGCTTTGTCGACGCGCTCGGCTCGCGCAATCTTAAGGCGACGTTTGCAATCAACGGCTCTGTGTGCCGGATGTATGAAGAGGCCTGTGCCGCCGCGCGCGATGCGGGCTGGGATTTCATGGGGCACGGCTTCGAGCAGAAGCCGATGCACAAGGTTGACGATCAGCGCAAGGCGATCGTTGATACAATCAACGCGATCAAGGATTTTACGGGTAAACCACCGCGCGGCTGGGAAAGCCCCGGTATGACCGAGACCGACGAGACGATCGATATCCTCGCCGAGGAGGGCATTGAATATGTCGCCGATTGGGTGCTCGACGAGCAGCCGTTCCCGATCAAGACCCGCAACGGCAATATCGTCTCTGTGCCCTACACGGTTGAAGTCAACGACGTGGTGATTAGCGCCGTGCAGCAGCATCCGTCCGATGAGATTCTGCGCCGTGGCCGCGATCATTTCGACCGGTTGTATCTCGACGGCGCCAAGTCGCCGCGAGTAATGGCGATATCGATCCATCCGTATCTCACCGGTGCGCCGCACCGCATTAAGTATCTCGAAGCGCTTTACGACTACATCCTCGGTCATGAGGGCGTTGTCATGTGGACCGGCGCTGAGATTCTCGACTGGTACCGCGAGCAGTCTGCCGCGAAGTGAAGGGCAGGCTGAAATCTCGGTCTGAACTGCCGGGCTTTGGCGCGCGTCCTACAACGACAGTCGGTACTCAACGAAAGTGAACGGTATGTCTCTTCCGAAGGTGCTGATGGTTTCGCTTGGCGGCACGATTACGATGACGCGCGATTCCGGGGGCGGAATTAAGCCAACCCTTTCGGCAAGCGATCTCATTCGCGCCGTTCCCGGCGTGGAGAGAATTGCCGAGATCGAGGCTGTTTCGCTCATGGGCATTCCTGGCGCGTCGCTGACCATCGATAATCTGCTCGATCTTGCTGCGCTGATCGAGCGGTCGCTCGCCACCGGAGCGGCCGGCGTTGTGGTGATCCAGGGCACCGATACCATCGAAGAGACGGCATTCGTCCTGGACCTCTTGGTCGCGAATGACGCCCCGGTGGTGGTCACAGGCGCCATGCGCGGTCCTGAAGCGGCTGGCGCGGATGGTCCTGCAAACCTGCTGGCCGCTACCATCGTGGCGGCCGATCCGCGGTCGGCGCGCCGGGGAACGCTCGTGGTGTTGAACGACGAGATTCACGCCGCGCGATTTGTCCAGAAGGCACATACGGCGCTGCCGTCGGCGTTTTGCTCGCCGCTGGCTGGTCCGGTCGGGCTCGTTATCGAAGGCCGGGCTCGGTTCTGCGTTGATATTGTTCGCAAAGGGACGCTCGCATGGAGCGTCGAGAACACGGATCAGCCGGTGGCGCTGGTCGGCATGGCACTCGGCGACGATGGGAGAATTCTTCAGTCTCTGGCGGCTCTTGGTTATCGCGGCGCGGTGCTGTCGGCCATGGGGGCGGGCCACGTTCCGGCTGGTGTGGCTTCGCGGGTACGGGAATTGGTGTCCGCAATGCCTGTCGTCCTGGCGACGCGGGTGCACACCGGACCGGTCTTTTCGAATACGTATGGGTTCCCTGGGTCCGAGAAGGACCTGCTCGCGGCCGGTGTCCTGTCGGCCGAGGGTCTTAGCGCTCTGAAGGCGCGACTTTTACTCGCGTTGATCATCCGGCAGACGTCCAACCGCGGGGCGATTGAAGATACTTTCAGGGCGCAAGCCAGTTCATATTGTCAATAGTGGTAGCGCCATGGTCGCCGGTCGCTGGTTTCGAGAAGGCGCCGTCAAGATTACAAAATTCCGTCTCCCGCGTTTACAGGCGGCTTTATAGCTTCATAAGGATTTCAAATTTTTAGTGGTCTGCGGTTCCGACGCTGCGCCTCGATCGCTATCCGCAACGGCGGTCGACAACTTCTTCACCCTGCCGCTTCCGCGGCATTAGTTGCCGACCTGCCGTCCTCCGCTGCGCTTCGGCCTCAAGCGGTGCGATACGCCCCCGGTCAGGTGATCGCCATCGAGGCAGCGATAGTCGCTACCCGAACAACAGAGCGAGGAGACTTTTCATGGCGGCCATCGCCGCGCTCATTGATGATCGTTTTTGGCGTGCTTGGCTTCTTCGTAGGTTTCAAGGCGCTGTCGCCCTATTACGATTTCAATATGTGGACAGCACTCGCGAGTCCCTAAAGAAAAACCCCGCTGATTAGGCGGGGCTAAATATTCAGCAACGGAATCGGTCGTTATCTGACCTTGATATTTTCAGCAGACTCTTTGCCTCTGTTCGCGACGACTTCGAACTCAATCACGGCGTCCTCGTTGAGAGTGCTGAGGCCCGCGCGTTCGACCGCCGAAATGTGTACGAATACATCCTTGCCGCGTCCTTTGTGCACTTCGATCACTCAACCTTCAGCCCTGCTTCCTTGACGATTTTCGTCCATTTGGCGATGTCCGCCTTGATAATTTCCTGGAATTGCTCCGGCGTATTAGCCACGGGCTGCCCGCCTTCGGTCGCTAGGCGAGCGACCATCTCAGGGGACTGCATGATTTTTGCAGCCTCCTGGTTCAGGCGGGTGATAATCGCATCCGGCGTTTTCGCCGGTGCATACAACCCGAACCATAGAAGCACTTCGTATCCGGGCAGACCCGACTCCGCGACGGTTGGAACATCGGGCATATCAGGCGATCGGGTCAGGCTGGTCGTCGCGAGAAGGCGCAATTTGTCGGATTTAACAAACTGCAAGGTCGCGACGGGACTTTGGATCAGAAGTTGCACCTGATCCGCGATCAGACCAAGGACGGCCGGGCCGCCGCCTTGATACGGCACATGCACGATGTCAACGCCCGCCATCGTTTTGAACAGTTCCGCCGCCATATGGCCTGACGTGCCGTTTCCCGGCGAGGAATAGTTCAAGTGACCTGGCTTCGCCTTGGCGAGCGCGATAAACTCCGACACCGACTTGGCCGGCACCGACGGGTTGACCAGGAACAGTAACGGCTCGGATGCGAGCATTGTGATCGGCGCAAAGTCGGTGACCACGTCAAACGTCGCTTTGCTGTAAAGGCTCATCGCAACGGTATGCGTAATGCTGGTGTCCATCATGAGGGTGTAACCGTCAGGCTGCGCTTTAGCAGCGAGCTCCATGCCGATCCTGCCGCCGGCACCGCCCCGATTATCGATGTAGACCCGTTGTCCCAACCTGTCGCCGAGCTTCTGCGCGAATATGCGGGCCATGACGTCGGTGGAGCCTCCGGGCGGGAACGGCACAATCAAACGGATCGGGTGATCGGGGTACTGTTGAGCGGATGCGCTTGAGGCACCGCCTACGGCCAAGACTAGTGCGAGCAGCCTCGTCGCCTGCGTAAAAAACCTTTTCATTACTGCCTCCCTGGCATTTTTTTGGTTATAAGAACGTCCCGCGTCGACTTATTGCTTGCGGTCGACTTGCGCCCTCCTGAGAAGGTCCTCGGCAAGCTCCACGCCCATGCCCGGACCGGTGGGCACAACGATTTCGCCGTTCACCGCCTTGAGCGTGGGACGCGTCAGATCGTGTTCGTAAAGAATCGCGCCCTGGTGAAAATCGCCAGGCGTGACGCTTGGCAGCGTGCAGTAGAATTGTGCGTGCGCGGCAACACCGATGCTGGTGGAGAAGTGTGTGCCGGCATACAGCGCGATGTTCGCTGAAGCCGCGAGATCGGCGATCTTCTGGGCTTCGCGTATTCCGCCATGCTTGTTCAGCTTCATCAGAACTGCGTCGGCTGCGCCGCGTCTGATCACGTCCTGCAAATCGCGGTACGAACGTACGCTCTCGTCGGCCATGAGGGGCGTGCGGAGCATGCGCCGCAGCTTGCCCATGCCGTCGAGATCCCAGCCGGCGACCGGCTGTTCGATGAGGCGAGGGCGGTATTGCTCGATGCGAGGAAGAACATCGACAGCATCGAGATAGGAATATGCGGCGTTGGCATCGACGTGGATCCACTGGTCAGGACCAACCGCCTCACGAACCGCAGCCACGTTTCTGATGTCCTGGGCCGGATTTTTGGAGCCGATTTTGACCTTGATCCAGCGATAGCCCTGTTCGATGGCCCACGCCGCCTCGGCGGCCATTTCCTGTTCGCTCTTGAATGCGATGCTCCAACTGCACAGGAGCTTTTCGGACACCGCACCGCCCAGGAGTCGATGCACCGGCACGCCGGCAAGGCGTCCCGATAGATCGTAAAGGGCCTCGCAAATCCCGGACCGGGCATAAGGTATATCGCCGACCCGGCTCGAAATGCGGTCCAGCAGCATGTTGATGCGTGTGGGATCCGCGCCTTCGATCAACGGCGCAATGTATTCATTGACCGCAGCGACGACGCTTTCGACCGTCTCCTCGCATCCCCAACGGAACGGAATAGGGGTGACTTCCGAAACGCCGCGAATGCCACTGTCGTCTTCGATAACGACAATCACATTGCGGCGGATAGAAATTTTTCCGTAGGCAAGTTCCCGCTCAGATGGTTCGCGGATAGCGAACGGGATCGCCTCGACCTTGCGGATCGTCATGCTTCCTCCGTGCGACTCGTTCGTGCGTGCTAGGCGCGCGCGATGG
>Ga0193699_10000591_pt1 | contig 15424 bp, 11 predicted proteins | sample L3c2metaG_FD_160095 | JGI IMG/M metagenome (GOLD analysis project Ga0193699, IMG submission 160095) | Soil microbial communities from a riparian zone of the East river system, Colorado, United States - L3c2 | ecosystem: Environmental > Terrestrial > Soil > Riparian zone | place: USA: East... | reverse complement strand
GATATTTGCGCGCCGGACCTCGCCACCCTGGACCTTTACTGCGAGCGCGTCGCGAGTGCCGTCGGGCGCTTGTCGATCAAGGTCTTCGGCATGGACGAAGGACCAGGCTTCGAACTCGCGCATCATCTGGGAAGAGCCCTGCAGCTCACCAATATCCTGCGGGATCTTAACGAGGACGCCGCGGTTGGACGGCTCTATCTGCCGCGGGAATATTTGCGCGATGCCGGAATTGAAAGTTCCGAGCCACGAATCGTCCTTGCCCATCCGGCAATCAATGAAGCCTGCAAGAGGCTGGCGTGTCTTGCCCATGAACATTACCGCAAAGCGGAAAGCGTGCTGCGCGCGAGGCCGCGTGGATTGCTGCGCGCTCCGCGTCTGATGAGCGCCGTCTATGCGCGGATTCTCGCGAAGATGGAACAAGTGGGGTGGGCGCCGCCGCGCGAACGCGTGCGGATCGGCCGCGGCCCTCTGCTCATGATCGTGCTCCGCCATGGCCTGAGTGCATGAATTCAGGCACCGTATACATCGTCGGCGCAGGACTTTCCGGTCTTTCCGCCGCGGTTGCTCTCGCGGCGAAAGGCATCCGGGTGGAGGTGCTGGAAGCAACGGGCGGCGCCGGCGGCCGCTGCCGCTCCTATTACGATTCCGCGGTGGACCAGATCATCGACAATGGCAATCATCTGATCCTTTCCGGCAATCACTCGGTCCATGATTATCTACAGCTGATCGGATCGGCGGAGAATTTTTCCGGCCCGGCGCGTACCGAGTTTGCCTTCGCGGAGCTGCCGACCGCAAAGCGCTGGACGATCAAGGTCAATGACGGTCCGCTGCCATGGTGGACACTCGATGAAAAGCGCCGGGTGCCCGGCACGAGCGCGATCGATTATCTCGCTTTTGCCGGATTGATGCGGCCGGGTGGCGGCAAGATACCGGACGGCCCGTTGTGGCAAAGGCTGGTCCGCCCGTTGCTGCTGGCAGCGCTCAACACAGAGCCGGAAACGGCTTCGCCCGCCCTCGTCGCCACGATCTTGCGCGAGACCATCGCAAAGGGCGGCAGAGCTTGGCGACCACGTGTCGCATCACCGACGCTCGCGGCCGCTTTCGTCGATCCGGCCGTAGCATTGATCAAACGACGCGGCGGCACATTCCGTTTCGGTCAGCGGCTGCGCAACCTCGTTTTCCAAGGTCAGGTCGTGCAGGAGCTGCAATTGCCGGATGCGACGCTGCCGTTATCGACAGAGGATCGCGTCATTCTTGCATTGCCGCCTTGGGCGGCGACATCGCTGCTGCCGGGATTGTCCGCTCCGGATGAATTCCGCGCCATATTGAGCGCGCATTTCCGCATCGCCCCGCGACCGGATACGCCGCCGATCATGGGAGTCATCGGCGGAACCGCGGAATGGATCTTTGCCTTTCCAGACCGGGTATCGGTGACGATCAGCAATGCCGACCGGTTGATGGATCGCGATCGTGAAGAATTGGCCGCGCAATGCTGGAAGGATGTTGCGACGGTCTATGGCCTTCCCGGCGACTTGCCGCCGTGGCAGATCGTGAAGGAACGGCGCGCGACATTCGCCGCCACGCCGGAACAGGAAGCCAAACGACCCGGCGCAAAGACGCAGTGGGGAAATCTTTATTTGGCCGGCGACTGGACCAGCACTGGCCTGCCCGCCACCATTGAAAGTGCGGTTCGATCCGGCCGGCGCGCCGCGGAACTGGCTCTCGGCCGCGGCCATGTATAATGAGGACCTTCGCGAAGGGACCCACGGTTGAGCGCCAAGCCGCTTCATAGCTTTGCCGAGATCGAGGCGAGCGGCTCAGTCGCCGCCGCGATCGATGCCGCGACGGATGCGCTCCTGAAACAACAAAAGGGCGACGGCCATTGGGTCTTCGAACTGGAAGCGGACGCCACCATCCCTGCCGAATATGTGCTTCTGGTGCATTACCTCGCCGAGACGCCCAATCTCGAACTGGAACGCAAGATCGGCGTCTATCTGCGCCGGATTCGCGGCCTCCATGGGGGCTGGCCGTTGTTTCATGGTGGTCCGTTCGACCTCAGCGCGACGGTCAAAGCCTATTTCGCGCTGAAGATGATCGGCGATTCACCTGATGCTCCCCATATGGTGCAGGCGCGCGAGGCGATCCTCGCCCATGGCGGCGCGCAGAAGGCCAATGTCTTCACGCGCTACCTCCTCGCTTTGTACGGCGAAATCTCCTGGAGCGCGGTGCCGACCATCCCCGTCGAGCTCATCCTCCTGCCGCGCTGGTTTCCGGTGCACCTGTCGAAAATGTCCTATTGGGCGCGCACGGTGCTGACGCCCTTGCTGGTGCTGCAGACCTTGCGGCCCACAGCGCGCAATCCGCGCGGGGTTCGCATCGGCGAATTGTTCGCTCTGGGCGAGCCGGTCGCCCAACGCCGCGCGCCCCATCAGAACCGCTATTGGTCGGCGTTTTTTGGCGCGCTGGATGGCGCCCTGAAATTGGCGAATCCGCTTTGGCCCGCTTCCTTGCGGCAGCGCGCCATTGCTGCCTGTGTGAGATTCGTTTCCGAACGGCTGAATGGCGAGGACGGGCTGGGCGCCATCTATCCTGCCATCGCCAACAGCGTGCTGATGTATGACGCCCTGGGTTATGCGCCGAGCCATCCCGAACGCGAAATCGCGCGCCGCGCGGTCGAAAAATTGTTGGTCGTCAAGGAAGACGAAGCCTATTGCCAGCCTTGCGTCTCGCCGGTGTGGGATACCGCCCTCGTCTGCCACGCACTCATGGAGGTTGGAGGCGTTCGGACGGAGGCGCCCATTCGCCGCAGCATCGAATGGCTTGCGCCGCGGCAGGTGTTGGATGTCAAAGGCGACTGGGCCGTCGAACGTCCGGATGTCCGCCCCGGTGGTTGGGCGTTCCAATACAACAATGCCCATTACCCCGATCTCGACGATACGGCCGTCGTCGTGATGGGTTTCGATCGCGCGCGCAAGGAACTCGGGCTAGGAGCCGAGCGCGACGATGCGATCGCACGCGGGCGCGAATGGGTCATCGGGCTGCAAAGCAGCAATGGCGGCTGGGGCGCTTTCGATGCCGAGAACACCTATCATTATCTGAACAATATTCCCTTCGCCGATCACGGCGCTTTGCTCGATCCCCCGACCGCGGATGTCAGCGCCCGCTGCATCGGCATGCTGGCGCAGCTTGGTGCGCGAGCCGACGATCCGGAGATGCGCGCCGCGCTTGCCTATTTGAGAAAGGTGCAGGAAGCGGATGGCAGCTGGTTTGGGCGATGGGGCGTCAACTACGTCTATGGCACGTGGTCGGCACTCGCCGCGTTCAATGCCGCCGGGATTCCTCCGGAGGATGCGGATGTCCGCCGCGCCGCCGATTGGCTCATTGCCATCCAGAACCCGGATGGCGGCTGGGGCGAGAGCTGTGAAAGCTACAGACTGGACTATCGCGGGTTTGAGCGCGCGCCACCCCGAGCGTCCCAAACTGCGTGGGCCCTTCTGGGCCTGATGGCGGCAGGCGCCGTGGACGAAAACGCCGTTGCGCGCGGGATACGATATTTGCAAGTGACCCAGGGACCCGACGGGTTCTGGCCCGAAGAGCACTACACCGGCGGGGGTTTTCCGCGCGTGTTCTATTTGCGCTACCACGGGTATGCGAAATTCTTTCCGCTCTGGGCCTTGGCGCGATATCGCAATTTGAAATCCCGCAATTCGCGCCGCGTCGCCCACGGGCTCTGATGATCATTGCCGTCACGGGGCTTGCGCGAGAGGCTCGCATCGTCGCCGGCACCGGCGTCACCACGCTTTCCTGCGGCGGCAGATTGGGTCTGCTGCGCGAGCGGCTCGAACGCGCCGTAGCCGAAAACATTTCCGGGATTATCAGTATCGGAGTCGCGGGCGGCCTTGCCCCTGCGCTGAAATCGGGCGATTGCGTGATCGCCTACGAAATCGTGAGCGAGGGCCAGCATATTCCCACCGATGCGTCCTGGACCGGGCGCCTGGCTGGGCGCTTGCCCGGCGCGATCGTCGCGCCGCTTACCAGCTCGGATGGAATTGTTTTGAGCCGGACGTCCAAAGCGGAATTGTTTCGCGCCACCGGTGCCTACGCCGTCGACATGGAGTCCCATGTCGCGGCGCGGTTTGCCGGCGAACATCGCATCCCGTTCGCCGCCTTGCGGACCATTGCCGATCCCGCAGGGAGCGAATTGCCGCCCCTCGTTTCGGCAGCGCTCACGCCCACCGGCACGGTGAATCACTTGGCCGTGCTGCAAGCGATCTTCTTGGACCCGCGGCAGATCCCGCCTTTGATCCGAACCGCGCGAGAATCGAACGCGGCTTTTGCGGCATTACTCCGCTGCCGCGACATCCTCGGGCTTGGCCTTGCTGGACCGGATGGAAGCTAGCTTGCGCTCAACATGTGAGGAGAACACGAACTTGGCCGGACGCTGCCGGTCGAGCGGGATCTCCGGCGCCATGGGCCCATCGGTGCGGACACCGCGAAGCATCACGTTAAGCGCGGTCATGGGGCGCTTGACACTGTCGATGACAGCGGTGGCTTCAAAGCCGCTATGCACCATGCAATTGGCGCATTTCTCGTAATTTCCGACGCCGTAGGAGTCCCAATCGGTCTCCTCCATCAGCTCCTTGAAGGTCTGCGCATAGCCTTCGCCCAAGAGATAGCAAGGCCGCTGCCAGCCGAACACTGTGCGTGTGGGATTGCCCCAAGGCGTGCAGCGATAGGTTTGGTTGCCGGCGAGAAAATCCAGGAACATCGCAGATTGCGAGAATGACCATGCCTTTCCGCCTCGCCCGCGCGACAGGATTCCGCGGAAGAGTTGTTTCGTCTTCTCGCGGTTCAGAAAATGTTCCTGGTCCGGCGCGCGTTCATAGGCATAGCCCGGCGATACGGTGATGCCGTCCAATCCAAGACGCTTCATCTCATCGAAGAAGGCAGCGACGCGCGCCGGCTCGGCGGTATTGAACAGCGTGCAATTGATACTGACGCGGAAGCCCTTCGCCTTGGCCAGTTTGATGACTTCGACGGCCTTGTCGTAAACGCCGTCCTGGCACACCGACTTGTCATGCATGTCCTTGTCGCCATCGAGATGAATGGACCAATTGAAATCCCGATGGGGGGTGTACTGATCAATCTTCTTGGCGAGGAGCAGCGCGTTGGTGCATAGGATCACCACCTTCCCGCGTTGCAGAAATCCGCGCACGATCTGCGGCATCTCGCGATGCAGAAGCGGCTCGCCTCCGGCGATGGACACCACGGGCGCGCCGCATTCATCCATTGCCGTCATGCATTCCTCGACGCTGAGACGCTGATTGAGGATCTCATCGGGGTAATCGATCTTGCCGCAGCCGGCGCAAGCGAGATTGCAGCGGAACAACGGCTCCAGCATCAGCACGAGTGGATAGCGTTTGCGCCCGCGCAAATGCTGCTTGACGACATACGCACCGATACGGGCGGCTTGTAACAGCGGAATTCCCAAGAGCCTTCTCCAAAAACGAACGCGTGCAGCGTCTGTACTATTACGTACGAAGTTCCGCCGGAAGCCGGAACTCGACATGTTCCTCCAGGCCGTCCATCTTGGACACTTCGAGGTCTGCGTCGATGCGGCGAAGAGCATCGATCACGTCCAGGACCAGCGCCTCCGGCGCCGATGCACCCGCGGTCAAGCCTATGTTTGTCTTGTCGGCGAGCCAGGCGGGGTCCAGCGCTTCGGCATCGGCGATCAAATAGCTCGGAATTCCTTCCTCGACACCGATTTCGCGCAGGCGATTGGAATTGGAGCTGTTCTTCGAACCGACCACGAGAATCACCTCGGCCACTTTGCAGAGTTCCCGAACTGCGGTTTGGCGATTCTGCGTGGCATAGCAGATGTCCGAGGTATGCGGGCCATGAATGTCGCGGAACCGCTTTTTCAGCGCCTCGATGATGGCGCTTGTGTCGTCCATGCTCAAGGTGGTCTGGGTCACATAGGCGATGGGCGTATCAGGCGATAGCTCAAGCATATCAACCTGTTGCCGTGAGGATACCAGATGGACGGGCGCGCCCGCCTGCCCCATGGTGCCCTCCACTTCGGGGTGCCCGGGATGTCCGATCAGGATCAAGCTGCGCCCTTGCGCCACGTAGTGCTTGGCCTGGGCATGAACCTTAGACACGAGCGGGCAGGTCGCATCGATGACCGGGAGTTGCCGCGAGTTCGCTTCGAGTACGACCGACTGCGGCACGCCATGTGCGCTGAACACCGTCACCGCCCCGTCGGGTACCTCCGTCAATTCCTCGACGAATCGGGCGCCTTTTTTCTTCAGCGATTCGACGACGTGCTGGTTGTGGACGATTTCGTGCCGGACAAACACCGGCTGGCCATGTTTCTCGAGGGCACGTTCGACGATGTCGATCGCCCGAACCACTCCTGCACAGAAACCACGAGGTTGAGCGAGAATCACACGCATTATGGCTGTGCTTCTCGAAACGGCGGGTCGGCTGATAATCTAGAGCGTGTCGTTCTCAACACATATCCGTCCAATACGCAGGTACGATTCAATTTACGGCCTCACGGTATTGACGAAGCATCACGCAGAACGCACATCGAAGCAAGATGTGCCCTTGCCGCCCTTTGAACTCTATTGCCGTGACATTACCATTCGCCAATAATCTGCGTAACGTCCGACGGCAGCATGGGCGTTGATGAGGGTAGCATGTCCCGCCCGGTCACTCTGAGTTCTCCTGATTCGAGTGCCGAACGGGCACAGCCGTTCTTCGGCTTGCGGATGAAGATGCATGTCGCCGCGCGCCAAGTCGAAGACATGTTGGAGCAGATCCTGCCCCAGCCTGCAGGTCTCCACAGCCGCGTTCACGAAGCCATGCGCTACGCGATCTTTGCGGGGGGAAAGAGGCTGCGGCCGTTCCTGGTGCTGAGCTGCGCAAAGCTGTTTGGCGTGGAAGGCTCGCGCTCGTTGCGTGTTGCCGCTGCGATCGAGGCTCTGCACACCTATTCTCTGATCCATGACGATCTACCCTGCATGGATGACGATGATCTTCGCCGCGGGCGACCGACCACGCATGTGGCGTTCGACGAAGCGACAGCGGTCCTCGCGGGAGATGCGCTTCTGACGATCGCCTTCGAGATCCTGTCCGATCCCGCCACTCACCCTTCCGCCGATGTCAGGTGCCGACTGGTGGCGGAGCTCGCAAAGGCGGCCGGCAGTGCCGGCATGGTCGGCGGCCAGATGATCGACATGCTGGCCGCCGAACAACCCCTCGGCTACAACGAAACGGTCGTTCTGCAGCGCATGAAGACCGGCGCGTTGTTCGAATTTTGTTGCGAGGCAGGCGCCATTCTCGCGCAAGCTTCCCCCGATGACCATGACAGATTGCGCAATTACGCGCGTGACTTCGGGTTGTTGTTCCAGATCACCGACGATCTCCTCGATGCCGTCGGCACTGTGGAAAGTGCCGGCAAGGCGGTTGCAAAGGACCAGCAGCAGGGCAAGGCAACTCTGGTTTCGATTCTGGGCGTCGCGGGGGCGCGTCAGGAAGCCAGCAGATTGGCGCAACGAGCGGGCGCCTCGCTGGAACCTTACGGCGCCGACGCGGACGATTTGCGGGACCTTCCTTTATTTCTGATCGATCGAGATGCTTAGAAAATTCGCTCTGCCCGGAATGAGGATTTGATGAATTCGAAGACGCCTTTGCTCGATCAGATTGCATTCCCAAGTGATTTGCGGAATCTAGAACAAGGGCAGCTTCGGCAGGCGGCCGATGAATTGCGGATGGAGCTCGTTGACGCGGTTTCGGTCACCGGCGGCCATCTCGGGGCCGGCCTCGGCGTCGTCGAGCTGACGGTCGCACTGCACCGCGTCTTCGATACGCCGCGAGACAAGATCATCTGGGACGTCGGCCACCAATCCTATCCGCACAAGATCCTGACCGGCCGGCGTGGGCGAATGCGCTCGGTGCGCCAGGGCGGCGGCCTTTCGGGTTTCACCAAGCGGGCCGAGAGCGAATACGATCCCTTCGGCGCCGCCCATTCCTCCACATCGATCTCCGCCGGCCTTGGTTTTGCGGTCGCGCGCGATCTCGCCCGGCAAAAGCACAATGTCGTCTGCGTCATCGGCGACGGGGCTATGAGCGCCGGGATGGCTTATGAAGCAATGAACAATGCCGGCGCTTCGGGCACGCGTCTGATCGTGATTCTCAATGACAATGACATGTCCATCGCGCCACCGGTGGGCGCGATGAGCGGTTACCTTGCGCGGCTGGTCTCGAGCCGGACCTATCACGGGTTGCGCTATTTCCTCAAACGCATGATGAAGCGTTTTCCGAAATTGCTGCGGGTGGCTGCGCGGCGGGCGGAGGAATATGCGCGCGGCTTCTGGATGGGCGGCACGCTGTTCGAGGAACTGGGATTCTTCTATGTCGGCCCGATCGACGGGCACAATCTCGATCAGCTCATTCCAATTCTGGAGAATGTACGCGACACCGACAATGGGCCGTTTCTTGTCCATGTGGTGACCAACAAGGGCAAGGGTTATCCCCCGGCCGAAAAATCCGACGACAGATATCACGGTGTCACCAAATTCAACGTGCTGACCGGCGAACAGAAAAAAAGCGCCGGCGGCCCACCGGGCTACACCAAGGTGTTCGCAGAAGCGCTCATCGCCGAAGCCGAACGCGACGAAAAGATCGTCGCTATCACAGCCGCCATGCCTTCAGGCACGGGGCTTGACCTGTTTGCCTCCCGCTTCCCCAAACGATTCTTCGATGTCGGAATTGCCGAGCAGCATGCGGTCACGTTCGCCGCCGGTCTCGCAGCGGAGGGATTCCGCCCCTTCGCTGCGATCTATTCGACGTTCTTGCAGCGTGCCTATGATCAGGTGGTGCACGATGTGGCCATCCAATCGCTTCCGGTGCGCTTCGCCATCGACCGCGCCGGGCTCGTCGGCGCGGATGGGCCAACTCATGCCGGCGCCTTCGATGTGACGTATCTCGCGACCTTGCCGGGATTCGTCGTGATGGCGGCGGCCGATGAAGTGGAACTGATGCATATGGTGGCGACGGCGCGGTCCATCGATGACCGACCATCGGCGTTCCGTTATCCGCGCGGCGAAGGCGTTGGCTTGGCCCTTCCGAGAATCGGGGACCCGCTACCTATCGGAAAGGGACGAATTCTGAGGGAGGGAAGTTCGGTCGCGCTGCTGAATTTCGGCACGAGGCTTGCGGAATGCCTGAAGGCCGCCGACCGCTTGGCGGGCTATGGCGTGTCGACGACCGTCGCCGACGCCCGCTTCGCCAAGCCGCTCGACACCACGCTGGTGCGGCGCCTGGCGCAGAACCACGAAGTGTTGTTCACAGTGGAGGAAGGTTCCGCTGGAGGCTTCGGCGCCCATGTGCTTCATTTTGCTGCCTGGGACGGGCTCTTGGATCGTGGCCTGAGGATACGCACATTGACATTGCCCGATCGCTTCATCGAACACGATAGTCCTGAGCGGATGTATGAGAGCGCCGGGTTGGACGCGAATTCCATCGTCGCGACCGTCTTGTCGACGCTGGGGCGCGAACACGATACGGCCGCGATGATCGCGTAGGAGATCATCGTTATGGCAATGCAGAGATTCCTGTTTGCTGTGCTTGCAGTCCTGATGGGCCTGCAGCCGGCGGTATCGCGCGCGGCCGATTCAGCCGCGGACCCCGCGGTGCGCCAGATCGACTCGTTTTACGCGGCCCTCCTGGACACGATGAAGCGCGGGGAGCAGTTGGGACTGCAGGGCCGCCAACGCCAACTCACCCCCATCGTGGAGGACGTCTTCGATCTTCCCGCCATGTCTCAGCTTTCGGTCGGACCTTCCTGGTCCTCTTTGTCGGAGAGCGAACGTCAGGCGATCATCGAAGCATTCAAGCGGATGACGGTCGCGAACTACGCCAAGAATTTCGCAAAATTCGCGGGCGAGAAATTCGTCGTCGAACCTGCCGTGAAGATGCGCAACAGCGACAAGATCGTCGAGTCGAAACTGTCGGGATCGGACGGTTCCAGCGTGCCGTTCAACTATCGAATGCATCTGCTCGCCGACAAATGGAAGGTCGTCGATATCTATCTGAATGGCTATGTCAGTCAGCTCGCTCTGCGCAGGGCGGATTTTTCTTCGACGATCGCAAGTTCGGGCGCGGCCGGTCTCGTCAAGAAGATCAACGAGATGGTCGACAAGCAGATGAGCGGTGGCTGATCATCTTGGCCGTGCCGATTCGAGCAGCGGCGGGACAAAGAACAGCGTCGTAATCAGCGTCCAAGCCAGAGAGATCATCAACAGTTCGCCCATGCTTGCGGTTCCGGGATGGCTGGACAGCCAGAGCGTGCCGAAGCCGGTTGCGGTTGTCGCTGCACTTAAGATGACCGCGCGAGCCAAACTTGACTGCAGGAAATCATGCCCGCCGACCCGCCATGCGATCACGAAATAGATGTTGAACGCGACACCGATTCCCAAAAGGAGCGGAAGCACGATGATGTTTGCGAAGTTCAAGGAAAGCCCGAGAGCCACGCATGTCGCGAAGGTCAGGATTCCGATCAGAATAAGCGGAATCAGCGTCAGCACCACGTCCCGAACATTTCGCAAGAAAATCGCCAGGAGAACGACCATCGCGAGGAACGACAGCGCGCCCGCTTTGATGAAGGCGTTGACGATCGTCCGGCCGGATTCCTGAGTCGAGATCGGAGTCCCGGTGGCCTCCGGCACGACCGCACGCACGGCGTTGGCGAATTTCTCCACGGTCGCGTCGTCATTTGAATCGCCCTTGGCAAAGACTTGCACGCGGTAGCGCCCATCGGGCGACACCCACTCGCGCTGCAAGTCTGCCGGCAGTGCGGCTAAATCAACGGGTTGTGCCGAAAGAGCCGACCGCAATTGATCGAGCACGGTCATGAGGCCAGGCACGACCGCGGCGGTCGTCCGGTTGAGCGTGGCGTCATCGGCAGTCTCAAGTTTCTCGAGCAATTGCGCGAGGCGTAAGGCGGCCTGAGCTCCCGGAGTCGAACCATTGCCGGCAGCTTTGCGCAGCGCGTCCTTGGTCGCAGAGATGCTCGCCAGCGTTTCCGCTTTGGTTGGCGGCGGCTTGATGTCGAACGGGTTCAGCGTCGTATCCATCAGCAGTGCGGCATCCGATATCAGCGCGAGTTTTTCGGGCTGCCCATCCGGGATGAAGCTCTGCAGCGTCAGCGCCTTGTCGACCTCGGGCAATTTCGAAAGGCGTTGCGCCAATGCGTCAGCGTCGGCACGCGAGCGCGCGAGGACATCGATCGTGTTGGGCGACGTGTCGGGATCCTTGCTCAGATCAAGCACGGTCTGCATCGATTCGGTCCGCGTGCTGCGCAGATGCAGGGGGTTGGCGTCGAATTGCAGAAAGGGCAGCAGCGACAATCCGATCGCCGCTGCCACACCGGCCAAAATCAGGATCATCCGCTTGTGCCGCTGCAGGAACGCGTCGATGGGCGCCAGGCGCGCAATGCCGACCTCGCTCTGTTCTCCCTTGGGTTTCATCAGCTTGAGCAAAGCCGGCAGCATCGTTCCGCTCAAAAGGAACGCAATCAGCATGCCTGTTCCCGCAATCAGGCCCAGCTCGGCCAAACCGGAATAATCCGTCGGCACGAAAGAATAGAAGCAAGCCGCCGTCGCGAGCGCAGCCAAGGCCAAGGACGGTCCCATGCCCTTGCCTGCTTGCGTCAGGGCTCGTTCGAGGTCTCCCAATGCGTGGCGCTCGGCGCGGTAGCGCACCGTATATTGGATTCCAAAATCCACTCCGATGCCGACGAACAGTGGAATGAAGGCGACGGAGATGACGTTGAAGGTGCCGATCGCGGCGATCGCAAGCGCGGTGGTGATCGCCAGCCCTGCGAAGAGGGTCAGCAGAATCGCGGCGATGATCTTCGCCGAACGAACCGCCACCCACAGAGTCAGCAGGATCGCGAACATCATAAGGCCGGCCATCAGCCCTGCCCTGTCCACGAGCGTGGCGAATTCCTCGTCCGCGAGCGGAACGGGCCCGGTCTGGCGCACCGACACGCCTTCATTCGGCGTCAAGTGAAGATCGGCAGCAAGTTTTCGTATCAGATCGCTGGATGCCGCTCCCGGTTCAAGCTTCGTATAGTCGAGCGTACCCTGGATCTCGATGATTCGTCGTGTTTCCCGTATCCCCGGTTCTTGGCCTGTGATCAATTTCTGCCAGGAAAGAAAAGCAGGGCGGCCCGCGAGCGTTTTTTCCAGCGTCTCCGACAAAGCCGTTAAGGCCGGCGACAGCTGGTCGATACTGGCTTGGCCGTTCTCGACGCCGAGAAGCGCGGTCGAGAGGCTGTCCATGATCCCGCGCAAAGACGGATCAGCGGCAAGCGGCGCGAGGAAAGGCTGCGCGGCGATGATCTGCTGCGTCGCCTTGCGCACATCTTCAACGGGCAAGAACTGCAAACCATTTTTCGCGAAAAACGGATCACCCTGGATGTCGCGCACGATGGGAAACTGTTCAGGATGCGCGGCCAACGCTTTCTTGAGCGCATCGGCGGCCTGTTGCGTGCGTTCGGGCGTTACGCCGTCGATCACCACCACGGTCAGATGGTTTCTTTGCGGGAATGCTCTATCGAATTCGGCCTGGTACTGGCGCCACGGAACCTCGGCCGAGATCAGGTTCTCGGCATTGCTGTCCATTTCGAAATTCTGCGACACATAAAAAACCGCACCCATGGGTGCAAGAATGCTTGCCAAGGCTACGGCCCCCGCATGGCGGCAGCAGGTGCGGACAAGCAATTCTAATGCGGATGTCCAGATGGAAGGGGTCAAAGGGGATTTTCCGGGGGTGAGGCGATAGAGGGTGACTATCCCCCAGACTAAGGGAAATCCATTCAAACTTGCGGCAATTCCTCGGCGGGCTCAGGCTATCGCGAAGCATTCCTTTGCGAACAGGCCGCGTCTTCCGGCAATTTCTTGTCTTCTGCCGTCACTTGGGCGCGGGTCCAATTTTCGCCGCCGCACAAGATGCCGAATATGCAGCCGCGCACGCGCAGCATGTCGGGATTGATGAGAGTGAGCCCGCCAGAATAGGTCCTGCCGTTCTCGGAATTGTAGATCTGGCCGGCCCATTGGTTCGATCCGGTCACTTTCATCCCAAGGAGAATGGGCAGGCCCAATGTTGGCCGGCTTCGTTTGGCGGGATCGGGATTCTTTTCGTCCACTCCGCCCGGATCGGCTTCCCAGGAAACCACTCCCCACAGCGCCTCGCCGCAATCGGCGATGTTGATCCGTGCCGTTCGATCGGCCACCAACCACTCGCCCGTGGCATCGGCGGCGAATGCCGTGGTCGTGAACGCGGAAGTGGCCACGACGCCAAGAAGGATTGCCCGCTTCTTCATGTCTCCGGCGCGATCAGAAGTCTGGTTTCTCGGCTTCCGGGATCGGCCCGACGGCAGCATCTAAGACGACGTTGTTGTTCTCGGCGCAGATCTCCTCGATCAACGTGCCTTCATGGTCGCGGTGATAAACCTGACCCGCCGACCAGGGCATATTGAAGGCGCCGGGATCATCCACGGTGAACGAGACCTGCAGGGTTTTCCCGTCGTCGACCAGTTTGAAGCGTTCCACCACATGGAGCTGGTTTGTGTGCGGTGTGCGGTAATTGTCGACGAAGCTCTTGTCGTTGAAGCCGATCGTATCGACGACCAGCGTATCGCTGTTCTCGTAATGGCCGACGGATTCGCCATACCAGGAGGGCTTGGGATTAGCGGAATGCGGCACATCCATCAGGATATGCCGTATTTCCGGCCCGCCCTCGTTGATCATGAGGACCTCTTTCGGACTCTGGACGAAATACATGGGATTGACGCGGCCCATGACCAGGAAGCCGGGAACGCCGCCTGGCCAGCAGCTCGCACGGGCCTCGAAAGCACTTCTGCCCGCATCCGCCTCGACATTCGCCTTTTTCATCTGCTCGACCACCCATGGCTTCAGGATGGGGTTGCTGACATCGGCGATCCGTACGGTCACCTGCACGCCGCGGTCATTGTTGGGAATATAGGGACGGGCCTTCTCGAAGGAGACGGGGCCGGGGCCGGACGCGGGCGCCTGGAAATCGTCGGCAATTTTGGTCCAGCCGAGATCGGCTGTGCCGAGGTCGGGAATCGGAGCGCGTTTTGCGGCGGGTGCGCCCAGCGCCGGCCACAGCACGGCCACGGTAGAAACCAGGCCCGCAGCGATGACGGCGGCGAGCAAAGGTTTCGATGTCATCTTGAGTCGATCGTCGGACAAGACGAGTCTCTCCCCTCGGCAGGAAACCGCGCGTTTATACCATTCTTCTACTTGGCCGTACCGAAAACCGGGTCGCCAATCATGGCGAGAATGGTTTCTCGATCTTCATCCAGGCGCGGGGGCCCCTTGCGGATGGGGACATTCTTGCCGTCAAAGGCAAGCGGCGAAGCAAAGGTCCGGGTGAGCGCGCCTCCGGGCAAAGCCAAAGGCTGCACCCATCCGCTTGCTTGCACCTGCGGGTCCGCCACGGCCTCCGAATAGGTGTTGATCAGGCTCGATGGCACGCCCGCGCCTTCGAACTCCGCCAGCCACTCCGCCGCGTCTCGCGTCTTGAATATCCGTTCCAGGATTTCGGCGAGCTCAATCTGGTTCTGCGCGCGATTCCGCACGCTGACAAATCGCGGGTCGGCAACAAGCTCGCGCATCCCCACGATCTCGCAGACCGCGCCCCATAATTTGTCGTTGCCCGCAGCGATGACAAAGAAGCGATCCCGCGCTCGAAATGCTTGATAGGGTGCGTTGCGCGGATGCGCGGAGCCAAGCGGTTTAGGGTCCTCACCCCTGCCGAAATATTCGCTCGTCTGCAGCGCCGCGATGGCGAGTGTCGTCCCCAGCATGGGGACGTCGATATGCACTCCGCTGCCACCACTGCGGACACGCGCTAGGGCAGCGCTCACCGCAAACGCGCCGTAGAGCCCGGCCGTGAAATCGGCGACAGGCACTCCGCATTTCACGGGTGGCCGGCCCGCTTCGCCGGTGATGCTCATCACGCCCGATGCCGCCTGCATCGTGACATCGAAGCCGCCCTGGCGGGCCCGCGGGCCGCTTTGCCCATAGGCGGAGATCGAACAATAGATCAGGCGCGGGTTCGCGGCATGGATGTGCTGCCAGCCGAGTCCCAAACGATCCATCGCGCCCGGCCGGTTGTTCTCGATCACCACGTCGGCCTTGCACATGATGCGCCAGGCGGTTTCACGCTCACCCGCGTGTTTGAGATCAAGGGCGATCGACCGTTTCCCGCGATTGAGCGACGCGAAATTCTCGCTGAAGCCGTCGGTGTGCGGCGGCCAGTGCCGCAGCATGTCGCCATCCTTCGGCTCGATCTTGACGATATCGGCGCCCATGTCGGCCAACAG
>Ga0193699_10000590_pt1 | contig 15436 bp, 9 predicted proteins | sample L3c2metaG_FD_160095 | JGI IMG/M metagenome (GOLD analysis project Ga0193699, IMG submission 160095) | Soil microbial communities from a riparian zone of the East river system, Colorado, United States - L3c2 | ecosystem: Environmental > Terrestrial > Soil > Riparian zone | place: USA: East River... | reverse complement strand
CATCCCGATCTCGCAGGCGATGTCGCCTTCGCCCGGCGGCACCAGGGCTAGCGCGATAAAGGCCGGCTCAAGCCTGGAATCGTCGAGGATGGCGGCCATCGCGGCCAGCAGCCTGTCGTCGGTGCGTGGCGGTTTGTTGGCGCGGATCGTCGCGACATTGTCGATCAGCAGCCGGGTCGACACGGTCTGCAGCGCCTGCCAGCGGTTGAAGGCATCGCTGTCGTTCGCCGCCAGGAAATCGAGATCGCCGGCGTCGAGATCGGTGACCAGCTTGATGGGCGCCGAGAAGCTGCGGTTGATCGACAGGCCCGGGCGCTCCGCGATGCCGGTAAATTCGAACGTATGGACCGGCTCGGACAGTTCGAGCACGCCGCGATTGATCGCCTTGCCGTCCGACAGCGCCATCGGCAGGTCCCGGCCGTCTTTGCCGACGAGGCCGGCAACCAGCGGGATGACCATCGGCTTTTTGTCGGGCTGGTTCGGCGTCGGCGCGAGACTCTGTTTGCACTCGACCGTGTAGGATTTGCGCGCGGCGTCGAAGTGCGTGCTGACCTTGACCTCTGGCGTGCCCGCCTGACTGTACCAGAGCTTGAATTGCGTCATGTCGCGGCCGCTGACATCGGCGAAGCACTGGATGAATTGCTCGACGGTCGCGGCGTGGCCGTCATGGCGTTCGAAATACAGGTCCATGCCGGCGCGGAATTTCTCCGGGCCGATCAAAGTGTGCACCATGCGCACGACTTCAGAGCCTTTTTCGTAGATCGTCGTCGTGTAGAAATTATTGATCTCTTTGTACAACTCCGGCCGCACTGGGTGCGCCAGCGGTCCGGAATCCTCGATGAATTGCGTGGCGCGCAGATTGCGAACGTCGGAAATCCGTTTCACCGCGCGCGAGCGCATGTCGGACGAAAACTCCTGATCGCGGAAAACCGTGAGGCCTTCCTTCAGGCAAAGCTGAAACCAGTCGCGGCAGGTGATGCGGTTGCCGGTCCAGTTGTGGAAATATTCGTGCGCGATCACCGCTTCGATCTGTGCGAAGTCGGTGTCGGTCGCGGTCTCTGGCGACGCCAGCACATATTTGTCGTTGAAGACGTTGAGACCCTTGTTCTCCATCGCGCCCATGTTGAAATCGGAGACGGCGACGATCATGAAGATGTCGAGATCGTATTCGCGGCCGAAAACTTGTTCGTCCCAGCGCATCGAGCGCTTGAGCGAATCCATGGCGTAGCCGCAGCGGCCTTCCTTGCCGGGCTCCACATAGATGCGCAGCACGACGTCGCGGCCGGACATCGTGACGAATTTGTCCTCGACGTAGCCGAGGCTGCCGCCGACCATCGCGAACAAATAAGACGGCTTCGGATGCGGGTCGTTCCACACGGCGAAGTGCCGGCCGTTCGGCATGTCGCCGCTCTCGATCAGATTGCCGTTCGCCAGCAGCACCGGCGCTTCGGCTTTGTCGGCCTCGATGCGCGTGGTGTAGACCGCCATCACGTCAGGGCGGTCGGGGAAGTAAGTGATGCGGCGGAAGCCTTCCGCCTCGCATTGCGTGCAATAAGTGCCGCTCGAGCGATACAGGCCTGAGAGCTGCGAGTTGGCGGTCGGATCGACCAGCGTCTCTATCTCCAGCGTGAACGGCCGGTTCGGCACCTGTGGGATTGTCAGCTTGTCCGGGGTGGCGATGTAATTTTCAGCCGGCAGTACGGCGCCATCGAGCTTGAGCGCGACCAGCGACAGGCCGTCGCCGTCCAGCACCAGCGGCGCGGCAGTGGCGTCCGGATTGGGCTTGAGCGCCAGCGTCGCGCGGACTTTGGTCTGCGTCGGATGCAGCGCAACCCTGAGCATCACGGTTTCGACCTGCCAGTCCGGCGGGCGATAATCTTTCAGGAGGATCGGCGGATGGGTGTCTGTGCGCATGGGTTCTGATCTAAAGCCTTGGGCTGCGAATTGGAAGCTGGGCAGATCGGCAATAACAATAAACGGAACCGTGGCGAAAATTATGACTTAGCGTAGCGGCTCGGTATGCCCGATCACGCGCTTGATCGAGGGCGACCGCGCGCGTAGCGCACGCTCCAGCGCATCGACTTTCTCGTGCGCGGTCTGCACGCTGAGTTCGGGATCGACGCGGCAGTGGAAATTGACGATTTCGCCCTCGTCGGTTTCGCGCACGCGCACGTCGTGGATGTCGCGGATGATGCGGGTTTCCGGCGCGAGTTCGGCCAGCGCGATCGCGACGGCCTTGACCCGTTCCGGCGGCGCCTCGCGGCCCGATGCTCCTTGCGGCTCCAGCGGCTCGATATGGGTCTCGACCTCGGCATCGAGGCCGAGCTCGGCAGCGATCGCGTTTTCAAGCCCGTCGGCCAAGTCGTGAGCGGCGCGCAGCGACAGTTTGCCGTCGACTTCCAGATCGAGCGAGATCGCCAGCCGATCATGGATGTCGTGTACCGTCACGTGATGCACCGCGAGGGCACGATTACGCGCAATCACCATGACGCGGTCGAGCACGCTCTCGTTGCTGAGCGCGACCGGTTCGGTGGTGACGGTCAGTTCGGCGCCCGGCATTTTGTCGCGGAGCGACGCCTCGACAGCGCCTTTGATCGCGGTCACACGGTCGAGCGGCAGCGTGCGGCTCACCCCGACGACGAGATCGATAAACGTCTTGTCGCCGACGGCGCGCGCCCGGACCTGCTGGACCGCGACCACGCCCGGCACTTTGGCGGCGATGGCGGTGATATTTGCGGCGGCGCCGGCCGGCGCCGTGTCGGTGAGCGTGTCGATGGTGCGGCGTCCCAGCCGCCAGCCGGCGACGCAGACCAGGATCGCGACCACCAAGGCGGCCGCTGCATCCGCCCACCACAGACCGAACCTCACACCGCAAAGCCCGATCAGCACCGCGGCCGAAGCCCACATATCCGACGAAAAATGCAGCGCGTCGGCTTCCAGTGCCTCGCTGCGCGTCGCCTTGGCGGTGCGCGTCAATGCGCGGGCGCGGAAGAAATCGATGACGATCGACGCCGCGATGACACCGAAGGCCCAATAGTTGGCATCGACTATGTGGGGCTCGTGCTCGACGATGCGCTTGATTCCCTCCCAGATGACGATTCCCGACAGCAGAAAGAGCAGGGCGGTTTCCGCCAGCGCCGTGACGCTTTCGATCTTGCCGTGGCCGTAATGATGCTCTTCGTCAGCCGGCTTTCCGGAGACGCGCACCGCGGCATAGGTCATCACCGTGGCGCCGAAATCGATCAACGAGTGACCGGCCTCCGACAAAATCGCCAGCGAGCCGGTGGAAATGCCAACGGCCGCTTTGGCGATGGTCATCGCCGCCGAGGCCGCGATCGAGGTCAGCGCAACTTTTTCTTTTTCGCTTTGCATTGGAAGGGGCGTGTAGCCCAAACACGGCGCAATTTCGACCACTTTGTTTGCTGTTGCGACTAAGTAGCGATTGCGGATTAGTCGGCTCGACGCCGACCCCACTGGGCTTATAATCGATCCAACAAAAACAAACGGGGGACGCTCATGCTGCTGCGTAAATTGGCTGTCATTGCTTGGGCGCTTTGCGCCGGGTCCGCGGCGCTGGCCGAGACATTTCCGGCTAGACCGGTCACGCTGGTGGTGCCGCTCGGCGCCGGCGGCGCGATGGACGTCATCGTCCGCACCATGGGTGCCAAGCTCACCGAGCGGTTGGGCCAGCCGATGATCGTCGAGAACAAGACCGGCGGCGGCACGGTGACGGCGGCGCAATTTGTCGCCAAGGCCGCGCCCGACGGCTACACGCTGCTGGTCGCGCCGAGCGGCACGCTCACCACCAACGCCGTGCTGTACAAGACGCTGCCTTATGATCCGGTGCGCGACTTCGTGCCGGTGGCGCTCTACACCAAAGTGCCGTTCGTGCTGGTGGTCAATCCATCGCTGCCGATCAACAACGTCGCCGATCTCGTGCGCTACAGCAAAGCCGGCGGCGCGCTGTCGTACTCCTCGACCGGGACCGGCGCGGTGCCGCATCTGGCGACCGAACTACTGAAAAGCGCGCTCGGCATCGAGATGACGCATGTGCCTTATCGCGGTGCGCCTCCGGCCTTGACCGATGTGGTCGCGGGCCATGTGCAACTGACCTTCGCCGATCCTTCGCTGGCGCCGCCGATGCTCAAGGACGGCAAGGTCCGTGCGCTCGGCGCGTCGTCGCTGTCGCGCATCGGGATCATGCCGGATGTGCCGCCGCTGGCGGAGGCCGGCGTGCCGGGCTTCGAGGCGGTGTCGTGGCATATGGTGGTGGCGCCGGCCGGCACGCCGCCCGAGGTGGTCGAAAAGCTGCACGCCGCGTTCAAGGCGATCGGCCAGCTGCCCGAAATCCAGGAGAAGCTGGTGGGCATGGGCCTGATCCCGATCGATACGCCGTCGGTCGGCGACCTCAGGAAATTCCTGGAGGCCGAAATGACCAAATGGCGGCAACAGGTCGAAAAGGCCGGCATCGCCGGCTCGATGTAGGCTCAGCCGCGACGTTCGCGCGCGCCAGATGGGGTCTACTCCTTTGCCTCGGCCGGATAGTGGGAGGGCGGGGCATCGGAAATTTCGATACCCCATCCCGTGAGACCCGATTTTTGCGGGTCTCTCACCGCCGCTTCTTTTTTGCGGCTGTTTTCGTTGATTTTCCAGCCTTTGCCTTCGCCGCTTTGGCCGCTGCCCTTGCGGGAATGATAGGGAGCAGCAGGAAGTTGTCACGTCCGCCGCCGAGATGGATCGTCGTTTGACCGCCGTAGATTTCCATGGGGCGGTCGCGCGGGTCGTCGTGCAGGAACGGACCGTTGCCGGTGAACTCGTTCTTCATGTTGGACAGCTTGCCGCCCGAGCCGCCCGGATAGACGTAGTCCTTGCCGCGAACGCTCAGCGCGACGCGGTGACCCTTCGGCACGACGATGCAGGTGGGGATGATCTCGATGTCGAGCTCATAGACCTCGCCGGGCTTCAGCGGCTGCTTCTCGTCGTGGCTGTGATAGGGGCGGAACGGCAGCGTCAGCTTCTTGTCGAGCTTGCGATGCGAGGCGCGCAACCAGCCTTGGCCGATCGCGGTGTGCGGATCGAGCGCGCCCTGGAACACCACTTCCTTCATGTCCGGCGTGAAGACGCGCAGCACCAGGAAGAGATCGGCGTCCGTCGTCGAGGACGAGACATGCAGCTTCACCGCCACCGGCCCGGTGATCTCGGTCGTCTCCGCCATCGGCTCGGTGAGGAAGGTGACGCCGTCGCCTTTGGCGTCGAACGTCACCGAGGCCGAGGCTTTGGGCGCCGCGGTCGTCAGCTTCTGCGCGTCCGCTCCGAGATGGAATTTGGTCCACTGCGTGCTCGGCAGCGGCCATGCGTTCTCGTGGCGAATAACGAACTGCTCACCGGGATGGCGGACATTGAGTTGCACCTTGGGCTGCTTGTCCCAGCCGTTCTTCTTGCCTTTCAGGAAATAATCGAAGAACCGGCGCTGCAGATTGACGCCGTAGTCGGTGTAGTAATGGGTCCAGTGCTCGATGCCGTGCACCTCGAGCCATTTCTGCTTCGAGGCGGCGCGGAAGTAGCCTTCGAAATTGCCGCGCGGATGCAGCGGCTGGCCGCCCCAGTTCGCAGCCGACAGTAATGGTACTTTCACCTTTGACCAGTCCGGCGCCATGGCCTTGAAGTAGTCGTCGTCGAGCGGGTGGGCGAACAGCGTCTTGCCCATGTCGTAGCGGTTGGCGCCCATCTGTTCGGGCAAGAGTGTTTCGGGACCCGACACCCAGTCGCCGTTCATGCGGCTGCGATGGCCGTTAGTGCCGAGGCCGTACTGCACGGTCTTCACCTGCATGTCGTACCAATTCTGCGCGAACGTATTGTAGATGCCGCCGTTGTGGCTGAGCTCGCGATAGAAATCGGCGAAGCCCTCCCACACGCAGATCGCGGCGAGGTGCTTGGGCTGCAGGCTGGCGACCTGCCATTGGTTGATGGCGTAATAGGAGATGCCGCTGAGGCCCACTTTGCCATTCGACCACGGCTGCACGCCGCACCATTCGACGCAGTTGGCGAAGTCCTTGGTTTCGCGCGGCGACCAGTGTTCGACATAGCCGGGCGAACGGCCGCAGCCGCGCGAGTCGACGCGCACGCAGACATAACCGTCCGGCACCCATTTTTCCGGGTCGCACACTTCCCAGCTTTGGTATTTGTTGGTCGAGCCGGCCATTACGTCCGGCCGCTTCTCTTCCATGCGCTTCCAGGCGGTCTTGTAGCCGTCCTCGAAATGCAGCCACTTGCCGTAGGGGCCGTGGCTGAGCAGAACCGGGTAACGGCCCTTTTTGACCGGACGGAATACGTCACAGCGCAGCACCAGCCCGTCTTCCATCTCGATCGGCATGTCCCAATCGATCTGCATGCCGTCGCGGATTTCGCTGACCTCACGATAACTCATGATCTCGCTCCTGGAATTTCTTGAAATCCTTGCTTGCGGTTATTTCTTCGGAATGACGGGCAGCAGCACGTAAGGCTGCTTGTCGGGCCCGGCATGCAGCGTGACGTCGCCGCCAAACACAGCGGGCGGGCGGTCGCGCGGATCGTCGTGGGTGAACGGGCCGACGCCGGTCCACACTTTGCCCAGCGTCTCGACGCCGGCACCGGGCTCGCCGGGGAAGACGTAGTCGGTGCCGCGCACCGACAGCGCGATGCGGTAGCCTTTCGGCACGTGGATGCAGGTCGGCCAGACTTCGACGTCCGCTTCGTAGACCTGGCCCGGCTTGAGCTTCTGCTCTTCGTCGTGGGTGTGATACGGCCGGTAGGGCAGTGTCAGCTTCGGGTCGAGCTTGCGATGCGAAACGCGCAGCCAGCCTTGCGCGATCGGGGTATGCGCATCGAGCGCGCCCTGGAAGGTGACTTCCTTGAGGTCGGGCGTGAAGACGCGCACCACCAGGAACAGGTCGGCGTCTTCCGTCGCCGACGAGACGAACAGCTTGGCGGCGATCGGGCCGGTGAGTTCGACGTCGTGGTCGAGTGGCTCGGTGAGGAAGGTGACGCCTTCGGTGAAGCCGCCATAGGTCACGGAGCCGGAGGATTTGCCGGCGTCTTCCGACAGGCTCATGTCCGACGGGTTCAGATAGAACTTGGTCCACTGCGTGCGCGCTAGCGGCCATTCGTTCTCGTGGCGCTCGACGAACTTCTCGCCGGGATGGCGTATTTGCAACTGCACCTTGGGCTGGTTGGCCCAGCCGGCGTCTTCGCCCTTGAGGAATTTTCCGAAGAACCTCTTTTGCAGATCGACGCCGTAGTTGGTGTAGAAATGCGTCCAGTGCTCGATGCCGTGGACTTCGAGCCATTTGTTGTCCGACGCCGAGCGCACGAAGCCCTCGAAATTGCCGCGCGGATGCAGGCCCTGGCCGCCCCAGTTGGCCGAGGAGAGCAGCGGCACCTGAACTTTATTCCAGTCCGGCATGCGGGACTGCCAGAACTCGTCGGTGTCGAGCTTTCGCGCCAGACAGTCCTCGTAGAAATTGCGGCGGTTCTTGCCCAATTCCTCTTCCGTCAGCGTTTCCGGGCCGGACACCCAGTCACCGGTCATCTTGCTCTTGAAGCCGCGCGAGCCGCGGCCGTTCTGCAGTGTATAGACCTGCGCCTTCGACCAGCATTCGACGAAGCCGCGATTGAAGATGCCGCCGTGGTGCGCCATGTCGCGATAGAAATCGGCGGCGCCTTCCCAGGTGCAGATCGCGGCAAGATGCTTCGGCTGAAGCGCTGCTGCCTGCCATTGGTTCTCGGCATAGTAGGAAATGCCGTTGAGGCCGACTTTGCCGTTCGACCATGGCTGCACGCCGGCCCAATCGACACAGAGCGCGAGATCCTGCGCCTCGCGCAGCGACCAGATGTCGATGACGCCCGGCGACCGGCCGGCGCCGCGGCTGTCGACGCGGATACAGACGTAATCGTCCGGCACCCATTTCTCCGGATCGACGACCTCCCATTGCTGATACTTGTTGGTGGAATTGGCCGGCACGTCCGGCTGGTCGGCGCACATGCGCTCCCATTGGTCCTTGTAGAGGTCCTGGAAGGCGAGCCACTTGCCGTAGGGGCCGTAGGTCATGATGACCGGGTATTTGCCTTCGCCGATCGGCCGGTAGATATCGCAACGCAGCACCACGCCGTCGTCCATCTTGATCGGCATGTCCCAGTCGATCCGCATGCCGTCGCGGATTTCACTTTTTTCACGATAGTCCATGACTTCCTCTGCGTTCGTTTCTCGTTGATTTCATTGTTGCGTGGCGAGATCTAGTGGGCCGGATCGATACGCCGGCCATTGGCATCGAACAACTGGATGCGGCGCTGGTCCAGGGTCAGCGCGATGCGTTCGCCGGCTTTTATCTCCGCCATGGCGAGGCCTTCGCTGACGGCGACCAAGGCGCGCTCAGTGCCGGCATCGAAATAGAGCAGGGTATCCTTGCCGAGCGGCTCGACCAGACGAACCGGAAGTTCGACGTCGCCTTTGGCGCCAGGGACGAGCCCGACATGTTCGGGGCGGATACCAAGGGTCGCCTTTCCCGGCTTCGCCGTCTTGAAACGCTCGGGCAGGGTAACATTGAGGTGATCCGAACGAAACCGGCTGCCGCCGTCCTGCACGATTTCGCCGGCGATCAAATTCATCGACGGTGAACCGAAGAAGTCGGCGACGAAGTAGTTCACCGGATTGGAATAGATTTCCATCGGTGAGCCGACCTGGACGATCTCGCCGCCCCGCATGACGACGATGCGGTCGGCAAGCGTCATGGCTTCTTCCTGGTCGTGGGTGACGAAGATGAAGGTGCGCTTGAGTGCCTGATGCAGCCGGTCGCATTCGGCGCGAAGCTCACGGCGCAGTTTGGCATCCAGGCTCGACAGGGGCTCGTCGAGCAGAAAGGTCGAAGGATTTGTGACCAACGTGCGGGCGAGCGCCACGCGCTGCGATTCACCGCCCGAGCACTGGCTTGGCATCTTGTCGAGCAGATGGCCGATGCGCACCATGTCCGCCACTTCGCGCACGCGCTGGACACGCTCGTTCTGCGGCACTCTTTTCATGCGCAGGCCGAATTCGATGTTCTGGGCGACGTTCTTGTGCGGGAATAGCGCATGGCTCTGAAAAACCATGCCGAGACCGCGATCGCGCGGCTCCAGGTCGTTGACGACGCGCCCGTCGATACGGATCTCGCCGGAGGTCGGGTCCTCGAAGCCGGCGATCATGCGCAGCGTTGTGGTTTTGCCGCAGCCGGACGGGCCGACGAAGACGATGAATTCGCCGTCCTCGATGGTGAAAGTGAGGTCCTTCACGGCCCTGACGGGGCCGAACGACTTTTCCAGGTTGACCAATTCGATCCGCGCCACTGTGACTATCTCCGTACCATGCCGAAGCTGAAGCCGCGCGCGAGGTGCTTGCGGATGATCAGTCCGACGATCATGAGCGGAACCGTGATGCCGACGGCGAGCGCCGCCTGCCGGCCGTAGACGCGGCCTTCCGTCGATCCCTGGTATTTGGACAACTCGATCGGCAAGGTTGTGACTTGCGTCTTGGTCAGGATCAGGGCCAGCAGGTATTCGCTCCAGGTCAGGATCAGGATGAAGAGGAACGTCGCCACCAGCCCGGAGCGGATCAGCGGCAGCACGATCTCGAAGATCGTGCGCCAGCGCGATGCGCCAAGGATTTCAGCGGCTTGCTCGACCTCGCGCGGCACTTCGTCGATGAAACTTTTTGTCATCCACACCGCGTAGGGCAAAGTGGTGAGGAAGTAGACCAGGATCAGCCCGGTCCTCGTGTCCAGCAGTTCGATCGCCGAATAATACAGCGACAGCGGCGCGACGATGACGATCGGCGGGATCATGCGCAGCATCAGAAGCTGGAACATGCGCGCCTCGGACAATATCTGGTAGCGCGACACGCCGTAGGCGATCACCGAGCCGAACAGGACCGAGAGAAAGGTCGAGACCGTTGCGATGACGGTTGAATTCCACAACGAAATCAGCGGTTTTTGCGACGAGATGGCATATTGCGTCTGCGTATACTCCTCGGCGCCGAACCACACGTTCATGTAGTTCGACAGTGTCGGCGGGTTTGGGAAATAATACGGCGGCCAGGCAAACCACTGCGTGTCGATCTTGAACGACGTCGACACGATCCAGTAGATCGGGAAGAAGGCCATCAGCGCCCAGGCGGTGAGTGCAACATACCGAACGACGGTGGTGATGCGCCGCCGCCGCGTTTTGGTCATCGCCATTCAGGCCTCCATTTTCGGAGCTTGGGCGTACATTTTGTCGAGCGAGCGCTTCTCCCGGCGCAGCAACTGGATGGCGCCGAGCACGATGACGATCATCATCAGCATGACGATGTAGGACATCGCCGCGCCCTTGGAGATCTGGAAGTACTGCCACGTCGTCATGAAGATGTAGACCGGAAGCGTTTCGGTCGCCGAACCCGGTCCGCCCTGGAACAAGGCCCAGGTTTTTGGAAATTCCGCCATCGCTTCGAGGAAGCGCAGCACCAGCGCCAGCAGGATCACCGGCCGCAGCAGCGGCAACTGCACTTCCCAGAAAATTCGCCACTTCGAGGCGCCAAGAATTTGCGCCGCCTCGATCGGCTCTTTGGGAATGGCGGCGAGGCCGGCCGACATGATGATGAAGGAGAACGGCGTCCAGTTCCAGATTTCGAGCAGGCCGACCGTCATCAGGGCCAGATTTGGATTGCTGAGCCAGGAGGGCTTGAAGTCGACACCGCTGAGGCGGCTGATGACGTCGTTGAGCGGACCGCTCTGGTACAGCATCATCTCCGCCGTATAGGCGACCACGACAGGCACGGTCAGCATCGGCAGCAGGAAGATGACGTAGTAGATCGCCTGGCCGCGAAACGGCCGGTTCATCAGATAGGCCAGCAGGAAGCCGAACACGAAGCATCCGACGGTCGAGCCGGTCGCAAAGCACAGCGAACGCACCACCGCCCAGCCGAAGCGGGGATCGGTCAGCACTTCCTGGAACAGGTCGAGGCCGACAAAGTCGGCTTCCCACCACGAACTGAGATAGACCGTCCATTGGTGGAAAGAAAAATAAAGCTGAAGCATCAGCGCCGGAATCAGAACGAACGCAAACAACGCGATCAGCGGCGCGAGCAGCGAGCGCTTGAAACGCCGGATTGCGCGCTGCCTGGAAACCTCTCGCGTCGGCGCCGGGGTGTCGGCAACTGAGGCAGCCGCTACAGCCATTCCTTACCTCTCAGCGCGAAGTCCGGACGAGCAGAAGGCTCATCCGGACGATGCAGGGCGTTTTCGCGCAAGACGTCACGCGGGAACAAGACGCTTCGGCATCACCGCCTTGTAGCTCACCAGGTCTTTCTTCAGCTTGGCGCGGCCGATGCGGCCGATGATGGCGTTCCATTCTGTTTCCGTCTTCGACAGCACATCCTTGGCCGGGAGTTGGCCGACATAGGCCTCCGACAGGTTCTTGCCGAGCGCGTCCTGGAATTCGAGGTAGCCGGTGAGATAGATCGGCGGCGCGACGACCGCGAAATTCGCCTCGATCGCCTTGACGCCGGCTGGGCTGTAGGCGTCCTGCACAACCTTCGATGCCATATGCTCTTTGGCCCAGGCGTCGTTAAAAGTGTTCACCGGATCGGACACGATCGGGATGCTGTTCTTTCCCGAGCCGAGCCACAGCGCCATGTAGGCGGCCTGCGCCTTCCGCGGGCTGTACTTGTTGATCAGGATCGCAGCCAACGGCGAGGAAACCGACCGGTGCATGCGCTTGCCGGAGAAATCCGAGCCGGGCACCAGACCGTAGAGCCACTTGCCGGTGGTCTTCGACTTGGCGGGATTCTCGTTCAGCTTGGCCGTGCCGTCCCAGTACTGCGTGTTCACAACGTGGCCCTGCGCGATGCGTGGGATCATCTGCGGCGTGCCCCAGTTGGCCGCCTCCGGATGATTGACCTTCTTGTCCTGGAGATAGAGGTCGACTGCGTATTGGCCGGCGGGGGTGTTCAGCGTCGGCTTCATGTCGTCGTCGAAAGGGAAGCCGCCGGCGCTGTAGTAAATCATGTACCACCAGGTCACGCCGTTGGCTCGATTGCGCAGATTGCCTGAGCCGTAGAGGTCCTTCGACGGATCCATGAAGAATTCCTGGATCCTGAGGCTCTCTTCCCAGGTCTGCGGCATGGCCGGTTCCTTGCCGAACTTGTCGGCGAACCTCTTCTTGTTGTCCGGGTCCTCGACAATGTCCTTGCGCAGATACTGGATGTGCACGTTGCCATCGGTCGGCACGCCATAGGTGCTGCCACCATAGGTCATGAAGTTGCCGTAGTCGCCGACCGCCTCGCTCTTGTAGCTGGCTTTCTTGATGTACTCGTCGAGCGGCTCGAGATAGCCGGCCGATGCGAGCGAGGGGATCATGTTCGAGTCGATGTGAATGAAGTCGAACTGCGCCGAGCGCGACAGCGCCTCGGCCATGGCACGTTGCGGCGCATCAAAGATCGAAATGTCCTGCACCGCGCCGACCGTGATGCCGGTGTGCTTGGAGAACTCGGCGATGACCGGCTGCATCGGCACCAGATAAGGTGACCAGATCATGCCGGTAACGGCGGCGGGCCCCGCCGCCTTGCCAGCGGCGATGATGCTCTCTTCCATCGTCGCGGCGTTTGCAAACGGCGTCGCACCGGGCAGAAGGCTAGTCGCGGCGAGCCCAGCGGTCCCCTGCAGCAATGTCCGTCGTGAAATATCCAACTTGGTCATCACTTCCTCCCTGCATGTGTTTTTTGACAGCGTTCAAGAAAGCGTCGCCGCAGTGGAAAAGCTCCACTGGAGGCAACGTCGGACCGTGATTTGATTGTTTGGCGTCTTTCTGATCGCGGACGAAAATGCGTCCGCTGCCGCCGGCTGCGTTTTCGCGGCTGGCAAACTTCCACACTTGGTTTTCGCGAGAGGAAAAAGCACAGACCCTCCTCGCATCTTGGTTTAAGCGCGCGGGCCTGCTTCGGCTGTCACGTGTTTCGACCAAGCACAACTTAAGCGGTTACGTCCCTAGCATTCCACGCTTTACCGCGTGGTATGTGCAATTGCATCGTATGTGCCGGCTGCTCCATCCGCAACACAGTTCTGGATGTTTGATTTAGCGCGGCTGTAAGGTGCGCCGCCGAAGAGGCAACAACCAGCGCGCTTTGAGTGAGGAAGAAATGAAGGTCGGATATGCTGCGATCTGCACCGTTCTATTTTGGATTCTCAACGTGAATATAACGACGGCCGCTGAGCTCAAGATTCTGACGGCGGGGGCGTTCAAGCACTTTCCGATCGCAATGGCTCAAAAATTTCGAGAACTGACCGGCCACGCGGTTGTCATCGACAACGACACCGCTGGCGGGCTTGTTAAGCGCATCGGCAGCGGTGAAACGTTTGATGTCGCGTTTGTGAGCCGATCCGCCGCCGACACCTTGATGGCCGGCGGCCGGTTGGCGCCAGACACTAAGATCGACATAGGCAAGATCGGCATCGGCGTTGTCGTCAAAGAGGGTGCGCCGCTTCCGGCCATCAACACTATCGACGCATTCAAACAAGCATTGCTTGGCGCAAAATCTATTTCTTATCCAAACCCGGTGAGCGGTGGTTCGGCCGGCATTTACGCCGCAAGATTGATCCAGCGTCTTGGGCTCGCCGATCAGGTTGATCCTAAGACACGACTTATTTCGGGAGATTTCCGATTAATCGATCCGATTGTGAAGGGCGAGGTTGAACTCGGAATCTATCCGGTCGCGGAAATTATGGCGACGGCGGGCGTGCAGCTTGCCGGCTCGCTACCGGAGGAAATTCAGAACTACACAACTTACGTTGTTGTCGTCAGCAAGGAGACAAGACAGCGAGATGTTGCGGCTGACTTTGTGCGCTTTGTCTCGGGGCCATCGGCGGCGGCTGTCCTTGCATCGCAAGGGATGGAGCCGGTCAAGCGTTGAACCAGGGCAGGGACCAAACAGGTGTGAGTGCCACGCCGAGCGAGCCATGCCGCCCCGGACGGAAAGTACTTTAAGTCTAAAATATTTATGTTGCTAATATCTCGGGACCGCCGCAGACTGCCGCTCTGACCACCGATGACGGAGCCGGCGAATGCGTGCGGCAATTCTTGGGGGCGGCCCAGGCGGGCTTTATTTCGCAATTTCGCTGAAATTGCGCGATCCCTCGCACCACGTCGTCGTGGTCGAGCGTAACCGGCCGGACGACACCTTTGGCTGGGGCGTGGTGCTGTCCGAGGACACGCTCGGCAATCTCGACGCCAACGATCCGGTCAGCGCCGCCGCCATCCGCGCATCCTTTGTCTACTGGGACGACGTTGCGGTGCATTATCGCGGCGCGGTGATGCGCTCCGGCGGCCACGGCTTTTCCGGCATCGGGCGTCAGCGGCTGTTGAACATCCTCCAGGACCGCGCCCGCGAGCTGGGCGTCGACCTGCGCTTTGAAACCGAGGTGACGAGCCTCGACGACTATCGTGGCTACGATTTGATCGTCGGCGCCGACGGCGTCAATTCGCGCGTGCGGGCCGCTCATGCCGACGTCTTCAAACCCGACATCGACGTGCGCGCCTGCAAATATATCTGGCTCGGCACGCACCAGAAATTCGACGACGCCTTCACCTTCATCTTCGAGGAAACGCCGCACGGCTGGATCTGGGCGCACGCCTATCAGTTCGACGCCGACACCGCGACCTTCATTGTCGAATGTTCGGAAGCAACCTGGCGCAAATCCGGCTTCGACACGATGTCGAGCGAAGACACCATAGCGGCCTGCGAGAAAATTTTCGCGCGGTTTCTGAACGGCAATGCCCTGATGTCGAACGCCAAGCACCTGCGCGGCTCGGCCTGGCTCAACTTCAACCGCGTGCTGTGCGAGCGCTGGAGCGCCGGCAACGTCGTGCTGCTGGGCGACGCCGCCGCCACCGCGCATTTCTCGGTCGGCTCCGGCTCCAAGCTGGCGCTGGAAAGCGCCATTGCGTTGGCGAATTATCTGCAGAGTGAGCCGACCATGGCGGACGCTTTCGTGCGCTATGAAGACGAGCGGCGGCTGGAAGTGCTGCGCCTGCAGAACGCGGCGCGCAATTCGACCGAATGGTTCGAGGATGTCGAGCGCTATCTCAATCTCGATCCGGTGCAATTCAACTATTCGCTGCTGACCCGTTCCCAGCGCATTAGCCACGAAAACCTGCGTGAGCGCGACCGCGACTGGCTGGCCGGTGCCGAGATGTGGTTCGAAACGCGGGCGACCGGCAATGTGCCGCAGACCGCCAAGCCGCCGATGTTCGTGCCGCTACGCGTGCGCGGCATTGAGCTGAAGAACCGCGTCGTGGTGTCGCCGATGGCGCAATATCGCGCGGTCGACGGCGTGCCGGGCGACTGGCACTTCGTGCACTACGCCGAGCGCGCTAAAGGCGGCGCCGGTCTGGTGTT
>Ga0193699_10000589_pt1 | contig 15457 bp, 14 predicted proteins | sample L3c2metaG_FD_160095 | JGI IMG/M metagenome (GOLD analysis project Ga0193699, IMG submission 160095) | Soil microbial communities from a riparian zone of the East river system, Colorado, United States - L3c2 | ecosystem: Environmental > Terrestrial > Soil > Riparian zone | place: USA: East... | reverse complement strand
ACCACTCGCGGGAAGCATCCGAAGCTCCGCGCGGTTCTCGAAGCCCGCGGAGGCGATGCCAACATCAAACGCAGCGCGCTCGTCCTGCCGCACTCGCTGTTCCTCGACCAGGGCAACATCAGGACGGTGTGCACGAAACCGCAGCTGGCCGCGCACGAATGCCCGAAGGCAGCTGTCTACGGTCACGCGAAGGCAAAGACGCCGCTGCTGGACAACCCGCTGAAGGGGCCGGTCTACATGGTCTCCTCCGCACACGAACTACCGGACCTGGTCGCTGACCTGCGCGGTCAGGTGAACGTCCAACTGCACGGCGTGATCAGCTCCAAAGGGGGCGGGATCAAGACCGTGTTCAATCCGACTCCGGATGTCCCGGTCAAGAAGTTCCTCCTCTGGATGGAGGGCGGCGCCAAGCAGGGGCTCCTCGTCAACTCGACGAATCTCTGCGCCGACCCGCAGTTCTCCGTGATGAACCTGAAAGCTCAAAACGGGAAGCGGGTTCGCGACAACAAACTGCCGCTCAAGGTGGGCGGCTGCCACAAGCAGCACTAGAAACCCTCAGTTACGCGATCGACGCGGCGGGCTTCGGCCCGCCGCGTTTCGTTCTGCGGTTAGATCGCCCGGGGGCGGGGTATCTCGACCGTGTGATGGGGGAGAGGTGACTAGCGCGGAGAGCCGTTCCCCTGCAGACGCCGGGGCTTCGTCCGAGGGCTACGAGCACCGCTTCGGGACCTCGCCGCCGCTCTCGATCGGCGTCGAGGAGGAGCTGCTCCTCGTCGACGAGCGCCGCTGCCTGGCCCCGGTCAGCGAGGATGTTCTCGCGGCGGTCGACCGCACGGCCCGCGACGGCGTCACGGCGGAGATCTTCGCCGCGCAGATCGAGCTGAAGACGCACATCTGCCACGACGCGGAGGAGGCGGAGCGGGAGCTGACCGAGCTGCGGCGGGCGGTGGGGAAGACCGGAGTGGAGCTGATCGCCTCCGGGCTGCACCCGGCGGACGAGTCCGAGGAGGCGCAGCTGGTCCCAAAGCCTCGCTACATGGAAGTCCGAAGGATCTGCAGGGGCTGCTGAAAACGCCGCCCTGCGGGCTGCACGTCCACGTCGGGATGCCCGATCCGGAGACCGCCGTGCGGGTGGCGAACGCCCTGCGCCACCGGCTCTCGCTGCTGCAGGCCCTGACCGCCAACTCCCCCTTCTGGCGCGGCGTGGACTCCGGGCTGGCGAGCGCCCGCACCGCGGTCGTGCACAGCTACCCCCGCTTCGAGATGCCGCGGGCCTTCCGCGACTACGAGGACTTCTGCCGCGTCGCCGATCAGCTGATCGCGGCGGCCGGCGTCGAGGACTACACCTTCATCTGGTGGGACGTGCGACCCCACCCGCGCCTCGGCACGGTCGAGGTCAGGGGCATGGACGTGCCGACGAGTCCCGCGACGAGCGTCGCCGTCGCGGCCCTGATCCAGGCCCTGGCCGCCAAGGAGATCGACCGCCCCGACACTCCCGAGCTCACCCGCGAGGCGCTGGAGGAGTCCTGCTACCAGGCCTCCCGCTACGGGCTGGCGGCGCGCCTGCTCGTCGACGAGGAGACTGCGGCCGAGGCATCGGAGGTGGCCACCAGCACCCTGGAGGAGATCCGTCCCTACGCCCGCGAGCTCGGCAGCGAGGACGCCCTCGCCGAGATCGAGCGGATCCTCCGCGACGGCAACGGCGCCGACGACCAGCGCCGCGTCCACGGGGCGTCCGGCATGGACGGCCTGCTCGGCTACCTGCTCGAGCGGACCCGGGCAGGGGAGAGGCAAGCCTGACCGCCGGCGGCCTGACCGTCGCCGTCACCGGCCCGACCGGCGAGATCGGCAAGCCGTTCCTCGCCGCGCTGGAGCGAGCGCCGGGCGTCGGCCACGTGATTGGGATGGCGCGGCGTCCCTTCGACCCGGCCGCATACGGCTGGAAGAAGGTCGAGTACCGCCAGGGGGACATCCTCGATCGCGAGGCGGTCGAGGCGCTGGTCACGGAGGCCGACGTTGTCGTCCACCTGGCCTTCATCATCGTCGCCGGCAGCGGCGAGAGCCGCGAGATCAACCTGAACGGCTCGCGCAACGTCTTCGAAGCGGCGGCCGGCGCCGGAGCTCGGCGACTCGTCTACACCTCGTCGGTCGCGGCCTACGGCTTCCACGACGACGCGCCGGAGCTGCTCAGCGAGGACGTCCCGGCACGCGGGACCGAGCGCCACCCCTACTCCGCCCAGAAGGCCGAGGTCGAGGCGGCGCTGGACGCGGCGCTTGCCGGCTCGTCCACCGACGCCTACGTCTTCCGTCCGTGCATCGTCGCCGGCCCCGAGGCGCAGCTCCTCGTCGAGTCGATCCCGCTGATCTCGCTGGGGCGCCGGATGCCCCGCGTCGTCCGCGCCACCGTCGGCAGGGTGCCGGGGCTGGCGCCGGTGCTACCGGATCCCGGCGTCCCCTTCCAGCTCGTCCACCACGACGACGTGGCGGGCGCGCTCTGCTCCGCCGTTCTCGACGAGGGGCCGCCCGGCGTCTACAACCTCGCCGGACCGGGCCGGCTCACCATCTCCGACGTCGCCCGCGAGCTCGGCTGGCATGCGGTCCCGGTGCCGAAGCTCGCGGTGGAGGCGAGCGCCGAGGGGGTGGCGCGGCTGCCGCTGCTCCCCGACCAGGCCCACTGGATCGAGGCGCTGCGCAAGCCGGTCCTGATGGACACCGCCCGCGCTCGCGCCGAGCTCGGCTGGCAGCCCCACCATGGCGCCGCCCAGACGCTGCGGGAAACGGTCCGGGCCTTTCGCGCTCGCTGAGCGTCCGGAAATCGAGCCGAGTCGGGTCGGCTCCTACACTTTGGGGCATGCCCTCCGACGCGCATGACGAGTCGACGCTGACGCTCTACCGGCGTGGCATCGAGCTGCTCGCCGACGAGGACTTCGAGCAGGCGGCGGTGCCGCTGGAGACGGCCGCGCGGCGGGCGCCCGAGAAGTCTTCGGTGCGTGAGGCGCTGGGCCGCGCCTACTTCCGCTCGGGCCGCTTCGCGGCGGCGGCGACCGAGTTCAAGGCGGTGGTGGAGACGCACCAGGTCAACGACTACGCCCACTTCTGCCTCGGCCGCGCGCTCGCCAAGACCGGTCAGACCAAGCAGGCCCGCCATCACCTCGCGCTCGCCTCCAACCTGCGCCCCGACCGGCGTGACTACCGCTTCTACCGCGACCTGCTCAGCGCCTAGCGCCGCCGCTAGAGGCCGGCGACGAGGGCGCCGACGTTGGCGCTGCTGAAGTAGGGCCCGAAGGTGTGGCGGCGGTCGCCGCCGTGGCCGTAGCTGGTGACGCCGTTGATCGCCGTTCCTTCGTTGACCAGCCAGCCCCCACCGCTGGCGCCGGGCGTCCAGCGGCAGCGGATCGCGATCGTCGGCGGTCCGGGCAGGGGATAGGTGAGGCTGTCGTCGCCGACGTAGGGCGAGTTGCACTCCTGCAGCGTCCGCACCGTGCCGGGATAGCCGAAGGTCTGGAATTCCTGGCTGCGGGTCTGGTCGACGAGGATCGCCGCCCCGCCCCCGACCGCGTCGGCGACGTTCTGTCCCGAGGAGTTGGGGAGGGTGAGGAAGGCGCCGATATCGAAGTCGGGGTTGCCCGTCTTGATCCACGGCTTGGGCGCGAAGACCTTGCCCCGGCGGGCGACGAAGGCGCCGAGCGGGGCGACGCCGTTCTGGTAGGCGGGCACGAACTCGAGGAAGCGCGACCAGATGCTGCCGCGCCCTGGCCCCAGCCGCCCGGTGTTCACGCAGTGCCCCGCGGTCAGGACGAGCTGCCGGCTCGGGCTGTTGATCGCCGTGCCAGAGCAGTACCCGCGGCTGCCGCCCTGGCGGATGAAGATGCGGCCGCTGAAGGAGAAGGGAGGGATCGTCGCTTCGAGGACGGGAGCGAAGCTGGCGCTCGCGGCCTCAGATCTGGGTGCGGTCCCGTCGAGCGGCTGGGCGCTGCGCATCCGCGCCGGCGTCCAGTAACGGGCGACGCGGGCCGCTTCGCTGCGCGCGAGGCTCGCCGAGGCGGCGGGCCGGGCGTGAAGCCGGGGGGCGGCGCCGGCGCCGGCGGGCAGGGCCGCGGTGACCAGGCAGGCCAGCGCCGCGAGGGAGCTCGCAGCGCGCGGCGGGACACTGTGCGAGCTCGACCGCATCGACCTGAGGATACCCCGGCGTTCCCACCTGCACCGGAGGAAGTTCCCGCTGAACGTTCGTCCAAGGGTGTTGTCCGGTCGAACGGGTGCGATCTAGGCTCGCCGCCGCACTCCAGTCGAACCGTGGGGGGATGAAGATGAGGCAGGGGGTTCGCCGGCCATCGCCGGCATTGATCGTCGCCGTGATCGCGCTGTTCGCCGCGCTCGGCGGCACCGTCTACGCGGCGGAGCGGATCAGCGGCCGGGCGATCAAGGTGAAGTCGCTGCCGGGCAACCGGCTCAAGCTCCACTCCGTACCGGCGAACCGGCTGAAGCCGGGCGCGATCCACGCCGAGTCGCAGTTCGCGGTGCAGATCAGCGGCGCCGAAATCGACGAGCTGAGCCTCGGCCAGGTGCCGGAGGCGGCGCACGCGGAAGTCGCCGAGAGCGCCCAGCACGCCTTCGAAGCCGAGACCGCGCAGAACGCGATCCACGCCGTCGACGCGAGCACCGTCAACGGGCACGGGGCGGGCTGCCTGCCCGGAACACAGCCCTTCGCCGGCGCCTGCTGGCAGAGCTCGGCCTCCGAAACGGCGCTCGACGCGCCGCACGCGGCGGCCTTGTGCGCAAAACAGGGCGGCGCGCTGCCTGAGGCGCTCCAGCTCGCGGCGTTCGCCCTGGAGCCGGGGGTGGTGCTTGATGCAAGCGGTGAGTGGTCGAGCGATGTGACGAATGTGTCTGGGAAAAATCTCTATGGCGTCGTCACCATTTCGGCGGCTGGGGCCGTAAATGTCGATGTTTCGACCGAAGCTCGTAAGTACCGCTGCGTGATCCCGCTCGTCACCTGAAGAACCAGATCGACTGATGAGTTTTGGACCCCATGGGGTCCTCAACTCATCAGTCGACGACGAACCGAGCGCCGCGAACGTCCCCCCGGGGGATAGACTCGCCCCGTACATACGGTCGGTGGTCAAGGGAAGTCCGGTGCGAAGCCGGCGCGGTCCCGCCACTGTGACCGGGCCAAGGAAGCCGCAGGCGCTTGTGCGCCAGCCACTGGGGAGGACACCGATTCCCCGGGAAGGTGCGGCCGACCAACCCCGGAAGCCAGGAGACCTGTCCCCGGCCAGCCATGACAACCCTCGAGGAAAGGGTGGCTTAGATGCCAAGACTCATTCCATTCCGACTGGCCGTCGCCTGCGCGCTGGCTCTCGTTCTCGTCCTATCGGCCGTCGCGACCGCCGCGGCCAAGGGGCCAATCGTCGACCTGCGGGTCCTCAACACCGGCGGCAAGGTGCTCGCCGAAAGGAGCCTGGGCACCGGCACGACGTCGGTCAAGTCCAGCCCGCAGGCGACTTGTTTCGGCGCCGGCACCGGTGGCAACGGCAAGTCGGTGACGATCCCTGGGCCGACGGCGATGGGCGCGCTCATCGTGGCCGCGAAGTTCACCGCGGCGCTGCGGCCGGTGCTGATCACCGACCATTTCTCGTTCGGTCTCGGCCTCTGCGGGATCGGTGGCTTCGTCGCCCACGGCGAAGGCTCCTGGTACCTGAAGGTCAACCACGTGAACCCGGAACTCGGCGGGGACCAGGTGAAAGTGCGCAGCGGCGACGAAGTGCTCTGGTACCTGGCGCCGACGTTCCCCTACCCGGACGAGCTGGCGCTGGTTGCGCCCGATCGCGCGGGAGCGGAGAAGGCGTTCACCGTTCGGGTCTTCTCCTACGACGAAAAAGGGAAGCGCAGGCCCGTTGCAGGAGCGAAGGTGACAGGCGCGACAGGTCCGACTGGCACGGACGGCCGCACCACGGTTGCGCTCGAGAAGCCCGCCAGGCTGATCGCCCGTCACGCCGGCGACATCCCCTCCAACCGCGAGGCGGTGTGCCTGGGAGTGCTGTGCCCGGGCGGCACAGGTAAGTGACTGAGAGCCGCGGCACGGCGGCTGCGATCGCGCTGCTCGTATCAGCGGCGATCGCGGCCGCCGGCTGCGGTCTTGGACCAGGCGAGGGGCTGGAAGACGTCGAGCTGACGGTGACTCGCGACTATGGCGCCGAGACGCTCCTGCACGAGTCGGTCGGTGGCGTGACCGAAGCCGACACGGTGATGAGGGCGCTGGATCGCAACGCGAACATCTCGACCCGCTACGGCGGCGGCTTCGTCCAGTCGATCGACGGGCTCAAAGGCGAAGAGCGGGGCGGCGCCCCCTACGACTGGCTCTACTACGTCAACGGGGTGGAGGCGACGGTGGGGGCGGCCGACTATCCGCTGCACGGGGGCGAGGCGATCTGGTGGGACTACCGCGACTGGTCAGCCGCGATCCGAGTGCCGGCCATCGTCGGCTCTTGGCCGCAGCCCTTCGCCGACGGGTACGACGGGGAACGTCGCCCAGTGGCGGTCGAGTGCCTCGGCGGCGGGACGGCGTGCGGAATGGTGAGCGGCAGGCTCGAAGGGGCGGGCGTCTCGGTCGCCTCCGGCTCGCCGCCGCAGGGCGCGATTCGGGTGCTGGTCGGTCCCTGGGCGCGGCTGCGCGGCGACCCGGCGGCGGCCCAGATCGAGAAGGGCCCGCAGACGAGCGGCGTCTTCGCCGAGTTCGCCCGCCGCGGCCGCGGCTTCGAGCTGCATGGCCTGGACGAAGACGGCGAGCCGGCGCGGACGTTCGCGGCCGGTGCCGGCCTGGTGGCCGCGACGCGCCGTTTCGAAGCTCCGCCCGTCTGGGTGGTGAGCGGCACGAGCGCGGCGGGTGTCCTGGCTGCGGCGAGGCTGCTCGACGGCGCCGACCTGCGCGACCATTACGCGGTGGCGACCGAGGGCGAGGAGGAGACCCCGCTTCCATTGCAATGAGATCGCCCTTTGCATATGTGCCGAGACCGGCCCCGCTGCAGGCGGCCTCGCCGGGCGCCGCCGTCGCCTACCTCGGCTCGCTCGCGGCGGTCGCCTTCCTCTACTCGACCCCTCTCGTCCTGGCGGCGGTCGGGATCGCCGCGCTGCTTGCCGGCCTGCTCGCGGGCGCCCGCACTGCCGTCCGCGCCGCCCTCTGGATGGGCCTCGCCCTGGCGGCGCTGATCGTCACCGTCAACGCCCTCGTCGTCAGCCGCGGCGAGACGGTGCTGGCGCGGCTCGGCGACTGGCCGCTGCTCGGCCCGGTCGACGTCACCGCCGAGGCGATCGCCGCCGGCGCCGTGCTCGGCCTGCGGGCCGCCGCCGTGATCATCGTCTTCGCCGTCTACTCGGCCTGCGTTGACCCCGACCGCGTGCTGCGCGCGCTGCGGCCGCTCGCGGCGCGCTCGGCGCTGACGGCGACGTTGGTCTCCCGGCTCGTGCCGGTCGCGGCGGCCGACGCGACGCGCCTGCGCGAGGCGGGCCGCCTGCGCGGTCCGGCCGCGGCGCCACTCGGGCGGGCGCCTCTCGCCCGCCGCCTGCTGGCCGGCTCGCTCGACCGGGCCGTCGACGTCGCGGCGACGCTGGAGCTTCGGGGCTATTCCCTGGACGCGCCGAGGACGCGCCGCGGCCGCGGCCGCTCTCGCTACGACGGGCGCTTCTACGCGGTTGGGGCGGCGGTTCTCGCCATCGGCGTGGTGGGCAAGGCGCTGGGCGCCGACGCGTTCGAGGCCTATCCGACGATCGAGGTCGGGACCGCCCCGCTCGCTCTCACCGTCTCCGCGCTGGTGATCCTCAGCGGCCTGACCCCCTTCCGACGCAAGCCGCGCCGCGCCGCAAGGGCGTTCCCGGCATCGCCGCCCGCTCCGGCCGCGGGCCTTCCCGCGGAGGCTTCCCGTGCCTGAGCTGGCGAGCGCCGCCCGCGTCGCCCCGGCCCTTGCGGTCGAGGGTCTCACCTACTCCTACCCCCATGCCCAGCGCGCGGCTCTGCGGGAGGTCTCGCTCAGGCTCGGCGCCGGCGAGTTCGCCTTGCTCGCCGGCCGCTCGGCGAGCGGCAAGTCCACCCTGCTGCGCGCCGCCTGCGGCCTCGTTCCGCACTTCCACGGCGGCGAGGTCTCCGGCGACGTCGAGGTGGCCGGGATCGACGCGATCGCCTCGGGCCCGGGCGAGCTTGCCTCCGTCGTCGGCTACGTCGCCCAGGACCCGGAGAGCCAGGTCGTCTCGACGACGGTCGCCGCCGAGGTCGAGCTTCCCCTGGAGATGCGGGGCGAGCCGCCCGCCTCGCGCGCCCGGGCGGTGGAGGAGGTGGCGCTCGCCCTCGCGATCCCGCACCTGTTGACCCGAACCGTGGACACGCTTTCAGGTGGAGAGCTGCAACGGGTCGCGCTGGCCGCAGCATTGGTAACCCGCCCTCGCCTCGTCCTTTTGGACGAGCCCACCTCCCAGCTCGATCCCGTCGCCGGCGACGAGCTGATCTGGCTCCTCCGTCGCCTCAACGAGGAGTGGGGCGTCTCGATTCTCCTTGCTGAGCACCGCCTCGAGCGCTGCCTCGCCGCCGCCGACCGGGTCGTCGCCATGGACGACGGCGCGATCGCCTTCGACGGCTCGCCTCGCGACTTCCTCTCCTGGGCGCAGGACGCCGATCCGGCTCTGGAGACTCCCGCCGCTCACCTCTTCTCCCTCGCCGGCATCGATCCCCTTCCCGTCGGCGTCCGCGACGCCCGCCAGATCCTCGTGGCGGCCGGCCGGGCGGGTCCTGTCGCGGAGGCCGGGCGCCCTCCTCGCCCTGCGCGCTGCTCCGGGGGCCAGGACAAGCCTGACTACGAGTTGAAGCCCTCCCCTTCGCAGCCTCCGGACAGCGGAGTTCGTCCCGCCCCCGCGCCACCCGCCCGAGCGGCCGCCGGCAAAGCGGCCGAGGTTCGAGACCTCTGGGTAGAGCTTCGAGACAGTGATGTAGCGCGGGACGTTCTCCAGGGGATCGAGCTGCGAATCAAGCGCGGGGAGCGCGTCGCGCTGATGGGGCGCAACGGGGCCGGTAAGAGCACGCTGCTGCGGGCGATGGCCGGGCTGGTCGAGCCGGTTCGAGGCAGGCTGGATGTGCCGGGGGGGATCGCGCTGCTGACGCAGAACCCGGGCGACTACCTGGTGCGCGAGCGGGTCGGCGACGAGCTGCCGGGGGAGGAAGGGTCGGCCGCGCTGCGGACCGTCGGGATGGAGCACGCCGTCGACGCCGATCCCCGTGATCTGTCGGGAGGCGAGAGGCAGCGCTTGGCGCTGGCGATCGCGCTGGCGGGCCGGATGGACGGCGAGTGGCTGCCCGCGCTCGTCGCCCTGGACGAGCCGACGCGGGGCATGGACCGGGCGCGGAAGGGCGATCTGATCGACCTGATCGACCGGCTTGCAGGTCAGGGCGCCGGCCTCCTCGTCGCCACCCACGACGTCGAGTTCGCCGCCGGCTTCGCCGACCGCGTCGTGCTGCTCGGCGACGGCGTCGCGATCGCCGACGGGCCGGCGGCCGAGATCCTCTCCGGCGGCTGGTACTTCGCCACCGAGGTTGCCCGCGTGCTCGACCTGCCCGGGGTGATCACCCCGGAGAGGGGCGCGGCGGCGCTGCGCGCGGCGGGGGAGGTGGGCTGATGTCGTGGGAGGCGACCAGCTTCCTCATCCTCGGCGCCGTCCTGCTCGGCGGCTTCGCCTGGTATGAGCGCTCGCGCCCGCCCTCCCAGGTCGTGGCGTTGGTCGCGGCCCTGGCGGCGCTGGCGATCGCCGGCCGCATCGCCTTCGCCGCCTTCCCCAACGTCAAGCCAACCACCGACATCGTCGTCTTCGCCGGCTACGCGCTCGGCCCGGCGCCGGGCTTCGCGGTCGGGGCGCTGACCGCGCTCGTCTCCAACTTCTGGTTCGGCCAGGGTCCGTGGACGCCGTGGCAGATGGCCGGCTGGGGGCTGTGCGGGGTGTTCGGCGCCGTTCTCGCGCTCGGCGGCCGCTCCGCAGGCCGCCTCACGCTCGCGGCCGCCTGCGGAGCGGCCGCCATCGCCTACGGCGTTCTGCTGAACTTCTCCCTGATGGCCACTTACGGGGGCGACCTCTCGCTTCAGCGCTTTCTCGTCCTGGAGTCGCGCGCGGTTCCCTTCGACGCCGCCCACCTAATCGGCAACGTCGCCTTCGCCCTGCTCGCCGGACCGGCGATGGTGCGGATGCTGATCCGCTTTCGCGAGCGGTTCGAGTGGCGGAGGAGGGCTCCCGAGATGGCGACGCCTCCGGCGCGGAGCAGGGGCCTGCGCGGGGGGGCGGTCGCCGCCGTCCTGCTCGTCGCGATCGCGCTGGCGAGCGTCGCGACGGCGCCGGCCCGGGCCTCCGACGCCGACCGGGCCGCGAACTGGCTGGAGTCGGTCCAGAACTCCGACGGCGGCTTCGGCGACTCTTCGGGCGAGGACTCGAACGCGGCGATGACCGGCTGGGCGATGCTCGGCCTGGAGGCGGCGGGCCGCAACCCGCTCGACGTGATCCGCGACGGCCATACGCCGGTCTCGTTCCTGCGCGGCAACATCGGCCAAGTGGGGAGCAGCGGCGACATCGCCCGCACGGTCCTCGCGCTCGAAGGCGCCGGGGTCGACCCGCGCTCCTTCGGCGGCCGCAACCTCGTCGCCGAGCTGCGTGAGAAGCGGCGCGACAACGGCTCCTGGGTCGGATGGCCCGGCTCCACTGCCTTCGCCGTGATCGCCCTGCGCACCGCCGGCGCGACGGGCGGGCTCGACCGCTCCCTCTCCTGGCTGGCGAAGGTGCAGAACGGGGACGGGGGATGGGGAGACGTGCCGGACTCGCCGAGCACGGCTGACGGGACGGGCGCCGCGATGCAGGCGATGCCCGACGCGCAGATCGCCCACCAGGGCCTCGTCTACCTGCGCAGGCACCAGCGGCGCGGAGGCGGCTTCATCACCGGAGCCGCGGGCGCGGTCAACTCGCAGTCGACCGCCTGGGCGGTGCAGGGCGTGCTCGCCGTCGGCGGCGACCCCGCGTCGATGCAGACCGGCGGTCGCAGCCCGCTCGACTACCTCGCGGCGCGCCAGGCGGCCGACGGCCACTACCGCTACTCGGAGTCCAGCGACCAGACGCCGGTCTGGGTGACGGGCCAGGTCCTCGTCGCCGTCGCCGGCGAGTCCTACCCGGTTGCGGCCCCGCCGCGCGATCCCTCGCAACCGCCCGAGGAAGCAATCGGCGAAGGAGTGCCATCTGTCCCACCCCCGACGTCGGGAGCCCCGTCTCTCACACCTCCCTCGGAAGGGGGTGGATCCGGATCTCCTCCCGAACGTTTTGCGCCCTCCGGCCCCGCGACTCCCGGGGCGCCAGCCATACCGCCTTCAGCTGGAGGGCGAGAGAGGGAGGAATCCGGATCCGGCCCAGCGGATGGGCCGGTGTCGGAGCCAGTGGCTATCAGCGCGAAGGACAAACCCTCGCCCTTGCCGCCGATCGGCATCGGTCTCGCCGTGGGCGGCCTCGCCCTCGGCGTTCCCTGGTGGCTCGGCCGTCGCTACGGCTGGTAGGTCGCCGACTGCGCTTTTAACCCCCCTATAGCGCGGTCAAAATCGCAGTCAGCGCCGGTGGGGCTATGTTGCGGCTATGGAGGTCGAGACCGCGATCCGCACTCGCCGCACTCACAAGGCGTTCGGCGCCGAGCCGCTCGACCGGAAAGAGATCGAGAGACTGCTGGAGCTGGCCCGCTGGGCGCCCAACCACCACCTGACCGCCCCCTGGCGCTTTCGCGTCCTCGGGCCGCAAGCCTTGGCGCGGCTGAAGGAGGTGGCCGGGCCCGAAGGCGCCGCCAAGCTCGAACGCGCCCCGACCCTGATCGTTGTCTCCTGTGCCCTCGGCGGCGACCCCGTCCAGGACGAGGAGGATCTGCACGCGACGGCAGTCGCCTCCTACATCGTCCTGCTCGCCGCCCACGCCCGCGGGCTCGCCGGCTACTGGCGCACCCCCGAGCTGCTGCGCAGCGAGGAGGGGAGGGCCGCGGTCGACCTTCCCGGCGAGGAGCGCTTCGTCGCCCTCCTGCACTTCGGCACCCCGCGCCAGGAGAAGGCGCCGCCGGAGCGACCGCCGCTCGAGCAGACGACCCTCTTCCTCCCGTGAGCCAAGCGATGCGAGCGTGCATATCTGATCCTGTCGCGAGCAGAGCGCCGGCGAACTTGGCGGTGGTGTGAATGCTCTCCCGCGCCGAGGCAATCGAGGCGATCGCCGGCCAGCGCTTCGAGGTCGTCGTCATCGGTGGCGGGATCACCGGCGCCGGCGTCGCGCTCGACGCCGCCTCACGCGGCTACTCGGTGGCGCTGCTGGAGCGCGACGACTACGCGGTCGGCACCTCGAGTCGCTCCTCGAAGATGGTCCACGGCGGCCTCCGCTACCTGCAGAACCTCGACCTCGGCCTCGTCCGCGAGGCGCTGCTCGAGCGCCAGCTGATGGTCCAGCTGGCGCCGCACCTGGTCTACCCGACGCCCTTCCTCGTCCCCTCCTTCGCCGAGGAGCCGCGTGACCGGCGGATCGGGCTCGGGCTCAACATGTACGACGTGATGGCGACGACGCGGGTCGGTCGGGGCCGCCGCGAGATGCGCTCCTCCAAGGAGGAGGACGAGGACTACTACTGGGCACCGGACCGCCACCGCACGATCCCCCGCGACGAGCTGCTCGAGATGGTCCCATCGCTCGGCCCCCGCGACCCTAAGGACGCCTACCTCTTCTACGACTGCCAGACCGACGACGTCCGCCTCGTCCTCACCATCCTCGGTGAGGCGCAGCGCTTCGGCGCGGTGATGCTGAACGGCGCCGACGTGAGCGAGGTGCTGACCGTGGACGGCCGCGCCGGCGGCGTCGCCTTCGTCGAGGCCGAGTCCGGCGAGCGGATCGAGGTCGAGGCCGACAACGTGATCAATGCGACCGGCGTCTGGGCGGACCGCATCCGCCCCGAGGTGATCGAGGAGGAGGACGTGCCGCGGATCTCGCCGAGCCGCGGCACCCACGTGCTGCTCGACTGCGACGATCTCTCAACCGGGAGGGCCGCCTGCATCGTCCCGGCCGGCGAGGGGCGGGCGATCTTCGCGCTTCCCTGGTACGGCCGCACCCTGGTTGGCACGACCGACAACGACTTCGACGGCGACATCGACCATCCCCGCCCGGCGGCCGACGACGTCGCCTACCTGCTGGAGGCGGTCAACGCCTTCTTCGGCGTCTCACTGAGCGACTCCGACCTGGTCGGCGCCTACGCCGGCGTGCGGCCGCTGATCTCGACCGGGGACCCGAAGAAGTCGGTCGACATCTCGCGCAAGGCGGAGCTGTACGAGACCTCCTCGGGGATGCTGACGATCACCGGCGGCAAGCTGACGACCTGGCGGCGGATGGCGAAGCAGACGGTCGACCGCCTGGTCGAGCGCGGGGGCCGCGAGGCGGCCTGCCACACGGCCGAGATCCCGCTCGGGATGCAGGCGCGGCCCGACGACCTGGCGGCCCCCGACGGCGTCGGCGAGGACGCCGTCTCCCAGCTCGCCTTCCGCTACGGGCACGCCGCCCGCGCCGTCCTCGACCTCGCCTGGAAGGAGCCGAAGCTGGCGGCGCCGATCGTCGCCGGCCGCCCCGACCTGCTCGCCGAGGCGGCGATCGCGGCCCGGCTGGAGCAGGCGCGCTGCGTCGCCGACGTGCTGCTGCGGCGCACGCGGCTCGGCCTCCTCGCCGCGGGGCAGCTGCGCTCCGCCGACGCGGTGCGCCCGGTCGCCGAGGCGATGGGGAGGGAGCTGGGCTGGTCGCGGCGCCGTGTCAAGCGCGAGGCGGAGGCCTGGCCGGCCGCCGCCGCGGAGGCGGGCGCCGATCCCACCGCGGCGAGCGTCTAGCCCCTTCACTAACCTGGCGGCATGAGACTTTTCATCGACACCGGAAGCGTTGCCGAGGTCGAGGAGATCGCCGCCTGGGGCGTTCTCTCCGGCGCCACCACCAACCCCTCGCTGCTCGCCAAGGAGGACGGCGAGCCAGGCGAGATCGTGAAGCGGATCTGCGAGCTGGTCCGCGGTCCGGTCTCGGCCGAGGTCGTCTCCCAAGACGTGCAGGGGATGATTGACGAGGGACGGGCGCTGCGCGAGCTGCACGAGCACGTCACGGTCAAGGTGCCCTTCTGCGAGGAGGGCCTGGCAGCGACGCGGGCGCTGACCGACGGTGGCATTCCGGTCAACATGACGCTGGTCTTCTCGCCCAACCAGGCGCTGCTGGCGGCGGCGTCCGGAGCCACCTACGTCTCCTGCTTCATGGGCCGCCTCGACGACATCTCGATCGACTCGACGGTCGTCCTCGAGGAGATCGCCGACACGCTGCGCGCCGGGGGAATGACCTCGGAGATCATCGCCGCCTCGATTCGCCACCCCGAGCACGTCGTCGCCGCGGCGAGGATCGGCTGCGAGATCGCCACCACCCCGGCCAAGGTGCTGCGGCAGATGCTCAACCATCCCCTGACCGAGTCCGGCGCGGAGAAGTTCCGCCAGGACTGGCAGTCCCGCCCCGAGTTCGGCGAATGGCTGCGCGAGCTGACCGAGAAGCGCCTCGCGGCGGCCGGCTGAATAACCTGCAGTGCCGATGACCAAGACCGAACTGGAGTCAAAGCACCTCGCCGAGCTGCACACGCTCGCGGCAGAGGCCGGCGTTCCCGGCTACCGAATGCTGCGCCGCGAGGAGCTGGTCGAGAAGCTGAGCGCGGACGGGCCGGCGGCGAAGCCGAAGCGCGAGCGCGACGGCGAAGGGCGCGAGCGCGACGGCGGCGGGCGCAGGCGCCGAAGCGGCGGTCAGGCGAGGAGCGGCGGTCAGGCGAGGGAGCCGCGCGAGCGCTCCGAGCGAGGCGAGCGGCCGCAGCGGCAGAGGTCTTCCCAGCGGCAGCAGCGCCAGAAGGCCGAGCCGCGGGCCGAGGCGCCCGCCCGAGCGGAGCGCGAGGAGCGTGCCGAGCCCGCCAGCGGCGGCGAGCCGTCGCGCCCGCGTCGCAAACGGCGCCGGCGCTTCGGTCGCAAACGCAAGGAGCTGCGACTCAACGATCTGCTCTCGCCGGCGACGCCAGGTCGCCAGGCGATCGTCTACGCCGAGACACGTGAGGCCTGCACGGCGCTGCTGCGCGAGCTGGCGGCGGAGCTCGGCGGCGGCTCCAACGGTCCCGACCCGGTCGTTTTGCTCGTCGATCCCGGCCCCGAGGAGCTAGCCGAGTGGCGGCGAGAGGCGCCGCGGGCGGAGATCGTCGCGGCGGCCCAGGCCCGCCATGCCGAGGACGCTCTCGCCCAGGCGGCGAAACGGGCCGGCGACGGCGGGGAAGTGGTCGTCCTGATCGACTCCCTGACCCGTTTCGGCGAGGCCTTCGGCGACGCCGACGCGGCCAGGGCTCTGCTCGACGGCGCCGGTTCGGTGACGGTCGTCGCCG
>Ga0193699_10000588_pt1 | contig 15457 bp, 12 predicted proteins | sample L3c2metaG_FD_160095 | JGI IMG/M metagenome (GOLD analysis project Ga0193699, IMG submission 160095) | Soil microbial communities from a riparian zone of the East river system, Colorado, United States - L3c2 | ecosystem: Environmental > Terrestrial > Soil > Riparian zone | place: USA: East... | reverse complement strand
CGTAGAACGGACTCTTGAACTGAAGCTTGCGGTGAAAGTAGCCGTGATTGCCGAGCTGGTGTCCTTCAGACGAAATTCGTCTCACCAGCTCCGGCCAACGCTCGGCGTGACTGCCGAGCACGAAGAACGTTGCACGCACGCTCTTTTCGGCGAGCGTATCGAGAATGAGTGGAGTCGCGTCGGGATTTGGTCCGTCGTCGAACGTCAGCGCGACGACCTTGCGGTCACTGTCGATTCTGCCCAGTGAGGGACCAAAGAACGGGCTGTTGCGGTGAAACGCTCCGTGCACGGCACCGCCAAGCACCGATACTCCCAGTGCGGCGTAGGCGATCATTCGTAAGGCGCTCTCGCGAGCACGGCGGTGTAAATGTCCAGCACCGCTTCCGTCACCCGGGTCCAGGAATATTGCTCGGCCTCCTGCCGTCCGCGCTTGCCCAGTCGCGCGCGAAGAGTCTCATCGTCGAGCAATCTCACGAGAGCATCTGCCAGCGCATCCCGGTCACCGGAAGGCACCATCAACGCTTCTCGTTCGTGCTTCACGACGTCGCGGAAGCCGTAGATGTCCGAGCAGACGACTGGTGTCTCGCACGCCATGGACTCCAGCAGCGTGATGCCGAACGACGCCTTCGTGGTCGGACAAGCGTACATCGCGCTGTGCGCGTAATACCCTGGGCGCTCGCCGAGGACCGAGCCGACGAACGTGATGTCCCGGTCGCCGCCGGCGGCGCGATAATAGTGCTTACGCAGCGGACCATCTCCCACAACCACGAGCTGCGCGCAGCGGTTCTTTCCGCGCACTTTCTTGAATGATTCTATGAGGGTGGTGAGGCCGTTGCGCGGGTCGAATCTTCCGAGGAAGAGAATGACCGGAACGTCTGTGCGAAGAGCGGCGGGGCGGGGAACGTGCGGGTTGAAAACGTCGGTGTCGATTCCGTTGGGAACGATCGTCCAGTTGGCCTCGAAGTATCGATTGAGCGCTATCGTCGTCGAGTGCGACACGGCGATTGCCGCGTCCAGCTGATCGAGTCGCTTCTGAAAATATCGCCTGCCAAGCGTGTAGCCGACTGAGCGATCGAAGTACGTGTGAAATGTTCCCACGACGGGACAGTTCGCTTGCTCGATTGCCAGCACCGGCAGAACCGGGCTTAGCGGGGAATGGACGTGGATGATGTCGTACTGTCCGAGGCTGAAAACGCGCTTCAGATCCTTCCTGAGCTCCCACCCCCAGGTGAAGCGTGCCTGCGATCCGTTGGCATAAACAGGCTGGCTCTTGCCGATGCGGATGACGTGCGGCTCCTGGCCCGCACCCGGAATGTTCGACGTTATGATGTCGACGTGGTGTCCGTACCGACGCGCCTCTCGAGCGAAGAAATGAACGTGCTCGCAGATGCCGCCGAGGTGCGGATAGTAGTACTCGGTCACCAGAGCAATCCTAAGCGGCCGCGCGTGCTGAACGTGCGCCATCGGGAGTGATCCCGCGGGCATCAGCTCGATGCGCCGAGCGCGGCCGGGCCTAGGCTTCAAGAGCGGCATGAGCGGCGGCTAAGCGCGCGATTGGTACTCTGAATGGTGAACAAGACACATAATCGAGTCCGAGCGAGTGACAGAAAGAAATGGAGCGCGGCTCACCGCCGTGCTCCCCACAAATTCCCAGCTTGATGTCAGGCCGAACCTTTCGTCCTTCCTCAACAGCTATCCTTACGAGTCTTCCCACCCCTTCGGTGTCAAGAACCTGAAAGGGATCATCCGCTAAGATACCCCTATCAATGTAAGAGGGAAGGAACCTGCCCGCATCGTCGCGGCTGAGGCCCAGCGTAGTCTGCGTGAGGTCATTTGTTCCAAACGAGAAGAACTCCGCTGACTGCGCGATCTGTGCCGCCGTCAGCGCGGCACGTGGCAGCTCGATCATTGTCCCTATGAGATACGGGATCCTTTCGCCCATTCCACCGAGCACGCGATTAGCGACTTCTTCGATTATCGCGCGCTGATTATCGAACTCTTTTACAGTCAACACCAGCGGAATCATGATCTCGGGCTTTACGACGATTCCGCGGCGCATTACACGCACCGCGGCCTCGAGAATCGCCCGTCCCTGCATCTCTGTAATCTCCGGGTAAGAAATCCCCAATCTGCAGCCGCGGTGGCCGAGCATCGGATTCGTCTCGCGAAGAGACTCGATGATGCGATTGAGATCGGCGCGCGGGATGTCGAGTGTGCGCGCGAGAAGCTTTGACTCTTCGCCACCGTGCGGAAGGAACTCGTGGAGCGGCGGATCGAGCAGCCTGATCGTGACCGGCAATCCATCCATCGCCTCGAAAATCCCTTCGAAGTCAGCGCGCTGCATCGGCAGCAGCTTGCTGAGCGCGCGTCTGCGGCCACCCTCTTCGCGCGCGACGATCATCTCGCGCATCGCCGTGATGCGGTCGCCCTCGAAGAACATGTGCTCCGTTCTGCACAGTCCGATGCCCTCCGCGCCGAAGTTGCGTGCGACGCGCGCATCACGAGGCGTATCCGCGTTTGCGCGAACTCGAAGGGTGCGAACTTCGTCCGCCCAGGAGAGCAGCTCCGCGTACGATTGATAAAGCGGCGCGAGTGAGGGAGCGAGCGCTCCGCTCGTGACGCGCACGACTTCGCTTGGAATAGTCGAGAGATCGCCTGCGAAGACCCTTCCAGTTGCACCATCGAGAGTCAGCCAGTCTCCTTCGGAGATCACCGTTCCATCGACGTTGAAGAGCCGGCGCTCGAGGTCGATCTGGATCTCCTTGCATCCGACAATCGCGCACTTGCCCATGCCGCGCGCAACGACGGCGGCGTGGCTCGTCATTCCTCCCCGCGCAGTGAGAACGGCTCGCGATGCGACTATTCCCCCAAAATCTTCGGGCGTAGTCTCGTCGCGCACTAGGATGACGTTCTCTCCGGCGGCCGATCGTTGCACCGCGGTATCCGGATCGAATACCGCAATTCCGCTCGCAGCGCCCGGGCTGGCCGGAAGTCCGACGCACAGGGGTGTCGCTCGAATTGAAGGATCGATGATGGGATGGAGAAGCTGGTCCAGGTGAGCAGCGGGGACTCGGAGTACTGCCTGCACGCGATCTATGAGGCCTTCGTTCACCATGTCGCGCGCGATACGGACCGCTGCCGCAGCGGTCCGCTTTCCGGTGCGTGTCTGCAGCAGGTAGAGTTTGCCGCGCTCCACTGTGAACTCGAGATCCTGCATGTCGCAGTAATGGCGCTCGAGGCGGACCTGCGTGTCCATCAGCTCCTTGTATGCGTTGGGGAGCCGTTCGGCCATCTCGTCGATGTCGAGCGGTGTGCGGATGCCCGCGACGACATCCTCCCCCTGGGCGTTGATGAGGAACTCGCCGTAGAAGCGCTTCTCTCCTGTCGATGGATTGCGCGTGAACGCTACGCCGGTCCCGGAATCGTCACCAAGGTTGCCGAAGACCATCGCAACCACGCTCACCGCGGTGCCAAGATCTTCAGGAATGGCGTGCACTCGCCGGTAGTCCTTCGCCTTCTTGAGCGTCCACGATTTCCAGACGGCTTCGATCGCTCCCCACAGCTGCACGATGGGATCGCGCGGAAAATCTGCGCCGGTTCGATTCTTTACGAGCGCCTTGTAGTCCTCGACGAGATTGCGGAGATCGTTTTCGCCCAGCTCCGCATCAGTTGCCGCGCCTACCGTCATCCTTTTTGCTTTCAGCAAGTGCTCGAAGTCGTGGCTGGAGACTCCGAGGACGACGCTGGAGTACATCTGGATGAATCTCCGGTACGAATCGTATGCGAAGCGCGCGTTCTTGCTCTGCTCCGCGAGCGCAACGACAGCGCGATCGTTCAGCCCGAGATTGAGTATCGTCTCCATCATTCCGGGCATCGAGACCGCGGCGCCCGATCTCACGGAAACGAGCAGCGGATCTTTCGGATCGCCTAGCTTCTTTCCGGTCGATTTCTCCAGGCGGGCAACATTGCCCTCGACCTCCGCGCGCAGCCTGTCCGGGTATTTCCCCGTCTTCAGGAATTCAATGCATTCGCTCGCGGCAATCGTGAATCCCGCGGGAACAGGAACGCCGAGATTGGTCATCTCGGCGAGGTTTGCGCCCTTTCCTCCGAGGACGCTGGTCATGTCGCGCGTCCCTTCGGCGGTTCCGTTGCCGAAGAAGAAAACCGACTGCGGCATTCGGCGTCAGCAGCCGCAGCCGAAGCGGAGCTTCTCCGGGTCGGCGGGAGGCGGCGTGGGATAGTCGCCGGAGAAGCAGGCGTGACAGAACCCCGATGGTCCGCCAGGAACGGACTCGAGCATTCCGTCGAGCGTCAGATAACCGAGCGTGTCTGCGCCGACCGCTTCGGTGATTTCCGGAATCGTCATGTTGGCGGCGATCAGCTCCTCCCGCGTCGGCGTGTCAATGCCGTAGTAGCAGGGTCCTGTAACCGGCGATGAGCTGACACGAAGATGCACCTCTCGCGCCCCCGCGGCGCGGACCATGTTCACCAGGCCTCGCGTCGTGGTACCGCGCACGATGGAATCGTCGACCATCACCACGCTCTTGCCGCGAAGGACTTCACCAACGGCGTTGTACTTCACCTTAACCTTGGCATCCCGTCCTGCTTGAGTGGGTTGAAGGAACGTACGTCCAACGTAGTGATTGCGAATCAGCGCGAGCTCGAAGGGGAGTCCCGATTCCTCCGCGAAACCGAGCGCTGCCGAATTCGACGAATCGGGAACGCTGAACACCAGATCAGCAGTTGGGGCGGGGAAGTCGCGGGCGAGGCGACGTCCGAGCTCACGTCGCGCACGGTCGACCGAGCCGCCGAACACCTGGCTATCGGGTCGCGAGAAGTAGACGTACTCGAACACGCACTTTCTCGACTCACGCTTCTCCAGCGGAAAGCTGGAGCGAGTTCCCTCGGCGTCGACGGCGATGATCTCGCCGCGCTCGACCTCGCGAATCAGCGTGGCTCCGAGCAGATCCAACGCGCAGCTCTCGGACGCGAAGATCGTTGCGTCGCCAAGTTTGCCCATCACGAGCGGACGCCAACCCCGGGGATCTCGTGCCGCGAGCAGCGTACTTCCCATCACGACCACGAGACAATAGGCGCCCTCGACGCCCTTGAGCGCATCAGCGAGGCGCTGCTCCGGAACATCCGCGGACGAGCGCGCGATTCGATGGACGAGAACTTCCGAGTCCATCGTGGAAGTGAAGATCGATCCTCCGTCTTCGAGCTCGCGACGAAGCTCGCTGGCGTTGGTGAGATTGCCATTGTGCGCGAGACCGATGTGCCCGTCGCGGAATCGTGCCAGCATGGGCTGCGCATTCTCTATCGTGGAAGAACCCGCTGTGCTGTAGCGCGTGTGACCGATCGCGATGTCGCCGGGCAGACCTTCAACGGCCGGAGCGGACAGCGCCTCGGAGACGAGACCCATGCTCTTGATCGCTTTTGCTCCGCGCTCGCGATCGACCGCCACTATTCCCGAAGATTCCTGCCCCCGGTGCTGTAGCGAGTAGAGGCCGAGGTGCACCATCGCGGCTGCGTGCTCATGTCCGTAGATGCCGAAGATTCCGCACATGCTAGTGGGCCGCCACTGGAGCCAGCTCATCGAACGTCGCGTGCTCGGGCGTGCGCGACATGATCGCTGGAATGGTGTCATGATACGCCCGGCGCAGGCGGGCGAGCGGACTTCGCATGGAACCCTTGGGCAGCTTGATCTCCAGCGTATTGGCGTCTCGCCGAACCCGGCCGATCTCGACGCACGGGACGCCGGCCTTTGCTGCGATTGCGATGACTCGATCGGGCGCGGAGCTCGAGAGGATGACTCTACCTTGACTCTCACCGAAGAGGATCGCGCGATCTGTGAGCTGTGCCCAGCTCGACAGATCGATCTCGGCGCCGCTCTGACCTTCGATGTTGGCGATGCAGCATTCCGCGAGAGCGACGGCAATGCCGCCGTCGCTGCAGTCATGTGCGGAGCTCACGACGCCCGAGCGAATCGCATCGAGTAGGATGTCTATCACGACTTTCTCGCGCTCGACGTCGCAATGGGGAGGAGGTCCGAGCACCTGTCCATGAATCGTCGCGAGATACTCGCTTCCTCCGAGCTCGCCACCCATCTCGCCGAGCAGCAGAATCGCATCGCCGTCCTGCTGAAACGTTGCGCGCGTGATGTGCGAGATGTCATCGATCAATCCGACCATCCCGATGACTGGCGTCGGATATACGGCGCCGGAGGGACTCTCATTGTAGAGGGAGACGTTTCCGCCAGTGACTGGAGTACCGAGGGCGCGACACGCTTCGCCCATTCCCGCGACCGCTTCCTTGAACTGGTAGAAGACCTCGGGACGCGTTGGATTCCCGAAGTTGAGGCAGTTCGTTATCGCCATCGGGCGCGCGCCCGTGCAAGCGACGTTGCGGGCCGCTTCGGCAACCGCTATTCGCCCGCCCACGCGCGGATCCAGAAACACGTAGCGGGCATTGCAGTCGGTTTTCACCGCGAGCGCCTTGTTCGTACCGCGTACCCGGATAACGGCGGCATCTCCACCTGGCCCGATGACAGTATTCGTGCGCACGGTCGAATCGTATTGGCGGTACGCCCACGCCTTGCTGGCGATCGTGGGCGCGGACAAAAGCCACTCCAAGGTCCAGGCAGGATCTTTCTCTTCGGCGCGCTCGGGTACAGCGAGCGGATCGGCGTCGCGAAGCGCTTTGATCGCGCTCGACTCGCGCGCGTCGGGCGAATAGCTCGGACAATCCGTTACGAGTCGCGATCCCGGAAATTCGGCCACGACTTTATCGCCTTCCGTGACGCGATAGACCGGCTCGGCGATGACTTCTCCGATGACCGCGGCGGTCAGGTCCCACTTGGTCAGTATCTCGGCAACAGCGTCCTCGTGTCCGCGCTTCGCGACGACGAGCATTCGTTCCTGCGATTCGCTGAGCAGAATCTCGTACGGCGTCATTCCACTTTCGCGCGTCGGGACCTTGGTGACATCGATGGTGACACCGACGTCGCCACGCTCCGCCATCTCCGCCGACGACGACGTAAGACCTGCCGCTCCCATGTCCTGGATTGCCACGATGTGTCCGCTCTTGATCAGCTCGAGACTCGCTTCGAGGAGGAGCTTCTCCGTAAACGGATCACCGACCTGGATGCGTGGACGCTTGGCGTCGCTTGCTTCTGAGAGGTCCTCGGAGGCGAAGGAAGCGCCGTGAATTCCATCACGGCCCGTGCGCGCGCCGACTGCGATGATCGGGTTGCCGACGCCTTCTGCCTTGGCGCGAATCAGGTCGCTCTCGTGCATCAGTCCCACACACATCGCGTTGACCAGGGGATTGTTCTCGTAGGCAGCATCGAAAACGATCTCACCAGCCACCGTCGGAATTCCGACGCAATTCCCGTAGTCGCCGATGCCCCTGACCACTCCAGAAAAGAGGTAGCGAACTCGTGAGCTTTCGAGAGAACCGAAGCGCAGCGAGTTGAGCATCGCGATTGGACGCGCACCCATCGTGAAGACGTCGCGGAGAATGCCGCCCACACCCGTTGCCGCTCCCTGGTATGGCTCGACAGCCGATGGATGGTTGTGCGACTCGATCTTGAACGCGACGGCGAGCCCGTCGCCAATCGAGATCACTCCGGCGTTTTCACCCGGACCCTGCAGCACGTACGGCGCCTCGGTCGGGAGCGTCTTGAGAACGGGACGCGAATGTTTGTATGAGCAGTGCTCGCTCCACAACGCGCTGATGATGCCGAGCTCCGTGAATGTCGGCGTGCGTCCAAGCATCGCCACCAGGCGCTCGTATTCCTGCTTGGTGAGTCCGTGCTCCGCGACCAGTGCTGGTGTGATCGCGGGATCCCCGAGCCGGGGCGTCACCGCGGCCATCTCAGGCGGCCACTTTGGTGAGGATCGATTCGAGCAGCCTCACGCCGTCGCTGGAGCCAAGGAGGGGACTGCACGCTCTTTCCGGGTGCGGCATCATGCCGAGCACGTTGCCGCTCTCACTGACAATGCCGGCGATGTTGCGCTCGGAGCCGTTGGGATTGGCGTCCGCGCTGATATTGCCGCTGGCGTCCGCATACCTGAAGATAACGCGTCCCTCAGCCTCGAGCTCATCCAGAACGTCGGCGGACGCCACGTATCTGCCATCGCCGTGCGCGATCGGTATCCTGAGGATCTCACCACGTTCGTAAAGGTTGGTGAACATCGTATCAGCATTCTCGACTCGAATCCTCACCTCGGCGGACACGAACTGGAGATGGGAATTACGCATCAGCGCGCCGGGCAGCAGTCCCGCTTCGCAAGCGATCTGGAATCCGTTGCAGATTCCCAGCACCGGTCCACCGCTCTTCGCGTGGCTTACGACTTCCTGCATGATCGGGCTGAAGCGCGCGATTGCCCCAGCTCGCAAATAGTCCCCATAGCTGAAACCGCCGGGCAGGATTATCACATCCGCGCCCTGAAGATCGTGATCCTTGTGCCACAGATAAGTGGCTTCCTCGCCGAGCACATCCGTCACGGCGTGAAACGCGTCGTAGTCGCAGTTGGACCCAGGGAACGTGACGATTCCGAACTTCATGCGTGCACCGCCGACTCGATCTCGAAATCTTCCGTCACCGGATTGGCCAGAAGCTTTCGACACATGTCCGTCACCGCTTCCTCCGCGGCAATCGCGTCGTAAGCATCGGTCTCGATCACGATGTAGCGCCCGACGTGGACATCCTTGACCGGCTCGAAACCAAGAGTGTGTAACGCTCCCTTCACCGCGTTCCCCTGAGGATCGAGGAGACCTTTTCGCGGCGTGATGTGAACGGCAATGCGAAATTGTGCCATCAGGGCGTTCCTCCAGTGGGGCCCGGAGAGCTCGGTGGTGTATTCGGCGAACCACCGCGTGGCGGCTCGTCATGTCCGGGTGGCCGGCGCCTTCTCCTGCGGCGAGGCGGACGTTGCCGGAGCGCGTCGCTTCCTCCGTCGACGAGAAGCCCGGATCCGGTCAGCAGCAGCGGTTCATCGTCATCGGAGATAACTGGAGAATCGCCAACGGGCCGTCTGTCGAGCAAGCCAAAGATCACGGTCTTCGCGAGCCCGTACAGCACGTAGCCGATGAGCGCGGGGAAGTAGAACTCCTTGCGCAGAAACAGGACGCCAATGAACGTCGCGATTACAACGAGAGTTCCGAGTATCTCGCTGATCTTTCTGAACCCGACGGTCGGGACAGCCGGATAGGAGACGTTGCTGATCATCAGGAACGAGAGCAGCATCATCAATCCACGCAGGCCCGTGGTCCAATTCAGGTCGCCGAGGATGGTCTGGTTGTAGAGGGGTGTCTGGCTGAACCAGTAATACGTTGCGAGCGTCATCCCCGCGGCCGGGCTCGGAAGCCCGTGGAAATACCTCTTGGCGCGGCCCGCCTGTTCGACGTTGAAGCGCGCCAGCCTGATCACCGCGCACGCCGTGAACAGAAACGAGAAGATCCAGTCCCATCCATTTCTGTTCAGCACCGCGAAATACATGATCATCGCCGGCGCGAGACCGAACGTTATTGCATCAACGAGCGAGTCCAGCTCGGAGCCGAAGCGGGAACCCGTACCTGTGGCGCGGGCAACGCGCCCGTCGAGTGCATCGCACACACCTCCAAACACGATGTAGAGGCCCGCTGTGTCGAACTCATTGCGGGAAGCAGAGACGATCGCGAAAATGCCAAAGAACAGGTTTGCGAGAGTGAACCCGTTGGGCAGGATGATGATGCCGCGGCGCGGACGATCGGATTCCGCCTTCGTGTGCTGCCTTCGCATGTGGTCTGGCGCGAGCATTACTTCGGAAGCTCAGCGAGTATGGTTACGCCGGCGACGGTGATGTCACCGACCTTCGCCCGAACCGACGAGGCGACGGGAAGAAAAACGTCGACGCGCGAGCCGAATCTGATTATGCCCATCCGGTCGCCTTGCTTCACCGTTTCGCCAAGCTTGCTGTACGTCACAATCCGGCGTGCGATGAGCCCGGCGATCTGCCTCACTAAAATGCGGTTGCGGCTCGTTTCGATCCCGACCGACATCTGCTCGTTCTCCAGACTCGATTTTTCCGCCGCGGCGTTGAAGAACTTTCCCTTGTTGTAGTGGACGTATTTGACGACGCCATCAACGGGATAACGGTTCACATGCACGTTGAACACGTTCATGAAGATCGAGAGCCGGACCGCGCGCCCTCCGATGAAGCTCGGCTCGTCGACCTCGGTGATCATTATGAGCTTCCCGTCAGCGGGGCCCACGACGAGTCGTGGGCCGCGCTCGCCCGTGCGCTCGGGATCGCGGAAGAAATAGGCGACCCAGAGCGCCAGCAGCAGGAGCACGAACGCCGCAAGCCAGAGTCCCCAGGACCGCCGGGCGATCGCGAATCCAAACCCGCCCATCGCAACCACGGCGGCGATTCCAATGAAGAGCAGGCCTTCTCGCGCGAAGTTCAAAGTGCTCAGTCCGCCTGGAGTGCTAAGCCGGTCAAGCGACGATAGATGTCGAGGTAGCGCTTACTGGTGGCATCGATCACTGCCACGGGCAGAGGTGGCGGAGGATAGTTGCCGTCCCAACGGCCGGCCCGCTTCTCGGCGTCGAGATAGTCTCGAAGCGGTTGCTTGTCGAAGCTGGGCTGGCCATGACCCGGCTCATAACTATCGGCCGGCCAGAAGCGCGAACTGTCGGGTGTGAGCACCTCATCCACCAATATAACCTTTCCTTGAGGCTCGGCGTCGCTCCCTCTCCCCGTAATTCGACCGAATTCGAATTTCGTATCGGCGATGATGATTCCGCGTTTTGCGGCTATTGCGCGCCCCGCTTCATAGATCTCCCGCGAGAGTGTTTCGAGCTCGCGAGCTGGTTGGTCGCCGACGAGCGAGCGCATGCGATCGACAGAGATGTTCTCATCGTGCCCCTCGTCGGCCTTGGTCGCCGGACTGAAGAGCGGGGGATCGAGGCGATCGGATTCTCTCAAGCCTTTCGGGAGAGGCACGCCTGCGAGAGTGCCTTTGTCGCGATACTCCTTCCACGCCGAACCGGACAGGTACCCACGCACTACGCATTCGATTGGAAACACCGTCGAGCGTCGGCATAGCATCGCTCGTCCAGCGATCTCCTGCTCGTGGCCGCGTAGTTGCGGCACCTCCCGCACAATCTCGGATGCATCGGCCGATAGCATGTGGTGCGCGACTCTGGATTCGAGCTGCCTCAGCCACCAGGCAGTGATCTGCGTGAGCACCGCGCCTTTGTGTGGAATCGTCTCCGCCATCACCACATCGAAGGCGCTGACCCGATCCGTCGCCACGAGCAGGAGCCTCTCGTCGTCGACGACGTACACGTCTCGTACCTTGCCGCGGCGGAACGGGGTGAGCGGAAGCTCGCTCGCCTCCATCAGCATCAGACTCGGAGCTCCTCGGCGCGTTCCTGCTTCGCGGTATGCCCGGCAAAAAGCGGAGTGATGACGTCGCGCAGAAACTCGTCGACCTGTTCCGGAGCACGGCCGATGAACCGCTTCGGGTCGATCGCGCCTTCCAGATCCTTGAGCTTGACACCGAACGATTTGTCGCCCGCGAGTCGATCGAGCAAATCGTTGGTGTCGGCGCCGTCCTTCATCGCCCGCGCGGCCTCGAGGCTGTGCTTCCTGATCGTCTCGTGCGCGACCTGTCTGTCGCCGCCTTTCTTGACCGCTCGAACGATCAGCTGCTCCGTCGCCATGAAAGGAAGCTCCGCCGCGATGCGCCGCTCGATGACAGCGGTGTGGACCTCGAGCCCCAGCGAGATGTTTGACATCAGGAGCAGGATCGCATCGGTGGCGAGGAACATCTCGGGAATGACGAGCCTTCGATTGGCGCTGTCGTCGAGCGTTCGCTCGAAATACTGGACGGCGTGCGTTTGGTTGGCGTTGCCTTCCAGCGAATTGACGAAACGCGCGAGCGACGCGATGCGCTCCGAGCGCATTGGGTTTCGTTTGTAGGCCATCGCGGACGAGCCAACCTGCTCGCTCTCGAACGGCTCCTCCATCTCGCCGAATGACTGCAGCATCCGGATATCGCCGCTGAACTTGGCTGCGCTGGCCGCCAGGCCGGCGACGACCGAGAGAACGAATGCGTCGAGCTTCCGCGTGTACGTCTGGCCAGTGACTGGAAGCGGAGCAGGGAAGGACATCTTCTCCGTCACCATGTGATCGAGACGCTGGACTTTGTCGTGATCACCTTCGAACAGCTCGAGGAAGCTCGCCTGGGTTCCAGTCGTTCCCTTCACTCCGCGAAACGGCAGAGTCCGCCGGCGATAGTCGATCTCTTCGATGTCGAGCACCAGATCCTGCATCCACAGCGTCGCTCTCTTGCCAACGGTCGTGAGCTGCGCCGGCTGCAGGTGCGTGTAGCCAAGAGTTGGTTGATCGCGCCAGCGCTCGGCGAACGCTGTCAGCGCGCGCAGAACGTCGAGTGCGCGGCCCCGCAGAAGATCCAAACCGCGCCGCATCAGAATCAGGTCGGCGTTGTCGGTGACGTAGGCGCTGGTTGCCCCGAGATGAATGAACGGTTTCGCCGCCGGCGCCACATCGCCGAATGCGTGAACGTGGGCCATCACGTCGTGACGGAACCGCTTCTCGTACGCGGCAACCGCCTTGAAGTCGATCTTGTCGAGATTGGCCCGCATCTGCTGAATCGCTTCGTCGGGGATCGGAATTCCGAGCTCCCGCTCCGCCTCCGCGAGAGCGAGCCAAAGACGACGCCAGAGGCCGTACCTCGTTGCCGGCGACCACAGCTCGAGCATCGCCTGCGATGCGTACCTGTCGGCGAGGGGAGAGCTATAGATGTTGGTCACTGCAGGCTGAACTCGGTCGCATAGATCTGTCCGCCGCGCTCGAAGTACATCCTCAGGCCACCACGTCCGTACGTCGTGAGGATGCGGTTCACCGCTTCTGCATTGGTGATGGGCGTCTGATTGATCTGCACGATTACATCGCCTGCCTGGATGCCGATCTGCTGCTGCACACGATCGCTGACCCGATTCACGAGTGCGCCCTGCCTGCTCTGGATCTGGTACTGCGCCCGGATTGGAGCTGTCATGGTGATGAGCTCAATCTCCCGGAGGACAGTAACGCGGGGAGCGTTGACGTCGGGCAGATCCACCACCTGGACCGTAATGGGAATCTCCCTTCCATCGCGCTTCACGACGATCGGATCGCTTTCGCCGACGCGCAGCTCGAGGAGCTCCGCGTACCAATCGTAAGCGTTGTGAAGCACCTTGTTGCGGGACCGGCTGATCACGTCGCCCGGACGAATCCCGGCGCGCGGCCGGCGAGCCCGGAACTACGGAGGCGACGACCACGCCCGCGTTCCCACCCGGGACTCCCAGGCCGCGCGCCAGCTGAGGTTGAATTCCGATCCACGGACGCCTGACGACGCCGTGAGCAAGAAGATCCTCGGTCACCCGTCTGGCCCTATTGATCGGGATCGCGAATCCAATTCCGACGGAGCCGCCACTCGGCGAAAAGATGGAGCTGTTGACGCCGATTACTTCGCCGGCTGCGTTCACTAGCGGGCCGCCTGAATTCCCCGGGTTGATCGACGCATCGGTCTGAATCATGTCCACGTACACGCCGGCGCCTTCGGACTGTGCGGCGAGATTTCTTCCCACGCCGCTAACGACGCCGGCAGTTACGCTCGGCTCGGAGTTCGCGAGGACGAATCCGTACGGATTTCCAATCGCAATCGCCCATTCTCCGATGAGCAAATCGCTCGATGAGCCAAGCGGAGCGGTCGGAAGATTTTTTGCGTCGATCTTGAGAACGGCGAGGTCGTTGGTCTCGTCGATCCCAACCAACTTCGCAGGGTAGGTCGTGCCGTCTCTCAGCGCGACCGAGATGCGCGTCGCGCCCGCGACCACGTGCGCGTTGGTGACGATCGCTCCGTCGGAGCGAACTATGAACCCGGAGCCCAGGCCGGCAGCCGACCGCTGACCGGACCGGCCGCCGAAGAACTGCTCGAACACGTCCGCCGGAACTCTCTCTATGACCTCTGTCTGGACCGTTACGACAGCCGGCGCGACTCGGGCCACAGCGTCAGTGATCGCCGTCCGGCGCGATGAGTTGATCGCCGAGGGTGTCGTCGGGATCTGGGCTGACTGTGCTGAAGAGGGCGTGCTCGATGCACCCTGACACGCCGCGAAGGCGAGTGCGCTGAGCGAGCGCGCGAAGCGAATCCTCATGCAGATCCGCGGGATTTGGGTCGCTTCGCCAGGTCGCTCAGAAATTTGTCTATGCCTTTGTCGGTGAGTGGATGAACGACGAGTCCGCGCAGAGTCTCAGGCGTCAGGCTGATGATGTCAGCACCTGCCAGAGCGCACTCCGAGAACTGAACGGCGGACCGGGGCGACGCGGCCATCACGTCACACTCGCGCTCACCGGCATCCAGAACGTTCTTGATCTCCGAGAGTGCCTGCGCACTGGACTGACCGTAAATCTCGAGATCCTCGAGGGCGACCCGGACTGAGGTTGCTCCTGCTTTTGCGGCGATCGTCGCCTGTGCCGCGTTGAACACGAACGTCGCGCACACTATCACTCCCTCGGCCGTCAGCCGCGCAATGGGAATGAGCGAATCCTCCACGAGCGGTATCTGGACGACGATGTGATCGGACACCTTGGCGAGCTCACGCGCCTCGGTGTAGATGTCGCTCGACGTGACGGCGGCGACCGGCACGCACACGGGGAACGCAAATTCGCGTGAGATCTCTTCCAGTCTCTCCCTCGCGCTGGCGTCGGGGTCGTCCGCGCTGAACGCTACGTGTGAGAATGCAACACCATCGGCCAGACCGGCCGACGCGGCGTTCCTGATCTCATCGAGGTTCACGCTCTCGAGATAAATGTTCATTCGGTTCCCATGTAGAGTTCCTTCGGATATTCCACCCTCTCGAGGAAGAGGCCGTGGGGCGGAGCTGGCGCCGAGACATTGCTGTTGTCGTTCTGTTCGAGAAGCTCGCCTATCACGTCAGGCTCGCGCTTGCCCTCTCCAATCTCGAGCATTGTACCGACCAGAAAGCGGACCATGTGGTGAAGAAATCGATCTGCCTGGACGTCGAACACGAGCCCACCCTCGCGCTCCCGCCAGGCTGCACGAGCTACGGTGCAGCGATGGTCGTCATGCTCCGGCGCGGTCCCTTTGACGGCAAACGCGCGAAAGCAGTGTTCGCCGTGAATTGACTGGGCAGCGGCATTCATTCGCCCGATGTCGACGGGCCCTTTCCAGACCAGTTCTCTCTTGTGGCGAAACGGCGAGGATGCGAGATCGTCTGTGCCTACATAGTAGCTGTAGCTGCGCGACACCGCGCTGTTCCGCGGGTGGAACTCATCACGCATTTCGAAGGCAGCCGCAATCCATACATCGTCCGGTAGAATGGCGTTCATCGATCGTCGGAGAGCTTGCGCGCTCCATTTCTCAGGCACGCGCACTCCCG
>Ga0193699_10000587_pt1 | contig 15465 bp, 13 predicted proteins | sample L3c2metaG_FD_160095 | JGI IMG/M metagenome (GOLD analysis project Ga0193699, IMG submission 160095) | Soil microbial communities from a riparian zone of the East river system, Colorado, United States - L3c2 | ecosystem: Environmental > Terrestrial > Soil > Riparian zone | place: USA: East... | reverse complement strand
GGGGAAAGCATCTCGTAGTCGCGCCATCCACAGCACACACACTCGATTGCCTTCACATAGCGAACGCCCCGCGACTCCGTCGCGGGGCGTTCGTGCGTTCAAGCTGCTGCATTGGAGCGTTCGGGCGACGCGCGCCGGCCTCCGCGCGCGCCCCCCGTGTTCAGTACGCCGGGTTCGTCGCCGTCAGCGTCACGCGGCCCGTGTACAACCCAGGCGGCAGGTCGCGCGTGTCCAGGCCGCTCAGCTCCACACCGACCGCGAGGGGAATCGTCGTCGTCCGCGCCCCTTCGAGCTCGGCGACCAGGCCGTTCACGCAGTCGAAGGGCTCGGCTGCCGATACGGACATCCCCCCCCCGAATGCGCACACGAACCGGACACGCACGCTCGCGCCACCCGGGCCCCGCAGCGGCGAGCCCGACACGACGACCTGCGTGGCCGCGTTGAAGGTCATCCGCGTGCGCACTCCGGACACTGGATCGATGCGCGCCGGATCGCCCGGCTGCCCCGCCGCCGACACGCGATCGCCGGCGCCACCGTCGAACGACGCCTGCGGCAGGACACGCAGCGACATGGCCACGGTCGCCGAACGAGCCTGCTGCTGCGCGACGGCGGGAGAGGCATATGTAAGCGCAACGGCGAGCAGCACCGCCGCGCGATGACGTAGTGGCGACATCCGGGCTCCAGAAGGTGTCGGAGTGACGGCAACCACCGCACCGTATCACTCGGTCGAACCTTCTTCAAGCATCGTCAGGGCCGCCCCGTTCGGGAGGCAGTGTCGCGTTTCGTCCCGTGCCCCCTCAGGGCCTCGTCGTCGGCCGCCGTCGGAGGTGGATCGGCGGCAGCGTGAGCACGGGGTCGTCGGCCGCCAGCGAGATCTCTACCGGCGTCACCGCCGGCGCCAGCGCCTGCAGCGCGTCCAGGGCACTCTGCGCCACCGTGAGCAGATACCGGCCCGGCACGACGCGGCTCACGTAGAAGCTGCCGTCCGAGTACGTCACGATGCGCTGGCTGTCGCTCCCCGTCGACGTGCCCGTGAGCAGCAGCGTCACCCCGCCGACCGTGGCGATCGAGCTGTCGGCGACCAGCTGTCCCGCCAGCTCGCGCGTACGTACGAGCGGAAAGTCCACTCGGTTGTACATGCCCGGCGTCGCGCGCACGACCGTTCGGCCACGAAGGAGCGTCCACGAGAAGTCCGAGAGCGCCAATGTGTCGATCACGACGCTCGACATCTCGTACGGCACGACGTTCCACGCGTGATAGCTGCCCGACGAATCGGAGCGCACCTGCGCGCCGTTCACCACCACGCGCACATCGGACGCCGGCAGGTCGGCGGGGCCGAATCGCCCGTCGGCATCGACGTCGTAGAAGACGCGGCCCGCGACGCCGGCCAGCCCGACGCCGGGTCCCTCGAACAACGTGGGGCGCGCCGTCCCGTCAAGCGCCACGGCGCCGCTGGCGGACGTCGCGAGGTAGGTGGGATGCGTGGATGACGACGTGAGGCGCGACGTCAACCGCATTGCGCCGAGCGCGCCGTTGTACCCGAGCGCGACGAGAACCCCGCCGCCCTGCTGCCAGCGCACCGTCATCGCCGCGGCGCCGCGTCGTCCCGTCTGCAGTGACGAGGACAGCTCCAGCGCGTGCACCGACCGCTGGTCGAACAGGAGCGTGGCGGCCACCGAGCCAGTGTACTGGAACGGGGCCAGTACCGTGAGCACGCTCACGCCCGCCTCGCGCAACGCACGCGTGCGGTCGGTCTCGTACGAGACCGCCACGCTGCCGCCGCGCAGCTCGGCCGTGAGTGCGGCTCGCGTTCGCTCGGCACGCTGCGAGGCGACGCCTTCGAGCGTGTTGTCGAGGCGCCAGCCGCTCACTCTGCCGTGATAGTCGCCGCGCAGCTGAAGCTGCCCGTCGAACAGCCAGCGCCCGTCGTCGCCGGCCGTGATCACCGAGGGCTGATCCGCACCGAGCCAGGTGCGCGAGTAGGCGCCCGACCCGATGACGGCGCCGGGGCCGCCGTAGAGCAGACCCACGCGCGTGAAGCTCTGCTTGGCCGCCTGGAACTGTGCGTTCCAGCCCGAGTAGGTGACGACGCTCAGTCCGCCCTCCGGCAGGGTGCGCGACACGCCGTCGGTCGTATGGTGCTCCGCTCCCCCCGTGACGCTCAACCACGGGGTGAGACCGTACGACGCATCCGCGAAGCCGAGAGAGCCGCACGTCGTCGTGCAGCGGCCCGCGCCTGCCGTGTACTCCAGGCGGCCCGGCGGCTGTTGCGACTGCGGGATGAGGTAGCTGAAGTCGCGCACGGTCTCGTCGCCGGTGGGGCTGACGAGGCGCACCTGGACGGGCGTGGCACCGTAGCGGAGCGGGACGTATACGGGCGCGCGCAAACCCGCATCGGAGAAGCCGATCAGCCGCCCGTCCTGATACACTTCATACTGCCAACCCTGCGGAAGGCTGAGGTTCACCGGCACGCTCCCGAAGTTCAGGTCCGAGGCGAGACGCGCGTTCGTCACGGTGACTCCCCGCAGGCTGCGGAGCTGCGTGCCGCCGCCGAGAATGTCGCCGACCTGGAACTGGCGCACGTACCGATTGCCGGGAAGCCCGCGGCGGTAGCTCCAATCGGTGCTGCTCGCGAGAACGCCACCCGCGCCGTCATCGGACACGCTGACCCCGGCGGAGACGTCGCCGCCGAGCAGCGCCGCGGCGCTCCGAATCGTGCCGTTCGATCCGCTGAGCGCGCGCGCGCTGCCGACGGTGGATGCCGTCCAGTCCACCACCGCACCGCCCGAGCGCGGCACGAACGGCACCGTCGGGGTCGAGGAGGCGAGCGCTCCGCGCCCCACTCCGCCGGCGGTGCGCTGGGCGCGAGCCGCCGCCTGCTCCACCGGGAAGGGCGGCGTCCGCGTCATCGTGACGCTCAACTGGCCGAGATCGGCCTCGACGCGCGCGCCGAGCAGCTGCGCGACGCGTGAGGTGACGAGATAGTAGACGCCGTCGGCGAGCACCAGCTCGTCGGCGCCGAGCGGTGCCGTGCTGCCCGGCTCCACGAGCCATCGGCTCCGCAGGTGAAGGGTCGCGCGTCCGCCGCTGCGCGCGCGGTCCACCGTGATCGTGGAGTCCGTGCGTTGCGTCGGCACGCCGGTGAGGGCCATCACCCGATCGATCGGGACGAGCACCGCACCGCTCGACGCCAGGAGGGCCGGCACCGTCTCGGTGGCGACGCGCGCCACGCGTAGCTCGAAGATGCCCTGCTCGAAGCCCGCCGGCACGCCCTGCGCCGGAAGGACGCGCGCCATCAGCGGCAGCGAGCCGATCACCATCGCGTAGCCGAGGTGTCGTCGCAGGCGATGGCGGCCCGCGCGCCAGCGGCGCGCGGCCACCCGCCGCATCACCGCGGCAGCGCGATGACGCCCGTCACCGGCTCGGCGGAGAGTCGCGATTCGGGATCGATGTCGGGACGCTCGGTACTGAACCGGTAGCGGACGGTCGCCCCGAGCAGCGACGTGCGGGGCGGGACGGCGATCGCCTCCGCCTTGCGCAGCGTCCGGTAGACGGCGAGGTCCTCCTCCACCGTGCCAAGCACGTGTCCGTCGGCGCCGACCAGCTCGAGCGTCATGTGGCCGAGATATGCCGCGTTGCCCTGGCGCCGGAGGTCGGTGACGACGCGCACGCTGTCGCCGCTCCCGACAAGTGAAGCGCGCGCCGAGTCGACCGCGATGCCGGTGCGCATGGCGCCGTTGCGATAGTTCACCGCCCCGACGATGACCGTCTCGAGGTCGATCTGCATGCGGATGCCGCCCTGCTGCTGCTCCACCGGCGGCCGGCCGCCCCGTGAGTGAATGAGCACGCGGCCCCAGTACTCGCCCTCGGGAAGTCCCGCCGGCGGCTGCATGAGGATGCGGACCGTCTGACGCTGCCCCGGCTCGAGCCGCAGACGGCGCGGAAAGGCGCGCACGAAGCCGAGCACCGAGGGCTCTCCCGATGGCGCACTGTCCGCGAGCGCCACGACGATGGCGCCGGCGAGGTCCGAGCGCGGATACCCGAAGGCGAAGGTGATCTCGATCTCCTCCGCCGTGGTGCCCGGGTTGTAGAGAGTCAGCACGCCGGACCGCGTGCGACTGTCGATGAACAGCGCGTTGGGACTGACGGTGACGGCGCGCCCCGTCGCGGGAATGAGCGCCAGCAGGGTGGCGACGGCGAGCGAGCGAAGCGGTGTGCGCATGGGCGTCTCGGCAGACGATCAGAACTTGGTGGACGAGACGATGACGGTCACCGTCGCGGAGTACAGCCCGGCGCGCTGGGCGGCTGCGGGGACGGCGCGTCCTCCGATGAACAGGGAGGCCGTTCCCTTGCTGAGATTGACGCGCGCGGACGTCGCCGGGTCAAATGTGCCCGCCGGCTTTCCGTTCTCCTGCGCGGCGACGTCGCCGATGAGGAACTGGAGGGGAATGGTGGCGCCCTGTGGAGAGGCGAGGGACACCGGCAGGACGACACGGATGTACGCCTGGCCCGAGCCGTCGATCGACACGACTCCCCGACGGAAGGTGTCGGTAAAGGGCACGATCTCGGTCACGCCCTGTGTGAGGTAGCCGAAGGCGAGCGGCTGCACCTGGGTGACGCTGTACTGGGCGGAGGCGCGCGCGGCCGGCAGCGCGACGAGGCATGCGGCCAGTGCCGCGTGCCGGAGATGCGACGTACGGCGGCGATGCGGGCGAGGTGGGGGCAGCGGCATCAGCGGCAGACGTACGAGGCGGTCGGGCGGCGAGCGGGTGGCACGAGGGCCAGCCGAGGATGACGACGAGGGTGCCGCCCCGGATACCGGATGCCTCGTCCGGAGCGACCTTCACGCTGGCAGGGGGCGCCTGATGGTCCCCTGCCAGCGCGGTGATCAGTAGGACGTGTAGACGCCCGTGATGGTCGCGGTACCGGCGTAGTCGCCGGCCGGAGTGGCCGTCGTCGTGGCCACCGAGCCGCCGAGCCACACGTACACGCCGCCCGCTCCGGTGCCCGTCGCCGGGCTGGTGTAGGCGCCGCCGCTGCAGGTGAACAGCGTCGTGTTGGCGATGCTCGTGCTGTTCGTGGTCGACCAGCCGCATGAAGGGGTGATGGCAAGGTTCGGCATACCGGCCGACGTGAGCGGCGAGAACGACGCCGATATCGCGACGGCCTGGTTCGCGTTCAGGACGATCGCGCCCGCCGCACCGCCAGTGCCCGTACCCTGCGCGTCGACCGCCGCAGTCCCGCCGCCAGCGACGGAGCCGAGGTCCAGCCCACTATAGGTGCTGAAGCTGACGGCGGAGCGGACCGTGAGGGCGGTGGTGATCGGGTTGGAGGTGCAGGGCGACGACGCGCAGGCCTGGGCGCTGGCGGCGGCGGGAGCTGCGAGCAGGCAGAGAGCAGCGAGGAGACGCTTCATGGTGTGGCTCCTGAGTGGGTGGGACGGTGGACCTGCACTGGGACGGAACCGCGCTACTGGTTGCAACCCGGACTCGCCGGGTGGAGGATCAGAACGTCGTGTAGGTGGCCGTGACGGTTGCATTGCCGGTGTAGATCCCCGCGGGCACGCTCGCGGTCGCGGCGCCGGTGATGGCGCCGCCGAGGTAGAGCCACCAGTCGGTCCGCGCGTTGCTCACCAGCGTCGCGCCATAGCCGGTGGCGCAATCGGCGGCGAAGGGAGTGGGCGCGGGCGCGGTGCCGGTGGCGGACTGCGCGCAGCTCAGCGTGACGACCACGCTTCCGCCGCCGCCGCCGGTGAGCGTGACTGTGTTGGGGAGAGAGAGCTGCGTGTTGACGTTGTACGAGACCATGATCTTTCCACCATTCGCCGCCGTCACCCCGGCTGGGGTGCCCGGCACGATGCCGGCGCCGAAATCCAGTGGCACCATCCCGCTGAGCGTCACCGCCGACTGCACCTTCGCCGACACCCCGATTGGAGCCGAGGAGGTCTGTGCGGTAAGCGACGGTGTCATGGTGACCACCAGGGCGAGGGCGACGAGGGCTTTCACGGAATGGCGGTGGTAGGGTCTTGTTCTTTTCAGAGTGAGGACCGGCGTTCGCGAGCATGCGGCGCCGGTGCCTTCACAGCAAAGACAGATAAGCGGTCGAAAGGTTACAATAATCCCTGCCATGCTTTCAGACTGTGCGTAATTATGACAGTAAATTCATAATTGCTTTAGGGATCGTTTCGTCGCGCCATTGTGTCCTCAGGTAGTTGATTCGCGCGTAACATATTTTCACCGCATCACTTACATCGATGGTGATGGTGCCGAGTTCAACTCACGTCACCGTCCCGCTGTGATGGTCGACTAGTCACGATGCTGTCACCTTTCGATACACTATGCGCACAATTGTCCAGTCCGCTACGCATGGCGGCCGGGTCGGGTCGGCTCATGATGGGCTGGCGCGCGTCATCGCGAGCGGCGGCTGCGGTGTCCAACAGCATGCGGCTGCGAGCGTTGACGCTCTTCCTCGGGCTGACTACTTTCCGAGGCTCGTCCCCGTGGGGCCTGTAGCTCAGGTGGTTAGAGCGCACGCCTGATAAGCGTGAGGTCGGTAGTTCAACTCTACCCAGGCCCATACCCACAACGAGAAACCCCGCAACGGCTTACGCTGTCGCGGGGTTTTCTCGTGGCACTGGTGGCGGGAGGTCAGTGCCTGTCGCACGCACGTGACCGTGACGCCTCGCACTGGCGGGTCAACGCCGTCGATGGCGGGGTTCGACTGAACGCTCCGCCGCCTCAGTCCCGCTGGCCGGTGCGAAGCGCGCCGTCGTCGGACGATCGGAGCCGCGTGCGAACCACGCGCCAGCGACCGTCCATCCGGTGTAGCTCCGCAATGGCGAACGTGCTGTCGCGATCCGCTCCCGTCGCCGCGCCATTCGCATTCGGCGCGATGGTCGCGACGTATTCCACGGTGGCCGTGTCCGGGGTGATGGCCCGCGGAGCGGCGACCACCGCGAGATGCCGAGTGCCGACGGGCACACGCCAGCCCCGCCGGAGGGTGTGCGTCGGCATCGAGTCGCCGACGATCGGGATCCATCCCCCGGCGAGACGCGCCGGCTCGTCCGCGAGCTTGCCCGTGCACCACCCCGGGTCGCTCACGACGCCGCGCGCCGTGTCTCGCAGAACCAGCCATCCAGCGAGGACGAGCGGCTTCCAATTGCCCACCTGGTCGCGCACGACGGCGGAATCCGCGGCGGTGGCGAACTTCGCGATCACTTCGGCGCACGAGAACCAGGGCGGCCCGTCTCGCCAGACTCGCGCGTAAGCCGTGGTGGTGTCGATTCCGGGCGCCGCTGCGCGGAGGGCATCGAGAGCCTCCGAGCGACTCGGCGCGGGACTGCAGGCCGTGAGGACGAGCGCGCTGACGAGGAGAGCGAGGGGAAGCGGGGGAATGCGCACGTGCATTACGTCGGGTCCACGCGAGCATCGTTCCACCCGCCACCATGTGGCGGGCAATCCGACCGGCCCGGAGCGCCGGACCGGGGGCCGGGTAACATTCGCGTGAATTTCATATGTGACCAATCACAAACGCATGAACCTTGCAAGGCAAGGTCATGAGCACATTCGCCACCTGATCGAGCCGAGCGATGGAGCAAGGGGACGAGGAGCCAGTCGAGGTACCGACGTTCGTCGATGAGATGGCACGCCGCTGGGAAGTCCGCGAGATTCGCGACCCGATTCTGCCCGCGCGCGCCGGAGTGCTGGCCCCGCCGGAGTTTTCCTGCGGGTGGCTGTTGTTCTCGTGCGGGGCCGAGCGACGACGGCTCGCCCCGCTTCCCCCTGGCTGGCGAGCGGCACCCGACGAGCAGCTCCGACGCTGGTGCGCAGATGCCGCGCCGGCGCGTAGGCCTTCGTAGCTGACCCCGTCGGCGCACCATGTGTTCGGGCATGAACGGTATGTGATTTGCCCGATACGGATGCGCCACCGGGCTCGAACTCGCCACGTCCATGCACTCGGACCGATGGTCCCACCACCGAGGTCGCGATGGCTCTTCGCGCATACAGCGATGCGACGGGCGGAGCATGGCAAGTGTGGTGCGTCGTCCCGGATGCGGCGAGCGCCTCCACGCTCGCCGATGCGTATCGGGATGGCTGGCTGTGTTTCGAGCGCGTTGACGGCAGTGATCGCTGCCGTCTGTCGATGAGCCAGGCGCCGACGGCATGGGAAGAGCTCCCCGACGACCGGCTCGACATGCTGCGCCGCATGGCTGAACCGGCCATGCGACGCTCGGTCGCCACGACCCGAGTGACCGACGACATGGATACGGGCGTCGAGACGTCGCAGCGCGACGCCCGCCCTTCCGGAGCGCGACGTGCCATCGGCAGCGAGGACGCGCGCGGCTAACGTCTCGCCAGGACCCGCTCGACCTGTGCGGCCGCCCGGCAGCCGGTGGCCATCGCGCCGTGCACCGTCGCGGTCCGTCCCTCTTCATCGGTGGCCTCCCCGGCAAAGAACACGGTCCCTTGCACGGGGTGTGAGAGCGCCTCCGCCGCGCCGCTGCCACCCACGAGCGGATAGCTGTACGCGCCGCGGCTGAACGGATCGCGCGTCCAGTCGTGATGATGCGTCCCAACGAGATGCCGCCTTACCGTGCGGCGATCGAGGCCGAAGGTATCCGCGAGCGACGCGACGGCGCGTGCGGCCAGCTGACGCGGCTCGCGTCCGAGCGCCATGGCCGCCGGGCCGCCGGCCCATCCGACCACGAGACCGGACCGCAGCGGGTACGACGTCCACCACACCGGCACCTCGGCGTTGCTCGCGTTCACGAACGCCATGTCCGCGAGCTCTCGCGTGCGCCGGTCGTCGAGCAGCTCGATGAGCGGGCGGTCCAGCAGGATGGGCACTCGCTGCACCTGTCCCATCTCGACGAGCGAGGCCGCCGCGCGGATGGCCGGGATCTCCGGCGTGAACACGAGCGCGCCACGACCGCGCGCCTCGTAATGGAGGAGCGACACCGGCACGCTGACGACGACGGCGGACGCCCGCACGCGCATCGCGGCGTCCCGGACGCGTGCGTGCGCCTCGACACGACCTGGCGCCCAGTCGATCGCCGACACGACGGCGCCGAGCCGGATGCGCGACGCCACCGGCCTCGCGAGCGCGGCGGGGATCTCGCCGTAGCCGTCGACGAGGCGGGCCATGCGCTGGTCGTCGGGATCCCTCCCGGGGTTGCCGCCACTCGCGACCGCATGCTCGCTGATGCGGTCGATCTCCGCGGCGTGAAATCCCTCCACGAACTCGCGCGCCAGCCGGCGGTCCGCGGCGAACCGATGGCCACCCGGACGCTCGGCGAAGAACGCCGAGAGCGGCCGATCGGGCTCCCGCGCCGTGGCCTGGCCAAGGACGCGGTCCAGGCGGTGCCAGAAGTCGTCGAGCCGCGTGAACCGGCCGTGCGCGGCGCGCCACCGCGCACCGGCAATCTCCACCTCGCGCAGCCGCGCTTCGTCGACGAGTGTCCGAACCTGGGTCGCGGCGCCATGGAGAAACTCCGCGCCGAGCTCGATGGGGAGTGGACTGCGAGGATCGTGGCGCGTGAAGACGCGACCGCCGATGCGGGAGCGGGCCTCGAGCACGGTGACACGCAACCCGCGTTCGTGCAGACGGCGCGCGGCGGCGAGGCCGGCGACGCCGGCGCCGACGATCACGACGTCGGTTCGGGAGATGCGGGCTCGCATTGATTCGCGCGGGGCAGAAAGCATGTCCTACGAAGGCACGCAGTCCGCATCAGCTCCCGCGGCGGCCGTCGCGCTGCCGGCTCACGTCGAACAGCGTACCGATGGTGAGCACGACGAACGGCTTCCGCGGCAGCACGTCGCTCAGCACCACGGGATAGCCGATGTCCACGCGCGCGCTGCTCACCGCACCGTTGGCCGAGAGCAGCCGAAATCGCCCACCGACTACGCCGGCGCGCAGCTGGCTGCCAGGCACTCCATCCACCTGCCAGCGATACGAGCCGGCGACGAACGTCCCCGCGTCGATGACGGAGGCGGTGCCGACCTGAAACAGGTGCATCGAGCGCTCGAGCGAACCGGCGACACTGCTGCCGCCGCGCACGGAATACGGGCGCACGGCGGGGGCGGTGTAGTCGGCCAGGGGCAGAAGCGAGAGCGCACGCAGGTCGGGATCCACCTCCAGCAGCCGCTCGGCCGTCAGTCGCGCTCCCCACATGCCGCGCCAGCCTTCCTCATACCACGCAGCAGACAGTCGCGCGATCTGATTCGCGTCCAGGCCATGCCCCGCATAGCCGGACGCCCAGCCGTCCACCATGACGATGCGGCCGCGGGCCGGGATCCACACGCGACCGAGCCACGCGTCGAGCTTGAGGGCGGGGGTGCGCGCGTCACGCTGATAGCCGGCGCCGAGCACACCTTCTCCCTCCCACCCCAACGGGACGTCCAGAAATCCACGTCCGGGCACGACCCAGCTCGCGGTGTCGTACCGCGCGCTTCGGTGCAGGAGGCCGACGTCGGCGCCGAGAAAGCTGCGGGCGTGCGGCGTGCTCGCCGGCGCACCCGCGGGCACGCGGCGTGACGGCGAGATCGCGGTGGCACTGTCGAACTCCACACCGCCCAGGAGCATCGTGACGGTGGTCGGGCTCGATCCGACACGCCGGCCGACGAGCATGCCGGCGCGCAACGCGTGCAGCGACCGCTCCGGCGCGCCGGTGTCCGCATACGAGAGGCGAGAGACGCTGGCTTCGGCGCGCCACGGATCGAACACGCTGTACTCGTGATTACGCAGCCCCATGCGCAGGGTGCGCGCGCCTCCCAGCTTCGCGATGCGGAAGCTGCCCTCGACGTCGCGGCCGAAGAGCCACGGATCAACGAGCGTCACGCCCGCGCCCGTGCCCCAGCTCGACATCTCGCTCGTCACCGCGACGGTGCGTCCCATGCCGAGCAGGTTCTTCTCCTCGATGCCGAGCGAGAGCGAGCCCGCGCTGCGCAGGCGGGCTGTCGGGTGCAGCGTCCAGTTGTCGCGCGTCCTGAGCACGAGCCCCACCGCGCCGGAGGGCTCGCATCGCTGTGTTAGCAACACGGCGTCGGAGAACAGCCGCTGCCGCCGCAGTCGGCGCATCGTCTCGCCGACGAGCAGGGTGTCCACGGTGTCGCCCGGCGCGAACAGGAGCTGACGCCGGATGATCGCGTCCTGCGACACCGAATGGAGCCCCGCCGCGAGGCGCGCCGGCCCCGGCAACGCTGGTCCGTCGCTCACGATCTCGAGCGACGTAATCCGCGCGCCGCTCAGCGCGGCGAGCGACGCACGCGACGCGACCAACGCGCAGTCGTCGGCGCGGGCGCGCCTGGCGCCACTGCCGAGGCACAACGCGGAAAGCGCGAGGAGGCGGACGGAGGGACGCAGCGGAGTCGGGCGGGGGGGACGGCGGGGCGCGACTTGCGGAGGTGGTCGACGCGCGCGCGGGGGCGTTCGCGGCGACGCAGGAAGTGTGTTGCCCGGAAGCGCGCGCCACAAGACGCGAGTTACCCAACCACGCCCGGTTTCGGGTCCCGCCGCACGCCGCACGTGGTCCTCCGCACGCCGCGCCGCGCGGGGAGGTCACGGCTCGCGCAGCTCTACCACGCGCGACGAGACGACCGGCCCGATGCCGGGAGAGGTAAGGGCGAGGGTGAGCCGGTATCGTCCGCCGGGCAGGTTGGTCAGGTCCAGCGAGACGGCGTGGGGCGCGATCCCCGCCGCCGACGCGCGCGCGTCCGTCCAGCGGACCCGGAGCGGCGTGTCCTCGTCGGCGAGGTGGAGCGCCTGCCGCGCGCTGCGAAACCAGCTGCGATCGATGCGCTGCACCGTGACGGCCACGTCCACCGTCTCGCCGGCGTCGCTGAGGCCATAGGTTTCCCAGAAGATGCCCACCGGCCGATCGCGGCCGACGGTGTCGCCGGGGATCGCGCGCAAAAGGGCGGAGTCGAGCTCGGTGGCCGGCTCGGTACCGGCGGCGCGGTAGAGCAGCAGGTCGGAGAGCGACAGCCGCGCGGCACCGCTGTCGGGACGATACAGCACACGGCTGCGCGCCAGCGTTCCGGTCGTCGTGTCCGCGACCTCGACGCCGGCGAGCCGCGGCGGGCGGGAGAGGAGGAGCGTCGATGTCCCGCGCCGGATTGAGTCCGGCTCGCCGACGATGGTCAGCGTATCGTCGATCATCGCCGCCAGACGCGTCGTCACCCTGGCGAGCGAGTCGTCGGACGCGGCGTACGCGGCGGCGAGGAGAATCGCGTCGCCGCGGCGGAAGCGCGCCAGCTGCACCGACACCGGGGCGATGCGACGCACGTTTCGTGGCGCGTACCGCGATTCACCGTACCGCGAACGAAGGTCCCAACCGTCGTCGTTCGCCTCGACCAGACTGTCCAGCAGCTCCTCTCGCGGCGCGAACGAAAAGCTCGGAGAGGGGTCGTGGCCGATGATCGACGGCTCCGCCGCGGCGGTGCTGGAGAACGAGGGCTGAACCCGTCCCCACACCACCGGCCAGCCGTAGCGCAGCAGGAGCTCTTCGGCGTCGCTCCCCCAGCTCATGTTGTGCGGGGTGCGCGATCGTTCGGCGAGCCAGCTCTGGACGCGACGGGTGAAGAACTCGCTGCGCCATTCGTTGGCCGGCGCGGCCAGGCGTGGACGGGCGAGCAGCCAGTAGCGACGCTCGAGCGGCAGCCGCTCGGCACAGGACTGCTCCTCGTACCGTTCGCGCGCATCGTTCGGTAGCAGCGTGTGGATGTCGGTCCAGCTACACCGCGTGGAGTCGCTCATTGCGGACAGCGCGGCGCCGAACGCGGAGTCGGCGAGCGCGGCGTCCCCGCGCACGTGCGACACGTAGCCGAGCAGCGCATCACACCACCAGCGCGTGGCCCGACACTCGCGCGCCGCGCTGTCCGCCAGGGCTGGCTGCCGGGCGTCGATGCGGTAGTGCACGCGCATGCCGGCGAGCCAGTCGTCACCGGGGTGCAGGCGGCCGAGCGAATCGAGAGCCGCGAGCAGCTGGGCGCGGCGCTCGGTGATGGTTTCCTTCTCGGGGGGAAGCGTGGGAGCGTACTCGTCGTACCACCAGCAGAAGCGCCCGAGGCGGACCTGGCAGCGGTCCCCCGCTCCCCCTTCCCACGGCAGGTTGGACCGCCGGGTGCGCTCGAACCCCGCCTGCGCGTCGCGTGCCCTACGCGCATCGCGCGCCGAATCCGCCTCGGCCGTCGCGCTCGGACGCGCCGCGCCCGGGCCGCCGATAGAAGCGGTCTGGAGCTGAAATGCCATCGCGAGCAGCGTCAGCGGCATGCGTCGTCCTCCGGATGACGGTTCGACCCCACCAGTGGGCAGAGCGTCATCCAGGTGCTCGTCGCAGGTCCCGGGCCGCCGCCGACGGGAAGTCCGGGGACCGGTCGCGTGACGGGAAGGCAGGGCCGACTGTCATTATATCGACGCGTCGCCCGCCTTTCCCATCCCGCGCCTCACCGTGCAGAAAGCCTGTCCGCAGTGTCACGCCGAATATGGGCCGGAGCTCGAGGTCTGCCCCCGCGACGGGGCACCCCTCGGCGTGGTCGCGCCGACCGCTGACCCGCTGATCGGACGGCTGCTGGCAGACCGCTACAAGGTGCTGCGCACGATCGGCGAGGGAGGAATGGGCCGGGTCTACCTGGCGGAGCACGTCCGCATGGGTCGGCTGAGCGCGGTGAAGGTGATGAGCCCCGCGCTCGCCCCGACGGCGGACGCCATCGGCCGGTTCAACCGCGAGGCGGCCAACGCCAGCCGGATCAATCAGTCGAACGTCGCGGCGATCTACGACTTCGGTGAGACCGAGGACGGCACCCTCTATCTCGCCATGGAATACGTGGAGGGGGAGACGCTCTCGGCGGTGCTGCGCCGTGAGGGACCGTTCTCCCCCGTGCGTGCGGCCGAGATCACCGGCCAGATCGCCGACGGCCTCACCGCGGCGCACCATCTCGGCATCGTCCATCGCGACCTCAAGCCCGACAACATCCTCGTGACGCGTCAACACGACGGCCGCGAGTGGGTGAAGATCGTCGACTTCGGGATCGCGAAGGCGACGCAGTCGGACGCCAGCCAGAACGTGACGTCGCTGGGGATGGCCGTCGGCACGCCGGAGTACATGAGTCCCGAGCAGATCGCCGGCGAGCAGCTGGACGGGCGCACCGACCTGTACTCGCTGGGCCTCGTCCTGTTCAACATGCTCACCGGGGGGCTGCCGCATCCGGCGCTGACCTCCAAGCAGTCGCTCGTGCAGCGGCTCACGGCGCGTCCGCGCACCCTTGCCGACGTGCGGCCGAACGTCGCATGGCCGGCGCGGCTGCAGGTGGCGCTGGATCGCGCGCTGGCGCCCGAGCCGAACGACCGCTTCCGTACGGTCGGCGAACTGGCAGCGGTAGTGCGGGCCGCGGTGGGCGCGCCGTTGGCCAGCAGCGCGGCGACGCAGGTGATGACGCCGCTCTCCGTGGAGTCGGTGTCCACGCGCCCACTGCGGTCGCCCTCCGTGCCGGCGGCGAGACGGTCGTGGCGCGGTGCGGCGATTGCCGCTCTGGTGCTTGCGACGACGGGCGCCCTGCTCGTGTGGCCGCCGCAGGCGCTGCGCGCGTTCCTGAAGGTCTACAACGTCTCGCTTCCCACCGCGTTCGCGGCGAATCAGCCGGCGCCGCACCGAACGGCGATCGATTCGATCACCCAGGCGGGCCTGTCATCGGTGACGCCCTCCACGGCCCTCGATAGCGTGGTCGCGGCGACTCACGCGCCGGCCGACAGCGCGTCGGCCACCCGCCCGTTGGACGGCGACACACTGTCCCCGCTCGGGTCGCGGCACGCAGCCATGCATCTGGGTGCGCTCGGGGATTCGGGCGCCGTCGCGGGAGCGCCGGGAACGCAGACGGCCGAACAGGATGCGCGCGAGGTGCTGATGCACGTGGAGAAGGCACGCGAGCTCTCGCGCACGGCGATGCTCAAGGGCGCCGGGATGGAGCTGAGGACGGCCTACGAGGAGTACCGCATCTTCCTCACCGAGCATGCGGCGGCCCCGCAGACGGCCAGGCTCCGCCAGGAGCTGCAGGCCGCGATGGACGAAGGATTGGCCGCCTGTCGCGCGTCGCGCGACTCGGTGGCGGCACGCGGCGGACCGAACTTCCGCTGCCAGCATCCGGCCAAGACGGGCATCCTGATGGACGACTCCGAGGACGCCGCCGCGGCCGCGCCGGCCGCTCCGTCCACTCCGTCTACGCCCTGACGAGGGTCCCGCTAGCGGAAAAAGTAGAGCAGCGCGGCCAGCTCGAGGGTCGCCGCGATGACGCCGAAGATGAGAGCAGCGCGGATGTCGCGCGTCGCGCGCTTCGGGTCCTCCGGTGGTGGCGTCGGATCCTGGCTCATGGCCGAACGCTAGCCAGCGCCCACCCCCAGGTCGAGTGGCGCGGCTCACCGAACGGCGGGACCGCGCCGATACTCGGTGAAGCCTCCGGCGCTCGTGAGGGC
>Ga0193699_10000586_pt1 | contig 15468 bp, 12 predicted proteins | sample L3c2metaG_FD_160095 | JGI IMG/M metagenome (GOLD analysis project Ga0193699, IMG submission 160095) | Soil microbial communities from a riparian zone of the East river system, Colorado, United States - L3c2 | ecosystem: Environmental > Terrestrial > Soil > Riparian zone | place: USA: East... | reverse complement strand
GCGCTGGCGGCAATGTCCGGATTGGGTCAGACTCGGACGGTAGCGGCGACCGTTGTCAATGTCCGATCACCCCAGTCATCCAGTCATTCATTTCAAAGTGTTGGAACGACCGCCTTTCGTCAGGAACGGTCATTCCCGCGACGTCGAGATTGTCTGGCCACGGAATCTCAATTACAGACGAAATCGTCGGCGCCAACCGGGTGGCAGAGATCGGGCCAGCCGCGTGCTCGCCAATAATCAATCATGCCGGCGGCGCGGATATAGGCTTTGAAGCGCTCCGTTTTGCGCACTGGAGCGTATGAGCGATGCCATAACGGAGAGATGATGCCGCCGAGGAAGAAGCCTGCCTTGGCGTTACCGTCGTAAAACTCCAGCGTTCGGTCAGTGGCGCCGACGTAAAGATAAACGAACCCTAGATTGCCCAACTGCGGGAGGGCTTGCGGCGAGGCAACTTTCGCGGGCGCCGTGCGCAGTAGCCGCCCGGCGTCCTCCACCGTTCCCGGCAGAAACAACGCTGTAGGTATCGGCAACAAGGCATCGGCGGCTTCGCGGTAGCGGCCTGCCTCCGCATAAATCATCGCAAGAGGACCCTCACCACCTCCGCCTGCGGGTATATCCTTGAGCATCGCAATAGCAGCGTCGTTCTGTCCATTCAGCCACAGGACCAACCCTGTGATTGAATTAAATACAGGAACGAAAGGCTCTTGCGCCTCGAGTCTTTGCCTCATCGCAAGGGCTTCTCTCACATGTCCCACTTCGACCAGCAGCAACCCATAGAGGTGCAGAGCATCTGAGTTGTTGGGATCAAATGCGCGCGCCTTGGAATAGAGCTCTTCGGCCACCAACCATTTCCCGCGCACGGCTTGCACATAGCCTAGGGCCAAATATCCGTCCGCGTTATTGGGGTCCAACTGGATCGCCCGCTGCGCGGCTGCCTCTGCTCTCGGAAGGGAGGCATCCACCACCCGGCGATACTCTTCTACGGCGCTGCTGTTCCGGGCGGGGTGGAATGTCGGTGTAAATTCGTAGGCCTGCGCCAACAGCGCCCATCCGGGTGCGAATTCGGGATCGCGGGAGACTACCTCCTCCAACAGAGCGGCCGCCTCGGTCATGCGGGTAAGTCCCCGCGCGCGTACCAGTGCCTTGGCCCGGAGATACTGAAGATAGGAATCCAAATCCTTGGTTTGATTTCGTACCAGAGTGTCGCCTTGCTTCAATCCCAGCGGCACGCGTAGCGCGCCGGCGATCGCTTGTGCAATGCCCTCCTGGATGGCGAAGATGTCGGTGAATTCGCGCTCGTAGCTTTCGGTCCAGAGATTGGTCCCACTGGCAGCTTCGATGAGCTCCGCGCTGATGCGCACGCGGTTGCCAATTTTACGCACGGAGCCTTCGATCAGATGCGATGCGCCCAGCGAGCGAGCTATCATGCGAACGTCCAGGTTCTGTCCTTTGAACTGGAATGCGGAGGTGCGGGCGACCACGCGCAAGGATGCGATCTTGGCTAGCGCCGAGGTGATCTCCTCGGTCATCCCGTCGGAAAAGAAATCCTGGCTGGCGTCTCCGGACAGGTTGGCCAAGGGAAGCACCACGATGGAGATGGCGCCTGCCTGCGGGGTGGGAGCGGTCCGTTCCGCGACGGCTGCCTTAGAGCTATTCGGTACACTGCCGGCGAACTGCCAATAAGAAAAGAGCGCGGCCGCGACGATAGCGGCGCCCGCCAACACGACCAGCGAGGTCGTCGGTCCACCGGACGCATCGCTTGGGCGCGCCATGCGAGAGGAACGAGGCGGTAGCTTAGCCTCCGGCGCTGCTGGATCGCTTGTCCGCTCTTCGCCGCGGCGTGCGATCTCCGCAAAAACGAGGCGAGTCTCGGCCTCGGGCTCGGCATCGAGCTCGGTTCGCAAGGCATCGGCGAACATACGATAGAGTTGGACCGCGGCTCCGCGCCGTCCACTCTCGCCATAGAGCTGCATGAGGCGGCGCACCGCTGCCTCATGCAACGGTTCAAGGCCCAGAATCCGCACGCCCGTCTCGATCGCGCGCTGGGTCTCGCCGCACTCGCCCAATAACGCCATCAGCCGGGTGAGAACATCGATAGTCTGATCCCGGTATCGCGCGGCCTCCCCGCGGCGCCAAGATTCGAACTCTTCGCTCTCGATGTCGAACCCATCCAGAAATTCGCCGGAGCATAGATTCGCCGCAGCTTCCAATTCGGTCAGGCCGGATTGTGCCGCGAGTCGGCGAAAGGCCAGGGCATCGACCTCGAATGCCGCAGCGTCTAGCACAATGTCATCGCCTTCGGACGCTATGACGCGATGTTCAGTATCGCCAAACGCTTTGCGCAAGCTCCAGACGCATGTGCGCAAATTGTCAAGCGCGGTCTCGTCGGTGGCATCGCCCCACAGCAGCGTCGCCAATTTCCGGCGCGGCTGGCGGCAATTCGGGCTGAGGGCGAGATGGGCGAGCAGCACCCGCTCGCGCTTTCCGGGCAATGCCACCCGCTCGCCACCCGGAAGCGCGCCAAGCTCAAAGCCACCAAAGAGGCGAAGCGACCAGCGCGCCCGCACCTCAATCCCGTTCCCCAAAGCTGAAGCATTATTCATCGACGCCCCGCTGGCTATAGCCGCGCGGTCAAGCACAGACGAAGTCGTCGGCGCCGACGGGATGGCACAAGTCCGGCCAGCCGCGTGCGCGCCAGTAATCCACGAACCCCATCTTGCGTACGAAGGTCTTGAAGCGCTCAGTTTTTCGCACTGGGGCGAAGTCGGGAGACCATAGATACCTTACTTGTGCCGAGCCGAGGTTAGGATATCGCGCAACCTGACGCTCCTGATAATCCAAGACGCGGTCCGGCGCGCCAATATAGAGGTAGACGAAGCTCAGCTCTTGATCCAAGGCGGGCAGAGTTTCCGCTGCTTTGACCTTGGTTGGAACGCTGCGGATAAGGCGCGCTGCCTCTTCCACTGCGCCGCGATCCCAATTTCCTCCCTTGATGGCGAGAATTGTATCCGCTGCCTCCCGATACCGGCCCTCCGTCGCATAAGCATGGGCGAGAACTGTATTGCGGGCTTGGGCTGCGGGTAACGCTTCGAGGATCGGAATCGCGGCTTTGCTCTGCCCGTCGATCAACATGATGCTGGCGGTGATGTAGTTATAGACGGGGACGAAAGGTTCTAGTATCCGCAGCTTTTCCCTGATGCTCAACGCTTCCTTGAGACGACCGGCGAATGCCAGCGAATTGCTGAGACTGTCCAGAGCGTCGGGATCGGTGGGATCCAGTGTAAGCGCTTGCTTACGAAGATCTTCGATGACTGCCCAATTGCCTTGCGCAGCCTGGATTCCCACCACCGCGGAATAGGTGGCATTACGGGGATCCAGTCGAAGGGCTTCCTGTGCGGCCATTCTTCTCTTGTCGGGGTCGTCAGAGATCCTGGCCAGAAGCGCCCAGGCCGGGGCATAAGCAGGATCGCGCGCGATCGCGTGTTCCAACATTGCAATCGCGCCAGCGAACCGATTCTCCCCCAGCCCCGTTTGGTTGCGGGTACGCCATATCGCCATGGCGCGGAGATATTGCTCATAAGATTGCGGGTCGATCGCGCTATTGGCGACAAGACGCTCGCCCGGGGCCAGACCGAGCGGCATCCGCAGCGCAGCGGCGATGGCCTGGGCGATCTCCTCTTGTGCCGCAAAGATGTCGGTGAATTCGCGCTCGTAGCTTTCGGTCCAGAGATTGGTTCCATTGGCAGCTTCGATGAGCTGCGCGCTGATACGCACGCGGTTGCCAATTTTGCGTACGGAGCCTTCGATCAGATGCGATGCGCCCAGCGAGCGAGCGATCATGCGAACGTCCAGGTTCTGTCCCTTAAACTGGAATGCGGACGTCCGGGCGAGCACGCGCAAGGACGGGACCTTGGCCAGCGCCGAGGTGATCTCCTCGGTCATGCCGTCGGAAAAGAACTCCTGGCTGGCGTCTCCGGACAGGTTGGCGAAGGGAAGAACCACGATAGAGACGGGGCTTGCTTGCGGAGCGAAAGCGGTCCGTTCCGCGACGGCTGCCTTAAAGCTGTTCGGTTCACTGCCGGCGAACTGCCAATAAGCAATGAGCGCGACTGCGACGATAGCCACGCCGGCCAAAATGGCCAGAGGTGCACGCACCCGAAACACCCGCCGTGGCGGCGGCTGCGCCGGTCCACCGGACGCGTCGCTCGGGTGCGCCATATTCGTGGAATGAGACGGTAGCTTGGTATCTGGGACGGCTGGACCGCTTGTCCGCTCTTCGCCGCCGCGTGCGATCTCCGCAAAAACAAGGCGAGTCTCGGCCTCGGGCTCGGTATTGAGTTCGGTTCGCAGGACGTCGACGAAGTCACGATAGATTTGGACCGCGGCTCCGCGTCGGCCGCTCTCGCCATAGAGCCGCATCAGACGGCGCACGGCGGCTTCGTGCAGCGGCTCAAGACTCAAAATCCGCGCGCCCGCGTCGATAGCACGCTCGATGTCGCCGCACGCGGCCAATTGCGTCATTAGCCGGGTAAGGACATCGATGCTCTGATCGCGGTAGCGCGCCGCTTCCGCGCGACGCCAGGATTCGAATTCTTCGCTCTCGATGTCGAGCCCATCCAGGAATTCGCCGGCATATAGGTTCGCCGCAGCTTCCAACTCGGTCCGGCCTGATTGTGCCGCGAGGCGCCGAAAGGCTAGGGTATCAACCTCCAATGCCGCAGCGTCTAGCACAAGGTCATCGCCTTCGGACCCAATGACGCGATGCCCGGCATCGCCAAGCGCTTTGCGCAGGCCCCATATACAAGTCCGCAAATTGTCGAGTGCGGCCTCTTCGCTGGCATCGCCCCACAGCAGCGCCGCCAATTTTCGGCGCGGGTGGCGGCAATTCGGGCTAAGGGCGAGATAGGCGAGCAGCACGCGCTCACGCTTTCCGGGCAATGCCACCCGCTCGCCACCCGGAAGCGCGCCAAGCTCAAAGCCGCCAAAAAGGCGAAGCGACCAGCGCGACCGCACCTCAATCCCATTCCCCAAACCTGAAGCACTATTCATCGACGCCCCACAGGCTATAGCCGCGCAGTCAAGCGCAGACGAAATCGTCGGCGCCGACGGGATGGCACAAGTCCGGCCAGCCGCGTGCGCGCCAGAAATCGACGAGGCCGAACTTGCGTACGAGCGCCTTAAAGCGCTCCGTCTTGCGCAGCGGGGCCAATTCAGGAAGCCAGACCGAATCGTCGACACCGGACTGAATTTCAATCATGCGCGCGTAATTTTCCATCGCGCGATCCGGCGCGCCGACATGGACGTAAACGAAGCTTAGCTCGCGAGCCAGCGTCGGGAGGGCATCCAGCGCCTCGATCTTCTTGGGAGCGTTGCGGAGAAGCCGCGCGGCGTCTTCCACCAATCGCCGGTCGATTTGGCTACTCGGCATGAGGAGAAGCGTATCCGCCGCTTCGGCGTACCGTCCCGCCGCCGCATAGGCCTCTGCAAGCCACAAATTACGCCAATAGCCTCCCCCGGCGTCCGGCGGTATTGCTTCGAACGTCGCAATCGCGGCCTGCCGCTGCCCGTTGAGATGCAGGTCGTGGGCCGCCACGATATTGAAGATGGGAACGAAGGGTTCCACCCTCCGCAGCCTCTCCATCACATTCAAGGCGTCCTTGAGACGGCCCTCGCCTGCCAGCGTAATGTCGTAATTCAACAGAACGTCGGGCTCGTTGGGGTCGAGCGCGAGCGCTTGCTTAAAAAGATCGTCGCCAATAGCCCACTTGCCGTGATGGATAGCCTGGACCCGCGCCAGCACCGCGTACCCGACAGCATTCCGGGAATCGAGTCGGATGGATTCTCGGGCCGCCATTTCCGCCTTGTCCTGAGAGGTTTGCACGGCAAGACGCGCCTCTTCTTGCGAGCCGCTGGTCACCTCGATGCTGAAGTTCTGCCCGACGACGTAGATCTGGGCCAGCAACCCCCAGGCCGGCGCAAAGGCGGGAGCGCGGGCGACGACGGGTTCCAACAGTTTGAGCGCGGCGGGGAGGTCACGAGCGCGATACAGCGCCTTGGCGCGAAGATATTGCTGGTAGGATTCCGTATCGATGTTGCGGTTAGCGACGAGTCGCTCACCCGGCGTCAAACCCAAAGGTGTCATCAGAGAGCCGACGATGGTTCGCGCAATCTCCTCCTGGGTGGCGAAAATATCGCTGAGTTGGCCGTCGTAGCTTTCGCTCCAGAGGTGCGTTCCCTTACCGACTTCGATGAGCTGCGCCGTGATGCGCACCCGGTTGCCTTCCTTGCGCACTGAGCCTTCGAGGAGATGGGTCGCGTTCAGCGCCTGGCCCACCGTCCGCACGTCAATCTTTTCGCCCTTGTACTGGAAGGCCGATGTGCGCGCGACAACCTTGAGATCGGGTACCTTGGCGAGCGCCGCGGTGATCTCTTCGGTCATCCCGTCGGAAAAGAAATCCTGACCCGCATCGCCGGAAAGATTGAGAAACGGCAGCACGGCTACGGAAATGGCGCTTGACTGAGAGGCCGACGCGGCACGTTCGCCGGTAATGCCGCTATCGGTACTCAAGAGGACGAACGGCCGATAAGAAATGAGAGCGATCGCCACGATCAGTGCGCCGGCGACAGCGGCGAGCGAGGTACTTAAGCGTAAAGCCGGTCGCATGACCGGCAGCGTCGGTACGCCGGGTACATCGCTTGGGCGCGCCACATGAGTGGACCGACGCGGCAGCTTCACGTCCGGTGCGGCTGGACCGCTCGTCCGCTCTTCTCCGCCACGTGGGATCTCCGCAAAAACAAGGCGAGTCGCAGCCTCAGGCTCGGCATCGAGCTCTGTTCGCAGCGCGTCCGCGAACGTACGATACAGTTGGACCGCGGCTCCGCGCCGCCCACTCTCGCCATAGAGCTGCATGAGGCGGCGCACCGCTGCCTCATGCAACGGCTCAAGTCCCAAAATCTGAATGCCTGTCGCGATCGCACGCTCGGTCTCGCCGGACTCGCCCAATAGCGTCATCAGCCGGGTGAGAACATCGATAGTCTGATCCCGGTATCGCGCGACCTCCCCGCGGCGCCAAGATTCGAACTCTTCGCTCTCGATGCCGAACCCATCCAGGAATTCGCCGGCGTATAGGTTCGCCGCAGCTTCCAACGCTGTCCGGTCCGATTGTGCTGCGAGTCGGCGAAAGGCCAAGGCATCGATCTCGAATGCCGCAGCGGCGAGCACAAGGTCTTCATCTTCGGAGGCGATGATGTGATGCCCGGTGTCGCCAAGCGCTTTGCGCAGGCCCCATATACAAGTCCGCAAATTGTCGAGTGCCGCCTCATCGCTGGCATCGCCCCACAGCAGCGTCGCCAATTTCCGGCGCGGCTGGCGGCAATTCGGGCTAAGGGCGAGATAGGCGAGCAGCACCCGCTCACGCTTTCCGGGCAGAGCTACGCTGTCGCCGCCAACAAACGCGCCAAGTTTGAACCCGCCAAGCAGGCGAAGCGACCAGCGCGCCTGTGCCTCAACCCCTTTGCCGAGTGCTGAATCAGGATTCATCGACGCCCCACGCAATGTCACGTCGAGCGTTCCTCGCTGTGTGAAAATGCGCCTTTCATGCAGCTTACCCCAGTTTGACGGGATTTTGACGGTGTTTTTGACGTCGCCGCCATACCGAACTAACGGCCTGCGCTCATTGTTTGATCGTTGAGCATTGGAAACGGAGACGATCGATGACGGATCAAATCACGTCTGTCGCGGATGAATTCCCCTCGGCGGGCCCTCTCCGAAGCGGGATTTTCGGGCAAACGCTCCCAGAATCGGCGTCCCAAGGCAGCTCTGGGGTGGGCTATGCAGAACGTCCCATCACCTTAATTATCGCTGACCGGCCGTTCGATGCGAGGGCGTTTCTTGGCCAAGGCGATCATGGCCGGACAAAGTCGAGATATAAGAAAAACCAGATACTCTACCGTCAGGGCGACGAAGCGGACGCTGTTTTCTACCTTCACGGCGGTAAGGTCAAAACTACAGTTCTCTCCAGGCATGGCAAGCAAGCCGTGACCGCGATACTGGGAAGCGGAGATTTCTTCGGCGAGGGATGCCTTGCCGGCCAGTTGAAGCGCAAGGCTACGGTCGCAGCGCTCACTGAATGCGTTGTTGTGCGAATGGAGAAGGTAGCCATCACCCGGTTCCTCCGCGAACGGCCCAACTTTTCCGAAATGTTCATTTCGCATCTCATGGCACGGAACATCCGAATTGAAGAGGACCTCCTCGATCAGTTATTCAATTCGAGTGAAATGCGTCTAGCACGAACTCTTCTCCTGATGGCGAACATGGGAAAAGGTGATCAATCCAGCGTAATTACACCAAGGATCAGCCATGAAACGCTCGCCGAAATAATCGGCACCACCCGAGCACGTGTCACCTTCTTCATGAACAGATTTCGCAGACTTGGCTTCATTAGCTACCGGGGGGGTAAACTGCAGGTCCACAGTTCGCTGTCGAACGTCGTTTTGAACACCAATCATCGGCGCAACGACCAATCGTCATTGACGTAAAGGCCGTACGGCAATCCAGGATAGGAAATATCGGATTTAGCTTGAGATTGTACAAAACTGCACCGTTTCGGCATGCGGGCTCGGTTATTTCGTCCGTGTGGAGATTGTCCACTAACACTGGAGGAACAGATGAATTCCGCCCGAATTCTGCTTGCCGCCACTAGCGCGATCTTGGGATGCGCGGTCCTCGCTCCGTCGGCATCGCTGGCCGATGATTCAAAGGCGCTGACGGTGACGAAACAGTGCAACACCGCCGCGCAGGCCACGGTCGCAGATGAGCTCAGCTACTGTACCATTTTGGCTTCAAATGTTTCTCAGCTGGTGGGCGCCAAGGTTCGTTATTACGGCCCAGGTTTTTTTACGGCGACTCATAAATTCCTTGATAGCTGGGTCGTCATCGAGGCTAACCAAGGCACAGCCTTTGGCCATTGCCTTCTCAGAGGTGTGCCCGCTGTGCTGGGAGCCTGCGAGTTCACTGGAGGCAGCGGCTCGCTAACAGGGTTCAAAGCCGATGTGACCGTCACTTCCGCCGACTTTATTACCTGGCAATGGAAGGGCGCCTCATCCCACGATGAGGAGTGACATCAGGAACCCACAGACGGAATTAGAACATTTTGGGTTGAACTGAAGCGCCGACGCGCCGGGATTCCTACGCGAGAAGAAGAGGCTGGAATGTTCGCGGTCGCCTCGGCGCGCGAACATTCCGATGCCGTGATTTTTGATATCGAGCGTCACAGGAACGCGACCTTTTCAATTTTGCTGAGCCTGATACCCGCGGGCATGCTGGTTTTACCAACTCTCCGAGAGGCACGCTTCGATGCGCCGAATGGTTGCCGTATTTGATGCGCCGATACTCTCCCGGGGTTTGCCCATTGCCCGGACGGTTGTATCAGCGTCGCCGCCGAAAGAGCGTGGCTTTACGCTCATCGAATTACTCGTGGTCATTGCGATTCTCGGTCTGCTGATAACGTTCGTTGCGCCGGCCATGATCCGGCAGCTTGGCTCGGCAAAACATAAAGTTGCGGATCAATCAATTCAGCGGCTCGCCGGCATTCTCGATTTGTATCGCCTTGACGTCGGTGCCTACCCGACCACCGAGCAGGGGCTGACGGGGCTGACTGCGCAACCTGCCGGTGTTTCCGGCTGGAATGGCCCCTACATTAAAGATCAAAACGGAATTCGGGATCCATGGGGACGTCCTCTCGCATATCGTGCCCCGAGCCAACGCCCGGGACAACCGTTCGACATTGTCTCTCTTGGTGCGGATGGCAGAAACGGCGGCGATGGCGAGGACGCCGACATCATCAATCGTTGAGCGAGCAATCTGCGCGACGCCTTTATTCGGCGAGGGCCCCGCGACGCCAATCTAGCACCACATAACCCCTCGGACTGGTCAGATCGATTTTCAACACGACGTGACGGACAATGATACCTCCGCCCGCCTCGAGCGCTCTCACCTCAATTTCGACGATCGTCTCTTCGGGCTTGTCCGCGGTGACCGTCAGGGTGCCATTCACCTGCGTCCTCTCCCCCGTCTCCGATGCGTCGGGATTGCGCGTCAAATTGTCCATTAGGCTGACGGTGTCGCTCGATTCTCGCGCCGCCAGGGCGAGCGCCTGTCGAACCACTTGGGATGTATTCTTCCCGTTTGGCCGCTCGCTCTGTGTGTGGATCGTAAAATGAGGACGTACCGAATTGAGGATCTCAGGCGTCATTCCAAGCACCAACTGCAACTCGTCGATAGTTTCGAGCGGCGCGCTGGGTGGCGCATAGCTTTTTCCCGCCTGCCGATATTGCTCTGCGCCGAACCGCTGGATGCCACTCCCGGAGGCCACCCAGTCAACTATTGCCGCACCGAGTGACCGAGCGCGAACCCGCTCGACGCCGGCGACCTCGAAAAGCGCGGACATCAGCACGTCGGATGCATGGTTCGGGTTGATTTTTCCTGTCTCATCGTAAAGGCGAATTATCACCTGCCCGGTCGGCAGCAGCAAGCGATGTGGTACACCGTCAAGGTTCCAGCTGCCGGACGCGGACGTTTCGGTCAGCCTGAAGGCAGCCTGTGCGATACCCGCATCGGCCAGTGCATCGGCGCGCGCGGCCGACAGGACATTGCGGGCTATCGCTGTCTCGATTCGCGCGTTCGCCATAAGGAACGTGCCAATCGCAGCGATCAGCACCAGAAACCATAAAACAACGAGGAGAGCGAAGCCGTGCGAGGCTTCCGTCTGGTCCTTTCCCCGTCTCGCGATCACGGGACCAATCGGCCCGGCGCGAGTTTCTGGCGTAGCTCGTCTGTCAGGCTCCTGGCATCGCGTTGATCGTACAGTACCCGTGGCGTGAGCAGGATCAGTAGCTCGGTGCGCGCGGTGCTGTTGTCTCGGGTCGAGAACAGCGCGCCGACGACAGGAAGCGTTCCGAGAAACGGAATTCCGGAATTTCCTTTGAACTTCTTATCGCTGATCAGCCCGGCCAGGCTGATCGTTTCTCCGTCTTGCACCACAACCTTGGTTTTGATCTTTCGCTGCTGGAAGGTTGGAGAATTTATGCTCGAGGTGGTGGTCGGGACGACGTCGCTGACTTCTTGCTCGATATCCAGAGTCACCAGGCCGCCAAAGTTGATGCTGGGTGTTACGTTGAGGATAACTCCGGTTGCCTGATATTGAATGCTGTTCACCACGGGAGCACCCGCCGTAATCACCGACGTGGCAGTCTGCGTAATTGTCGGGACGAGTTCTCCCACTTGGAAACTCGCCTGCTGCTTGTCGAGAATAAGGAGCCTAGGGGCCGAGATAATTTGAACGTCGGTAATGTCTTTCAGCGCCTGCAGCAGGAATTGCTCCTGTCCGACAGTGCGGGCGATCGCAAGACCTGGAAAACTGGGCGCGAGCAACCCCGGAAGAAGCTGAGAAGTTGAAAGAGGATTGCTCGGATCGATGGCTATTGGTGCGGGGCTTAGCGCATTGCTCAGCGTCGCTTGACCTTCATGGTTGCGCAGGAAGAATTGCGTTCCATATTGCAGTGAATCATTCAGCGTCACCTCGGCGACAGTCGCCTCGATCAATACCTGCATCGGCAGTCTGTCCAGCTTGCGTATTGCGGGTTCGATCATGGCGTACTCGGACTCGGTAGCGACAATGATGAGCGCACTGGTACTGCGATCGGCAATGATCTGCGGACCGTAAGGTTTGCCCGAACTCTGCTGGTTCGCATAAGAATCCGATGTTGGAGGCAGCGCGCCGGAGCCTGCGACGGTTGCCCCGCTTCTCATCGGAGGCGAGTTGGCCGATGCGCCAATTCCTGCGGGCGTGGACGCGTTTATGGGCGTTGCGATTTGCGCCGGCTCTGCGTTCGGTGGCAGATTGCCTGGAGCGATTTCTCCGGTTTCGGCGCTGGTCGGTGGATTGACGGCCCGTTGCAGGATCGGCTGCAAATCCGTGGCTTGTACGTTTTTTAGATAGTAGACGTGAATCGCACGACCCGCGCGTTCCTTGATGGCATCGAACTGCGCGATCAGGCGGGAGATGCGATCAATATAGATAGGCTGTTGCGCGATCACCATGATCGCGTTTGCCTCCTTGATCGGAAGGATTTTGAGGACGCCGACCAGCGGACTGTCGCCACTTAAGCGCAGCGCAGCTTCCAGATCTGCGACAAGTTTGGCTGGTTCGCCGGAATTCGCCGGAAAGAGCGCGTAGGATTGCCCGGCGAGATAGTCGACATCGAAAACGCGAATAAGGTCGACAATGTTTTGCCGGGCCGGCGCCGATCCGCTGACGATCAGCACGTTGCGCGTGGGATCGACAATTATTTTCGCGCCGGCGGCGATGTAAGGTTCAAGCAAGGCGGCGAGTTGCCTGGCAGACGCAAAGCGCAACGATACGACCCGCGACCCATCTCCCACGCTTGACTCGTCGACGAGCGGTGAAAGAACAGTATCATCCCCGGCGGAGCCGATGCGGAAAATGCCATTTTGGTATGTCATCGTGCCACCGGCCTGGACCACTAGACCCTGAAGCGTCCCCAGCAGTTCTTCGCGCTTCAGCGGCCGAGGGGTCTGGATCGTCACCATTCCCCTGAAGCCGGGATCAACCGTGTAGTTCGTCTTCAAGATGTCGCCGAGAATCAGACGCGCAATTTCCAGAACATCAGTGTCAATATAGTTCAGCGATACGTCGCCGCGCTCCATGAGGTAATTGTCAGGAGGTGGGCGAGCGATAACGCTGCCGCTGCCGTCCTGCCGAATGACGGGTCGGCCGCTCACTTGCGGATCGCGAGCGATCCGCCCGTTCACGCTCGGCGGTACACCCGCTTGCATCTTTTGCGCAATGATACGCGAGGTCGGCGATTCTGCGGCCCCTTCTGACAAGGGTAGCAATGGGCGCTCGGCAGCGCACGACCCGAGCAACAATGCGAAAAAAACTGGCATCAACGGACCCGTGTTGGGAACGCGACGGCCCAAAGCGTTGCTCATCATCTGGGGCCTCGCCCACCGGCTCGCCCGACAATTGGGAGAGCGCCCACAACCGGATTTGGCGTCGCGGGCAAAGCGGCTCCTGCGACTCGTCTGGCCAAATTGCCGCCAGCCCTTGACGCGCTCGAAACAGTCGACGGCGCCATACCGACGCCCATGGGGATTGGGCGGGCGGGCGGATGGACAGCATCAGGGTCATTCGTTGGCTTGATCGTTTGGCTCCCGGATGCGCTTGAGAGAGTTACCCGATCGGGTTCGATTGCGGAGATTCTCCATCCCTCGATTTCGCCGCCGACATTGACGGTGATCGGTTTTTGTCCTTCGCGCATGAATAGAGCCTCACGAACACCGGGGCGGATCGTCACGCCCGCCAAGCGTCCTGAAAGCTGCCGGGGCGCATCTTCCGACGTCTCAACAATCGGTCCGAAAGAGGCTATCTGCGACGGATGACGGCCGGGGGTGAATAGTGGACGCTCGAGGATCGCAGTGACAATTGCTTCCATGTCGGGCCCTGGTCCCGCTCTCTCGATCAGGGTCGATGTTCTTGTAGTCGGAACTGCAGCGAAGGAATTGTTCTCCCCCGTCAGAGGGAAAATTTCGATCATGACGATAAGCGACAGACCGGCGCATAAGCCTGTAAGGACAAACTGGAGAACTCGGGTCATGTCCATCCTCAGCTAGTGCGGGAGAAATCCATAGACGTCCATGGCAACAGCAAGCGCGCGATCACCGTCCTCCGTCTTCAAGGCACCGGCGCCATGAATGTCGAGGTTTCCGATCGAAAGGAGCGGACGGGTCGCTTCGATCCCGTTGATGACGGACGTCAATAATTTGAGATTTCCAGAAAACGCGACGCGGACGCCTATCAAGCGGATAATTTCGGCCCCGGGGTCGCGGGGCAGCATTTCGGCGCTGCTCAATTTTGCGCCTTCTCGCTCGACCAATTCTTTCAAGGCAGATTGCATCATTGCAGCTGCGACCGCATCTGTAGGGCCGGTCAACAGCAGACCCGCGTCAGGCGATGTGCCGAACCGTTGTGCCGCGGAAGCACGCAGGCGGGGCAGATCGCGAGCAAGGTTCTGATACCGCCGCGCCAACTCCCGGCGATCCTGAAGGCGTTCGGCAGTCCTCTCGTAATAGGAGAACAAGGGCCAGACGGCTGTAAGATAAATCGTGCCGAGCACCATCACGCCGATGAGAGCTGCGAGGATTTTGCCGGAAGTCCCGTTGGGCATGCTGATCACGGCGCGCCACCGGGTGCGACATTCAAAGAAATGCTGAATGTTTCAAGACCCGCGGTTGCGCTCTCAACCACCGGTGAGTCGAAAGCTGGCTCGCGGAACGCCGGCGTTCGAGCGAGCAAACCGACGAGTTTCGCGGCCGAGGGAGACAAGCCGCTCATCGTGAGCCGACCAGCACGCAGTCGGAAAGCCGTCAGATATGTTCCATCGGGGAGGGATTTGGTCGCTGCGGCAAGGGCCGCCAAGGGGCTAGCGTGTTGTTCACGCGCCTTCTTCAAGGCGGCGGTGACCGTGGCAAGCCGATCGGCCGGACCGCGCAGCGCCAATGCTTCGCGGGCTGGCTCCTTTAAAGACGCGATCATCGCGTCAGCCGAGGCGAGTGCCCGCTGCTGATAGATAAAGGGTATAGCGACCGCAATGAAAGCCAAAACACATGCCGATGCCCCGAGCGCCGCGAGGGACCGCTGCGAGTGACCCCACTGAACGCGCATCCGCGTACCCAGCGGGATCGAAACAGCGGCGTGCGATCCCACGTCGACTTCAATACCCGAAGGATCCAATCCGGCACGTCGCGCGCAATCGATAATCGGATCGACAACGCATCGCGGCACAACGGCCAAATCGATGTCTATGCAATTGCGGGATGCGTCCCGACCGCGCACAGAGTAATTCCAGTGAACTTCGTCAGCCGTGAAAGGTGTTTCGCGATCTATTTCGAAGCCAAGCGCTTGCTTAAGATGATGGCGCGCCGCGATCGGCAATGACAGCTTCTTGTGCAGCACCTGTGCCGGCTGAAGGCGCAATAGAAGCGGCAGGCAGCGATCGGTCACAAGCTGCGCAAGCTGCCGAATATCTGCATCGTCTGTACTTGTGTGGGCGGCACGCGTGGTGGCTCCACGGAACCGGAACAGCAGACTCACCGTGTGATGATCGATTTCCAGAATCGCAGCATCGGAATGTTCGCGCGCCGAAGCGACCGCCAACATTCCCGCCAATTGATCAAACCACCACATCACAAATCTGCGCATGAGCCGTTTCCGCCGCCTGGCCCAAGGGGGCTGCGCGATCGAAGATTTGCACTTCTTTTCGCGTCCGGAATCCCGGCGCGTCGGCGCTTCAGTTCAACCCAAAATGTTCTAATTCCGTCTGTGGGTTCCTGATGTCACTCCTCATCGTGGGATGAGGCGCCCTTCCATTGCCAGGTAATAAAGTCGG
>Ga0193699_10000585_pt1 | contig 15506 bp, 17 predicted proteins | sample L3c2metaG_FD_160095 | JGI IMG/M metagenome (GOLD analysis project Ga0193699, IMG submission 160095) | Soil microbial communities from a riparian zone of the East river system, Colorado, United States - L3c2 | ecosystem: Environmental > Terrestrial > Soil > Riparian zone | place: USA: East... | reverse complement strand
TACCGCGTATTTTTCCAACACCCGCAAGCCGGGAAGAGTCTTGCGTGTGCAGATGATGCGCGCATGTGTGCCGGCCACGGCGGCAACAAGTTGGTGGGTCGCCGTCGCGACACCCGAAAGATGTCCCATGAAATTCAGCGCCACGCGCTCGGCGGTCAGGATCGCGCGCGCCGGCCCTTCCATGTCCGCGATGATCTCGCCTCGAGCGAGCTCGGTTCCGTCGGGAGCGCGAGGTGCCAAGCGGATCGCTGGATCGGTGAGCTTGAACGCCAGATCAGCGGCGATGAGGCCTGAGATCACGCCGGGTTCACGGGCGGCAATCACGGCACGCGCCCATTGGTCGGCGGGTATGATGGCATCGGTGGTGATGTCGCCGGCGCGTCCCAAATCCTCGATGAGGGCTTGGCGCACCAAGGGTTCGATGAGCAGAGCATGCGGCGGATTGGTATGGCCTAGCGCCAGGCGCGCGTCATGTTCCTGACGCTGGACGTTCATCAGGCCGCCTCGCGGCGCAACCGTTGCGCGTTGACGGGAACGCGCAGCATCGCTTCCACGCTCGCGCGAGCACGCGCAGCGGTCAGCAGCTCCACCGTTACTTCGGTGGTCATGGTCTGCAAGGAATGGAGGATCTTCGGCAGGGTGATCCGCTTCATATGCGGGCACAAATTGCACGGGCGGACAAACGAGACGTCAGGATATTCGACTGCGACATTGTCGCTCATCGAACATTCCGTCACCAGCACGACCCGTTTGGGGCGATGCTGGTCGACATAGGCGATCATGCCGGACGTCGAGCCGGCAAAATCGGCGGCTTCGACGACGTCAGGCGGACATTCGGGATGGGCAAGCACGACCAGACCCGGATTGGCTGCGCGCAGGCTCGCGATGTCGCTTGCGGAAAAGCGCTCATGCACCTCGCAATGGCCCTTCCAGGTGATGATCTTGATGCCCGTCTGTTTGGCGACATTCTGCGCCAGGAATTCGTCGGGGATCATGATCACCGTGTCGACGCCCCATTCCGCAGCGATGAATTCCACTACGTCGACGGCATTGGACGAGGTGCAGCAGATGTCCGATTCCGCCTTCACTTCGGCGGAGGTGTTGACATAGGTGATGATGGGCCGGCCCGGGTAGCGCTGGCGCAGCAAGCGGACATCTGCGGCGGTCACCGATGCCGCCAGCGAGCAGCCAGCCTTTGAATCGGGGATCAGGACGGTCTTGTGCGGGGAAAGGATTTTTGCCGTCTCGGCCATGAAATGGACGCCGGCCTGAACGATGATTTTCGCATCCGTCTTTGCCGCCTCGCGCGCGAGTTGCAAAGAGTCGCCGACGAAGTCCGCGACGCAATGGAAAATCTCCGGCGTCATGTAATTGTGCGCGAGAACGACCGCGCGCTTCTCGCGCTTGAGTGCGTTGATCGCCGCGACATAGGGCGCAAACACCGGCCATTCGATCTCGGGCACCACATGTTTGACGCGCGAATAGAGAGGAGCCGTCGCAGCGGCGATTTCGGGCGTGTAGGGAAGCGTTTCCATCGGCGTTCTCATTATGCTCTATGTGAGCATATATATGGGATCAAAAAAGGCCGGTTCCAGTGCCCCGGCAGAATGCTTATGCTACTCCTGAGCATTACTGAGTCAAGATATACGAAGGTTTAGGCTAACTGGAGCTTAACGCGTGGGGCGGTTGGGGGTGAGACGCATGCCCGGAGCGGGGCGTTCGCGCACGACTTCGCGGCGGAAGCGGAACTGTTCGGCCGGCCGGCCTCCTGCCTTGCGCGACAGGCGCCCCGTACCCTCGACCAATCCTTGGGCTTCGACGAGGCGGCGAAAATTCTGCTTGTGCAGCCGGATGCCGGAGAGCGCTTCGACCGTACGCTGCAATTCGAGCAGGGTGAATTCCGGTGGCATCAACTCGAACACCACGGGGCGGTATTTCATTTTCGCGCGCAGACGGCCCATTGCCGTGGCCAGGATCCGACGGTGATCGAATACCATATCGGCGCCGAGCGGCGGCACTGGCCCGCCGGGTGGGGCGGATTGGCGATCGCGCTGCGCTTCTTCGACAAGGCCTGCCTCGTAGAGCAATTCGTAGCGCTCCAGCACTTTCTCCTCGTCCCACGTGATGCCGCCGATGCCAAAGCAGAGCCGCGCGCGGTCGCGTCGCCGTTCACGCAATTCGGCGTTCGCCGCCGAGGTGGCGAATAAATTCAAACGCGGCACGATCAGCGCCTCGATGATCGGCGGTTTTTGCTCGCGCCAATCTTCCCACGGAAAATAACCGTACCAGTCGCGCCACTGCGTGTCGGGCCCGCGGCCTTCCTGGGGTCTGGTGAGCGCGAGGTACCCAACCGAAAGCACGCGCGGACCTTCGCCGGGCTCGGTGAGATGGCGGCCACGATCTCCGAACGTATAGAGCTGCTCCACATAGCCGAGCTGCAATCGCGTCTGCTCCTCCACCCAGTTCCGCAAACCGGATTCCAGCGTGCGGTGTGAAAGCGGATCGAACGTCCCAAAGGGGAGCGCGTCGGCGGTATCGGCGCGGTGAACGATCAGCGCGCGGGGGCGTTCTTCGGCAACCGAAACCACCGCGGCCGAAAGGCCGATGAGAACGGCGTGTCCTTCGCCGCCTGCGGGGGCGGGATATCGGGCAATTTTCTGGGATTTATGCGTAACGGCCATCACAATTCATCCAGCGTGATCGGCAGCTCGACGACTTCGCCCTCCGACACAGCGCGGGCCTCGCCCATCATTTCCACCGCCGCGATCATGCGGCCGTCGCGGCCCAATAGAAGGTCGGCATGGCGTATCAGCAGCCGGTTGGGTTGCGCGTGCGGCGCGTGGAACCGCAGCCCCTGCGCGATCCTCTCTTCCTGGCCGGAACCATGCAGGTCGCAGAGCAGAATATAGGCCGCAGCCGTGGAGCGGCTGATCCCCGCCCAGCAATGCACCAGGAGCGGGTCGGTCCGGTCCCAGGTTTTGCCGAAAGCGATGAGGCCGGCGACATGGCTGCTTTCAGGGACGACGCCGCCATCCATCGGCTCCACGATGTCATGCATGCGAAGGCGCAAATGCCGCTCGGGATGAATGGTCTCGGGCGTCGGCACGAAGGGTTGGTCGAGCAGGGTCAAAAGATGCGACGGGCGGTGGCGCCGTACGGTGTCTTCAAGGGCGGAGAAGGGGGCGATCAATAGTAGCGACATGGCGACACTCTAACAGCAAAAACCAGGCGCCTTCCAAACCGGCTTCGGGCATCAAACAGACAGATTGCGGAATTTTTCCAGGTAGAGCGCTTGGGCACCTGTGGCGGCCAGCGGCGCAAGCCGCGGCGGAGCGACGCCCGTCGGCGCTCCGAAGAAGCGGCGCGCTTCCTCCACCTTGAAACCCGCCAATTGGGTGGCCTCAAAAAAGGCGGAGATGCGATCGGCGCGTTTGATCAGCGCCGTTTCTTCCGGGGTGCATTCGGCAGGGAGCCCGAAGCGGATGTGAATGGCACGCGTGAGGCGGTTCTCGAACGCCTTGTAATCCAGGCCCACCGCGGCCTTGAACGGGCTGATCAGGTCTCCGATGACATATTCTGCCGCGTCATGCAGCAGCGCGGCCAATCTCAGCGTTCGTGCGCCCCTGGGTTTGAGTTCGTGCACAAAGCGCTCCACCAGCACGCAATGCTGCGCCACCGAAAATGCGCAATCTCCCTTGGTCTGGCCGTTCCAGCGCGCGACCCTGGCAAGGCCATGCGCAATATCCTCGACCTCGATATCGAGGGGCGAGGGGTCCAGCAAATCGAGGCGCCGGCCGCTCAGCATACGCTGCCAGGCTCTGGCGGGTGGGGCGTCGCGTTTGATTGCCGCCATAGGGCGTTTGCCTCGTTCTCTTTCCCGTTCGATAATAGGGAAAGCCCCATAGCGAGGACACTATGAGCATCGCCAAGATCCTAGCTCCTGTGACCGGGGGTACGCGCGACACCGCAGTTCTTGCCAACGCCATAGAGGCAGCCAAGCCCTTTAATGCCCATGTCATGGCGTTCTTTGTGCGCCCCGATTTGAGCGAAGCGCTGGCGTTTTTCACCGACGGCGTCTCCGGCGTCGTGGTGGAAGAGGTCGTCAAAGCGACCAAAGACGCGGGCGATGAAGCCGCGAAAAGAATCGAAGCCACCATCGATGCGGTGTGCGCCCGCGCCTCCGTGGAGCGTGTGAGACGGCCGACGCGGGCCGCAGCGGTCACGTTGTCTTTGCGCGAGGTGCAGGGCAGTTTCGGGGATCAACTCACAGCTGCGGCGCGGCTCTCCGACCTCGTCGTGTTCGGACCCATGCGCGACAATGATCAGGCGGGTTTGGCGGAAGCCTTTGTGCAGGTGCTGGTCGAAACAGATCGTCCGGTGTTGCGCGCGACGGACGAGGTGCCGAACGGCTTCGCACGCCGGATCGCCATCGGATGGGACGGCAAGACTGCCGCTGCGCAGGCGGTCAGTGCCGCCATCCCCTATCTTGCGAAAGCCGACAGCGTGGAAATCCTCAGCGTCCAGCGCCCGCCGCTGAAGGCCGAAGCGACCGAAGGGCTCAAGGAATATCTGGCTTTTCACGGCGTCAAAAGCAGCGAGCGTTTGATCGATCCGGGCTCCAAGCGGATCGGTGAAGCGTTGCTCAATGCGGCAGCTGAGGGAAACGCCGATCTTCTCGTGGTCGGGGGTTACGGCCGTGGCCGCCTGCGCGAGAGCCTGATCGGGGGCGTGACCCGCCATGTGATCGCCCATGCCGGCGTCGCGGTCTTCATGGTGCATTAGGACCTGATCCCGCGGGCGAGGCCGCCCGCCTGGGTTGTAGGACACCTCGAAAAAAATCCAGGAATTGCCTAAGAAAAGGGCAGGGTTTCTCGTGCCCTTCAACACGCCGTTTATGACTTGACTGCTATCAAACGCGACCAGAACCAGTTCCCGGACGAGTTTACCAGTTTGAACATGAGCATAGAATCCCGCGAAGACGGCACAACGCCTCTCATTGCTCCCTGGCCGATCTTTGGCGCGGTTGCCCGCGTCGTCGCCAGCCCCGCTTTTGCCGCCGCCATAGCTGCTGGGCTTGTGCTCGGCTTTTTCTTGCTTCCGACCGCGGGCAACGCCGCCGGTGCCCTCATCGCCTTGGGCGCGCTGGCGATCGCCGCGTTGGCGGCGCGCTGGGCGCTCGCGACGCAAGCGCGCGTCGAAGGGCTGCAGCAAAAATTGTTGGATGAAACCAGCTATCACGCTTTCGTCGATGCCGCGGTCGAGGGGTTTTTCCGCACCACGCGAGGCGGCTCCTATCTCATCGTGAATCCGGCTCTGGCGCGGATATACGGTTACACATCGCCGCAACAATTGCGGACCGAGATCACCGACATCGGCCAGTCCCTCTATATCGATCCCAATCGCCGCGCCGAATTTTTGACCCTGATGACACAGAACGGAATGGTGCTCGATTTCATTTCGCAGATTCGGCGCCGCGACGGCTCCGTCATCTGGATCATCGAGAATGCGCGCGTCGTCAACGACGATGACGGTCAGTTCCTGTTTTACGAAGGCACCGTTGAAGATATCACCCGGCAGCGCGAATCCGAGGACGCGACGCGGCGAGCTCTTGCGGAGACTCAGGAAGCGGTGCGCGCGAAGGCGGCCTTTCTCGCCGCCATGAGTCACGAGTTGAGAACTCCGCTCAATGCCATCCTCGGTTTTTCCGATTTGATCCAGCAAGAGCTCTTTGGTCCGATAGGCGAGCGCTACCGTTCCTACATTTCGGATATCCACGTGAACGGCCAGCATCTGCTCGCGAAGATCAACGATATATTAGATCTCTCACGCATCGAGGGCCGGCTTCTCGACATCGACGATCACGCCGTTGGCATTCGCGATTCCGTCAACACGGTCTGCGATGTCGTCAAAGGCGGCAGAGACGGCGTGCCGCAGATCGAGATCGATATCCCCGCCGATATGCCATTGCTAAAGGCGGACCCACGGCGCTTGCAACAGGTCCTCTCTCATTTGATATCCAATGCAGTGAAATTCACGCCGACTGAGGGACATATCGAGGTGAAGGCACTGCAGTCGAGCCAGGGCGGCATCACCATCAAGATCATCGATACGGGCATCGGCATGGAGCCGGGCCGGATCAGCCACGCGTTGGAGCCCTTCAAACAGCTCGATAGCCGCCTCGCGCGGCGCTTCGAAGGCGTGGGCCTCGGCTTGCCGCTGGCCAATGCCCTGGTTCAATTGCATCAGGGACGGCTTTCGATCGAAAGCGTCCCGGGTTTGGGCACCACGGTAACGCTCGACTTTCCCCCGGAACGCACGGTTAAAGCGCTCGTTGCGGCGTAAGCCTGAACTCTCGCCCTGATCGTCTGCCTGCGCTACATCTGATCGATGCGCGTGATTGGCAAAAAAGCGTTGGTGCTGTTCTCAGGCGGGCAGGATTCCACCACCTGTGTCGCTTGGGCGTTGCGCGAATTCGACGCCGTCGAGACCGTAGGCTTTGCCTATGGTCAACGCCACGCCGTGGAGCTTGACGCGCGCCCTGGGATTCTTGCGAGGTTGCGGACGGAGTTTCCCGCATGGCGGGCGCAACTGGGTGAAGATTATCTGCTCTCGTTGGGCATGCTTTCCCAGATCGGCGGATCGGCGCTCACCGACGATGTGGCAATCGCTCTGCGCGCCGATGGGCTGCCGACGACCTTCGTGCCGGGGCGCAATCTGATGTTCCTGACTGCGGCGGCCGCACTCGGGACGCGTCGCGGCATCCATGATCTCGTGGGCGGCATGTGCGAAACCGATTATTCTGGTTATCCCGATTGCCGCAGCGAAACCATTGCGGCCTTGCAGAAGGCATTGACGCTCGGCTTCGCCGAGGAATTCCTCGTGCATACGCCGTTGATGAAAATCGATAAGGCGCAAACATGGCGCTTGGCCGAGGAACTCGGCGGCGCGAGACTGGTGCAGCTGATCGTGGAAGATACCGTCACCTGTTATGAAGGCGAACGCACACAAATCCGCGATTGGGGCTATGGCTGCGGCATTTGCCCCGCCTGCCGTCTGCGGGCGGCCGGCTATGCGCGTTATCGCGAGATAGCGGGATGACCTATCAGGTCAAGGAAATCTATTACACGCTGCAAGGCGAAGGGGCGCGCGCGGGACGCGCGGCGGTCTTTCTGCGCTTCGCCGGTTGCAATCTGTGGAGCGGGCGGGAAGAAGACCGCTCAAGCGCGACATGCCAATTCTGCGACACGGATTTCGTCGGCACGGCGGGGCCGGGCGGAGGGAAATTCTCAACCGCCGCGGCTCTGACCGCTGCGGTCGCCGAGAGATGGACGGTGGGGCAGGGGAAGCCTTATGTCGTGTGCACGGGAGGCGAACCCTTGCTGCAACTCGATGCGGCTCTGATCGACGCTTTGCATGGCGCGGGCTTCGAGATCGGCATCGAAACCAACGGCACGCTCTCCCCGCCTCCGGGAATTGACTGGATCTGCGTCAGCCCCAAGGCCGGCGCCGAATTCGTTCTCAAAACGGGAAACGAGCTGAAGCTGATCTACCCGCAAGCTGGCGCGGAGCCCGAGAACTATACGGACCTCGCTTTTGCGCATTTCTTCTTGCAGCCCATGGACAGCCCGGCCCGCGCCGCCAACACCGCGGCGGCGGCGGCCTATTGCCTGGCCCATCCGCATTGGCGCCTGAGCCTGCAAACCCACAAGCTGATCGGGATTCCTTAAGCCCTTGACGACCAGGGCAGGGGGGCTCTAAGGCCCGCCCCCATGCACATGCCCAAAGTTGAGATCACCCAGCAATTCGGCTTCGATGCCGCGCATTACCTGGAAGATGCGCCGTCCGGTGCGAACCGGCGCATGCATGGCCACAGTTTCTATGCCGAGGTGACGCTGGCCGGCGAGCCCGACCCCGAAAAGGGCTGGGTGCGCGATTTCGGCGAGGTCAATGCGGTGCTGGGTACCATCCGGGGCGAACTGGATCACCAGCTCCTCAACGAGATTTCCGGCCTGGGCGCACCGACGCTGGAGAACCTCGCGCGTCACATCTTTCGTCAAGCCAAAGCGCAGATGCCGGAAGTCTGCCGGGTTCGTCTGTCGCGGCCCTCTTCGGGACAATCCTGCGTCTATGAGGAAAGCTGAGCATGGCGCGCAACAAGACGCCGCTGCAGCTCGGCCGGCCCGTGCCGATTCCTGCATCCCCGAAAGCGGCCGTGCTGGACGCGGTGGCAAACCCACATGCGGGCGATGATTATGTGGTGCGCTTCACCGCGCCGGAATTCACCACGCTGTGTCCGATCACCGGCCAGCCGGACTTCGCCCATTTCGTCATCGATTACTGCCCGGCGAAAAGCCTGCTCGAATCCAAATCGCTGAAGTTGTTCTTGGCGAGCTTTCGCAATACGGCGGCATTCCACGAAGACTGCACGGTTGAAATCGCCAAGCGCGTCGCCTCCGCAATCAAGCCAAAATATCTCAGGATCGCCGGCTTCTGGTATCCGCGCGGCGGGATTCCGATCGACGTGTTCTGGCAGACCGGACGGCTGCCGAAGAATGTCTGGCTGCCCGATATCGAGGTCGAGCCCTATCGCGGACGGGGTTGAGCGGCGAGGGCCGCAATTTTTGCGTAGCGGTGACAGCTCACGATGTGATCGTTCACCATGCCAACCGCTTGCGCGAAGGCATAGACAATCACCGGCCCACAAAATTTGAAGCCGCGTCCCTTTAGCTCCTTGGACAATTTCTCGCTCATTTCGGTTTTCGCCGGGATATCGCCCATGCGTTTTACTCGGTTCATTTGCGGCCGTCCGTCGACATGCTTCCAGACCAGATCCGAAAAGCCACCGGACTCTTTCTCCATGATGTCGAGCCAGAGCCGCGCGCCATTGATGGCGGCGTCGATCTTGGGGCGGTTCCTGATGATGCCGGCATCGTTCATGAGCCGCGTGACGTCGCGCGCGCCAAAGCGTGCCACGCGCTCGGGGCGGAATCCCCCAAAGGCGCGGCGGAAATTTTCCCGCTTGCGCAAGATCGTGATCCAGGACAGTCCCGCCTGAAAGCCATCAAGGATGAGCTTCTCGTAAAGCGCGCGGTCGTCATATTCCGGCACGCCCCATTCCTCATCGTGATAGGCGCGATAAAGCGGATCATCGCCGACCCAGGGACAGGATTTGACCGCGGTGGACATCAAGGTTTCAGCCATTCAGGTTTGCGCAAGATCACTTGCCGGCCTGCCGCGGTGATCGGGGCATGTTTCCCTTCAGCATCTTCCAGCCGGTCGAGCCGCACCAGCGCTAAGGCGCGGCCATCCTTGCCCGAGGCAAGGGTTCCAAGCTCGCGCCCTTCCGCTTCGACCGGCGTGCCGGCAGGAATCTCGCCGGCAATTTCCGCCGTCAGGAAGCGCTTGCGTGCGCTGGCCCTATGTTTCATGCGGGCGGTTACTTCCTGCCCGACGTAACAGCCCTTTTTGAAACTGACGCCGTTGAGTTCTTCAAATCCCGCGTCCAGCGCAAAGACCTGGTCGGACGGTAGATCGGCGCTGTCGGGAACACCGAGTTTCAGCCGATGCGAGTCGTAATCGCCGGGACTCATGTTGCGGGTGGCTTCCTCGAGGGCGGCTCTGGCTCCAATCATGCGAATTCCAAGATCGCGAAGGCGGGGATCGGGAAACATGACCATATCCGTCTTCGCGGCGATCGCGCCACTTTCATTCCAGATAGCGGCCACCGTAAGATCAGGCCGCGGTACGATTTCCACTTTCGCGCGGAGCCGATAAAGGCTCAGACGCTTGGCCAGATCACCGACGCGAGACGCCGCGCAATCCAGGAGCCAGCGGCTTTCGCCATTTGCCACCACGAAGAAATCGAACAGGATCTTTCCCTGCGGCGTGAGCAGCGCGCCATAGATCGCGTGGCCCTCCCGGCACGCTTCCATGTCGTTGGTGATCAGACCTTGCAGGAAATCGCGAGCTTCCGACCCATTGAGCGCGATGAGGGCGCGATTCTCCAAAATAGACGCGGTGACCATGAAATGTCAGGTAGAGCGCCGCGACCCGATAGGCAAGTGGTTGCCAAGCTTGGAGGCGCCGTCGTACTCCTGCGCAGTCTTGAAGCAGGGTCCATGCCGCTGAAAATCCTAACCGTGATGGCGGGAGCATCCGTGGGCGGCGCCGAGACCTTTTTCGTCACCCTGACATTGGCGCTTTCGCGTGCCGGCCTTGACGTAAGCTCGGTAGTGAAGCCCAACGCCATGCGGGAGCGGGCCCTGAAAGAGGCAGGCATCGCTTACGAAACCGCCTCCTTCCGCAGCCCTGTCGATTTCACGACCGGGAGAATTTTGCGCCAGGCCATAGAAGCGTTCCACCCCGATATCGCACTCGCCTTCGCCGGCCGGGCCGCGTCCTTCATGACGCGCGGCAATCCCGTTCTTATCGGAAGACTCGGCGGTTATTACAATCTGAAGAATTTCCAAGCTTGCGATTATCTCGTCTGCAATGCACCCGATCTGGTTCGCTACGTCACCGAAGGCGGCTGGCCGTCCTCGAAGGTCTTTCTCATTCCAAATTTCGCCGCGGTGCCCGATGCGCCACCGATCGATCGGGCAGAATTCGGAACGCCCAGCGAGGCGCCGCTCGCGGTCGCGCTGGGGCGCCTGCATCCCAACAAGGGTCTGGATGTGCTGATCCGGGCAGCCGCGCTCATTCCGGAGCTTTTCGTATGGATCGCGGGCGAGGGACCGGAACGCGAGAGGCTGCAAAATCTCTCGCGCGAGCTCGGCGTCGCGGGCCGCGTCAAATTCCTGGGTTGGCGCGAAGACCGCGCCGCGCTCTATCGGGCGTCAAATCTCTGCGTCTATCCCTCGCGCGAAGAGCCTTTCGGCAATGTCGTGATCGAGGCTTGGTCTTGCGGCACGCCCATCGTGACGACAGCAAGCACCGGCCCCGCCTGGTTGGTGCGCAAGGACGGGGACGCGATCCTAACCCCGGTTGACGATGTCGAAGCCCTGGCGGCCGGAATCCGCAGCTTGCTTTCGTCCAAGGCTCTCGCGGAAAGACTCGTGGCGGCTGGCCGTCGCCGTGTATCGGAGGAATTTTCCGAAACAGCGATTGTCCGGCGCTACATCGATCTCTTCGAGAAAGTGCGCCCCTGATGTGCGGCATCGCTGGAATCATGACGGCAGATGGTTCGCAGCCGAGCGCCGCTCTGCTGGACGGTTTCCTACGTGCACTTGCGCATCGCGGCCCGGACGGAGAGGGGCGTCATCTTGCGCCCGGTGTGGGGCTGGTGCAGACGCGCCTGGCCATCATCGATCTTTCCACCGGCGATCAGCCGCTCTATGGCCGGCAAGGCACCGCACTCGTCGCCAATGGCGAGATCTACAATTATGTCGAGCTGAAGCGCAAATTTCCGTCGGGTGAGTTCAAGACGAACTCCGATTGCGAAGTGCCGCTTGCAACCTATGCCAGCGACGGAGCCGATTTCGCCAAGCCTCTGCGCGGCATGTATGCGATAGCACTGCATGACGCGCGCGATCACGCAGTCTATCTTGCGCGCGATCCCTTCGGCATCAAGCCGCTTTATTACGCGGAATATCCGGGAGGGATGATCTTCGCTTCCGAGCTTCAGGCCCTGTTGAAGACGGGCCTGATCGCACCGAAGATCCGGGCCGAGGCCGCTACCGAATTGGTGCAGCTCCAATTCACCACCGGGCGAAGCACGATTTTCGAAAATATCTACCGGGTTGCGCCTGGCGAAACGTTGAGCTTGCGCGGTGGGCGCATCGTGGGGCGCAGACAGAAACCGGCGCTGCCCGAGGGGGCAACTCTCCAACTCGGCGAGGCCGAGGCGCTGAAGCTGCTCGATGCGGCATTGATGGACAGTGTCGCCGTACATCAACGCGCGGACGTGCCCTATGGCATGTTCCTATCGGGCGGCGTGGATTCTTCTGCGATTCTTGCCTGCATGGCGCGGTTGAACGATAGGCCGGTGCGCGCCTTCACGGCAGGTTTTCCCGGCACCGCTGCCAAAGACGAACGCGAATTCGCCAAACGTGTGGCCAAGGCGGCGGGTGCGGACCACGTCGAAATCGCCGTCACCGAGGGTCATTTTTGGCGGTACCTTCCCGCGATTGCCGCCGCCATGGACGACCCTGCCGCCGATTACGCCGTCCTTCCGACATTCCTGTTGGCGGCCGAAGCGGCGAAGGAGTTGAAAGTCGTCCTGACGGGCGAGGGTGGCGACGAGCTCTTCGCGGGATATGGCCGTTATCGCAGCGCGCTGCGTTCGCCCTTTCTCGGCGGACGGCCGATGCGGCGCCATGGCTTCCTCGACGGCCTCGGCGTATTGCGGGATTCATCGCGCCATTGGCGCGCCGGAATCTCGGCCGGCGAGCAGCGTCTCGCCAGCGGGAAGATGACCCGCCTGCAGCAGGCTCAGGCACTCGATTGCGCCGATTGGCTGCCCAATGATCTTCTTTTGAAGGTCGACCGCTGCCTGATGGCGCATGGCCTCGAAGGCCGCACGCCGCTGCTCGATCCGGTCGTCGCCGACCTCGCGTTCCGGCTTCCCGATGGGCTCAAAATCGCCGGACGCAAAGGCAAATATCTGTTGCGCCGATGGCTTGAACAGGCGCTGCCGGCGGCCGATCCGTTTGCCGAGAAGCGGGGTTTCACGGTTCCGGTTGGAGAATGGATACGTTCGCGTGCCGATCATCTTGCGCCGCTCCTCGCAGCGTCCGCTGGCGTGAGCGAGATCTGCCACCCCGAAAAAGTCTGGGCGCTCTTTGATGCGTTCGAGACCCGCGGCGGAAAGCATGAGGGGATCGCCTGCTGGCAGCTTCTCTTCTATGCGCTGTGGCACGCGATCCACGTCGAACGGCGCAGCGCGACGGGCGATGTGTTCGCCACGCTGGAGGCGTAATGAACCAGGCATTCGATCTGCTGATACGAGGCGGCATCTGCGTCACGCCCTCCGGTGTCGCTGCCGCCGATGTGGGCATCAAAGAGGGCCGCATTGCCGCCATTGGCGCTTTGTCGCAGGCGAGCGCGGCGGAAGTCTTCGAGGCGCGGGGCCTTCACGTGCTTCCCGGAATCATCGACACCCATGTCCATTTCCGCGAGCCGGGAAACCTCGAAAAGGAAGACATGGAAACAGGCAGCCGCGCCGCTGTGCTGGGTGGCGTCACTGCCGTGTTCGACATGCCGAACACCAACCCGGCGACGACGACAAGGCTTCACGTCGAGGACAAACTCAAACGCGCCGCCGCGCGGATGTATTGTGACCATGCTTTCTATGTCGGCGCGTCCCCAGAAAACATCGGCGCGCTGTCCGAACTTGAGCGACTGCCTGGGGTAGCGGGAGTAAAGGCGTTCTTGGGTTCCTCGACCGGCTCATTGCTGCTCGACAAGGAGGAGATGATTCTCGCCGCCCTGAAATCCGGCCGCCGCCGGATGGCGGTGCATTCCGAAGACGAGGCGCGATTGCGAGCACGCGCCAAATTGGCGATGCCGGGCGATCCACGCACCCATCCCGTTTGGCGCGATGTGGAGACAGCACGCATCTCCACCGAGCGCGTCTTGCGGCTCGCGCGGCTCACGGGCCGAAATTTGCACGTGCTGCATGTGACGACTGCCGAGGAATTGCCCTTGATAGCAGCCGCGCGCGACATCGCCACAGTCGAAGCCGCCGTTCCCCATCTGACACTCGCTGCGCCCGAGTGCTACGAGCGCCTCGGCACCTATGCCCAGATCAATCCGCCGATCCGCGATGGGCGGCATCGTGAAGCCCTATGGCAGGGCGTGGCGGAAGGCTTGATCGATGTGGTGGGTTCCGATCACGCGCCGCACACGCGCGCCGACAAGAGCGGCATCTATCCGCAGACGGCGTCAGGCCTTACCGGCGTTCAGACGCTGGCGACGATCATGCTCGATCACGTCAATGCCGGGCGGATGAGTCTCGAACGGTTTGCCGACCTCACGAGCGCGGGGCCGGCGCGGGTGTTCGGCATTGCGGCCAAGGGCCGCATCACGAAAGGGTATGACGCCGACTTCACGATCGTCGACCTTGGCGCAAAGCGCCGCATCGAGAATCGCTGGATCGCATCGCGCTGCGGTTGGACGCCCTATGATGGGATGCAGACCATGGGCTGGCCGGTCGCAACAATCTTGCGCGGACGCGTTGTGATGCGCGATGACGCCGTCGTCGATGCGCCAAGCGGTCAGGCTCTGCGCTTCCTGGAAACGCTTGCGCCTAGTGCAGCTTGAATTCGCCGCCCAGACATTTCAGTTCGGCAGGCGCGATGATTCCCGTGGCGGCAACCCAAACCGAATGGAGTTTCCCATCCAGCTCGGACGTCCAGAACTTCAAGAATTGGTTAAGCACCGGGAATTGCGGCGCAAGATCATATTCCTGCCAGATATAGCTTTGCAGCAATACGGGATGGTCCGGCCGATGATAGAGAATCTCGGCGGTCGTCAACCGATAACCATTCAACCTTTGTGCGAACGTCGTCATCTCTCGCTCTCATACTCATCCTAGGGGGAAAAGCTTTCCGATTTCCAAAGTTCCCATCACAAATTGAACCCATGGATCAGCGTGTTGCAGGTTTTGTCCCATTCCATGTCCAAATCGCGGTCGGAACATGGCAAGCATCCGGCGAGTCTGCACGCGCGGCAAGCCCTCGGCCACCGCTTGGCGCTTGACGGGGCGGGGGAATTCGGTTGGGTTGCCGGACCCAAGACGCATAGGACCGTCATCACCTCCACCTCCGGACCCAGGACGGAAGAGAACGGAGCGACGGCAGGGGGATTTTGGTTCGAATGTATTTCCTGTTTCTGTTCGGCAGCGGAATCATCATCGGTCTGATCGTCGCCGCGCCGATCGGTCCCGTCAATTTGATCTGTATTCGGCGCACTCTTGCCTATGGGGCGCTGAACGGCTTCGTTTCGGGGCTGGGCGCCGCGCTAGGCGATGGCGTCTTCGCGGTCGTGACGGCCTTTGGATTGACCGCCATCTCACAAGGGATCGAAGGCTATTCCACCGTGCTGAAGCTTGCCGGCGGACTGATGCTCCTGGGCTTCGGCTTTCATACGTTCCATGCCGACGTCTCGGTCCTTCGCGACGCCGAAGGCGGACAGTTGCGCGACAATGGCTCCAGCTCGTTGATCCGCACGATTGCCTCGACGTTTGCGCTCACGATCACGAATCCCGCAACGCTTTTCGGGTTTGCCGCTCTGTTTGCAGGTCTAGGCAGTTTGGCGGGTGGCCAGACGACATTTTTCGACGCTGCCGTGACGGTGCTCGGTGTGGTCTGGGGTTCGACCCTCTGGTGGTTCGCCGTGACAACAATTGTCGGCATCTTTCATCGCCATATCGACACCGGCGTCATGCGCAACATCAATCATGTGTTCGGCGTCGCGGTTACCGGCTTTGGCATCATCGTGCTCGCAGATCTGGCGCGTAGGTTTTTCTAAGCCTGCTGCCGGCTCACGATCTCCGACAGCCAGCTCTG
>Ga0193699_10000584_pt1 | contig 15518 bp, 15 predicted proteins | sample L3c2metaG_FD_160095 | JGI IMG/M metagenome (GOLD analysis project Ga0193699, IMG submission 160095) | Soil microbial communities from a riparian zone of the East river system, Colorado, United States - L3c2 | ecosystem: Environmental > Terrestrial > Soil > Riparian zone | place: USA: East... | reverse complement strand
TCACAGATCTCGCATGGTTTGCCTTCCGGTTCGCCCGCGATCCGGACACGAAGATGAGGAAAGTCTTCAGATAAGCCCCGTCACGGCGGCATTAGATTCGCCGTAGAGGCTGGTCATTACCGTACCGGGAGCGCGCCCAGTGGCCAAATGCGAAGTCTGTGGTAACGATTACGACAAATCGTTTAGCGTGACCATGAAGGGAAAGGCCCACACCTTCGATTCATTCGAGTGCGCGATCCATGCGCTCGCACCGAAGTGCTCCCACTGCGGTTGCAAGATCATCGGCCATGGTGTCGAGAGCAACGGCACTTTCTACTGTTGCGCCAACTGCGCCGAGATGGCCGGCGTAAAAGGGTTGGAAGACCGTGTTTAGGATTCAAACGGACCGACGGGGGAGACCTCTGTGAAGTGGAAGAGTCGGAAGGATCCGCGGGGAAAAATCGGCGACGAGCGCGTGCGCACCAGGTTCGCCTGGCTGCCCGTTGAAGGAGACGATGGCTACACCTATTGGCTCACTCCCGTCGTCGTGCGCGAAAAGCTCCTCCCGAAAGTGACGCGCGGCGGCTTCGAAGACGACGACGAATCCTGGGAGGTCGTCGAAGCCAAGCCGGTCAACGGCGGGAAGAAAGGCCGCAAGAAGTAGCCGTTTGCCCCTCACAATTGATCTGAACGCTGATCTAGGCGAAGGCTTTGGCCGATCGCGAGCCGTGGAAGACGAAGCACTCCTCGATCTCGTCTCGTCGGCCAACGTTGCGTGCGGCTTTCACGCCGGCGACGCGACGACGATGAGGGACACCGTGAGAGCCGCGAAGCTTCGCGGCGTCACGATCGGCGCACACCCGTCGTATCCCGACATCCCCGGATTCGGCAGGCGCGAGCTCGGCCTCGCTCCAGGAGAGATCGAGCGCCACGTGGAGTACCAGATCCGCGCTCTGCGCGACGTGTGCGGAGCGGAGCGAGCCAGACTCTCGTACGTGAAGCCACATGGCGCGCTCTACAACCGGGCCGCGCGGGATCCCGAGACGGCGAGAGCCGTCGTTGCGGCGATTCGCAAAGTAGCGCCATCGCTGACGCTCCTCGGACTCGCCGGCAGCGAGATGGTTCGCGCCGCGACCAGCGCCGGCATCCCGTTCGCGAGCGAAGCCTTCGTGGATCGAGCATACAAGCCCAGCGGAACTCTGGTGCCGCGAGACGAAGAGGGCGCGGTGATACACGACGTGAAGAGTGCGGTGCAGCGCGCCGTCATGCTGGTCAAGGGACAGACCATTACCGCCGATGACGGCTCCGAGCTCCACATCTCAGCGCAATCGCTTTGTGTCCACGGCGACAATCCCGACGCTGCATCGATCTTGCGCGCGCTCAACGCCCGCCTGAAGGAATCACGGGTGTCCATCGCGCCATTCGCCGCTTGAATACCACAACGCTACGCGCGCACCCTCTCGGCGATTCCGCGGTCGCGATCGAATTCGGAACTGAGCGAAGCGCCGCGCTGCTCGATCGAATTCACGCCGCGGCGCGTTTGCTCGAGGCTGCGGGAATTCCTCACGTGGAGGACGTCGTTCCCGCCTATCTGGCGCTCACCGTGTTTTACGATTCACATCACGCATCATATGGCGAGATGTCAGCGCAGCTCCTCGAGGCGTGTGAGCAGACAATGCAGCATACGCGAGACGCGCCGTCACCACGCACGTACGTGATTCAGGTCCACTATGATGGAATGGATCTCGATGCGGTTGCCGCCGCGACGGGATTATCGGTTGGCGAGGTAATCGCGCGCCACACCGCTCGCGCGTACACCGTAGATCTGCTTGGATTCGTTCCGGGATTCGCGTATCTGAGTGAGCTGCATCCGTCGTTGCAGCTTCCGCGGCGTCCCGAACCGAGGCCACGCGTAAAGGCCGGAAGCGTGGCGATCGCGGCGGCACAGACTGGCGTGTATCCGCTGGATACACCTGGTGGCTGGCACATAATCGGGCGCACTGAAACTGTAATGTTCGACCCAACGCGCGAGCCGGCGGCGCTTCTACGCGCCGGCGACGTCGTACAATTCCAGAGTACCGGATGATCACCGTAAGTCGCGCGCCGCCGTACCTCGCTGTTCAGGATTCCGGAGGCAGGCACGCCCGCGCTTCCGGCGTGCCGCAGGGCGGCGCGATGGACTCCTTTGCTCTCGCAGCGGCGAATGCTCTTGCCGGGAATCCGCTCGACGCGGCTGGACTCGAGTGGGCGCTGGGAGGCGGCTCGATAAAGTTCGAGCGCGACACGGTCTTCGCCCTCAGCGGCGCGAAAGTGCATGCAACGCTCTCGGGACAAAGCGTGGCCCCCTGCACCACTGTATACGCCCGCTCGGGTGATGAGCTGGCGATCGAGCGGATCTCGAGCGGGCGGTTCCTCTACGTCGCCGTGAACGGCGGCATTGAGGTTCCAGTAGTACTCGGGAGCAGGTCGACCTATCTGCCGGGACATTTCGGGGGCCACGAGGGACGAACGTTGAAACATGGCGATCCCCTACCCTTGGGCGCGCCGCCTGGTCACAGTCCCGCCGCGGGCTGCCACTGCGCCGCCGACCTGCTCCCACGCTACGAGATGGGCATCGTGCACGTCACTCGCGGCACCCACTCCGACCTGTTCGACGAAGCTGCGTGGCACACCTTTACCGACAGCGAATACAAAATCGCTCCTGCATCGGATCGGACGGGGTATCGCCTCGAGGGACCTTCACTGAGAAATCCGGTCGGGACACTGCCCTCTGCGGCGAGCTGTCCGGGCTCGATCCAGGTTCCCGGCGATGGTTTTCCGATCGCGTTGATGGCCGACGCGCCGACTGTAGGTGGCTATCCCAAGATTGCCGTGGTCGCGGAGGCGGATTTGCCGATCCTTGCGCAACGCTCGCCCGGAGAAACGATCCGGTTCGAGCTCATCACGATCGAGCAAAGCCAGCGCGCGCTGAGGCGACGCGCGTCTGACCTCCACACGATCAGCCAGCTCGCGATCCGCTCTTCCCGCTGAGGGAGCCCGCGACGGCGCGGCTCCTGCATATCATTTGTTCATCGCCGCTCAGCGCGGCCCAACAACTGTCGGAGGCTGTATCCATGGAACGAAATGACCGCGAAGACGTGAACGCCACAACCGGGGGCGAACAGACAAGCTTCGGAAGCGAGCTCAGCGATTCGAACCGTGGAGTCGGCAGCCGCGTGAAGAGCGTGGCTTCGTCCGTCAAGGATAAGGCGTCGGGAATCCCTGGGATGCTCGCCGATGGACTGCAGGCTGGTGCCGAAGCCCTGCGTCAGCGTCGCCCGTCGACAGAAACGTCAGCAGGGTCTTCGGTCGCAATCACCAGTGATCCCACTATAGCCGCCGTCACCGACACGCTCGCCAGCGGAATGCAGTCGAGCGCCGACTGGCTGCGCGACGCGGATCTCGACAAGCTGAAGGAAGGCGTCGAAAAGCAGGTCAAGGAGCACCCCGCCCGATCTCTGCTCGTCGCGCTCGGCGCCGGTTATCTGATCGGCAAGGCGCTCCGGCGATAGCCATGAAGATGCCGAGCGCGTTCGACACCAGTCGCGGAGTCGGGCAGCTCCTCCGCGACGTGGCGGAAGATGGAGCGCATCTCGCCCGTCAGGAAGTTCACCTCGCGCGCATCGAGTTCGCGCAGATCGCGCGCGACATCGGCAAGGGCACCGGCTTCGCCATCGCAGCTGCGATGGTCGGACTTCTGACGGTACAGATGCTCGTATTCGGAATAGTTCTCCTGCTCGGTGACGCTCTGTTTCGCGGGCGCTACTGGATCGCCGCGTTCGTGCTGACGGCGATTCTGGGCGGAGGAACGTTTTACCTGCTCAAGCGCGGCACCGCTCTCCTGTCCCCAAACAAGCTGAAGCCCGAGCAAACACTGGCAACGTTACGGAGACACAACCATGGCTGAGACGACGACCGATGTACGCGCCGACATCGAACAGACAAGAGCGCGCATGTCCGGCGCAATCGCCGAGCTGGAGCGAAAGGTCGATGTCACCCAGAAGGTCAAAGATCATCCTTGGGCAGCCGTCGGAGTGGCCTTCGGGGCTGGGATTGCGCTGAGCGCATCTCGCGCAGATGTGAGAGCCGCGAAGGTAACCGCCGATGCGACGAAGGAAACCAGCAGCAAACTGGGCGTGGCCCTCGACGGCGTCGTCGCCGCCTTGGTAGCCGGTGTGGCGCAGGCGTTCCACTCGCGAATTGATGGGATGGTCAGCGAAGTCGTGACATCCATCAAGGGCGACGGAAAGGCGAGATCGATCGGTTCCACCCCGATTCCTGCCGACGAGCCGATAAGAGCGGACTGAGCGACGACCAGCGCTAAGACGTGAGTCTCTTGCGCTGACCGCGGCCACATCCTAAATCCGAGGCCATGCTGTCGCCCCGGATCCTGATCATAGTCACCGTCGCCACCGGCGCCCTGTCGCTCGCGGCCTTCGAGCGTCCGCGCGCGCGCGTTGAATACGTCGCCGCGTCAACCCAACCCGGCGCGAAGCAGCGCACTCGATTCCGAATTCCCGTCGACGCGGAGCTCCGCGACAGTGCATACCGCGCCTCGGCGCTCCGAGGCCGCGCGATACTACTGGCCACGCGCGACAGCCTGCCTCGCCACGTCGGCAACTCATTGCGCTGCGCGAGCTGCCACCTCAAGGAAGGGCTGCAACCCAACGCGATGCCGTGGGTCGGAGCCTACGCGCGGTTCCCCCAGTACAGGGCGCGCAGCGGAAAGGTCGACCTCCTCGAGGATAGAATCAACGATTGCTTCCAGAGGAGCATGAACGGCCGCGCGCTCGATCCTGGTGGACGAGACATGCGCGACATCGTCAGCTATTTCGCGTTCCTCTCGACCGGAATTCCTGTCGGCGTTGAGATGGAGGGACAGGGTTTGCCGAAATTGCAGCCGCTCGCGGGAGATCTGACTCGTGGCGCCGCGGTTTTCACCTCGACGTGCACGCGTTGTCACGGGGTGACGGGACAGGGAACGGCGCTGGCTCCGCCGTTGTGGGGGCCGCGATCGTATAACGTCGGTGCGGGAATGGCGCGGATCAACACCGCTGCGTCGTTCATTCACTCTCTCATGCCGATCGATCGAGCGCAGCAGCTCACTCCACAGCAGGCTTTCGACGTGGCGACGTACATCAATACGCGTCCGCGTCCGAAGTTCGCCGCCAAGGCGCGCGACTGGCCGCGCGGCGGGAAACTACCCGACGCGGATTACCATTTTTTGCCGGAGCCCCCGCGACCGAAGGGCTCCGCCAACCCGCCTACCTCGAGGTAGTGACCTTTTTCTAACCGAAGGGACACCGCAGACTTCGCATCACGCCATCGCCGTTAACGTCGGACGCGATGGCGCGTCTCTCATGCAACGGCGCGATTGCGCCCACCCGTACAGGTCCTCGAGAGAGGAAGGAGAGACGATGTCGAATGGAAAGCTTGCGGCGTTCGCCGCCGCACTGGTACTTGGAGTTGGATCGAGCGCTTCGGCGCAGTCGGTGCAGGCCGCGCTGAAAGCGCCGCCGCACATGACGAGAACAAAGCTCGTTGCGTGGTGCAAGAGCCATCCAACCGCGACCGCGGACTGTAGGGAAGTCCGTGCCGACACGCGTGAGATCCGCTCGGATCGCAAAGAAGTTCGCTCGGATCGCAGGGAACTGCGTCAGGACATCAAGGCCGGCGACAGGAAGGAAGCGAGAGCGGACAAAAGAGAAATCGTGTCCGATCGCAAAGACCTGCGTCAGGATCGCCGCGACAGACGGGGCGATGTGCGCGACGCTCGGAAGGACGCGAAAAAGTAGTCAGCTTCGCGTCGTCTGCAAACGCAACGCCCGCCGCTGGAAGCTCCAGCGGCGGGCGTTCTTTCATTCCTACCGCGCTGGCGTCAACGCCGGCGGGGTATCCGTCTTCAGGTAGCGCCGCAGATAATTGTCGGTGACCTGACGGATCAGTCTCGCGCTCTGGCCGTTGTACGCCGCACCGTGGCGCCCGGGCGGGTATATGCGAAGCTCGGCGTCCCTTCCTGCGTTCGTCAGAGCCGTTAGCAGCTGCATCGTGTTCTGCGGATGGACGTTGTCATCCATCATCGAGTGAATGAGCAGGAGATTTCCCCGCATCTTCGGGGCCTGCTCGATCGGCGCGCTCTCGACGTATCCCTTCAGGTTGTCGCCGAGAAGGCTCATGTAGCGTTCGGTATAAATCGTGTCGTACAAGCGCCAGTCGCCCACGGTGGAGTTGGCAACGCCCACGGGAAAGAGCTCGGGGTACATCTCCATCGTGTACACCGTGCTGTAGCCGCCATAACTGGTGCCGATGATCGCGACACGCTTGGGATCGACGTACGTCTGCCTGGCGAGATATCGCGCCGTCTCCGCGAAGTCGAGCGCCTCGTATTTGCCGAGCTGTTTGTAGACGACCTTCATGAACGCGCTGCCGTAGTTGTTCGTGCCTCGGTTGTTGACCCCGATCACGACGTAGCCCTCCTGAGCCAGCCACTGTGTCCAGCCGCTCGACGCAAAAGAGTTGTACACTTGCTGCGATCCGGGCCCGCCATAGATGTCGAAAATGACGGGATAGCGTTTGTTGGGATCGAAAGGAAGCGGCTTGACGATGCTGGCGTCGATCTTGGTGCCGTCCGATGTCGTGAATGAGAAGATCTCCGCCGGCGAGTACGCGTGACTCGCCAGCCAGGTCGTCACCGCGGAGTTGTTTTCCATCGTGCGTAACTTCTGGCCGGCAGCGGTCCAGAGCTCGACCTGGGTCGGCTGGCGCAGCGACGAGTATCTATCGATGAAGTACGTCGCACTCGGCGACATGTTGATCCGGTGCGTCCCTTCCGTGGTGGTGACACGCCGCTGACCAGTTCCATCGAAGCGAATCGAATAGAGCTGCCGCTCGAGGGGGGACGCTTCGGTAGACGTGTAGTAGATCGTCTGGCCCTTGGCATCGCTTCCCTCGATACGCGTAGCGTTCCAATTGCCGCGCGTCACCTGGTTGATCAGCTTTCCGGAATAGTCGTAGCGGTACAGGTGCTGATAGCCATCTCGATCCGAGAGCCAGAAGAACTCGTGTGAATTCTCCGGGAACGACATCATGTCGTCCACGCCCGCGTAGAAGTCGTAGACGTCGAGCCACGTCTTGGACGCTTCCGTCATCACCTGACGGCGCCCGCCCGTCTTCACGTCGAAGAAAAAGAGCTTCATCGTGTTCTGCGGGCGGTTGAGCGTGATGACCGCAAGCGTATCGGGCCGGCTCGTCCAGTAAATCCGAGGAATGTAGAACTCGCCTCGCTCGCCTGTGTCGAGCCAGGTGTTCTGACCGGTGGCTACGTTCACAACTCCGATGCGAACCGTCGCATTCGAGTCGCCCACCTGTGGGATGCGCAGTTTCTCCCAATCCTGATGCAGACCGGAATAGTCGGAGATCTGGATATCCGGCTCCGCCGAGTCATTGAGCTGCCAGTAGGCCAGGTAGCGGCTGTCGGTTGACCACTTCCACGCCTGCGCCAGGCCGAATTCCTCCTCGTAGACCCAATCGAAGTGCCCGTTGTACACGTGCTCAGACGCGTCCCTCGTGAGTCGCTTTTCCTGATGATTTACGAGCGTCGTGACGTACATGTCGCCGTCCCGCTCGAATCCCAGCATTGCGCCGTTTGGCGAGAGCTCGCCGGTTCGCGCTCCCTTGGTAGCGAGCTGCATGCTGCGATCAGCGAGAGAGTAGATGTAGTAGTCGGAGATGCCGGACCGGCGGTAGATGGGCCGGAAATTCGTCTGGAAGACGAGATGCTTCGAATCCGCCGCCCACTCAAACCCGTCGTACGTGAATGGCTGGTTCGTTCCCGGAAAGGTGACTCCGGTCGTCGTGAACAGAACGGCATCCTTGCCGGTCGGCGGATCGTAGGCGCGAATCAACGGCGTACCGGTGCTCGCATCGCGGTCGGTGTAGGAGAACCTCGCCCCACCCTCGATCCAGTTGACGTTCTGCGGACCCTGCCGGCCGCGAAGAATTCCCCCAGCTTGCATCGCCTCGTCCATGTTCGCGAACCGCTGTTTCTCTTGCGCGTTCGCGACGAACGGCACGCAAACGACCAGCGCGACGAAATAGTGTCTGGCAATTCTCTTCATTCTGAATTCAGTTGGGTTGGATGGATGGACACGGCAATCCGTGCTTCAGGCGCTGCGCTTGGCCTGGGGATCCGCTCGCTCTTGTTCGCACTTCCGGCAGTATTCCACGCCCCGAAAAGTGCAGATGATGCAGATGAAGGTGCCGCAATTGTTGCACGGATACCCCTCTGACGCGCGCTCCTCGTTGTTACAGGACCGGCACATCATCGCGTCGCGCTCGCGTAGGATCTTGCGGGTGTGTCGGGTTTGTTCGTGCGGTGCGGTCATGGAAGAGGGCCTGGAGCGATCAATCTACGTCACGGACCGCATTTCACAACGCGCTTCGCGGCCTGGAGCCACGTGGACATGCGGTCGGGCCCCGCCTCCTGCCACCCGGGCGGGACTGGAGCGAGCCGCCGTTTTTCACCTTCGCTCTCAAAGCAGAGCCATCCCTGACTGAACTCGCTCGCAACGGCCATGGTTCGGTGGAATGGGGCTTTACGCCGGTCCGGTGTGAGTCGACGCTCAGAAACACCGGGCGCGCCTTCGCCGTCCGCTGCGGCCGCCCGGCGGTCGACCCTTCGTCTCTCCGCCGCGGCGGGGGTCACCAGCCACACCTCCCAGCGTTTGCCCGTCGAGTCGAGAAACGTCCGATAGCTCACGCCAGGTCCTCCGTCGCGTTGTGCGCCAAGGTCTGTGCTCACCTTTGTTGCTTTGCACGGCGGGTGCCACCGAGGGCCAATTCGGCGACAGGATTTTCTATTTTTTCGAGCGAAAACGTACGTAGTACGCCGCAGTTCCTGCGATGCTCTCAACGCGTATCGAGCTTCCTTCCGGCATCGAGGTGGTCGAAGTTGAGCAGCGCGTTGAACACGAAGAAATAGCTGCCGATCGTAGCGCCCCGCCACATCGGATTGTTGGCAAATAGAACGACGTGTCCCTTTCCAAGCGGAACATCGACGATGACCGGGCGCTGCGCGACATCGTTACCGTCGAGAAGCCCCGACGCGAGAAGATCGCGCTGTTCGCTGAAGCGCAGGACCACGCGGGGACGCAGCGCGGGCGGGATTACCGACAGGGGATTTCTCATCTGCTCGTCGGTCACCGGCGCCGCTTGCCATGGCTGCACCGGTCTGCGCTGCGGCACATCATTGCGCGGATCGAGCGTCACCCGGCCCTGCGGCACATCGACATCCTCCGTCGTTCCGCGCCCCGTTGGCCTCGCGGTCGCAGAATCCGGGAACCGGCCACCACGCGTTCCAAGAACGTTGGTGATGCTGAAGCTCGAGCCACCATCGCTGTAGACCGCGAGGCTGTCGCGAATCCCGTATGCGAGCGGGCTGGCATCGTCGACGACTTTCGTTCGGAGTAGACTTCCGACGACGTGAAGACGCGGCGGCTGATTTAGTGAGACGCCGTTAGCCAAGCCGAACGTGACTGCGAGATCGGCGGTATTGTCGACCGCGACGAGCACTCCGCCACTTCGGACGAACGTCGCGATGTTTTGGACACCGCTCCACCCCAGGCCCGGACGAATGTCATCGGTCTCATCGATTCCGAGGTTGGGCGTTAGCTCCGTTTTCTTCCAAGGCATTGGATTCCGATACATCGGCAGCCCCGCGACGATCGATTGCGGACTCCCGCCGCCGGGAGGAAACAGGATCACGTCGTACTTCGCTCTCAGGTTCGGATCCGTGGCCGCGTCCTGGACGCTGATGTACTCGTAAGGGATGTGGTTGAAATCGAACGCCTGCCTCCACCAGCCTTCGGTCTGGGTGCTGATCCACGTGTGCATGATCGCCACGCGAGGCGCGCGAGCGGGGTGCGTTGCAACCGTCGGAGCTGACGCGAGTGCGTAGATCTTGAGTCCGAGCTCCTTCGATGCCTTGTTCAGATCAGCCGCCGCAACACGCCGGACGATGAAGGATCCTCGAGCGAATTTGTGGCCCTCCGCGTCGAACGGTTGCTCGGCGATTTGGAAATCCGCGTCCTTGAATCGATAGCGCAGAGTCGCGAGCTCATTGTCGGCGTTATGATCTATGGCGAAGACACTTCCGGTTCCCGTGACGCCGCCAGGCGCTCTTATCTCCCCGCTCACGCTTTCCATCGGCACGGCGAGAACCGTCGGCTCGGTTACGCGGAACGCGCGCACTCCGAAGTTCTCCGGAAATGTCCAGCCGGTATCATCGTAAGGCGTGCGCTGCGGATCGTTCGGACTCCAGTACTGATAGTCGAGAAGCGCATCCGCTATCCGGGAATACGGTTGATCCATCCGGATGATGTAGCTGCCGGCGGGAAACTGACGCGGCTCTTTGCGCGCGACCGAGAGAGGAAGCGTGTCGTAAGGATTGATCGGAGGCGGAGCGCTCGAAGGTCTCGCCAGCTCACTCGGCCTCGTGCTGTCGGGGGCACGCGCGAAATCCAACGGCTTTGTACTGTCGGCCGGTCTCCCACCAGGTGCGGCAGCGCCGGGAGTAACAGCCGGCCGCGACCGCGGCACGGATACGAGCGCGGTAAACGGTGCCGTAGCGCGCGAGATCTCAACGTGCTGTTTCTGCAGAACTCTGAGCAGGGCTGCCTGTGCGCCTGGACGTCGATCGTCCGCCGGAAGCACGTATGCGGCAGGACCCTCGGCGCGCGATTTGAGAATCGACCGCTTGCTCTTCTCCCAGAAATTCTCAAGGAACTGCTCGCGATTGTTCGCGAAATAACTGAGAGACACCAGCAAACCCGTCTGCTCGTAGTTGTTGTTGTTCCGCAGCGACCATTTCACCCGTGGCAGCGGCGGATCCTGCCTGTACCAGGTACGCGCGGTTTCCGTTGGGGATAGAGTCCGCTCGACGGTCTCGGCTGTTCCTCCGTTTCCAAAGGTCTCGTAGAGCCGGCTGATTCCGTTGTGCGTGGCCGCCATGAACATCAGATAACCCGGCGACCACGTGTCGAAGTTGCCGTGAGTGAAGACTCCCGGCATTCCGAGCCGCGTCATCTCCTGCACGTTGTTCCAGCCGAGCATCTGCCACTCGTTGGTGAGGAGCGGATCGAGCCAGGCGTTGTACGGACCATCTCCGACAGTGTTGTCGTAGAGATACGGAACAGATTCGTGCAGATCGTGCAGCACCTGCGCTTTCCACTCGAGATAGGTGTCGAGGACGTTCTGCGACAGCTTGAGTGTCAGCGCCATCGCATCTCGATTGTTGTCGTGCGCGACGTAGTGGCCCCAGTAGAGCAGGGGCGGCGCAGTCTCGCCGGGATGCGCCATGTGCCAGCGGAAGATGTCTACCTGGCGATCGCGGCCGTCGACTTCGACGATCGGCGTGATGAGCGTGATGAGGTGGTCGCGGATGTTCCTGACGTACGGGCTCTCATCGACCGCGAGACGGTAGGCGAGCTCCATCAGCGCTGTCGGCGCGCCGGACTCTGGCGAGTGAATTGCCCCCGTGATGTAGTAGACGGGTGTCGTCTGCTTCACGATCCGAAGCGCTTCCGCATCGTCCATGTTGATGCTGCGCGGATCCGCGAGCTTGGCCAGATTCGCCCGGTTCTGCTCGAGATTTGCCAGCAGCGCCTCCGAAGCCACCGCGACGGCGATCATCTCCCTTCCCTCTTCCGTCGTTCCGATCGAGTAGACGCGCACTCGCGGACTGGCCTTGGCCAGCATTCGCATGTAGGCGTAAACCTCTTTCGAATATGGGAGATTGTCGCGCGCGCCAGCGATGTCCCCGAGCACCGCCTTCGGTGTCGGCACTGTCGACGAAGCTGGGAGGTAGTCAACCAATGGCGAGAGGAAGAACGACTCCGTCGTGTACTCGCGAATCTTTCGCGTGTACTCCTCATCGATCGGCTGGCTGGGATCGCGGCCCGGCTTCGTCGCGGAGATGAGTGGTGGGCCGGATATCTGCGCATTTCGCGAAGTATCGGGCGCTTGGGCAGCGGCTGGTAGCGCGGTACCCACCACGATGAAAAACAGGAGAAGCCGTGGAACCGATCCGGGGTACATCGAAACCTCGAGAGTCAGGGGAGACAGACGACCCTGAAAACCTAACCCTGTTCGAGGAGCGCTCTCAACCTGTCGCTGTAGGTCCGGCTGGAAGTCAGCGTCGTGCCGTCCTGAAGGGTTACGATGTACTCGCCATGGAAATAGGGCTGAAGCTTGCGCAGCCTGTCGACGTTGATGATAGCAGAGCGGTGCACTCTCACGAATTTCGCCGGGTCGAGCCGCACTTCAAGCGATTTGATGGTGTCGCGCACGAGGTGCCGCCGTCCGGCGGTGTGGAGTGTTACGTAGTTCCCGTCTGAATCGATCCAGTCGACGTCCTCGGTGCGAATGAAATAGATCTCACCGTTCGCCTTGACGGAAAAACGCGACAGGTGCCGGGGAAGGTCGGTCTTTGCGAGGGTGTGAAGAAACTCGCGGAGCTCGGTCGACATCCCAGTCTCCTTCGGTCCGGCTAGCCGCTCTTCCACGCGCCCCAAAGTCTTCTCGAATCGCTCCCTGTCGAAGGGTTTGAGCAGATAGTCGAGAGCGCTCACCTCGAAAGCACGGAGAGCGTACTCATCGAAGGCCGTTACAAAGACGATGATCGGAACCGGCGCGGTGCCCAGCGATTCCAGAATCCGAAAGGCATCCAAACCTGGCATTTGAACGTCCAGGAACAGTAGGTCGATCTCGTGCTGAGCTAGCGCCTCCACAGTCTCCACGCCGTCCTTGCAGTCTGCCACGATCGAAAAGCGCTCGTGGCCTTCCAGCATGGAGCGCACACGCTCGCGTGCGAGCGGCTCGTCGTCCGCAATCGCCACTCGGATCACCCTCACGCCACACTCGTCGTGGCAAGCGGTGATTGTGCGGACGCGTGCAAGGGAATGGCGACAACTACGCGCGTTCCGCGGTCCGGCAGTTTCTCGAGGGACATCGACTGCTCGGGTCCGTACAGCTGCTCCAGCCGGCGACGCGTGTTGGCCAATCCAATCCCGTGCTTTTTCGCGCCCGCATCGTAGCCGTTGACGTGGAGACCGTTATCGCTGATCGAGATCTCCAGTTTAGGACCGACTATCTGAACCGAGATGGCGATGCTGCCTGGCCCCGGCGTTCGGGCGATTCCGTGATCGAACGCGTTTTCGAGCAACGGCTGAAGGATGAACTGCGGCACGAGCGCATCGAGGGATTTGGGATCAATCGTGTGATTGACAATGAGGCGATCGCGGAACCGGACCCGCATGATCTCGACGTATTGACCGACCAGCGCGAGCTCATCACGGAGTGGTATCTCGTCCTGTCCGCGGTGCTGCATCGTGAGTCGCAGGAGTTCGCTGAGACGCGTCAGCATACTGTCGGCCGCATCGACGTCGCGGTGCATGAGCGTCGAGATTCCATGCAGTGTGTTGAAAAGAAAATGCGGGTGAATCTGCGAGCGAAGCGCCTCGAGTTGCGCTTCCGACAGCCTTGCTCTCAGGTCGGAGGCGGCGACTTCGCGCTCGCGGTAACGCCGGTTGAACTCGAACGCGTGGACAATCCCGATGACAGCCCAGAACGCCATCGACTCGTTCGCGAAATTGCGCGCCAGCTCACCGCCGATCGATGAGCCCAGGTAAAGCCCTAACGCGTGTTCGATGGGAACCAGCACCGAGTACTTGAGCACCACGCACACCGACGTCACTGCAAGCGTGACGGGAAGCATGACCCGCCAGCTCTTCCTGTCGATCGGGTATCGGCGGCCCATCCAGAAGAAGAGGGGTGTGAAGAGAGCGCAGGTGTACCAGTCCGCAAACCGGGCCGTGAGCATATCCCGCCACACGATTGGCTGGCCACGCTGCGAGAGGTAGACGACGGTCTGGCTGCTCGAGAACGCGGCCAGAAAGGTCCAGACCGCGAACACGAGCAGTATCTGGACTGTTGTCCGTTTCCGGGATTCGCTCAGCCCTATGTCAAACCGTGCCGTCATGCCACATAAGGTATGTCTGCACCTCGAACCGGTTAAGCGGTTCATGACGGTCCGGCCTTTATCTGGGACGAACCGTCACGGCCGCTGCCCTTCTCCCCACTTTGTCACGACTTTAGGCCGCGTCATCACATTTCCTTTGCCTGTGTCGTGTCGATCAAGCATCCTCGTCAGGCAGCCGCAACCTTGTCCCACGCTCCTCTCGCATTGACGTCATGAAGCTTTGCTCGGCCGTCTTTCTGCTCACATTGGCTCACGCCGCTTTCGCCCAGGCACCACCCGCGGTTCCACGGGTCAAAGTCGCCGTTGCTCCGGGTGTTGGTGTCATCGACTCGGCGGAGCTGGCCAGCTTTGTCGACACGTTGATCAGTGCACAGATGACGAAGGAAAACATTCCCGGCGCCGTGTTTGTCCTCGTTCGTGACGGCAAGATTCTTTATCAGCGGGGGTATGGCTTCGCGAACGTCGCGCGGCGCCAACCGGTCGATCCAGAGAAAACTATCTGGCGCATTGGATCGATCAGCAAGGTCTTCACAGCCACCGCTATCGTGCAGCTGGCGGATCGCGGACGCTTCCAGCTGACGGACGACGTGAACAGTTATCTCACCCGCTTCAAAGTGCCGGCCACATTTTCCGAGCCCGTCACGTTTCAGCACTTACTCACCCACACTGCAGGGTTTGACGAGATACGCCCCGGCACTCGCGCCGACAACGCAGCTGGAGTCCTCCCTCTTGGAGACTTCCTCTCCAGCAAGCTGATTCGGCTCCGTCCTCCCGGGCTCACGATTAGCTACTCGACCTACGGCGTCACACTCGGCGGCTATCTGGTCGAGCAGGTGTCCGGGATGGAATTCGAAACATACCTCGCGCGAAATATCTGGGGTCCGCTCGGCATGGATCGCAGCAACATCGTCGTTCCGGCTTCGCTGAGAGCCGATCTCGCTCAGGGCTACGAGTACGAAAACGGCGTCAACAAGCTCGCCGACTGGGAATGGTACCACACCACTCCTGCATCATCGATCAATGCGAGCGCCGCCGACATGGGGCGCTTCATCATCGCGCATCTTCAGAACGGACGATATCGCGACTCGCGTATCATGAGTGCGAGTGCCGCGCTAGAGATGCACCGCCAGCACGCGACTTCACATTCCGGTCTCGCGGGATTCGCCTACGGGTTCTACGAGGAGTTCGCGAACGGTGAGCGCCTACTCGAGCATGGCGGGAACGTGGAGGGTTTCAGCGCGCAACTCACGCTCATTCCGGCACGCGGAATCGGCTTCTTCATTGCCAGTCAGCACGAGCCGGCCCGCCTGCGTGATGTCGTTCAGTCGGCATTGCTCGACCACTACTTCCCGGCCAAGCGTGAACCACGCCGTGCGGTGCCCATGGCCGGTTACCGCGAGAGAGCCCCTCGGTTCGCGGGAACGTATGAGCTGAATCAATTCTGCCACACCTGCGGGACAGGCCG
>Ga0193699_10000583_pt1 | contig 15526 bp, 14 predicted proteins | sample L3c2metaG_FD_160095 | JGI IMG/M metagenome (GOLD analysis project Ga0193699, IMG submission 160095) | Soil microbial communities from a riparian zone of the East river system, Colorado, United States - L3c2 | ecosystem: Environmental > Terrestrial > Soil > Riparian zone | place: USA: East... | reverse complement strand
CCGGTAGCAACGATGGCGCCAGTGCCGGCTTGGATCATTGCGGGTGCGACTCGTCGGGCTAGATGCAGAAATGCCATGACGTTGGTCTGGAAGTTGCGCTCGAGAGCGGCCGGATCGATCTGCATGAAATTCCCGAAGACACCGCCGACCGCGTTATGGATCACGGCTTGTGGCGATCCTAGATTTGCGAAGATCCGATCGAGCGTTTCGGCGAAGCGAGCGGTATCGGTGACATCCACGGGAAAGGCCTTCGTCCCGTCGATCTCCGACTCGAATTTGCGCAGCCGTTGCTCGTTCCGAGCGATCATGGCGACATAATAACCGCTCTTCGCAAAGCGCCGTACGATGGAGGCTCCGGTGCCCGGTCCTACCCCGGTAACTAGTGCGAGCTTCGTACTCATTTGCCCGATCCGTTATTCGCTGCATCCAATTGGGCCTCTACAAACTGCAGACGGTCATTACCAAAGAACATCTCCCCGTCCACAAAGAACGTCGGAACCCCAAAGACGCCACGTTCCGCGGCGTTCTGATCGTTCACCGCGAGCTATTGAGCAATCTCAGGAGACGCGGCAATATCCCACAGATCTGACGGAATCGAGCGGCTCACGAGGAAGGAGGAGCGTCCCTTGCCGGTCGTAAGGTCGTCCGTACCGGCCCAAACCACTCCGAGCAGAGCGTCGCTAACCTGTTCCACAATGCCCATTTCCTTGGCCGCAACTCCGACCCGCGAAAACAGCGTTTTGTCCAGTCGCCCCTGTTTGAGGGCCTCCAGCACGCCTCCATTTGGTGAAAATGGAACGTCGTATTGCCTCGCCCATCTCGCCGCATCGACCCCCGCATACTTCGCTTTCGGCGGGCACATCGTAGAGGGCTGATTGTTCACCTTCTTCATTACTGAGACGATGTCGACTGGCGTGTAGACGATCTGGGCTCCCAGCCTTTTCACTCGGGTATTGGCCAAATTGCAGTACGGGCTGCGGTAATCGAGAACGAACTCTACTTGCACTCCAATCTTCCTTTCGTAGCGGCGCGGCCGAAGTAACCGGTTCAAGCTCAGCGCCATGTTTACCCGAGGACAATATGCGGGTCGATTTCATAGGCGGACTGCTTGACGGCGACCGCCATCAAGTCTCGACCGACGTCTTCGAGTTGCCGCACTATATCGACATTCTCAACCCATAGTTCGGCCAGCACGCTCGGCGGCGCCACCTCGTGAACGAGCTCTTGCCTGACCGACGTTGCCATCGTCCAGTTCAAGCAAACTTGGCGCACGCCCTGCAACGCAGTATTGTCGAGCCCGAAGGCCTGACGAACCACCATCGCGAATGTCCGTTCATCGACTTCCTTCCTCTTCGCCGCAATGAAAATTATCTTTTGTCCGCGGCCGTCGTCTAAATCGCTCCCTTCGGCCTCTACGTGACATTCCGTAAATGCACGAAGAAATCTAAGCTCGTCCTCCAGCATGTTGGCTACGGCTTCCGATGAGACCGCCGCTTCTGGAGGTGTCTTCGTCGTAAGATAGATTTCGACGAAACCGTCTACGTCGAAAGGCTGCGCGGAAGAGGAGTGCTGCCAAAGGGTACGGACAACGCGGTTTTGCGTATACCTGACTCTTTCCGCATCCGGAAAATGCGCGATTATCCTCTTGATAATATCGGCGTGCGGACCGCTCCAATGCGTTCGAAATTGCGTCGGACTATAACCGGCCTTCCGGGCGATGAGCACCAATCGCCTAAACATCACAGGTGTTGCCCAGATGGTTAGAGTAGTCGTGACACGGGCGCTGTCATCGACCGAGAATCTGCGCCATTGCGGCACGGAGCGCCGCCGTCGCGGCGGAGTTTGTTGTCCCGCGTTTCGATCGCCATGCGATGAAGCGATCGGGCCGGATCATGAGACACCCGTCATCATCGATCCCCCGAATGCGTGCCCAGTCGCCGAACACGTCATCGTATTCCTGACGGAGCCCAAGCGGAACGTATGAGACGGAGACGTCGAACTCCTTTGCGACCAAGGACGCAGCGTTGCGCCACACAGCTCCCTGGATACCGGAAATCAGGGTAAACCCGTCGTGGTCCACGAGATCAAGCGTGGATATCCGTCTGCGATCCTTCTCAATCCAAACGTGAGGCAGATGCGCGCCCGGGTCCGTGCTCGGCCGATAATAAAGATCAGAATCGGTTCGTTCGACCCAAGTTGGAGTTCCGTCCTGGACGATGGCGCGCGAAGCATATCGTTGGCCAAGTTCGACGCCGTGCGCATTGAATTGCCCGTTCATCACGTCAAGCGCATCCCACACCGATCGCCGCGCTTGCGCCGACACTTCGCCAGAGGCGAATAGCAGATCGATATTCCTCCTTGCCTCGCCGGCAGCCTGATCGGGGCGAGCACCCAAGGCCTTCCACAAGTAAGACATGTCTCGACCGCTTCGATGCGCACGCGCGATGACCTGTTGTCCGACCGGACGGCGTTCTGCGTCGTAGCTATCGAGGAGGGCCTCGCTCGCGCGGCCAGAAAGGACCAGGGCGAGCTTCCAAGCCAGATTGTAGGAATCTTGGATCGAAGTGTTGCTTCCAAGTCCGTTTGCGGGCGAATGACGATGAGCGGCATCGCCGACCAGAAAGATACGACCCTTCCGGTATTGCTTGGCGACGAGATTGTTAACCTGCCACTTGGTTACCTTTTTGATCTCATATTTCACGGAGCAATCGCCGATTGCGGCCTCGATTTGTTGTCGAATCCAGAGCTCCGACACGTCGCCCCCGGCAAAATTGTGCCTAAGGAAGAAAGGATTCCATTCATCCCAGGGGTTGACGCAAGGCCATACGCTAAAAAGCACCTCGCTCCCGGGATGATAGATGAAGGCCAGTGCACCGGAGCGGTGCCTTACATACTTGGACAAATCCGCCTTCAACCAGACACTTACGGAGTCTCCAATCTTTCCTTCGCCCTCGAAATCGATTTGCATCTGACGTGCTACCATGCTGCGACTGCCGTCAGCACCGACAACATACTTGGCGCGGATTCTATACTCCTCATTCTTCGGCCTATTGCGAATCAGGGCATCGATTCCATTCGCGACTTCGTTCAACTCGAGCAGCTCATGCCCGAAACGAATCTCAGCGCCGTTGGCTTTCGCAGCCTCCAGGATAATCGGCTCGAGCACATGCTGAGGCATGTTGCACATGCTAGTCGGGCTTGCACGTTCGTAGTCACTACGACGATCAACGCCGGCTCCCCATGCCATGGTTCTTGCCAATTCCGGGCCGGCAAAGGACGTCGCGAACACCTGAATTCCCATCAGGTCTTGCGGCATTGCGCGCGCTCGTACCCTCTCCTCGAAGCCTAGATCGCGGAAAATCTCGATCGAGCGCTGGTTTGTGATGTGCGCACGCGGAGAATCTGCTGTGGAATCGTATTTCGTGACAGAAATGAATTTAACACCATGTCTGGCCAGCAAAGCTGAGGCAATGAGACCCGCCGGTCCGGCTCCCACGATCAGCACATCGGTCTCGATAAAAGTCACTCAAAGATCCGTTTGGTCGAGCAGGGGATTGGCGAAAAGTCGTCGAACACTCCAACTGCCAACCACATCTTGACCCGCGCTTTGGAGGTTCGACACCTCCGCGGGTTAGCCTTTGGGCGAGACATAGCGCGTTTGATTAACCGGATTTGTCGCGGTCGTATTGGCGCCGAACGGCGTCATTTGAACGGATCACTCGACTAGCGCGATGGAACGGGACCTTCTTAACGCAAACCTTAAAACCAACCACTGGTAAGGGGCACCTAATGCATTGGTCGCTGGACATTCCCTTCGTTTATCGTTTCACGGCCAGAGCTGTCCGGGCCGCGATGTTGGTCGACGACACCGCGATTCGCCGCGCTCAAGGGTGAGTCAGCTACATGAGTGCTGGTTCCAGGGAACATCTTCCTTGGGGCGGCCAGAAACGGATCCAGAGTCTGCTCATTCCCTACCGTGCCTGAGCCCGCGATGGCTTTGGAATAGTGAAAGGCGGCGGGATCTTGGAAGTGACCGCCCGTAGTAAACGATGCCGTCTTCCCTTTCGGGCAATTTGTCGGCACTCGATTGCGGCACACAGCTTACGCAACGACCACCAAGTCATCGGCCGCGGTCAAGGTCCGATTCAAAGGGACGGGCAAGTTTCGCGGAGGAAATGTGCAACTGGCGGCAATTCCAAACAAGGAACGCGGCGGCATCCCGGGATAGATTAGGTATCAGGCCTTGCTGAGGGGTTCTGCGCGCCTGAACAAATCTTGACCAATCCCCAGATTCGCGAATGTGCGCTTCCTCCCCGCGCAAGCGACTGGCCGCCGGCGGTCTCACCGGAATGTAAATGTTTGTAAACACCAACAGTGAGAGACAAAGGATGCGTGAGTCAAGCAGTGCGAAAATAACCGTCGAAGATCAGTTGTCCGTCTATGGCCTTTTAGCGAACGCTGCCGCTCGCGCGCCACAGGCGACGGCAATCACGTTTCTGCCGTCGATGGAGTCCGAGCCGATACGTCTAACCCATGGCGCATTCCTCTCTCGCCTGCATCGGATGGCACGTCTTTTCCGCGGACTCGGCGTAGCCCGCGGTAATGTCGTAACCCTGCTGGTGCCCAATATTCCCGACGCCGTGGTCGCGCTCTGGGCCGCTGAGGCCATCGGCATCGCTCATCCCGTGAATACGCTGCTACGAGGCCATGACATCGCCGCCATTATGCGCGCGGTAGGATCTCGTGTGCTTGTCGCCCTCGGGCCGCAAGCGGGTTCGGATCTCTGGGACAAGGCAGTCACCGCCGCACAGCAGACACCCGACCTGCGCGCGGTCGTCGCGCTGGGCGAGACCGATCCTGGTTCACGCTATGTGCATCTGGGACCACGCCTGCCGAGCGAGGATGGTCCCTTGGAGGATCCTCCCGCACCGAGCGATATCGCTGCTCTCTTCCATACGGGCGGCACGTCCGGCGCCCCCAAGCTCGCCCGGCACACGCACGCGAACCAAGTGTTCGCGGCGCGTGCCATGGCAGCGGCATTGTTCGAGAACGCGGTAACACGCGTCGTGAACGGCCTGCCACTGTTTCATGTAGCAGGCTCAATCGGCGCCTGTCTGTCCCCCTTGGCTGCTGGGGGCGAGGTGCTGATTCCCACGGCGGCGGGGCTGCGTAACCCCCAGGTTGTGGCCGGTCATTGGCGCATGGTCGAGCGTTTCCGCCCCACGATCATCGGCGGGATCCCGACGTCCCTCGTGGCCTTGCTGGAGGTCCCGACCAACGGTGCGGATCTGAGTTCTGTCCGAGTCTGTGTTAGCGCTGGAGCCGTGCTGCAACCCGCGGTAGGCGAGGCCTTCAGGTCACGCTTTGGAATACAGGTGCACCAGCTCTATGGGATGACCGAAACCGCGAGCCTGATTAGCGTTGTAGGCGCACACGAGGTGCCCATCCCCGGCGCCGCTGGTCATGCTCCTCTCGGGGTCGAGATCGAGGTGCGTCGCCTTCTACTAGACGGCACGGTCGGGGAATTCGTCCCACCAGGCGAGAGCGGGATGCTGGTGGTACGCGGGCCAAACATCTTCGCGGGCTACCTCGGTGACACGCCCGCCCCCTTCACCGAAGACGGATGGCTCATCACGGGTGACCTCGGATCCGTTGCGGCCGATGGCCTCGTCCGCATCTCCGGCCGAACCAAAGACTTGATCATCCGCAGCGGGCACAACATTGATCCCGCTGTCATCGAGGATGCCGCGGCTATCCATCCGCAGGTCGTAACGAGTGCCGCCGTCGGACGACCCGATGTTTATGCGGGCGAGATCCCCACCCTCTATGTGGTGCTCCGCGAGAACAGCCCCGAGATGCTGGCCGATCTGCACGAGCATATGAGGCGCGCGGTTCCCGAGCCGCCTGCCCGCCCCAGGTTGATCGTTCCCCTGCCGGCTCTTCCGATGACCTCCGCAGGCAAAGTCGACAAGCCTGCGCTCCGGCGGGATGCGGCCGCGCGTGTCGCCAAAGAAATCCTCAAAGCCTCACCGGCTTTCGTTGCGTCCGCCATGGACATCACCGCGGATACGGGAACCGGCGGGCGTATGGTCGTGACCATCACGCTCGCGGATGGAGGCGAGAGCAACGAAGATCTGGCCGCGGCCGCCGATCGCCTGCTGTCCGGTTTTTCATTCGACCACAGATTTGTCTTTCGAACAGAGGAAGCACCTCGATGACCGAGCTCATCGAGTTCTTCTTCGACGTCGTCTCGCCTTTCGGCTGGTTTGCGGCCGAGCGTGTCGGCGGCTTGGCGCGCTCTTACGCAAGGACTGTGGCCTGGCGGCCACTGCTGCTCGGGGTGACTGTCACGCAGGCGATGGGCTTGCCGCCCTGCTTCAAACTCCTGTGTGTACCAAAAACCTAAACGCGAGCGTATTGGTGATGAAGTCCGCCAAGGATACTGTGTGAACTTATGACACCGATCCACTGAGCCGGGCGAGACACTGGTCGCGCCAGCAGGTAATCGCCGCCACGCCCGAGATCTTTTTCGCGATGTCGGTTTAGGTCCCGAGTAAGACCGGGAGGTGCGATGGTCGTGCCGAGCCACTCCCTAGCTCATGACTTTGAAATCACTCAGGTCGAGTGAGATCAGGAGAAGATCACGAATTGCTTTCGAATGTGGGCCGCGGACGTATGCTCGTCTCTTCGCGGGAAAGTGGAACCCATCGGCTTCGACGATGTCGTGTACATATTGCGCTACCGGTATTCCACCGGCAATCTCCAGTTGGTAATCATGCCGGCGAAGCAAAAAATCGTCGCCGAAGTAAAAATCCTGTTCTCTGCTGTGGCTGGCGATTGCGTCCGGGAATCGAGCGCGCAAGCCTCGCCAACGCTCTGCGCCCTCTTGCCACGGCGCAATTTCGGTCACCTCGAAGCCCGGCATTGCCATCAGGAATGGAGTCGTAAGGTACGTCCATCGCGCATAACCATTGAAGTATCCACGATGAAGTAGGTCCCAGGGCGTATTCATCGTGTGGCCAGCGAACGCCGCTCTCGGGTTCGAGCGTTCCTGTACAACAACACCGGCCGTCGTTTCGATCACGACTCGCTCAGGCGCAAATATCATTCGCCAATCGGGCTGCCCAAAAGGACGGATGAGTGTGCTTTCCTCATGGACCATGACCGTTCCTTCAAGAGGTTTCGGATCGACATCGAGCCCCTTCATGGGCAGCAAGCCGCCTCCGGCCACAATCGTTGCGGTCACCTTGTTGAATTTGCGCCAGCGTTCAAGGCCGCCGTGCGCGTGCAAAACCAGATCAAGAAGTTCACTCATGGACATCTCCTAAACTTTGACCGTCAGCCGATCACTTCCGATTACATCCTCAACTCAAGACACTACGGACGCGACCTGATTTAAGGCTTCGATTCCATGACTTTATCTTGATACGGCGGCCGTCGGCCGACCAATAAGAGTACGATGGCCGCTTTTAAACTCTAGATTAGTCGACGCGCCTAGAAGCAACCGCGGCAGATGCTCCTAATTTTACTATCCAACGCCTTGTCATCGGCGTCGTCGCCCAACAATCCGTTGTCATCGCTTCCTTTAGTTGCGGAAAGGTCGCGTGGGGTCGGCTGACGGTGTCCAACGGGCGCCTTAGGGATGTTATGCGAGGACCTAATAGTTTGCTGTCGGGGCGGCATGTTGCTCTGCGCTAAAGCGATAGTGCAGCAGAACAACGAAATAGAAGCGGTTACTGTGAGAAATTGCGGCATGTTCGAGCTGTTAAATCGCATTCTACACCTCGTTAGATCCGTTACTCATGTGAAGCTCAACGATGCCGGTACTGACGGACGAGTGTGCTGATTGAAACAGAACGCGATGATCGATGATTGTCTCTTCATGCCGCGATTTGCTAAATTCCAGCTTATCAGCGGTCCGTTCTGACGATACTGGCATGGGTGTTTATGTTGCAGGATGTACAACATGCGTTTGCCGCCAGTGACAAATGAATGCGGATCGGCCAGAGATCGTGTACTTCTGGCGCGGGATTGTTGAGCTGAGGGACGAGCCCATTCCGAAACGACGACCCTCGACAATTGGTTATATGAGTTCGATGAAATTCGAAGGACACCATGTTTCGCTTACCTTTGCTGGAGCGCGACTCCCTTTGGCTGCCAGCCTTGGGCTAACGATCCTTTATAAGGCTCCCTAGAGTTCGTATCTCGTTCAAGGCAGTCGGCGCGGGCGCTGCAGAGGGAGTGACAATCACCGTCGCTGTCAGCCCTGCAGTCAGCGTTATCGTCGGCGGCACGTTGTCGATTTTGATTCGAACGGGAACCCGCTGGGCAAGCCGCACCCACGTATAGACGGCCTCAACCGAGGGCAAGCCCTGGGTGCTGACGGTTGCATTTGGTGAACTGATTCCGCGCGTGATGCTTTCGACATGCCCCGTCAATTGTTCTTCGAAGCCCATCAGACTAACTTGGGCGGCGTCACCGACTTGAAAGCTCCCGAGCTTAGTCTCCTCGAAATAGCCGGCAACCCAATAGGAATCCGAATCAACGATTGCAATATTCGGAGATCCCTTGTTTGCGTAATCTCCAACCCGAAGCAGAAGGTTCGTAACGAAGCCGTTTACGGTAGAGTGTACCTCCGTACGCTGCATGTTCAGTTGTGCCTGCTCAAGATTGGCAAGTGCTGTCTGATAAGCAGCCTGAGCGACAGAGTAGCTTCCCTCATAAATCTGCTTCTCTTCGATAGACGTGCTCAGCGTCGTCAATTTACGGCGCCGCTCATTTTCATTCTTCTTGACTTCGAGGTCAGCAGCCTTGCTCGCCACGTCCGCTTTTGCCAAGTCCAGCGCTACTTTGTAATCACCCTTGTCGATCACAAAGAGAAGGTCTCCTTTATGGACGAGCTGGTTGTCCTGGACCAACAGCTCGACGATTTGACCGCCCACCTGGGGTGCAATATCGGCAACTTGTACACGGACCTGACCGTCGCGGGTCCAAGGCGCCACCATATAATGCTCCCATAAGCCAACGATCGCGAAGGCCGCGAATGCAAGCAGAAGAAGTGTGAGTGCGAAACGGATTATCCGACGGGCGCGGTTGAACATGATATGGCTTTCACAAGAGGATGTTCAGGGTTGCGACAACGCAGATGTAAATCGCGGCTTCCGCAAGCAACGGATGCCACAACCATTTTTGAAGTCGAGTGACCACAAGAACGAAACGGATTGGAATAAAGATCAATGCCGCGAGCAGCCCATATTTCACGAGCGGCGAGATCAGTAGCCCTGCGACGACAAATTCCTTCACGGCTTCAGACCCCTTGCGAATGATAACGCAGCAGCTTCAGATGCCTGAGCAATCTCATTTCTGAAGTCGTTAGAACCGCGGTGCCATAAAGCGCAGCTGCGGCATGTACGAGATCAAGGCGCTTCGAGCGATCAAGGCCTTCAGCAGCGGCTAGATAGGTGCGAGAGAGATCGAGTATCTCCACTGCCGATAATGTCGGAAGGATCTGCCTCGCTTTTGCGTCGATGGCAGGGTCAACGGCGATCCGCGCTTGGTCGAGTGCCCTCCATGATCGCCGCACCGCGAAACTGAGATTGCCCAGGTCGGAAAGTCGCCTCATGACGTTGCGGCGTGCGGGAGTGACCGGCTCGCCGTGCTGCCATGAACTGAACTGGCTTAAGCGATCATAGTGAAGGCTTGCCTCGGGTTGATTGAGACGATTCTCGTCAGACAAAGCTTTGCGCAAGGTACGACCCACAGCCAAAGCCAGACGAAGACGACGCAGGGCAGGATCAACCGGGACGATCAGAAGCAAGGAAAAGAAAATGCAAACGCTCCCCGCCACGAGGAACGCTACAGTATTCACAAACGCCGTGGGATCGAGCGTCTGCACATTGGCCGGCGAAAGCAGCGATATGCTCTGCACACCATAGAAAATTCCCATTGGACCTTTGCCGGTTTTGATCAACCAACAGGTGATTGTCACTACCGGCGCGAGAGAGATGATGAACAACGGATAGTCACTAACGTTTGGGAAGATCAAGAAGTCGTAAATCGTGCCTGTGATGATTACCGCCGGCGTCATCAAGAGTGCCGCCCTTCCCATTGCAAGGGGATCGTGCAGAACAGATCCGAGGGAGACGAAAACGATAGTCCCGAGGATCATCAGGCTCGCGCCGGGCAGTCCAGACAGCACTGCAAGCAATCCGACGATGCCGACCGCGAGGCCTACGCGCAGTCCATTAAGAACCGCCGCGACATAATCTTGATGTACGGGAAGGCTCACGGACCTTCGTGGAAGCCGTCCAACCCGACTTGAAAGTAAACCGTCACGAATGTCGCGAAATACTTCGATCATAAATTTGCAGCGATCTAGAACGTACGCCTCATCAATAGAAAGTGCCTGTGCTTCCATTGCCTGGTGCGTGAGAGCGTCAATGTCAGACAGCCGTTTCTCAGGGCGCTGAGCGACTATTGCCGCACGCATGATAGAGATTGCTTCGTCGATAGTCGAAGATGCCGCGGACATGTTCCGCAGGCCTAGTCCTAAGGCCTGGATAGCGGAGATCGCTTCAAACAGGCCGAGCAGGGCGCTTCGCGCGCCTTTCGCGCGCGCCCATCCATCAAGCAATTCCGGCGTTGCAAAACCGATCTCGCTTCGTAATGGCATAAGCCTCGCGCTCATCGCGACACATTGAGATGGATCAGGTGGCACGCGTTGATCGAGAGCGGCCAACGCCATGGCCACGATATCCTTCGTAGCGAGGCGCAGCTTGGATTGCAGCGATCGCTCCGATTCGGCGGTCGCTAAAATTGCGCTTACGAATGCCAGGACGAGCACGGCGAGCAGGATGACTGCGACCCGATCAAGCATACCCGTAAAGGTAGCGGTGGGAGCGTCGACGTCGGCAATCGAAATAAGCGCGACCGTATAGCCGGCCAGGATACATCCATAGGCACGGAAGTCGCGTAGAAGCGTTGCTAACGCGACGAGGCATGCCATATACACGGAAAAAACGGCAATGAGCATCGTCCGGTCTTGTGAAAACAAGCTCGTCAAAACTAATGCGATAAGTGCTCCAAACAGAGTTCCTGCGATGCGATAGATCGCTTTGGACAGGACCATGCCTTGGGTAGGTCCAACTAGTATGAGAAGGCCTGTTCCCACGCCTGCTGCAGAATTGAGTTCGAGTGCGAAGGCAACATAGTAGGCGACAGCCAGAGCCAGCCAAATCTCAAACGCCAGGGCCGTCGTGCCAGCCGGCCATCGCGCGAAGCCCAGGTGAAAGGAGCGATGTTCGCCCTTCGTTGCGCCTTTTTTTATAGCTGCCGTCGACATCTTCATCTACTGAACATCCACTTTGCTCAGTGATAGGCATGGCTGATCAAGGAACCGTCATGGCAACATCGATGGAACAGATCGTTGTCAAGCATTCAAGACCCCAGTGGACACTCACGGCGAGAGCGAGCAAATCATTCATGCAAGCCTCCTTTGCAACAGCCGAGGCGAAGGGCTGCTCCTGTCAATTCAGCCCTAACAAGAGCACCGTTCGTCGCTTAGACCACCGCGCGGCCCTTGAAGCCGCGGGTTTCAATTGGGCCCGGGCTGATGACGTTTGCCCGAATGGCGGGCCTACAGTGCTTGCTCTACCAGCTTGACGAGCCTTTCGTTCAGCGAGCACCCAATCTTCCGGGCAGTCTCCGAACCGAAGGACCCCATCAGTGACTCCGGACTATCGAAGGTTATGTGCGTTGAGCCTTCCTCGGTGTCCTCGAAGACCGCAAGTCGGAGCGGCGTGTAGAGGCAGACTTGGGGGGCGGCGTCGGAGACGTCCTTAGCGATTAGCGGATTTCCGATGGCGTACTGAACGCTGCGATGCGTTCGTCCGAGACGCGACATTATCACGTCGTGTTCGACCTTCATGAATAGCGCGAACCCGCTCGGGCCGAGGTGGTTCTCGATCTGCCTTCTCAGATCTTCCGCCTTGATGTCGCTGGTAACTAGCGCGTCCAAGCTATCCCGGACGACTGGCGCGCCGGCCTCGATCGCCGCAACAACCTCGCCAAACGGTCGCTTCGTCGATGTTTCTCTTCGAGTCACTTCAAACTTGGTTTCTGTCCACATATCGATATCTCCTGTTGGCCCCATCAGCCCCTTCGGGAAGGCTCTCGGGTTGGTATGCGGCGCCGGAAGCGGCGCCGCTGTATTTGCAGTCGCCATCGCCTCGTTAGTCGAGGCTCTCGTTGCGACGAGCAGCGCGGAATGTCGGCTGCGGTGTCGGTGGCTGGCGCGATGTACACCTACTCGGCCGGCGTTGGTCCAACGACGGCGGCGAATTTCTCGAAGAACTGGTCGGCCAGCTTCTTGGCCGCAGAGTCGATGAGTCGACCGCCGAGCTGCGCCAGCTTCCCGCCCACTTCCGCTTGGGCCTCGTATCGCATCAGCGTGCCTTCGCCGTCGTCCGAGAGATGCACGGTCGCGCCGCCCCGGGCGTGGCCCGCAATACCGCCCGTACCCTCCCCGGAAAGACGATAACCATTGGGCGGGTCGAGATCCGACAGTGTGACCTTGCCCGTAAACGTCGCATGGACCGGCCCGATCCCCAGCTTAACTTTGGCGGTCATCTCCGTGTCGGAGAGCTTTTCCAGCGATTCGCAGCCGGGGATGCATTGCTTGAGCACGTCGGCGTCGTTCAGGGCGGCCCACACGGCCTGCCGGCTTGCTACTAGCCGACGTTCGCTCTTCATGTCCATTGGTCGATTCCTTTCGCTCGAATTGTTTCCGTGGGGCAAGTTTGCAGCTGGCGCGGAGCCCGTACTCTAAGTAGCGCCCTGATGTCGGAACGAGTTGCCGCTTCGCAGTCCTGTGGATGTCCTCAATCGTCGTAAGGCGAGCGTTGACGCAAACGACATCGGGTCCAACGTGTTGTTAATCACGGGAGCGCACCGCCGCCGCGTCCGCCAGCGCGCGGCGCAGCATCGTGCGACCAAGCTGCAACCGGTACTCGGCATCGGCGAACCGGTCTTCGAGCGGAACCACGTCTTCAAATGCTTGCTCGACGATACGGTCGCTAGGCTGTGGCTCGCCATCGTAGCCGGCCAGCATGGCCTCGGCAGCCTTGGCGCGAAAGGCGTGATCCGCAAAGCCGGTGACCGCAATGCGGCCTCCGATACAACGCTCGCCCTTCATGTGGAGCACGACGGCGACGCCCACGACGGCGTACCCGGAAGCAGGATGGCGAAACTTGCGGTAGCTTGCGCGTACATCCTTTTGTAATGGAATGCGCACGCGCACCAGAACTTCTTCGGGCCCAAGATCGGTTTCGAAGAGTCCCTTGAAGAAGTCTTCTGCCGCGATGGAACGCTCGCCATCCGGACCCGCCAAATCGAACACCGCGTCCAGCGCCAGCATCGCGGCCGGCCAGTCGGCGGCGCCATTAGGGTAATCAGCGGTAGCGAGGCGGCAATCTGTCCGTGATGTTCCAGCGTCGCGTGTGTCGTCGCCGCTCCGATCGCCACCTCGCCTTCGCTGACGCTGATGCCTTTCAACTCGCTCAGTTCATTGACATCGATCAGCACGTCCGGGGTGGCGAACCGCAGCTTCATCATCGGCAACAGCGAATGCCCCCCGGCCAGCACCTTCGCGACCGCGCCGTATTGCTTCAGCGCCGCGATTGCGGCGGGTAAGGTCGCGGGTCTCACATAGTCAAAAGCAGCTGGGATCATGTTTTCACCTCGCGCGTTGGGCGTCGCGGATCGCCCGCCACACCTTGGGTGGGGTCAGCGGCATGTCGATATGGGTGATGCCGAACGAACTCAGCGCGTCGCAGACCGCGCTCACGATCACTGGCGGAGCGGCAACGCAGCCCGCTTCCCCCAGCCCTTTGACACCAAGCGGATTGAGCGGTGACGGTGTAACCTGAAAGCCCACGCGGACGCGCGGGATCTGGTCGCTCTTGGGAAGCACATAGTCGAGGAGCGAGCCGGTCACCAACTGACCGGATTCGTCGTATTCAGCGCCTTCGTACAAAGCCTGACCAATGCCCTGCGCCAAGCCCCCGTGCATCTGGCCTTCGCACAACAACGGGTTTATCAGATTGCCGATGTCATCGATGGCCACATAGTCGAGGATTTTGACCTCGCCGGTGTCCAAATCGACCTCGACGACCGCAGCGTGCATGCCGTATGCTGCCGGTACCCCCTTGGGTTCGTAGAATACGATCTCGTCAAGACCTGCCTGCATCCCTTTGGGCAGGTTGCTTGCGACGTAGGCCATGCGTGCGACCTGGGCAAAGTTTACGCACCGGTCCGGCTTGCCGGCGACACAAAAGTTGCCACTTGCGTAAACCACCGCATCGCCCGACACCTCCAGCATCGTCGCCGCGATCTGCGTTGCTTTCACCAGGATCTTGTTCGCGGCGGTGAACGCTGCCGAACCTCCGACCGCAATCGAGCGTGAGTTGAACGTGCCGTGTCCGGCCGGCACGCGATCGGTGTCACCCTGAACCACGTCGATGTCGTCCATCGGAATTTGCAAGGCATCGGCGACGATCTGTGCGAAACTCGTCAGGTGGCCATGACCTTGCGACATCGAACCACTGAAGAGTGTCACCTTGCCATCGGAGTGCACGCGAATCTGCGCGCTCTCCCAGCCGCCGCGGTCGAAGCCGTTCCTCTTCAGTTGCGGCGACAGGCCCATGCCGACTAATTCCATGTAGCAAGTGACAGCCACGCCCACATGCCGCCCTTGCGCCCTCAGCTCGCGCTGCCGACCCCGCCATTCAGCGTAGCCTATCTGTTCAACGGCAGCGTCCAAGCAGCGGTGGTAATCGCCGCTGTCCCAGCTCACGACGGGGTGGCCGTAGGGTGCGTAAGGAAACTGATCGGCACGAATCAAATTGCGCCGGCGCAGCTCCAACGGATCGATGCCTAGCGCGTTCGCCACCGCATCCATTGTACGTTCGATGATGTAGGCGCCTTCGGGCCGGCCCGCGCCGCGGTAGGCATCGACCGGCGTCGTGTTCGTCGTTACCAGCCGCACTTCGGCGTCAAGCGACGGGATTTGGTAGGTGCCGGTTGCATAGGTCGCGGTGTTGATAGTCGGTATGCCGGTCCCCATGTTCGAGAGGTATGCGCCGAGGTTGGCAACCGAGCGCAGCTTGATCCCCAGCACCTGGCCATCGTTCTTGACGGCCGCTTCAACATACTCGACATGCGCGCGGCCATGCGTCGTAGCTTGGTGGCCCTCGCTGCGGGTTTCAGTCCATCGCACCGGGCGGCCGAAATGACGCGCCGCATAAGCGCAAAGGATCTCTTCAGGATAGAAGTGCATCTTGCAGCCGAAGCCGCCGCCAATGTCAGGCGCGATCAGATGCAGGCGATGTTCCGGCCAGCCCAACGTTTCGGCGAGCCAGCGCTTTGACATGTGCGGCACCTGCGAAGGCATGTAGATCGTCAGACGCTCTTCCAATTCGTCATAGTGCGCACAGACCGCCCTTGGCTCCATTGGGTTCGGAATCAGTCG
>Ga0193699_10000582_pt1 | contig 15550 bp, 13 predicted proteins | sample L3c2metaG_FD_160095 | JGI IMG/M metagenome (GOLD analysis project Ga0193699, IMG submission 160095) | Soil microbial communities from a riparian zone of the East river system, Colorado, United States - L3c2 | ecosystem: Environmental > Terrestrial > Soil > Riparian zone | place: USA: East... | reverse complement strand
CCGGAAATGCCGGGCAGGATGTTCTGCAGATGCTTGGCGGCGCTGACGCCGCCGAGTGGACCCGGTGAATTGCTGACAATGCCCATCGGCCGGCCGTTGAACGAGCTTTTGCCGTAGGGCCGCGATGCAACGTCGATGGCGTTCTTCAGGACGCCTGGAATCGAACGGTTGTACTCAGGCGTGACGATGATCACACCGGCCGACTTCTGCAGCTTTTCGCGGAACGCCAGCCAATCGGCCGGCGGGTTGGCTTCCAGGTCCTGATTGAAAAACGAAAGGTCATGCAGGGTCGTGACGTCAAGCTTCAGCGTGTCCGGCGCCAGCTTGGCCAGCGCATTGGCAATCTTGAGCGTAAAGCTCTCCTTGCGCAGGCTGCCGGCGATCACGACGATGTTTTGGGTGGCCATTGGATTTCCTTTTGAGGGGCTGAAGCGGCTGGATGGTCACCCTACCCATGCCGGCTAAAGATGCAAGTGCATGTAACTGCCTTTTGAGCCGGAAGCAGATCAGGCCGCCCCATCGGGACGGCCTGCCTGTCCAATCAGCAGCAACGATCAGATCACAGGATTCCAGGCGATCGGCACCAGCCGGTATTTTGCGCCGTCCTTTTCGACATGGCCGATGCACGGGAACGTGAAATGGAATCCCACCACCAGCGCCTTCTCGGCCGAGGCCATGTCGTAGAACTTGTGCCGGGTGGCCTGCGCCACCAGGGGATCGACGTCGTAGGCGACGTGCCAGTCCGGATTGCGCAGGAAGAATTCGGGGATGTTGGTGACATCAGATTGAATCAGGATCTTCGAATTGCCTGACGCGATCGCGAAGGCGGTATGGCCGGGGGTGTGGCCGGGCGCCTCGATCGAGGTGATGCCGGGCGCGACTTCCTTGCCCCAGTCGTATTTTGTCACCTTGGATTCGATGCCGGCAAAGGTCTTCTTCACATTGGCAAAGTAGTTTTTCATCATCTCGTTGGACTGCGCCTTGGCGGCATTCTCCTCGCTGGTCCAGAACGCCCAGTCGACCGAGGGCACCATGATCTCGGCATTGGGGAACGCGATCGAGCCGTCGAGCGCGCGGATGCCGTTGGTGTGATCGGGATGCAGATGCGAAAGCAGCACAATGTCGATGCTCTTGGGATCGACGCCGGCGGCAGTGAGGTTTTGCAGGGTGCGGCCGACCGCGCCCTTGGAGGGTTCGAGATTGGCCACGCCGTTGCCGCTGTCGATCAGGATCAGCTTGCTGCCGGTGTTGATCAGTTGCGGGTTGAACGGCACCGTCACCATGCCCTTGGGCATATAGGCGGCTTCGGCGGCGGCGAGCGCCTCCGCCTTCGGCACGTTCTTCACAAACGTGTCGGGCAACGGAAACGAGCGCGCCCCATCGTTGATCGAGGTGCATTCGTAGGCGCCGACCTTGTAGCGATAGAAACCGGGCGCCTGTGCCCCTGCCGCCGGCACCGCGGCGTGCGCGGTCGATGCGCCGAACGAGGTCAAGGTTGTACCGGCGGTCATTGCGGCTGCGCCGGCTAACAGATCGCGGCGGCTCAGATCATTCATAATGTATTCTCCTGCGTGCTGCGTTTACGCATGCATTATCGGCACAAATGATCGCGCCGTTACCGGCGCGACGCAAGCCTCAAGTCCGTCAGCCTCACGCGCCTTTGTTCGGATTGATCAGAAATTTTTCGCCGGTGGCGCGCTTGTTGTAGACGGCGATGTTCGAAAGCTGCAGCGCTTCCTGCAGCGACACCACCTGGGTGTAATGGCTGGCAAAGGTGGTTTTGAGCTCGGCGACCACCCGCGCGCGCAGCTTGGCGCCATCCGCGGCACCGATTTTTTGCAGGAACGGAAACAGCAGCCAGCCGCCGACGCCCCAGGCCATGCCGAATGCCCGGTTCAACTCGACCGGACGCGGGTCGAGGCTGCCGTAGATATAGACCTGCTTGTGCACGCTCGAGCCATAACGGCTGTAGACTTTCGCCGTTTTGTTGGCCGCAATCTCCATGGCGGTGAGGATTTGCCCCGCAAGCTTGCCGCCGCCAATCGCATCGAACGCCAGCGTCGCGCCGGTTTCCACCAATGCGCTGGTCAGATCGTCCATGAAACTGGGCGCGGTGGAATCGACGATGTGTTTCGCGCCGATCTTGCGCAGGATGTCCCCTTGCCCGGAGCTGCGGACGATATTGACGAGGCCGATGCCGTCCTTGAGGCAGATCTTGTTGAGCATCTGGCCGAGATTGGAGGCAGCCGCGGTATGCACCAGCGCCTTGTGGCCTTCGCGCCGCATGGTCTCGGTCATGCCGAGCGCGGTCAGCGGATTGACGAAACACGAGGCGCCTTCGGCCGGCGTGATGCCGGCGGGCAGTTCGAGCACATCCCTGGCTTTCAGCGTGCGATACTGCGCATACATCGCGCCGCCGATCATGGCGACGGTCTTGCCCATCAGCGCCTTGGCGGCATCAGACGATCCGGTCATGATCACGACGCCGGCGCCTTCGTTGCCAACCAGCATGGATTCATCCAGCCGTCCCGCCATGGCTTTCATCGCCGCTTCCGGCACTTTCGCCGTGATAACCGGCGCGTCTTTCGAACCGGATGCTTTGGCCGTCGTCATATCGGCGGCTCCAACAAGGAGCCCCAGGTCCGACGGATTGATCGGCGAGGCCTCGACGCGGACGACGATTTCGTCCTCGGCAGGTTCGGGCACAGGCACGCTCGCGAGCGATATTTCCAACTCGCCGCTTTTCTTGATGAGAGAACGCAGTTGAAGCCCGGTCTTGCCGTCTGAACTCATGAGATACCTCCCTGTTTCGGCGGTGCCGAATTTGGGCGGGAGTGTTCGCAGGTTACGGCGAGAAGGCAAGCCTCATTGTGCATGCTCCGCCAGCCGACTTTCTTGGTCAACGCGGGCCTATACGATCAGGAGATCATGCGACGTCAGTGGCGTAACCACACCGGTTAGCGTAATGGACGCATCGTGGCCGAGGTCAATAACGGTATCCTGACCGATAATTTGGACCAATAGATGCGCTAGGTCGGCGGCGACCGTCGAGTCGATCTGAATAACGTCGTGCCCCGCAGCGTCGCCGGACCTGAATTGATTAATGGTGTCGTGGCCGGATGCCTGTTTGAATACGAACGTGTCCCCACCTGCACTGTTGAAGACGTCGTTCGCCGTCGTTGAGGCCAACGTAACGCCCGACACATAGGCCGTCATGGTGTGCGAACCGTCGTTGTTGTCGAAGGTCGTCGCGACCCTGTGTCCCGATGCGTCCATCACATCATGCCGCGCCGAATACGCCTGCCCCGTGATACCGTAGGTATCGATGTTTTGGGTGCCGTCAACGTGCCGGGCGGTTTCGGTGATCAGGGTACCGTCCGAAGCGTAACTGGACTGGAGATAAGACCCGTCCTTCTGCGTCACCGTCTCCCGGACGATGTGACCGAGGCTGTCATATTGATCGAGCAGCTTGGCGCCGCTGGCATCGACAGTCTGCCTTAGGGTCAGCGATCCATCCGCGCGAAAGTCTTCGATCAACACACTATGTCCCGATGCATCGTTGACCGTATGCTGGGAGGTGTAGTCCTTGCCGACGATCCCATAACTGTAGATGTCGCGCGAACCATCGATATGCCCTAAGGTTTTGGCGGTCAGGGTGCCGTCCGAAGCGTAACTGGACTGGAGATAGGACGCGTCCTTCTGCGTCACTGTCTCCTGGACGATATGACCGAGGCTGTCATATTGGTCGACTGTCTTGACGCCGCTGGCGTCGACGGTCTGCTTTAGGGTTAGCGATCCATCGGCGCGATAGTCTTGAATCAGCAGGCTATGTCCCGATGCATCGTCGACCGTATGCTGAGAGGTGTAGTCCTTACCGACGATGCCGTAACTGTAGATGTCGCGTGAGCCGTCGGCGTGGCGGATTGTCTCGCCCGTCTTAAATCCCGACCCATTGAAAGTGAACTGATCGACCGAACCATCGGCATAACTCGTCGCGAACTGCGTGAGATGACCGCCGGCGGCGTAGTGGCTGCTATTGACCGAGCCATCGCTGTTGACCGCCTGCCTGAAGGTGAGATCGCCGTTGGCAAAGAAGCGTTCGATCAGTGTGGTACCGCCGCCGGCGCTAATAATATCGTGCTCGGATGCGTATTCCTTGCCGGCAATCGCGGAGGTATAGACGTCGTACGAGCCGTCAGCATGGTGAACCGTCTCGCCTGTAACGTTTCCGGCGCTGTCGGTCGTCTGAATCTGGAGCGAGCTGCCGGTGGAAAGGCTGGGTTGGTTCGCCGCAAGACCGCTGGTGCTGATCGTGGTATCAGCAAACCTCAGGAATTCTATACTTGTGAGAGTATCCGTGCCGTCACGGCCCGCAACCCTGTCGCTTACAATAATGTCGTTCCCGACCAAGAGGATGTCGTAGTCGCGCGCATTGCCGGAGTATACTGCCGTATCGATTCCAGCTCCGCCGTCGATAAAGTCGTTGCCAATGCCGCCGGTGATCACATCATCGCCGACGCCGCCATAAATCACGTCGTTGTCAGTCGATGCACCGAAAAACCAGTCCTGATGATTGGTAGTATCGAAGTGGATGGTACGGACGTAGAGGTCGAATGAGCCGGGCGAGCTTGCATTGGTCGCGTCGCCGGGAGCAAGGGCAACGCCGTTAATCGAAAAGTCCTTGATATGCAGCGCCCGCCCCGGAGTGGCATTCATCAGCGCGATATCGACGCTGGTGATTGGGCTCAGATTGTCGAAGCTCACCGTAAAGGTCTGGTAACCCGACGGGTCGGTCGCCGAATGGAATTCGAGCAATCCAGAGACTGGCTTGCCGTTGACCAGAATCTCCGCTTGCGCGCCGATACCGCCGACGACCGAACCATAGCCGGTCAGAGTTATGGTCGTCGTCGCTAGCTTTGCCGCCAAACTGGGGCCGCCGATAATGACGTCGTTTCCAGCTCCGCCGTGAATAACGTCATCGCCGAGCCCGGCGTTGATGACGTTATTGCCTTGGCCGAGATCGATGATGTCGCCGACAGATGATCCAGTAACCGTGAGGCTGGGTACGGCCCCACCGCCATGGAAATATTGCGAGACCACCACCTCGGCCGGCTTTCCCATCACGGAATAGCCCGTGTTGGAATATTGATTGTTGAGATCCCATTGCCAGAATTCGACGCCTTTCAGCCAACTGCCGCCCTGCGCAGCCCAGACCTGAAAAAAAGCATTGTAGGCGTCTGCCTGCGCGGCCGTATCTGACGTGCCGCTGGTTGTCCATGACGCCGGGTTAATTGCGGTGCCATCGATGCTGCGGTAGCCGACCTCGGTCATCAGGACCGGTTTGCCGTATTGCTCCGACAGCGAGTGGAGGAAATCGACCGGTGATTTGTACTCGAACGCGGCCGCGTAATAAGGGTTGATCGGTACTTCGCTCCAGGCGTGAACCAAATCCTGCACCGTCGGAGTATTGCTGGATGTCAGTGGCGGATAGGTATTCACACCGATTGTGTCGACCTGATCCCAGAAGCTGACCTTGGAGGCCTCATCGGTCGCGGCGGCATAGGTCAGTTCGCCATGATAGACTTGGCGAACTGCCGAGATCAGATCGGTCCAGTAGCCGCGATATTGCGAACCCGAAAGGCTGCTCATCTCATTGCCGATGGCAAAGGTCTCCACGCCGCCGGCCTGCGCGATGGTGGCGAGATGCACGATTTCGGCTTTGTAAGAAGCAAAAAAGGCACCGACGTCCGTTGGCGCCATGCTAGATGTCGGAGTTCCGTTCAGCGGAGAAATCGCGGCTTTGAAGACCACCGACAATCCCGCGGCGTGTGCGGCCTGAAAGCCCGCGAACAGACTTGCATCACTCTCCGTCTTGGCGGGGTCGGCGATGACGGAGTTGGTGGTTCCGGTCTGGGTCCAGATGCGAGCCGTCAACTCGATCGAGTTCGATCCGAGCGATGCGATCGATTGAAATGCCTGATTTGCCGAAGCGCTCGCGAATTGCCCGTTCCACTCGGACAACGCGCCCAACCCCTGAATGTCGAAGATATTTGCCACGCTTGAACTCCGTCTTTGTCAGACGGTTTGTCGCGAAGCGATTACCTTCTTCTTAAGAGCACGAGATATTGAACGTGAAATTTTTGATGATGCCGGTTCCAACAAATTCGGAATCGATTTTCGGTTCCGAACGCGGGAACTTGCTGACATATCTTTGAGCAGGCTGCGTTGATTTTACGCCAGCGCCTTGAGCGCCGCCCTGCCGGCATATTTCGCCTGGCTTCCCAGTTCCTGCTCGATCCGCAGCAATTGGTTGTACTTGGCGGTGCGATCGGAGCGCGCCAGTGAGCCGGTTTTGATCTGGCCGCAATTGGTGGCGACCGCGAGGTCGGCGATGGTGGAATCCTCGGTCTCGCCGGAGCGATGCGACATCACGGCCGTGTAGCCGGCCTTGTAGGCCATCTCGACCGCGCTGAGCGTTTCCGTCAACGTGCCGATCTGGTTGACCTTGACCAGAATGGAATTGGCACGGCCGTGTCTGATGCCGTCGGCAAGGCGGGTCACGTTGGTGACGAACAAATCGTCGCCGACCAATTGACACTTGTGTCCGATCAGATCGGTCACTTCCTTCCAGCCGTCCATGTCGTCTTCCGACATGCCGTCCTCGATCGAGACGATCGGATAGCGCGCCGCGAGGTCGGCGAGATATTTGGCCTGTTCGGAACCCGAGCGGGTCTTGTTCTCGCCGCCATAGACGTAGTTGCCGTCCTTGAAGAATTCGGTGGCGGCGCAATCCAGCGCCAGCATGACGTCGGAGCCTGCCTTGTAGCCGGCCTTGCCGATCGCGGCCATGACGAATTCGAGGGCGGCGTCCGCCGACGGCAGGTTCGGCGCGAAGCCGCCCTCGTCGCCGACATTGGTGTTGTGGCCGGCCTTTTTCAGCTCACCGCGCAGCGTGTGGAAAATTTCCGAGCCGCAGCGCAACGCCTCCGCGAAGGTAGTGGCGCCCACCGGCATGATCATGAATTCCTGGAAGTCGATCGGGTTGTCGGCATGCACGCCGCCATTGATGATGTTCATCATCGGCACTGGCAATGTCCGCGCCGAGGTGCCGCCGACGTACCGGTACAGCGGCATGTCGAAGGATTCCGCCGCCGCCTTGGCGCAGGCCAACGAGACGCCGAGGATGGCATTGGCGCCGAGCCGGCTCTTGTTCGCGGTGCCGTCGAGATCGATCATGATCTGGTCGATCTGGACCTGCTCTTCGACGGCCATGTCGCTGAGCGCCTCTAAGATTTCGCCGTTGACGGCTTCGACCGCCTTCTGCACGCCCTTGCCGAGATAGCGCGCCTTGTCGCCGTCGCGCAGCTCGACCGCCTCATGCGCGCCGGTGGAGGCGCCCGACGGCACCGCGGCGCGGCCGATCGAGCCGTCCTCCAGCACCACATCGACTTCGACCGTGGGGTTGCCTCGGCTATCGAGGATTTCGCGGCCGATGATGTCGACGATGGCTGTCATGATCTTGCACTTCCCTGGATGGTTCTGCTTGGCTAAGGGCGTCTTACACGGCGCGCAAGCAAATGTGAACGCTTGCCCGTGACGAACCGACATTGTCGCGCTAAGCTGCCTAAAGGTTGATCTTCGCGTCCAAACCTTTCTCTTCACAAGCTTGGGGTAACGCAATGAATCGCCGCCAGTTTCTCACCTCGACCGCCGCCGCCATCCTCGCCGCGCCCGCGCTGCTGCGCGGTGCCGCGGCCCAGGAAAGCCCGTTCCGGGTAAAATATTATCCGGTCGCCTCCGGGATGGGCTCGCGCGATGTCGCGCCCGCCCCCGATGGCACGATCTGGTTCTGCGGCCAGCGCAACGGCACGCTGGGCCGGCTCGATCCACAGGATGGCGCATTCAAACTGATCGACCTCGGCAAGGGCGCGGCCCCCCACGGAGTGATTATCGGGCCTGACGGCGCGCCATGGGTGACCGAGGGCGGCCAAAATGCCATTGCACGGGTCGATCCCGGCGATCACCGCGTCACGCTGTTCCGGCTGCCGGAAAAGGAAGCCTACGCCAACCTCAACACCGGCGCGTTCGACAAAAGCGGGATTTTCTGGTTCACCGGCCAGTCTGGCATCTACGGCCGGCTCGACCCGAAATCGGGTGACATGACGGTGTTCAAGGCGCCCCGGGGCCGCGGCACCTACGGCATGACGATCACACCGAAGGGCGACGTCTGGTACGCCTCACTCGCCGGCAATCATATCGCCAGGATCGATCTCGCCAGCGGCAATGCCACGGTGGTCGAGCCGCCGACGCCCAATCAAGGCGCGCGGCGGGTGTGGTCGGACTCGAAAGGCCGGCTCTGGGTCAGCGAATGGAACAGCGGCAACGTGTCGATGCACGATCCCGCCGACGGCTCCTGGAAGGCCTGGAAGCTGCCGGGCGACAACCCCCGCACCTATTCGGTCTATGTCGACGACAGGGACAAGGTCTGGCTCACCGATTTCTCGGCCAACGCGATCGTGCGCTTCGATCCGCTGACGGAAAAATTCAACGCCTTCCCCAGCGACAAGGCTGGTGCGAATGTACGGCAAATGAACGGCCGTCCCGGCGAGGCCTGGGGCGGTGAATCCGGCACCAACCGGCTGGTTGTGATCCAGACTGTCGCGCCTGCGTGAGATTTTTCGCAGTCTTGATATTGCTCGCGATCTGCGCGGCTGCTCCCGCAGGCGCCGAGGAAAACGGCGAGCGGCTGTTCGCTCCCTGCCGCGCCTGCCATAGCCTCGATCCGGCCGAGCGGGGATTGCCCGGCCCGAACCTTGCGGGCGTGATCGGGCGTGGGATCGGCGGCGACACCGCTTTCGATTACTCGCCGGTGCTGCGCAAGGCGCGCGATGACGGTTTGCGTTGGGATACCAAGCGCCTCGAAAGCTTCCTCGCCGATCCCGCCGAGATGTTTCCGGGCCTCTGGATGTCGATGCGCGGTGTCGAGGATGCAGCCGAGCGCCAGGCGCTGGTGCGCTTTCTGGCAGACCCCGCGTCGCGTTGACGGTTGACGACGGCGCCTGCTTGCGTCCATGTCAGCGCCCGCAAAAGGGATTGACCCATGGCTAAAAAATCATTGGCTCGAAAATCATTGCAGCTCGGCCGCGCCGTTGAATGGCCGAAGACGCCAGATGAGGCAACGCTCGACCGCGTGCCCAATCCGCAAACGGATACCAATTATTTGGTGCGGTTCACCGTGCCGGAATTCACTTCGATCTGCCCGGTGACGGGCCAGCCGGATTTCGCGCATCTGGTGATCGACTATGTGCCGGGGCAATGGCTGCTGGAGTCGAAATCCCTGAAGCTCTATGTCGCGAGTTTCCGCAATCACGGCGCGTTCCACGAGGATTGCACGGTCATGATCGGCAAAAGGATCGCGGCCGAAATCAAGCCGAAATGGCTGCGGATCGGCGGCTACTGGTATCCGCGCGGCGGCATTCCGATCGACGTGTTCTGGCAGACCGGCAAACTGCCGAAAGGCATGTGGATTCCCGATCAGGGCGTCACGCCCTATCGCGGGCGGGGTTGATCCTGCGCCCGTCCGGGCGCGAACGACCGCCGACGATGACGTGGATGCGTCGCCCCAGGATTCGGTGTCGAAGCGAGGCCAGATCGCGATTTTTTCAAAAACCCGGTGATCCGATTCTGAACGCTTGTTCACTTACACTTGCGCCATGCCAACGGGGAAAAAAGGAACATGCAGAACTGAGCGACGTTGAGTGTGGACCATCCACCAAGGAGGAACACATGATGAAGAAATCTCTGATCGTCGCGGGTACCATGCTTTTCGCGGCGTCTGCCTTTGCTCAGTCAGCTACTGCACCCGGCTCGTCCGGCAGGGCGCCCGGGCAACAAATGCAGAACAGCACCAAATCGACGGCGCCAGGCGCATCTGAATATGCTCCGGGTCATAAAATGCAGAACGCGAAGAAGTCGACGGCGCCGGGAGCGTCCGAGTACGCGCCTGGCCATCAGACAACGACAGGCGCCGCCAAGACCAAGAAATAGACCTCGCGGAGGCGCATAGGGCTCGGGCATCTGAAACGGTGTCTGGCCCTAGCTGTCCATATCCAGTATCTCCAATATCGACTATCGAATATCTGATGGCGAGCGCCAGTTGATGCCGTCTTGCGGAGTTACGTTGCGCCCGCATCCGCCGGCTTCGTCTGCCGCAGCAGCCGTGCGCAGGTAAAGCCCAGTGCGACGATGATGACCGCGCTGGCCAGCAAGGTCGGCATCTTGCCGACATTCAGGATGCCAAACCCGTAGGCGATCGGACCGATGGTCTGGCCCATGAAAAAGAAGAACGAGTGCAGGGACAGCGCAGTGGCGCGGGCTTCCACCGACAGTTCGCTGGCAAACACCTGCAGCGATCCGTGCAGCATGTAGAAACCCCAGCCCATGAACAAAAGGCTGATCGCCTGGATTTTCCAGCTCGGACCGAAGGCAACGATCGCCAGTTGCAGCCCGACCAGCGTCCCGCCCGCGATCATCATGCCGCTGACGCCGATCCGCGGCAGGAACCGCGACACGCTCATGGTGTAGAACAGGCCGCCGACCGCGAAGCCGGCGATGACGATGCCGGCAATCGACAGGCTGGTTTCACCGAGATCGAACAGGAACGCCGCGATGAACGGAAACAATCCGAGCACGCAGCAGCCTTCGATGAACACGGCGGAATAGCAGACCCGCGCGTTGGGATTGGCGAAGATGGTGCGGTAGCCATCTTTGAGCGCCGACAGGTTGGTGCGGGGCGGACGCGTCAGCGCCGCGCCGCGAAAGCCGATGGCCACCGCCACCGACGCCACGATCACCAAACCGCCGAGAACCGCGAGCACGCCGCGCCAGCCCAGGAAATCCCCGATCAGACCGGAGGCGGACGCGCCCAGGAGATTACCGGTCATGGCGCCGGCCAGCGTGCGGCCGATCGCGACCTGACGCTTTTCGGGAGAAACCAGATCGCTGGTCAGCCCGAGCGCGATCGGAAACACGCCCCCGGAACCGATGCCGGCGAGAATGCGTGACGCGAACAGCAGCGAGAATGAGTTCGCCATCGCGCCGAGGATGCTCGCGAGGCCGAGCAGCACCAGGCACACCACCATCAGCCGGGCCTTGCCGAACAGATCCGCCGCCGCGCCCAGCACCGGCTGCACGATCGCAAAGGTGAAGGCGAATACCGACGCGAAACCGGCGGCGGTGGCGATGCTGACGCCGAAGTCGTCGGCGACATGCGGCAGCACCGGATCGAGCGCGCGCGCCGACAGGCTCGCCGCGAAGGTCGCCAGCGCAATGATATTCAGGGCCGGCGGCATCCCCTGCCCCTGCGGCATCAACCCGCCACGTTCTTTTCGAGATTTTTGGCGAGCGCGTCGAACGTCATCAGCGTACGCACCAGGCCTTCGAACTCGCGTAGCGGCACCATGTTGGGACCGTCCGACGGCGCGTTATCGGGATCGGGATGGGTTTCGATGAACACGCCGGCGACGCCGACCGCGACCGCGGCGCGCGCCAATACGGGAACGAATTCGCGCTCGCCGCCCGAGGAGGTGCCCTTGCCGCCCGGCTGCTGCACCGAATGAGTGGCGTCGAAGATCACCGGCGCGCCGGTGGTCCGCGCCAGGATCGGCAGCGCGCGCATGTCCGACACCAGCGTGTTGTAGCCGAACGAGACGCCGCGCTCGGTGACCAGCACATTGGCGTTGCCGGCGCCGGTGATCTTGGCGACGACATTCGCCATGTCCCACGGCGCCAGGAACTGCCCCTTTTTGACGTTGACGACCTTGCCGGTCGCGGCAGCCGCGACCAGCAGGTCGGTCTGCCGGCACAGGAAGGCCGGGATCTGCAGCACGTCGACCGCCTGCGCCACTTCGGCGCATTGCGAGGCCTCGTGGACATCGGTCAGCACGGGCATGCCCAGCGACGCGCGGATCTCGGCAAAGATCGGCAACGCCTGCGCAAGGCCAATGCCGCGCGCGGCCGATACGCTGGTGCGGTTGGCCTTGTCGAACGAGGTCTTGTAGACGATGCCGATCTTCAAGCGCGCCGCGATCTCCTTCAGCGCGGAGGCTACTTCCAGCGCATGCGCGCGGCTCTCGAGCTGGCACGGGCCGGCGATGATCGAAATCGGCAAAGCATTGCCGAATTTGACCGATCCGGCGGCGACGATCGGCGCAGCGCAAATGTTCGCGTTCAAGGCATTATCCTTTTTCCGCCGCGACCATGCCGGGCGGCGCCTGAGGGATCAACCCTCTTTAGCGCTCTCGAATATCAGGGTTGCGCCATGGGCGGCGGCCGGCGGCACCACCAGCCGTCCAACATGGCGCTGCGAGCCAATTCCGTTCTGCCGAAGCAAGCTTTCGACTTGCGCGATATCTTCGACTTCGAAGCAGAGTGCGTTAAGTGTCATCCCCCCGCCGTTCACATCGGGTAAAATGCCGAACCGATCGCGATACGCTACGGGCTCCACGATCTCCACATCGCCGTTTTCAGTACGCGCCCTGATGCCGATCGAACTCGAATGCAGGTCGTTGACGCCGGTGAACGCTTTCAGGAAGATGTGATGATCGGTCGGATTTTCCGCGACCATCGCCACACCGGGCACGGCCCTTACGCCATTGGCGTGGGTCTGAAACGCGGGATCCCAAAAATTTTCCGGGAAGTAGTGCTGGCAGACCGCAAAACGCACATTGGGTGACGCCGGATCACGAGCAAATGCCAGCGAGAATGCGAGCTTTACCGGCGTCCCGTCGGGCTTTGCGCCCTCGCGGGAAAAATCGAACACCTCAAAACCGCCGATGCCGGTCGCCTCGAACGAACGCGCATCCGCGGCCGCGTTGCTGCTGTTGAGGATCAGCATCGAGAAGCCCTCGCGCGAAGCGAGAAAGTCGCGGTTGAATGCGCCGAACGAAAACGAGCGCGCGCCGTGCGGCACGATCTTTTCCGGCTCGGCCACAGTGAGGATTTCGATGTAGGCGTTCTTCAGCTGCACGATGCGATTATGCGTGCCCCACGGATGACGGTTTCGCGCGCCGACCGTAAAACCGGCGCGCGCGTAAAATTCCGCCGCGGCGTCGAGATCGCGGACGGCGTGCACGATATGGTCGAGTCCGTGGGGCATTCGGCGAGACCTAAAGCCCTCACGCGCCGGTCACTTCACCGATGAGAATGAGGTCGGCACCAGCAGCTGATTGACGATGTTGCCGACGATCTGGCCGTCTTCCTCGGTTTTTGCGCGCGCCGCGATCCAGTCGGGATCGCTCTGGAACGCGTTCCATTTCTTCTCGCGATCGGCCAGCGATTCCCATGCCAGCAGATAGGTCAGTTCCTGATTGGATTCGCCGACCAGCGTGGTGAAGAACCCGGCCTGCTTGATGCCGTGCTTCTCCCAAAGTTTCAAGGTGGTGTTCTCGAAGCGCTTCAGCAACGCCGGCAGACGGCCCGGCAGACAGCGGTAGACGCGGGTTTCGTAGATCATTTGTAGTTCTCCCTATTCTTGCGTGGCGGTTATAGCCGGTGGCTGCGAGGCTGTCTTGGTATGATCGACCACGCCCTGCCGCCTCGCGTTTCGTCATGGCCGGGCTTGTCCCGGCCATCCACGTCCTTATTGCTTTGGTTAGCCAAGAGCGTGGATGCCCGGCACAAGGCCGGGCATGACGGGTTTAAGCGCCATTCCATTCGCTGCAATTCTGGTCAGATGCTGACGCCATCATGGGATATCATTGCCGGGAAACGCCTTCGACACGCGAACGAGGAGATGCAACGATGACCCGCAAATTGAAGGAGCCGGTGTTCGACGACGATAACCCGGAGTGGACCGAGGAAGATTTCGCCATTGCCACGCGTTTTGAGGGCGGCATAAAGGCGACCGATTTGACACCGGAGATACTGGCGCGGATCGCGCGGCGCGGCGCGCAGAAAGCGCCAACGAAGGATGCGAAGAAGCGGAGCTAATCGCCGCGCGTCACACCAGCCGGCTCTGCACCACCGCGGCCTGAATGAACGACGCGAACAGCGGATGCGGTTCGAACGGGCGCGATTTCAGTTCGGGATGGAATTGCACGCCGATGAACCAGGGATGGTCCTCGTATTCGACGATCTCCGGCAGCACGCCGTCGGGCGAAAGCCCCGAGAATCGCAGGCCGTGCTGCTCGAGCCGGTCCTTGTAGGCGGTGTTGACCTCGTAGCGGTGGCGGTGGCGCTCGGAAATCTCGGTGGCGCCGCCATAGACTTCCGAGACCCGGCTGCCGCGCTTTAGCGCCGCAGGGTACGCCCCGAGACGCATGGTGCCGCCGAGGTCGCCGGCCTTCGTTCGTTTTTCCAGCTCATTGCCGCGCAGCCATTCCGTCATCAGGCCGACCAATGGCTCAGGCGTCGGGCCAAACTCGGTGGAATTGGCCGCCTCGATGCCGACCAGATTGCGCGCGGCCTCGATCACCGCCATCTGCATGCCGAAACAGATGCCGAAATACGGCACGTCGCGCACCCGCGCGAACTGCGCCGCGCGGATCTTGCCCTCGGCGCCGCGCTGCCCAAAACCGCCGGGCACCAGGATGCCGTTGACGTGCTCGAGAAATGGCGCCGGATCCTCGTTCTCGAACACCTCGCTCTCGATCCAGTCGAGATTGACCTTCACCTTGTTGGCGATGCCGCCATGCGACAACGCCTCGGTCAGCGATTTGTAGGCGTCCTTCATGCCGGTGTATTTGCCGACGATGGCGATGGTGACCGCACCTTCGGGATTGCGCACCCGCTCGTTGATGACGTGCCAGCTTTGCAGCACCGGCGGAATTCGGGCCTCGATGCCGAACGCCGCCAGCACCTCGTCGTCCAGCCCGGCGGCGTGATAGGCCTCCGGCACGGCGTAGATGTTGTCGACGTCGCGCGCCTCGATCACGGCGGTTTCGCGCACATTGCAGAACAGGCCGAGCTTGCGCCGTTCTTCCTTGGGGATCGGCCGGTCGGTGCGGCACAACAGGATGTCGGGCTGGATGCCGATCGAGCGCAGTTCCTTGACCGAATGCTGGGTCGGTTTGGTCTTCAGTTCGCCGGCGCTCGGGATGAACGGCAGCAATGTGAGGTGGATGTAGATGGCGTGGTCGCGCGGCAGGTCGTTCTTGATCTGGCGGATCGCCTCGAAGAACGGCAGCCCCTCGATATCGCCGACGGTGCCGCCGATCTCGCACAGCACGAAGTCATAGTCGTCGTTGCTGTCGAGGATGAAATCCTTGATGGCGTTGGTGACGTGCGGGATCACCTGGATGGTGGCGCCGAGATAGTCGCCGCGCCGCTCCTTGGTGAGGATATCCTGATAGATCCGCCCGGTGGTGATGTTGTCCGCCTTGGTGGCGGGACGCCCGGTGAAGCGCTCGTAATGGCCGAGATCGAGATCGGTCTCGGCGCCGTCGTCGGTCACGAACACTTCGCCGTGCTGGTACGGCGACATCGTTCCGGGATCGAGATTGAGATAGGGATCGAGCTTCCTGAGCCGAACCTTGTAGCCACGTGCCTGCAG
>Ga0193699_10000579_pt1 | contig 15634 bp, 16 predicted proteins | sample L3c2metaG_FD_160095 | JGI IMG/M metagenome (GOLD analysis project Ga0193699, IMG submission 160095) | Soil microbial communities from a riparian zone of the East river system, Colorado, United States - L3c2 | ecosystem: Environmental > Terrestrial > Soil > Riparian zone | place: USA: East... | reverse complement strand
GGTTTTGCCTTCGCGTCGCCCAAGGCGTGCGGGAAGCATGATCCGGAAAAGTGGTTACCGGTTTTCCGAAAAGATCATGCTAAAATTAGAATCTAAGGGGCCATAGCTCAGCTGGGAGAGCGCTTGCATGGCATGCAAGAGGTCGGCGGTTCGATCCCGCCTGGCTCCACCACGCTTCGCCTTCGGCTACGCGTGGCGCAGCCACGTAGTAGCCGAAGGCGAAGCGTGCCCGGCGTAGCCCCCTTGGGCGAAGACGGGCTGCCAGACGCTACCCGATATTATTATCCATCATCAGCACATTCCGGCTACGCGTGGCAAACCCTGGCAGTTGGTTTGGTATTGCGCCTTTCCGGACAAGTACAAGGCGCTGGAATTCGAGAAGTACCTCAAATCGCACTCCGGCCGGGCATTTGCGAAGAAACGTCTCCAGTGATTAAACACCCGACGACGACAACCTCCCTCCAAACGCCCAAGAAGCCACCCATGCCCCCTGAACCTGCCCCCGGCGCGATGACCGGATTGCGCGTGATCGACCTCACGCGCGTGCTCGGCGGACCCTATTGCACGCAGATCCTCGCCGATCACGGCGCCGACGTGATCAAGGTCGAACCGCCGGCCGGGGACGAAGTGCGCGACTGGGGACCGCCGTTCCACGGCGAAGACGCGGCCTACTTCGTCGGCATCAACCGCAACAAGCGCTCGATCGGGCTCGACCTTGCTTCCGAAGGCGGACGCGTGGTGCTGATGAAGATGCTGGAGCAAGCCGACGTCCTGATCGAGAACTTCAAGCCCGGCACGCTCGACAAATGGGGCATCGGCAACGATGTGCTGCGTGAAAAATTTCCAAAGCTGGTGCACTGCCGGATTTCCGGCTTCGGCGCCGACGGCCCGCGCGGCGGCAATCCCGGCTATGACGCCATCATCCAGGCCATGACCGGCATGATCGCCGCGACCGGCTCGCCGCAAAGCGGGCCGATGCGGATCGGCGTGCCGCTGGTGGACATCACCACCGGGCTTTATGCGGCGATCGGCATTCTGATGGCGCTGTCGGAGCGGCAAAAATCCGGCCTCGGGCAATTTCTCGAAACCACGCTGTACGAGACCGGGCTCGCCATCATGCATCCGCATGCGGCGAATTATTTCATGCACGGCAAGCCGCCGCAGCTCACCGGCAACGAGCATCCTAATCTCGTTCCCTATGCGATTTTCCCCACCCGCACCGACAATATCTTCATCGGCGTCGGCAATGACGGCACCTTCCGCAAACTCTGCAAAGAGATCGGCAAGCCCGAACTCGGCACTGATGTGCGTTTTGCCCGCAACAAGGACCGCATCGCCAACCGCGATGCGCTACGCGCCGAACTCGCGGCCGTGTTCAGCCAGCACGACGCCGGGCCGCTATGCGATCGCCTGCTCGCCGCGGGACTGCCGGCCGGACCGGTGCAGTCGATCGACCAGGCGCTGACCAGCGCCCATACCGTCCATCGCGGCGACGTCGTCGAAAAGGACTGGTACAAGGGCGTGGCCTCGCCGATCCGCCTCGCGCGCAACAAGCCAAGCCTGCGCCGCACGCCGCCGAAATTCAGCCAGCACGCGGCCGAGGTGCTGAGCGAGTTCGGATATTCCGCTGATGAGATCGAGGGCCTGGTTGCGGAGGGCGTGGTCTGCGGCAGTGAGCGGAAACGCTAAGCACACCGCGTCGTCCCGGCCTTGAGCCGGGACCCATAATCCGCGGCGCTCATTGTACGAAGGACGTCCACCACATCTCTAGAACGAGAGATCACGCGGTATGGGTCCCGGCTCAAGGCCGGGACGACAGGAGAGATCCCTTCGCCTATTTTACAGCTTCCCTCGGCTTGCGCTTCCCGCCTACCATGCTTTCGCTTATACGGTCATTTGCACGTCATCCAGCGCTGTTATCGCGCCAAACGAAGATGGCGGCCCCAACCCGGAGGAATTTCATGGCACTTCGACAATTTGGCGTAGCGGCGGCAATGACCGCGGCGCTTGCGCTTGCGCTCGCAACGCCCGCTCACGCCGTCACGGAGCTGCAGTGGTGGCACGCCATGACCGGCGGCAACAACGACATCGTCAACAAGCTCGCCGAGGAATTCAACGCCAGCCAGTCCGACTACAAGGTGGTGCCGTCCTACAAGGGCAGCTATCCCGACACCATGAATGCCGGCATCGCCGCGTTCCGCGCCGGCAACGCGCCGCACATCATGCAGGTGTTCGAAGTCGGCACCGCGACCATGATGAGCGCCACCGGCGCCATCAAGCCGGTCTACCAGCTGATGAAGGACGCGGGCGAGCCGTTCGATCCCAAGGCCTACCTACCGGCCATCACCGGTTACTATTCGACCGCCAAGGGCGACATGCTGTCGTTCCCGTTCAACTCCTCCTCCATGGTGATGTGGATCAACAAGGATGAGCTCAAGAAGGCCGGTGTCGCCGAAATTCCGAAGACCTGGCCGGAAGTGTTCGATGCCGCCAAGAAACTGAAGGCGGCGGGTCACGCGACCTGCGGGTTCTCCAATGCGTGGGCGACGTGGGCGCATATCGAGCAATTTTCCGCGTGGCACAACGTGCCGATCGGCACCAAGGCGAACGGGCTCGACGGCTTCGACACCGTGCTGCAGTTCAACTCGCCGCTGCACGTCAAACACCTGCAGAACCTGATCGACCTGCAGAAGGACAAGACCTACGATTATTCCGGCCGCGCCAGCGCCAGCGAAGGCCGCTTCGGTTCCGGCGAATGCGCCATCTTCCTGACCTCGTCGGGCTATTATGCGACCGCCAAGGGCACCGCCAAGTTCGACTTCACGTCGGCGCCGATGCCCTATTATCCGGATGCCGCAGGCGCTCCGCAGAACTCGATCATCGGCGGCGCCTCGCTGTGGGTGATGGGCGGCAAGAAGCCCGAGGAATACAAGGGCGTCGCCAAGTTCTTCACGTTCCTGTCCGACACCAACCGCCAGGCCAAGCTGCATCAGGAGTCGGGCTACCTGCCGATCACCAAGGCAGCCTATGAGAAGACCAAGGCCGACGGCTTCTACGAGAAGAATCCGATCCTGCAGACGCCGCTCAAAGAGCTCACCAACAAGGAGCCGACCGAGAATTCGCGCGGCCTGCGTTTCGGCAACATGGTGCAGATGCGCGACATCTGGGCCGAGGAGATCGAGGCCGCGTTGGCCGGTCAGAAAACCGCGCAGGCAGCGCTCGACTCCGCCACGGCGCGCGGCAATGCCATGTTGCGAACTTTTGAAAAGACCGCAAAATAAGCCCGCCACCAATACTCCCTCTCCATTTCGGAGAGGGAGCCCGTCTCGTATCGTGCGGAACGCCAAACCTTCCCAATTAACAAGCCTTCCTGATTGACAAGCCTTCCTGACTAACAAGCCTTTTTGATTGACAAGATTTCTGAACGAGCAAGTCGTCCTGAATGGAAAAGTCCGCGGTCTTCAACAGCAAGCTGCTTCCCTACGCGCTGCTCGTGCCGCAGCTCATCATTACATTGGTATTCTTCTACTGGCCGGCGAGTCAGGCGGTCTGGCAATCGTTCCTGCGCGAGGATGCCTTCGGGCTTAGTTCTGAATTCATCGGCCTGGAGAATTACCAGGCATTGTTCGCGCAGCCCGAATATTACAAGTCGATGGCGACGACGGTGGTGTTCTCGACGCTGGTCGCAGTGCTGTCGCTCTCGATCGCGCTTTTGTTCGCAACCCAGGCCGATAAAAATCTTAAAGCAGCCCCGGTCTACAAGACCTTCATGATCTGGCCTTACGCGGTGGCGCCGGCGGTTGCCGGCGTGCTGTGGATCTTCATGTTCCAGCCCTCGCTCGGCACGCTGGCGCGGCCGCTGCGCTGGATGGGATTCGACTGGAATCCGCTGCTGAACGGCAATCACGCCATGGCCCTGGTGGTGATGGCCGCGGTGTGGAAGCAGATCTCCTATAATTTCCTGTTCTTCCTCGCCGGGCTGCAGTCGATCCCGAAAAGCGTCATCGAAGCCGGCGCGATCGACGGCGCCGGCCCGATGCGGCGGTTCTGGACCATCGTGTTTCCCCTGCTGTCGCCGACCACGTTCTTTCTGCTGGTCGTCAACGTCGTCTACGTCTTCTTCGACACGTTCGGCATCATCGATGCGGTGACCGGCGGCGGACCGGCCGGCGCCACCACCACCATGGTCTACAAGGTCTATGCGGACGGGCGGCTCGGCGGCGATCTCGGCGGCTCGGCCGCGCAATCGGTGGTGCTGATGGTCATCGTCATCGCGCTGACCGCGATCCAGTTCCGCTATGTCGAGCGCAAGGTGCAGTACTGATGGTCGAGCACCGTCCGCTGAACGACATCATCGCCTACGCCATCCTTACGCTCGGCGTGTTCATCGTCGCTTTCCCGGTCTATCTGGCGCTGATCGCCTCCACCCATGACGCCGCGACCGTGGTTGGCGGCCACATGCCACTTTCGCCCGGCGGCCACACTTTGGAAAACTACTACCGGGCGATCTTCGTCGGGGGCTCGCGCACCAGCCGCGAGCCGGTCGGCCACATGCTGATGAATTCGTTCATCTCCGCGATCGGCATCGCGCTCGGCAAGATCTTCATCTCGATCCTGTCGGCCTATGCGGTGGTGTATTTCCGCTTTCCGTTCCGCAAGACCGCGTTCTGGATCATCTTCGTCACGCTGATGCTGCCGGTCGAGGTCCGCATCTACCCGACCTACAAGGTGGTGTCCGACCTGCACATGCTCGACACCTATGCCGGCTTGATCCTGCCGTTGATCGCGTCGGCCACCGGCACGCTGCTGTTCCGGCAATTCTTCATGACGATACCGGACGAATTGCTGGAAGCCTCCCGCATCGACGGCGCCGGACCGTTCCGGTTTTTTTGGGATACGCTGCTGCCGCTGTCGGTCACGACGATCGCGGCGCTGTTCGTGATCCAGTTCATCTATGGCTGGAATCAATATTTGTGGCCGCTGCTGATCACCACCCAGGATTCGATGCAGACGATCGTCACCGGCATCAAGAAAATGCTGACCACGACCGACGAGCTGGCCGAATGGCAACTGGCGATGGCGACCGCCGTGCTGGCGATGCTGCCGCCGGTCGCGGTGGTGGTGTTCATGCAACGTCTGTTCGTGCGCGGCCTGGTCGAGACGGAGAAGTAGGACAGAGATGGCTAACGTAATCCTCCGCGACGTCCGCAAGACCTATCTCGGTGGCTTCGAGGCCATCAAAGGCATCGATTTCGAGGTTGGCGACGGCCAGTTCTGCGTGCTGGTCGGCCCCTCCGGCTGCGGCAAGTCCACGCTGCTGCGCATGGTCGCGGGGCTCGAGACCATCACGTCAGGCGACATCGATATTGGCGGCCGCATCGTCAACCAGATCGAGCCGGCGGAGCGCGACATCGCCATGGTGTTCCAGAACTACGCGCTCTATCCGCATATGAGCGTCTACAACAACATGGCCTATGGCCTGCGCAACCGCCGCATGCCGGAGCCCGAGATCGACACAAGGGTGCAGGAAGCCGCCCGCATTCTCGAACTCAGCGCCATGCTCGACCGCAAGCCGAAGCAATTGTCCGGCGGCCAGCGCCAACGCGTCGCGATGGGCCGCGCCATCGTGCGGCAGCCGAAAGTGTTTCTGTTCGACGAACCGCTGTCGAACCTCGACGCCAAGCTTCGGATCGCGATGCGCGTCGAAATCCGCAAACTGCAGCGACGATTGAAGACGACCTCGATCTACGTCACCCACGACCAGCTCGAGGCGATGACGCTGGCCGATATCCTGGTGGTCATGAACGGCGGCCAGGTCGAGCAGATCGGCAATCCGCTCGAGATCTACCAGAGGCCCGCGACCACCTTCGTCGCCTCCTTCATCGGCGCACCGCCGATGAATCTGATGCCGCTGCGGGCGGATGAGATCAAGGCGCAGTTCGCCGGCGACAGCCGCGCGACTGTTGACGCCGGCATTCTGGGAATCCGCCCCGAGGATTTTGTGATTTCGAGCGATACCGTCTCTGGCGGTATCGCGCTCGACCTCACCGTCGAAGCGATCGAGCGGGTCGGGGCCGAGACTTTTATCTATGGCACCAGACAACATGAGATACAGGGCGTCGCCGCCAATCCCGGCGATTTGCCGCCGGGCGAGGTGATCGTGCGGATCCCCGGCGCGGTCGCGCCCGCCATCGGCGAGCGCATCCGGGCGATTGCCCCACGCGAAAAACTGCATCTGTTCAGCGCCGACGGCCGCAAGCGGATCGATCGGTAAAACCCCCACCCTCGTCATTCCGGGGCCGTTCGGGCCATTTTGTCGCGGTTGCTCAGGCGCTTGAACCCCCCGCAAATCATGCCCATATTGGCTGTTGACCGGAGGGCAAATCCGCCGGCCGGCCAAAAATGGGGCGCCGCAAGGGCCCCTCAAAGTCGCTTCGAGAGGACTTTGTAATGTCTCGTGTTCCTTCGTTATCCAGTCCGTTCCTGCTTGGGTTCGACGAAATCGAGCGTGCGCTCGATCGCGTCGTCAAAGGCGCCGACGGCTATCCTCCCTACAACATCGAGCGCTGCGACCGCAGCAATGGTGCGCCCGAACGCCTGCGGATCACGCTGGCGGTGGCGGGGTTCACCCGCGACCAACTCGATGTAACCATTGAGGAAAACCAGCTCGTGATCCGGGGCCGCCAGCAGGACGACAAGGCCCGGCAATACATCCATCGCGGCATCGCCGCGCGCCACTTCCAGCGCACCTTCGTGCTGGCGGAGGGGATGCAGGTGCTGGGCGCGGACTTGAAAAACGGGCTGTTGTCGATCGACCTCGCCCGGCCTGAGCCGGAAAAGATCGTTAAGACAATTGCTATCAATGAACACGAATAATGGAACGAGTAGCGGACTCGACCGCTTAATCTGACAGAGGAGTCGAGACCATGAGTGAAGCTGGTGTTGTGTTTGAACCGGAAAGCGTTTCCCCCGAGGCGCTGGCCACCTTGGGCGAGGGCCATATCGCCTATGTGAAGCAGATCCGTTCCGAGGACGTGCCCGGGCTCTTCCCCCAGGCGCCGAAGATCGCGCCGGGCCTGAAGCTGTTCGCGCTGCATGCCGCCGACGGCACCCCGATCATGCTCACCGATAGCCGCGAGGCGGCGATCGCGAATGCATGGAGCAACGAGCTGCAGGCCGTCAGCGTTCACTGACGGAGCGCTTGCTGACGTCGCCGGCGCAGCCTTGCTGCGCCAGTTGACGCTTATCAGGAATTAGTGACACGCGGGCATGACCTCGATTGGGGTCGGCCCGCGTATTTTTTTGACTAACCTCTTGCTTGCCGTTCGACGGGGCGCACCCTATAATTCTGGTCACCGTGACTAGAAAAGATGAATCATGTCGACAGCCAAAAAACGTTCCGTGACTGGTCGCTCTGGCTCCCGGGCCGGGCGATGGCGGCTTCAGGACGCAAAAGCGCGCTTCAGCGAGGTAGTGCGGGAGGCGCAGCAGCGAGGCCCGCAACGGGTCACGCTGCACGGGAAAGATGCCGTCGTCATCGTCGGCGCCGACGAGTTTGATCGGCTGCAACGCCCGGTAACCGGTCGCGATATCGTCGCAGCGCTCGCCGCATCCCCTTTGGCCGAGGTGAGCTTTGACCGCCTGACGGTTAAATCCAAGGTGCGAGACATCGATCTGTGAGGGGCTGGCTGCTCGATACGAACGTGGTTTCCGAACTGCGCAAAACCAAGCCTGATGCCAAAGTCATAGCTTTCATCGCCGCTCAGCCAGGCGAGACGTTGTTCGTCACAGACGTCACGCTGGCGGAAATAACGTATGGCATTGAGCAACTGAGCGACGCCGCTCGTAGAACCGATCTTCGCCTGTGGCTGGAGCGAAACTTGCGGCCGTTGTTTGACGGACGCATTCTCGCCATTACGGAAGATGTGATCGTCCGATGGAAAACCATGATTGTCGAGGGCCAAAGACGTGGCCATACCTTCGGCCAACCTGATCTGTTTATCGCAGCGATTGCCGCCCTGCAGGACATGGTCGTCGTGAGTCGTGACGTCGGCGAATTTATAGAGGCTGGCGTGCCCGTATTTGATCCCTGGTCGAGCGTGCTGCATGTTGACGGCGACAAGGCGACCTTGAAAGCTCCAGCGACACTGGCGGCCGTCGCCAAAATTCCCTGAAGGAATTGGAGAAACGGTGCAGCGCGGAACGGCTCGCATGAATGATCGAGAGTCACAGCCTCTAGCGGGGCGCACGTTCGAGCGAATAATTATGAGAGAGATCAAGTTCAGGGCGTGGGATGCAGAAAATAAGTGGATGGTGAACAGCTTCTTTATTTGTTCTCGCAGTTCTATTGCTGCAGTGATGCTAGTAGGAATTCGCGATGCGCGGGCATGTCCTCGATCGATCGGGGGCAGGTCCGCGTATTTTTGCGCGTAGCCGCGGATGGAGCGAAGCGAAATCCGCGGCTATGTCGCAAGTAGATGGCCGGTCCCCGGGTTGCGCTTCGTTCCAGGCGGGCTACGATTCCATCCTTGGAGTATATTTCACCGCTCAAAAACGGCTTGGGAGGGAACGCATGTGCGATCAAGCGCTGCAGCCAATCGCGCCAGCCGAAGTTTCGAGCGGCAGTTCGCTTGCCAAAGCTCTTTTGGCGCTCAACAACGCTCATGCGCTGGAATTATCCTGGCTGGAGCCGGCGCGGCTGCAACACCTTGTCTCCCAGGCGTTCCTGGCGCGACGAATCGGAAACTTCGACGCTTTCCTGCTGGCCTTCGATCAGGGCGCCGATTACGACAGCCCGAATTTCCTCTGGTTCCGCGCCCGCTATCCGCGCTTTGTCTATGTGGACCGGTCGTGGTCGCCGCAGCGGCGCGCGGTCTCGGCTGTGCACGCCGGCTTTATCGGGATCTGTTCGAACACGCCGAAAGGGCCGGCCATGAGCACGTGGTCTGTGAGGTCAACATCAGCCCGCCGAACCCGGCGTCGGATGCCTTCCATGCCGCGTTCGGATTTGTCGAGGTCGGCACCGCGAGCGTCTATGGGGGAAGCAAGACGGTGCGGTATTTGCTGCGCGCGCTGTCAGTGCCGACCGCGATCTGAACACTTCACCGGAGGTGGTCCGCAGCTCAACGCTCCGGAAGGTGTCATACGCGGGCTTGACCCGCGTATCCATCAATCTTCGGAAAAAGCGTTTTCACACGCGGATGGATTGCCGGGCATAGGCGAGCGGAAGCGACGCCGTCCTTCGGACGGCTATGCCCGGCAATGACGACTGTCCCTACGCCGCGCTCGCCGGCGGCAGCGCCAGCACCGAATAGATCGCCTGCGCATCGCGCGAGGCGCGCAGCTTCTTGGCGACGTCCTGGTCCCGCAACAGCCGCGCGATCCGCGCCAGCGCCTTCAGGTGATCGGCGCCGGCGCCTTCGGGCGCCAGCAGCAGGAACACCAGATCGACCGGCTGGCCGTCCATCGCCTCGAAATCGATCGGCCGCTCGAGGCGCGCGAACAGCCCGAACAGCTTTTCCAGCTTGGGCAGCTTGCCGTGCGGGATGGCGACGCCATAGCCGACGGCGGTGGTGCCGAGCTTCTCGCGCTGCAGCAGAACCTCGAACACCGCGCGGTCATTCTGCCCGGTCAGCATGGCCGCCCGCGCCGCCAGCTCCTGCAGCGCCTGCTTCTTGCTGTTGACCTTCAACGCCGGGAGGATCGCCTCGGGTGCGACCAGATCGGTAATCGTCATAGGGCGTTCCGAGGTGAATTTAACCGTTGCGAAATAGGCTTCAGCGGGCGGCGTCAGGAAGATTGCGACGGGAGGCGGGCTTGCCGCCCGGGTCCCTAATTGGGGGGCTTCTACTCCAACGCAAGAGCGGTGCCAACTCCCGCGGAGGTATTCCTTCGGCCCTGCCTTCGGGGCGGCGGACCATAGGAAGGGCCTCCGGGGGCGTCAATGCCCGGTCGGGCGCCTACCCCCCGGAATTAACCGCGGGGGGATCGACCCAGCCGACATTGCCGTCCGGACGGCGGTAAATGATGTTCACCCGGCCGCTCGAGCCGTGCTGGAACACGATGCAGGCGACGCCGGTCAGATCCAGTTCCATCACGGCTTCGCTGACCGACAGCCGCTTCAGCGACGTCGTGGCTTCGGCGATGATGACCGGGCTGTAGGCGGTTTCGTCATGCTCGTCGTCGCCCGCCGGCGCCTCGATGATGTAGCTCGAGGCGTCCAGGGTGGGCGACGTCAATTCAGCCATCGCAGCCGCTTCAGCATGCGACTTTCGCGCGGAACGATCCTTCAGGCGGCTCTTGTAGCGGCGCAGCCGCTTCTCGATCTGGGCCAGCGCCTGGTCGGCGCTGGCATAGGCGTCGGCTGCGTTCGACTCGGCCTCGAGGGTTATTCCGGAATCCAGATGCAGCGCGCAGTCGGTGCGAAAGCCGAAGCCATCCTTGCTCAGCGTGATATGGCCGGAATAGTTGCCGTCGAAATATTTGCGCAGCACTTCATCGGTGCGTTCGCTGACGCGCCCGCGCAGCGCGTCGCCAACACTGATGCTTTTTCCTGAAACACGGAGAGTCATAGCGATGCCTCGATTCGTCTGGAGCGGGGACAGTATCCCGAATTGACGGGGAAGCAATCAAGCCGGCGCGGTGTCGCGCGATCGGTCGGAAGATGCGGCAGGCGCCGAAAGGGCATTACCGAGCATGCTTTGTTTATCACGGCGGCGTTGCACCGAGGAGGGGATTCGCATGGCTTCGCGGTACTTCGCGACCGTGCGGCGGGCGATATCAATGCCCGAGGCGCGCAATCGTTCCACGATGGTGTCGTCGGACAGGATCACCGCCGGGTCTTCGGCATCGATCAGCTGCTTGATGTGGTGACGGACGGCCTCCGCCGAATGGGCCTCGCCGCCGTCGGCCGACGCGATCGACGCGGTGAAGAAATACTTCAATTCAAAACTGCCGCGATTGGTCGCCATGTATTTGTTGGCGGTCACCCGCGACACCGTCGATTCATGCATCTGGATCGCGTCCGCCACCGCCTTGAGATTGAGCGGCCGCAAATGCGCCACGCCGTGGGTGAAGAAGCCGTCCTGCTGGCGCACGATCTCGGTCGCGACTTTCAGGATGGTGCGGGCGCGCTGATCGAGCGCGCGCACCAGCCAGGTCGCGTTCTGCAGGCAATCGGTGAAATAGGATTTGTCGCCGTCCTTGCGGATCGTCTTCGACAGTTCAGTGTAATAGATCTGGTTGACCAGCACGCGCGGCAACGTGTCGCTGTTGAGTTCGACATGCCAGCCGCCGTCGGGGCCCGGCCGCACATAGACATCCGGCACCATGGTCTGGGTCCGGGCGGAGCCGAATTTCAAACCGGGTTTCGGATTGAGCCTTCGGATTTCGCCGATCATGTCGGTGATGTCGTCATCATCGACACCGCAGAATTTTCTCAAAGACGCGATATCGCGCTTCGCCAGCAGATCGAGATGCTCGACCAGCGCCTGCATCGCGGGGTCGTAGCGGTTGAGTTCGCGCAGCTGGATCGCAAGGCACTCGCTGAGATTTCGCGCGCAGACGCCGGGCGGATCGAATTTCTGCAGCACCGCGAGCACCGCTTCGACTCCGGCTTGCGACGCCCCGAGCCGCTCGGCGGCCTGACCGAGATCCGGCGGCAGGTAACCGGCTTCGTCGACGAGATCGATCAAATATTGTCCGATCATGCGCTGCGCGGGTTCGGTGAATGCCACCGCCAGCTGTTCGGCGAGATGACTGCCGAGCGTCACCTCGGCGGCGACGAAGGCTTCCAGATTGTAGCTGTCGTCGTTGGAGGCGCCGCCGCCCCATTCGGTGTAGGCGGTGGGTGCGGCATCCTGCGCGGTCCGCGCGGCGGCCTCGGCCGGCTCCTCGGAAAACACATTGTCGAGGCCGGTATCCAGGGTCTGCTCGATCTCGGCGCGGCTGCCGAGATCGTTGTTCAGCCACTCTTCCTGGGCCGGCTCGAAGCCGTCGCCCGCCGCCGAGCCGCTGGCCATCTCGGAACGTTCGGCGGCATTGTCGTCGCCATAGGCGGAACCCGAATCGTCCCGGTCGGAGAATTCGGCGCGTTCCGGGGGAGGCTCGCCCGCCACCAGGGGCTCGGTACCGTCACTGGCGCGCTCGAGCAGCGGATTTCGCTCCAGTTCCTCCTCGACGAAGGCCGAAAGGTCGAGATTCGACAGTTGCAGCAGCTTGATCGCCTGCATCAGCTGCGGCGTCATCACCAGCGACTGCGACTGGCGGAACTCTAGTCTCTGCGTCAAAGCCATGAAGGCGAGAACCGATCCAAGGAAAGTTGGTCCGATTCTTGCTTAAACTAGTCCAAAGCCGATGTACACGGCTTGACGGATTGTAAAATTGGACTAGAGCCGGAATTCTCAGCCAAGGTTAAAGTCGGAATTCCTCGCCCAGATAAAGTCGGCGTACATCCGGGTTGTTGACGATCTCATCCGGATTACCCTCGGTCAAGATCTCGCCGGCATAGACGATATAGGCGCGGTCGGTCAGGCCCAGCGTTTCCCGCACATTGTGGTCGGTGATCAGGACGCCGATGCCGCGATTGGTGAGATGGCGGACCAGATCCTGAATGTCGCCGACCGCGATCGGATCGATGCCGGCGAAGGGTTCATCGAGCAGCATGTAATTGGGCCGGGTTGCCAGCGCGCGGGCGATCTCGACGCGGCGGCGCTCGCCGCCGGACAGCGCGATCGAAGGCGTTTTGCGCAATCTGGCGATGTTGAATTCATCGAGCAGCGAGTTGAGTTCGGCTTCGCGCTTTTTCTTCGAGGGTTCGACGACTTCCAGCACCGCCCGGATATTCTGTTCCACCGTGAGGCCGCGGAAGATCGAGGCTTCCTGCGGCAGGTAACCGATGCCGAGCCGGGCGCGCTGATACATCGGGAGCTTGGTGACGTCATGGCCATCGAGTTCGATGGCGCCGCGATCGGCCTTGATCAGGCCGGTGATCATGTAAAAAACCGTGGTCTTTCCGGCGCCGTTCGGACCGAGCAAACCCACGGCCTCGCCGCGGCGGACATAGATGCTGACGCCGCGCACGACCTGGCGGCTGCCGAAACTCTTTTCCACGCTATGCACAGCCAGATAGCCCGCCCGCTTCGCCATCCGCGGGGCGGTGGCACCATTGGTCTTGGCGCGCGGCGGACGCGTTTTTTCCACGGGCGCCGGCTTTTCCGCCCGGGGCGCGGGATCCAAATTCGGCAGCAAGGCCGCCTCGCGGGCCATCGGAGCCGCGTCGCGGGCAATCACCGGCGCTTCACGCGCCATTAAAGGCGCTTCGCGCACCGGGCTCGTCAGCATGTCGCCCATGGTGTCGCCGAGCGCGGTGATGTCCTCGCGCGTGCGCGCAAATCCAGGCGGACTGCGTTTTGCCGGGCGGCGACGGAACATGCTGAGTAAATCCACCATCCCCCGCTTCGCTTAAGCCTTTCACGGTGATCCCGCGACCCGGCGCGGCGATTCGCTTCACTCGGGCAACATGAAGGAATGGATATCCCTTGCCCAGCGAAACACCCTCACCTGTGACGGCACACGGCCGCTGGGCCGCCACGTAGATACAGGCTCGCACCGCGCGCTTCAACCTCGTCGCCTGCGGATATTGTACAAGTGATTGATGTTATTTCGGTTTATTTGAAGGCGCCGGGCTCGGCGTCGGCGTTGGCGTGGAAGACGGCATTCCGGGGATCGCCGGGGCCCCCTGGCCGCCGGACGATATGAACAGGCCCTGCACCCGTCCGGTGTTGGACTCCACCCGCGATACACCGGTCGTCATGTCCACCAACAGCCGGTCGCCGCGCAGCACATTCTTGCCCTGGGTCAGGACGATGCCACCGAGCATGGTGATCATGTTGGCCTTGGTGTCGAACACCGCGGTCTCGCCGGTCACGACCTGGTCCTTCTGCGTCACCACCACACTGCCCTTGGCCTCGAGCCGGCGAATCGACGAACTGCCGCCGGGGCCTGGGGTCGCGGACTGGATCGGCGCTGATTTCGCAGCCTTCGAATTGGGAGCCGGCGCCGCTGATGGAGTTGGAGTCGAATCGTAGAACACCACCAGGGTCTTCGACGTCATAGTGGTATCGCCCTGCACCACCTTCACATTGCCGGCGAAGGTCGCTTCCTTTTTCTTGTCGCGCATTTCAAGCGAAGCGGCTTCGATCTGGATCGGCTGGTCGCGGTTCTGCGAAAAACCCTGCATCGCATTGGGCACACCCTGCACCGCGCTCTGCGCGCCGGCGTCACCGGCGGCGATCAGCGCTGCCGCGAATACCGCCTTCCAGGCGTAATGCGCGATCCGCCGGGTCCATGTGCAGCGCGGAAAAGCTTTCATCATCGAATTCATTTCGGGTTGGCGGACTTGCCGGAGATGGATTGCGTCTTGCCGGATGAAACAGGAGGCTCGGGCGGCGGCTCTGCCGCTTCCTCGGGAGGAGACAGATTGTCCAGATTCAGCACGACATTGCCTTCGAACCTCACCACCTCGCCGCCGTTGAAAATCCGGAGCCTGTCAGAGGTCAGCGTGCCGTTCAGCAGTTTGACGTCGACGTGTTCCTCCGAGGTTACCGTACTCTTGCCGATATCGACCAACGCCTGCGACATCCGGGCTTCATAGCCGGTGGAGGATTGCAAAAAGATATCCTTGCGCAGGTCGAGCAACTGCGCCTTGGAATCGAACAGGCCGGTGCGGGCATCCAGTGTGATGGTCGTGGTGCGGTCTTCCATCAGCACCTTGGCCCGCAGCGTCCGCAGATCGACGTGATCCGGATCGGTCAGGTCCTGGGTCGCGGTTTTGGCCCAGACCTCGTAGGGCCGCTGATCGGGCGTGAAGCCGGCCATATGCGGTGTTTCCATCGTGATCTTGGTGCCGGAGACGACCAGGTTCCCGATGTCGACCGGCAGCTTCGGCAACAGCATCCGGAACGGATTGTAGACCGAGGTGAAGACGATGGCCGCCATCGACAGCACCACCGCCGCCGGAACCGCGACGCGCAGCACTCGCACCATTCGGCTGTGGCGCGCGGCCATGGCGAAGCGCACGTCCATTCCGGCTTGATAGGCTGGGGTTTGAACCGAATTCACCGCTGCTCCAGAGCGCGAGGATTACCGGCCATTCTACCCGGCTTCGCCGCATTATGCAGCCCGGACCTCGGGTGACGAGTGTGACCGAAACAGGGCGTAAACGGCCCTGCGCGGCGCTTCAAAGCGTATCGGCTCAGGAATGCGCGAAAATGTCCTCGGTGTCCCAGCCCTGCAGATCGAGCTTTGCCCGCGTCGGCAGGAATTCGAAACAGGCCTGGGCCAGCCCCAGGCGTCCCTCGCGCGCCAGCATGACATCGAGCCGTTCGCGCAGGCCATGCAGATGCAGCACGTCGGACGCCGCATAGGCCAGCTGCGCCTCGCTCAGGGTCTGGGCGCCCCAGTCGCTCGATTGCTGCTGCTTCGACAGATCGATGTTGAGCAGTTCGCGCACCAGATCCTTCAGGCCATGGCGGTCGGTGTAGGTGCGGGTCAACCGCGAGGCGATCTTGGTGCAATACACCGGCTGCGGCATCACGCCGAAGGCGTTGGTGAGCGCGGCGAGATCGAACCGCGC
>Ga0193699_10000578_pt1 | contig 15641 bp, 12 predicted proteins | sample L3c2metaG_FD_160095 | JGI IMG/M metagenome (GOLD analysis project Ga0193699, IMG submission 160095) | Soil microbial communities from a riparian zone of the East river system, Colorado, United States - L3c2 | ecosystem: Environmental > Terrestrial > Soil > Riparian zone | place: USA: East... | reverse complement strand
TCGCGACCGGCGAGCACGTCCACAACCGGGTGATGTTCAAGCAGCTGTTCCAGGCTGACGCCATCGGCGTGTGCCAGATCGACGCGTGTCGCCTTGGCGGCGTCAACGAGGTCGTGGCCGTGCTGTTGCTGGCGGCGAAGTTCGGCGTGCCGGTGTGCCCGCATGCGGGTGGCGTCGGGCTGTGCGAGCTCGTCCAGCACCTCGCCGCGTTCGATTACATCGCTGTCAGCGGCGGGCTGGACGGGCGGATGATCGAGTACGTGGATCATCTCCACGAGCATTTCGTGTCGCCGGTGATCATGCGCGGCGGTCAATACGTGCTGCCGTCCGCGCCGGGGTACGGGGCGGAGCTGTGGCCGGAGTCACTGCGGCGCTTCTCGTATCCGGACGGGCCGGAGTGGTCGGAAGCCGCGGCAGCGAGCACCGCTGGCGGCGCGAACATCCGTCCGTGATGACTCTGGCGTCATCAGGCAGACTGGCGGTATGAGGCGGTTCGGCCAGGTCATCCGCGTCCTGCCCGATCAGATTGAGGCATATGAACGGCTCCACGCGGATCCGTGGCCCGGCGTCACCGCGGCGATCGCCGCCGCGAACATCAGGAACTACTCGATCTACCGCCACGGCGAGCTGCTGTTCGCCTACTTCGAGTACGTCGGCGGAGACTTCGAGTCCGACATGAAGGCGATGGCGGCCGATCCCGTCATCCAGGAATGGTGGGCCCGAACGGACGCGATGCAGGAACCCTTCCCGGACCGAACGCCCGGCGACTGGTGGCTGACAGTCCCGGAGATCTTCCACACGGACTGAGCGCCGGCGATTGCACGATGGCGACGTCGGTAGCGCGAAGTCAACGCCTGGCTATCTGAGGCTCAAACACCCTCGTGAAGGGTGCTCCGGATGTACGAAGTTTAGCTGGGCGCGAATTGCCTCTTGTGCATCCGAAAGGTTCGCCAACCGATTCAATTCGACAGCGAGCCGCTCCGGGATTTCGGCCGGACCGTACCGCCTCACGATGCGCGCTGGGCGGGGTCGGCAGCTTCCTCGAGTCCGGTTGGCGACAGCAGCCGCAGGCCGCGTCGGCCTGCGACGCAACACCCGACGCGGCGGCGGCAGCTCCGGCTGCCCCGCCGCTTTGGCTCGCTCTTCGCTCTGCCGCCGACCTCCAGCTGCGCCTCGCCGATCGCATCACGGCATTCGCGGGTTCGATCGGTTTGTATGCCTCCACGCCCCCGGCACGGACAAACCGAGTGAACCGCCCAACGCCGCAACACCGACCTGTGGCACGATCCCCGCGGAGGTGCCCGATGACGAATCCACGGACGAGCGTCGGTGAATTGCGCGTCGTCCTGATCGGTGCCGGCTGGATCAGCCCGCTCCATCTCGCAGCGCTCGATCGGCTCGGTCGGACCCGCCTGGTCGGCGTCGCCTCGGCCCGCGAAGAGAGCGCCCGGGCGAAGGCCGAGCCACGCGGCGCCCCCGCCTATGTGGACATCGACCGGATGCTCGACGAGCAGCGCCCGGATCTCGCCTATGTGGCCGTCCCGCCGTCGGCCGCGATCGCCGTCCTCGAACGACTGGTCGATCGCGGCATCCCGTTCCTCACGGAGAAACCGCTCTCCGCAACCGACGAGGAGGGTCCGGCGCGAATCGCGGCCGGTGTCGCCGCGGGCGGCCTCGTCGCAGCGGTCGGCTATCACCTCCGCGCCCTCGACGCGCTCGCCGAGGTCCGCGAGCGGCTCGTCGGGAATCCCGTCCGGCTCTTCACGGCCCGCTGGTTGTCGGGTACCCCGGCGCCCGCGTGGTGGCTGCGTGCGGAAGTCGGCGGAGGCCAGGTGGTCGAACAGGCGACCCACTTCTACGACCTGGCCCGGCTACTGGTCGGCGAGGCCACCGTCGTCGGCGCAGCGTCGACCCGCGACGAGCCGGTCGTTCCGCATGGCGCCGACGTGGTCGATGCGACCGCAGCAGTACTGAGGTTCGAAACCGGGGCCGTCGGGAGCTTCGCGAACACCCGGCGGCTCGCGTCGGCGGTCGTGGAGGTAGAGCTCGCAGCCTCGGACCTGTTGATCACGATCCGCCGAATCGGGGAGGAAGACCCCGGCGCATGGGAGGTCGTCATCGACGACGGCCGGTCCGTTCGGTCCGTTCCGCCCGGCCGCTCGCCATACGAAGCCCAGGCCGCGGTCTTCCTTGACGCCATCGAAGCAGGCGACCCGACCCGAGTCCTGTCGTCATATTCGGACGCGCTCCAGACCGATCGGCTCACCCGCGCCGTCGTAGCGGCAACGGGCCGGGCGGGCTGACCTCAGGCCGACGCGGCTCGCAACTCCGGTATCAGGTCCTCCGCCACGTGGCGCAGGATCGGCAGGTCGGCGGGCGCTGGCATCACGGTCGAAAAGTCGGTGAACCCGAGCCGCCGATGACGCTCAACGAAGTCGAGATAGGCATTCTCGGATCGGAGCGCCGAAGCCGTCGCCCAGGTCGAGCGGCGAATCTCCGCCGGGTCGCGCCCGATCGCCCGGCAGGCGTCGTCGAGATAGCGGATCCGCTCGGAAAGCTCCGTTTCGACGCCGTCGGTCGCCGTGTCGGGCATCGCCGCGAACGTGTCCCACTGGTCGGCGTAGCGAGCAGCCAGCCGGAGCATCCGCGGGCGATGGGCGGCGATGAGAATCGGGATCCGCGGCGACTGCACTGGCCGCGGCTCAAGCGGCGCATCCTCGAGCTGGTAGTGGCGACCGGAGAACGTCGTCCGCTCCTGTGACATGAGCAGGCTGATCAGCTCGATCGCCTCCTCGAACCTGTCGACCCGCTCCGCCGGCTCTGGCAGCGCGATGCCGTAGCGGCGGTGTTCGTCGGCATGCCAACCAGTGCCGAGCCCGAGGATGAGGCGCCCGCCGCTGATGTGGTCGACCGTGACCGCCGACTTGAGCAGCACCGCAGGATGGCGAAACGTGTTGCTCGTCACGAGGACGCCGAGACGGATCCGCGATGTCTGGGTTGCGATCGCTGCGAGGAGCGTCCACGCCTCGTGGATCGGATGGCTCGGTGGCCCTTCCGTGTCGACGAGATGGTCGACGATCCAGGCGTGGTCGAAGCCGAGATCCTCGGCCATCTGGAACTCGTCAAGGACCTGGCTGAGGGGCTTGTTCGACTGGCTGAGGAACAGCCCGAACCTGGGCACGATCACGGGCCGGGGATTACTCGCCATGCCGTCCCGCAACCTACGGGCGGATCAGCGTGGTTGAGTTCGCGTGGTGGTCGTCGCCACGCGAACCGCGCCGCCTGAACGCGAGCCCGACCCGACGGGTGCCGGCGCGCTCTCGCGGACAACGAGCTCCGCGGCGAGGGTCAAGCTCCGAACAACGCCGTGGCCGGGTTCTCCGTCAACCAGGCCGAGCAGCTCACGGACGGCGAGCTGGCCGAGTTGGCCGAGCGGCTGGCTGACGGTCGTGAGGGACGGCGAGAACTGCGCGCCCTCGACCAGCCCGTCGAAGCCGACGACGGCGAGCCGATCCGGGATCGCGATCCCCCGCTTGTTCGCGTCGTGGAGGACGCCGAGCGCCATCTGGTCATTCCCGACGAAGACGCCGTCCATGTCCGGCGCGAGCTCGAGCAACTGCCCGAAAGCGGCCTCCCCGCTGGCAGACGACCAGTTGCCTGGCACGACCGGGCCCTCGGCGATACCCGCGTCGCGGAGGGCGTCGCGCCAGCCTTCGTGTCGGGCCCTTGCCTCGCTCCAGGCGAGTGGCCCAGCGAGATGGCCGATTTGCCGGCGCCCGAGTGCGATGAGGTGTTCCGTGGCGAGCCGAGCACCGCCATAGTTGTCGATCATGATCGATGAGAACGTCGGCGACGGCTCCGACTTCAGGAAGACGATCGGTGGATACGACGTCGGCAGCTGGGCCCCGACGGTCGCGATGTTCGAACCCATCTCCGGGGCGACGAAGATGATCCCCTCGACCCGATGAGCCAGCAGGAACTCCACGACGCGGTACACCTCCGCGGCGTCGTAGCTGCCGAGCTCCTTGAGCAGCAGCGCGTAGCCGGACGCCTCGGACTCCTCGGTGATGCCGTTGAGCGTCTGGGCGACCCCGAAGAACTTGAGCCCGGCAACGACGACGCCGATCGTCTGAGAGCGGCGCTGGACCAGGCTGCGCGCAACGGCACTGGGCTGAAAACCAACGGAGGCGATAGCCGCCTCGACCGCGGCGCGCGTCTCCGGCGAGACGTCCGGACGCTTGTTGATGACGCGCGAGACCGTCTGGGTCGAGACCCCGCACATGCGGGCGATCTCCTTGATGGTGACCCTGTGATTACGCAACAATCAGGGACCTCGGACGGGCTGGTGGCTTGTCTCGATCGTTCGACGCTGGTACGTTACGAGAATAGCACCGTGAACGTTAGCGGGAACGCTAACGCACGATCCGGGAGGCAGCGTGGCGAGATACGCGATCGGGGTCGACTTCGGGACCGGGTCCGGCCGAGCGATCGTGGTCGACGTGGCCGATGGCAGGCAGCTCGCGACGGCGATCTCGGAGTATTCGAACGGCGTCATCGACGACGTCCTCCCGCTCGACGATAGGCGCGTCGTCCTGTCGCCCGACTGGGCGCTCCAGGACCCCGAGGACTACCTCCGCGTGTTCAAGGAAACGGTTCCGGCCGTCCTGCGCGAGTCGGCGATCGATCCGGCGGACGTCGTCGGTCTCGGGATCGACTTCACAGCCTGCACGATGCTCCCGACGAAGGCGGACGGAACGCCACTCTCGCTGATCCCTGAGCTGCGGGCCAACCCCCACGCCTGGGTCAAGCTGTGGAAGCATCACGCCGCCCAGCCGGAGGCGGATCGGATCAATGCGGTCGCCGCTACCACGAACCAGCCCTGGCTCGAGCGATACGGTGGGCGGATCTCGTCGGAATGGTTCTTCTCCAAGGCCCTCCAGATCCTCGACGAGGCCCCCGAGATCTACGCCGCGGCGGACCGACTGATCGAGGCTTCCGATTGGGTCGTCTGGCGGCTGACCGGTGTCGAGACGCGGAACGCCTGCACGGCGGGTTACAAGGCGCTCTGGTCGAAGCGCGACGGTTTCCCCGACACCAGCTATTTCGCCGCCCTGGATCCTCGGCTTGCCGGCGTCGTCGACGAGAAGATGAGCCGCAACATCCGGTTCGCGGGCGAGCGCGCCGGTGGTCTGTCGGAGGAGGCCGCGGCGTGGACCGGCCTGCCGGTGGGGACGGCGGTCGCAATCGCCAATGTCGATGCCCATGTGGCCGTGCCGGCTGCGACCGTCGTCGAAGCCGGCAGGATGGTCATGATCATGGGAACGTCGACCTGCCACATGGTCCTGTCGGTCGACGAGCGGTCGGTTCCCGGGATGTGCGGCCACGTGCAGGACGGGATCATCCGGGGCTACGTCGGCTACGAAGCCGGCCAGTCGGCCGTCGGTGACCACTTCAGCTGGTTTGTCGACAACGCGGTCCCGGAGCCGTACCAGCAGGAGGCCCGGGAGCGCGGCCTCGACATCCACGCCCTCCTCGAGGAGAAGGCCGCCCGCCTGCGGGTCGGTGAATCCGGGCTCCTCGCCCTCGATTGGTGGAACGGCAACCGATCGGTGCTCGTCGACGCCGCGCTCGGTGGCCTCCTCGTTGGCGCAACGCTGGCAACCGTGCCCGAAGAGATCTACCGCGCCCTCATCGAGGCGACCGCCTTCGGGACGAGGGTGATCATCGAGACACTCGAGGCCCATGGCGTGCCGATCCGCGAGATCGTCGCGTGCGGCGGCCTCGCCGACAAGAGCCCGCTGACCCTCCAGATCTACGCTGACGTCACCGGCCGTTCGTTCAAGCTCAGCGCGTCTGAGCAGACGCCGGCGCTCGGCTCGGCGATGTTCGGGGCAGTTGCCGCGGGCGTCGAACTTGGCGGCCACGCGACGATCGAGGACGCCTCGGCAGCAATGGCCCGCCTGAAGGACGTGGTATACGAACCGATCGCCGCCAACCGCGAGGTATACGACGTGCTCTATCGCGAATACGTCCGCCTCCACGACTACTTCGGCCGTGGCGGTAACGACGTGATGAAGGTCCTCAAAGGGCTCCGCGCCGATGCCCGCGCCGCCCAGCCCCTCGCGACCACGTCGCCGCTCGAGTCCTGAGATGCGCCTCGAGTCGCTCCGCCACGAGCTCGTCCTCCTCCACGAGGAGCTGCCGCGCAACGGACTCGTCACCTGGACCGGCGGCAACGTCAGCGTCCGCGACCCGGACAGCGGACTCGTCGCCATCAAGCCGTCGGGCGTCCGCTACGGCCAGCTCACCGCCGAGAGCATGGTGGTCCTCGATCTCGACGGGACGATCGTCGAGGGAGCCCTCAGGCCATCGTCGGACACCGCCAGCCACCTCTACATCTATCGCCATCGGCCGGATGTGAATGGCGTCGTCCACACCCATTCGCGCCACGCGACGGCGTTCGCCGCCGTCGGGCGGCCGATCCCGGTCTACCTGACCGCCCAGGCCGACGAGTTCGGCGGCGAGATCCCGTGCGCCGGCTTCGCTCTCGTCGGCGACGAGGCGATCGGTGCGCAGGTCGTCGATGGCATCGGTCGGTCGCCAGCCGTGCTCCTCAAGAACCACGGCGTGTTCACCATCGGCCCGTCTGCCGAGGCGGCCGTCAAGACCGCGATCATGGTCGAGGATGTCGCGGCCACGGTCTGGCTCGCCCTCCAGATCGGGACGCCGGACGTTCTGCCCGACGATGTCGTCGAGCAGCTCCACCGGCGGTACACGACCGTCTACGGACAGTAGCAGCCAGCAGCTTCCGATCGAGGAGTCCTTCGTGCTGAACCTCACGTCCAACGAGGTCTGGTTCGTCACCGGCAGCCAGCATCTGTATGGCCCGGAGACGCTCGACCACGTGGCCCAGCACGCCGCGTCGATCGCGGGCGCCCTCGACGAAGCGAAGTCGATCCCCGTTCGCGTCGTCGTCAAACCGGTCCTGACCGGGCCCGACGGGATCCGCCAGCTCATGGCCGAGGCAAACGCGAGCGCGGCCTGCGTCGGGCTCATCGCCTGGATGCACACATTCTCGCCGGCAAAGATGTGGATCGCCGGCCTCGACCTGCTGCGCAAGCCGCTGCTCCATCTCCACACGCAGTACAACCACGAGATCCCCTGGGCCGAAATCGACATGGACTTCATGAACCTGAACCAGGCCGCCCACGGCGACCGGGAGTTCGGGTTCGTCGCCGCCCGCCTGCGGCTCGAGCGGAAGGTCGTCGTCGGGCACTGGGGCGATCCCGAGGTCCAGGATCGAATCGGCGCATGGACCCGGGCGGCGTCGGCGCGGCACGACTGGGAGAACGGCCGGATCGCCCGGTTCGGCGAGAACATGCGGGACGTCGCGGTGACGGACGGTGACAAGGTCGAAGCGCAACGGCGGCTCGGGTTCAGCATCAACGGTTATGGCGTCGGCGACCTCGTCGCGCGGGTGGATGCGTCCACCGACGCCGAGGTCGATGAGCTAATCGAGCGCTACGCCGACGAATACGACGTTGTCCCGGAGCTCCGACCGGGCGGTGAGCGGGCAGCCTCGTTGCGGGACGGCGCGCGGATCGAGATCGGTCTTCGCGGCTTCCTCGCGGATGGCGGGTTCACCGCGTTCACGACGACCTTCGAGGACCTCCACGGGCTTCGCCAGCTGCCGGGCCTCGGCGTCCAGCGGCTCATGCGCGACGGCTACGGCTTCGGCGCCGAGGGCGACTGGAAAACCGCGGCGATGGTCCGCGCGATGAAGGTCATGAGTGCCGGGCTCGATGGTGGCGTGTCCTTCATGGAGGACTACACCTACCACCTCGCCGCGTCGGGCGATCTCATCCTGGGTGCCCACATGCTGGAGGTCTGCGAGTCGATCGCCGCCGCGCGACCGAAGCTCGAGATCCATCCGCTGTCGATCGGCGGAAAGGACGATCCGGTCCGGCTCGTGTTCGACGCCCATCCGGGCCCGGCGGTCGCCGCGGCGGTCATGGACATGGGCCAGCGCTTCCGGATGCTCGCGAGCGTGGTCGACGTGGTCGCCGCCGAGCAGCCGCTCCCTCGCCTGCCGGTCGCCCGAGCCGTCTGGCGACCGCGACCCGATCTCCGAACCGCTGCTGCCGCGTGGATCCACGCCGGCGGCTCGCACCACACGAGCCTCGGCTTTCCCGTCACGGTCGAGCACCTCCGCGACTTCGCTTCGATGTCGGGGATCGAATTCCTGGTCATCGACGAGACGACACAGATCGAAGCATTTCGCGACAGGCTCCGCTGGAACGACCTGTACCACCTTCTTGCGAAAGGGCTCTGAGAGGCTCTGGCCCCCTCCGTTTCGAACCGCAGCTGGTACGCCGCGGACGTTGACAAATGGCTTGACGTCAGGAGCGCGCGAGGACTAGGATGCGCGCGTTATCGTTAACGGTAACGATAACGGCTGTGCTCCTGGCTACGCGGGCATGCGGCAGGGCCGCGCTGAGAGGGACCGAGCAGAGAGGCGGAGCCTCGAGGACCGTGACCAGACGCCGGCCGAAGGAGTCGGGGCCCGAATGCCCCGTCATTTGGAGGAGCGCAGCGTACCCATGAAGAAACTGCTCACGTTCGCCGCGATCGGCGTCCTCGTTCTTGCGGCATGCGGCACGAGCAACGCGCCGGCAGGCTCCGGGGCTACCGGTGCAGGCGGCCTGATCGGCATCGCGATGCCGACGAAGTCGTCAGCCCGGTGGGTCTCCGACGGCGCAAACCTCGAGACGTCGCTCAAGGCACTCGGCTATACGACGGACCTCGAGTTCGCCGAGGATGACATCCCGACCCAGGTCTCCCAGATCGAGAACATGATCACCAAGGGCGCCAAGGTGCTGATCATCGCGGCGATCGACGGTACCACCCTCGCGGATACCCTCAAGAAGGCCGCGGACGCGAAGATCAAGGTCCTCGCCTACGACCGACTGATCAACAAGTCACCGAATGTCGACTACTACACGACCTTCGACAACTTCAAGGTCGGCGTCCTCCAGGCAGGGTCGATCGAGACGTGCCTCGGTCTCAAGGATGGCAAGGGCCCGTTCAACATCGAGCTCTTCGCCGGCTCGCCGGACGACAACAACGCCGGGTTCTTCTTCAACGGCGCCATGTCGGTCCTTCAGCCGTACATCGACAGCGGCAAGCTCGTCGTCCAGAGCGGTCAGACCAAGTTCCCCGACCAGGTCGGGACGTTGCGCTGGGACGGCAAGGTCGCCGGCGACCGGCTCGACAACATCCTGAGCTCCAAGTACTCGAGCGCTCGACTGGACGCGGTGCTCTCGCCGTACGATGGCATCAGCCGCGGCCTCATCGCCTCGCTGAAGGCTGTCGGGTACTACTCGGCCGACAAGCCCGCCCCCTGCGTCAGCGGCCAGGATGCGGAGCTGCCGTCGGTCAAGTCGATCCTCGCCGGTGAGCAGACCTCGACCGTCTTCAAGGACACCCGGAAGCTGGCTGCCCAGGCGGCCAAGATGGCCGACCAGATGCTCAAGGGCACAACCGTCGACACGAACGACACCAAGACCTACAACAACCAGGTCAAGGTCGTCCCGTCGTTCCTCCTCGACATGGTTCTCGTGACCAAGGACAACGTCCAGAAGGAGCTGGTCGACAGCGGCTACTACAAGGCCGCCGACGTCCAGTAACCCCAAGCGCGTATCGTGCGGGTGTGCAGTGGCTCCACGAGGCCACGCACACCCGCATTCCTTTAGGCAGCGGACGATGAAGGAGAGGCGGTACCAGTGAGCGAGGTGCTCCTCGAGATGCGGGGGATCACCAAGACGTTCCCGGGCGTGACGGCGCTCGACGACGTCAGCCTGTCCGTCCGCCGGGGTGAGATCCACGCCCTTGTCGGCGAGAACGGCGCGGGCAAATCGACGCTCATGAAGGTGCTCAGCGGGGTGTATCCCCACGGCGAGTACGAGGGACAGATCCTCTTCGAGGGGCAGGAGGCCAGGTTCTCCGACATCCGCGCCAGCGAGGCCCTCGGGATCGTCATCATTCACCAGGAGCTCGCCCTGGTCCCCAACCTGTCGATAACCGAGAACATCTTCCTCGGCAACGAGCAAGGCACCCGCGGGATCGTCAACTGGGGTGCCCAACACGCCCGGGCGCGCGATCTGCTGAAGGTCGTCGGGCTGGACGACACGGTCGACACGCCGGTCCGGCGCCTCGGGGTCGGCAAACAGCAGCTCGTGGAGATCGCCAAGGCGCTCTCGAAAGAGGTCACCCTCCTGATCCTCGACGAGCCGACGGCCGCCCTGAACGAGACCGACAGCCAGAAGCTGTTGAACCTCCTGCGCGACTTCAAGGCCAGGGGCATCTCGTCGGTCCTCATCTCGCACAAGCTCAAGGAGGTCGAGTCCGTCGCCGACACGATCACGGTCATCCGCGATGGCCGGGTGGTCGAATCGCTCGACAATTCGGGGAGCCAGGTGACCGAGGACCGGATCATCCGAGGCATGGTCGGGCGCGACCTGACCCACCGCTTCCCGCCGCGCGAGCACGAGATCGGCGAGGTCGTCTTCGAGGTCCGCAACTGGAACGTGGCGCACCCGATCTATGACGACCGGATGGTCATCAAGAACGTAAGTCTCAACGTCCGCGCCGGCGAGGTCGTCGGTATCGCCGGTCTCATGGGCGCCGGCCGGACCGAGTTTGCGATGAGCGTGTTCGGCCGGTCGTGGGGCCGATTCGTGAGTGGCACGGTTCTCCGGAAGAGCAAGGAGATCGACGTGAGCTCGATCCCAAGCGCCATCCACAACGGCGTCGCCTATGTCACCGAGGATCGCAAGACCTACGGGCTCGTCCTCATGAACGACATGAAGACGAACATCACCCTGGCGAACCTCGAGGGGGTCTCGACCCGAGCGGTGCTGAGCGAGCCCCGCGAGATCAAGGTCGCCAACGGCTATCGCAAGCAGCTGAGCATCAAGAGCTCCAGCGTCAAACAGGCGACGGTCAACCTGTCCGGCGGCAACCAGCAGAAGGTGGTCCTGTCGAAATGGCTCTTCGCGGACCCCGAAGTGCTCATCCTCGACGAGCCGACGCGGGGCATCGACGTCGGCGCAAAATTCGAGATCTACACGATCATCAATCGCCTTGCTTCGGAGGGCAAAGCGGTGATCTTCATCTCGTCGGAGCTGCCGGAGATCCTCGGCGTCTCCGATCGGATCTACGTCATGGCGGGCGGTCAGATCGCTGCCGAGATGCCGGCCGCCGGGGCCTCGCAGGAGACGATCATGAGGGCGATCATGCGGCTCGGTAGAGCGGCATCCGAAGGGATCGTCGCATGACCTCGGGGCCCGCCCCCGCACCCGTGACGCCCCCGCCGACGAACGAGGGCAGCGAGCGCCTGTTGTCCGTATTGAGGAGCAACGTCCGCCAGTACGGCATGCTCGTCGCCCTGGTCGTGATCGTGGTGTTCTTCCAGATCACGACGGACGGCACGATGCTGAAGCCGCAGAACGTGACGAACGTGTTCCTCCAGAACGGCTACATCATCGTGATGGCCCTGGGGATGCTGCTGATCATCGTCGCCGGTCATATCGACCTTTCGGTCGGGTCCGTGGCCGCGTTCACCGGGGCGATCGCCGCGGTCATGATGGTCAACTACAAGCTCGACCCGATCCTCGCCAGCGCGGCCGCCCTGCTCATCGGGGGCCTCATTGGCGCCTGGCAGGGGTTCTGGGTCGCGTACATGCGCATCCCATCGTTCATCGTGACCCTGTCGGGGATGCTGCTGTTCCGCGGCCTGACCCTCTTCATGCTCCAGGGTCAACCGGTCGGCCCGTTCCCCGAAAGCTTCCGAGCGATCGCGTCGGGGTTCATCCCGGAGCCGCTCGGTGCGATCCCCGACCCGCTGGGGCCCGACACCCTCAAGCTGACCACGCTCATCCTGGCTGCCCTGCTCTGCGCCGGCCTGATCTTCATGGACCTCCAAGGCCGCCGCGAGCAGCTCAAGTACGGGTTCCAGGTTTCGCCGTTCCCGCAGTTCGTGGCCAGGAGCGTGATCCTGACCGTCGCGATCATGTTCCTCGCCTACCGTCTGGCCGCGTTCTTCGGCCTGCCGGTCGTCCTCCTGCTGATGCTCGTGCTCACCGGGCTCTACATGTTCCTGACCGGCCGGACCGTCATCGGTCGGCGGATCTACGCGGTCGGCGGTAACGCCAAGGCGGCCACGCTGTCGGGTGTCAAAACGAAGCAGATGGTCTTCCTCACGTTCATCAACATGGGCGTCCTCGCGGCGCTCGGCGGGCTGGTGTTCGCCGCACGCCTGAATTCGGCCACTCCGAAGGCCGGCAACGGCTTCGAGCTCGACGTCATCGCGGCGACATTCGTCGGTGGGGCGTCGGCCTACGGCGGTGTCGGAACTGTCGCCGGTGCCGTGATCGGCGCTCTCGTCCTCGGTGTCCTGAACATCGGCATGGGGCTGATGGGCATCGGCATCGATTACCAGTTCTCGATCAAGGCCCTCGTCCTGCTCGGCGCCGTGTTCGTCGACGTCCGCGGCAAGAACAAGGACACCTGATCGGTCGCTCGGGCCTGGTCGGGCCCCTCCACGGCCCGGCCCGTCAGCGACACGACGAGGTCCAATCCATGAGTTGGCGAGCCGCGCGTGTCCGCTGACGCCTCCGCTGCCCGCGCAGGTCTGCTGGTCCTCGAGGTGGACGGCGCACGGCTCGAGATCGACCCTGCCGCGGGCGGCCGAATGTCATCGCTGGTCATCGATGGATCCGAGCTTCTGGCCCGGACCGGCAGCGGCCCGATCTACTGGGGTTCGTTTCCCATGGTTCCGTTTTCCGGCCGGATCCGCGACGGGGTCTTCGAATTCGACGGCCGCCGCATCGAGCTGCCGCGCAATATGCCGCCACACGCCATCCATGGAACGGTCCTCGACCGGCCGTGGACGGTCGTCGACGAGCGAACCCTGACGATCGATCTCGGGCCGGCCTGGCCGTTCGCCGGTCGCGTCACCCAGAGGTTCCAGCTCGACGGAAATGAGCTGCAGGCGTCACTCACCCTCGAAGCGGATGAGCCTATGCCAGGGGCAGTCGGCTGGCATCCGTGGTTTCCTCGCCGGTTGACCGGGACTGCGGCTCGTCCGGCGGCTCCGTCGCCGCCTGCCCTGCTCCGTTTCGATGCCGCCCGGATGTTTCTCCGCGATGCGTCCGACATCCCGACCGGGGAGCTCGTCGAGCCGATCGCGGGGCCGTGGGACGACTGCTTCACCGGGATCCGCTCGGCGCCGACGCTGACCTGGCCGGGCGTCCTCAGCCTCGAGCTCAGCTCGTCGTGCGACTACTGGGTGGTCTACGACGAGCCGGCCGACACGATCTGCGTCGAGCCACAGTCGTCGCCGCCGGACTTCGTCCACATCGATCCGGTGGTCGTGTCACCCGGTGAGCCGTTGACCGAGACAACGACGTGGCGCTGGCGACGTCCTGACCACTCGGCCGATGCCGGCCGCGACCGGGGCGCGGACGGGCGGACGCAACGTGCGCGTCAGGCCCCCGGTGCATCAGGGAGCGCCGCCGGTACGGCGCGCAGACGCTCCGCGGCCTCCTCCGCGGTCACGTCGCGCTGGCGCTCGGCGAGCAGCTCGTACCCGACCATGAACTTGCGAACCAAGGCGGATCGCAGGAGCGGCGGATACACGTGAGCGTGGAGCTGCCAATGATCGTCGGCGACGCCACCTCCGCCCTCGTCGAACGGTGCCTGGTGCCAGCCCATCGAGTACGGGAACGGCGTATCGAAGAGCTTGTCGTAACGCGTCAGGAGTTCCGTGAGGGCCTCGCCGAGGGCGCCGCGCTGCTCCCCGCCAAGCCCCGACAGTCGCCCAACCGGCGCCTTCGGGACGATCAGCGCCTCGAACGGCCAGACGGCCCAGAACGGCACCACGATCAGCCAGTCGTCGTTCTCGACGACGGTCCGCTCGCCGCCCGACTCCTGGCCGGCGTAGTCGAGCAGCAGGCGACGGCCCGTGTCGGTGAAATGGCGGCGCTGGGTGGCGTCCTCGCGGGCAGCCTCGACCGGCAGCGCCGACCCTGCCCAGATCTGACCGTGAGGGTGGGGGTTCGACGCGCCCATCGCCTCGCCGCGGTTCTCGAAGACCTGGACCCAGCGATAGCTCGCTCCGAGCTCCGCCGTCTGGTCCGCCCACAGGTCGATGACGCGACCGACGTCAGTCCGGCTCAGCCGGGCCAGCGTCAGGTCGTGGCGCGGCGAGAAGCAGACGACACGGCAGGTCCCTCGTTCCCCTTCGGCGACGAGGAGGCCGTCCTCGAACCGGCCGGTTGCGCTGTCCGGTCGGAGCGCGGCGAAGTCGTTCGTGAAGACGAACGTGCCGTCGTAGGCGGGGTTCGTCGACCCATCGGCGCGAGCGTTGCCGGGGCAGAGGTAGCAGTCCGGGTCGTACCGCGGCCGAGCCTCGCCGGCGGTCGCCTCTCGGGAGCCCAGCCACGGACGACGCGTCCGTCCCGCGGAGACGAGAACCCACTCGTCGGCGAGCGGGTTGTAGCGACGATGGGGATCGGCGAGGAGGTCCGCGGACGTATCGCTCATCGATCGCGAGCATACGTCAGCGGCGGGTCGCGCCTGCGGCCAACGAGCACGTGACCCCGGCATTCCAGCCCGACGATCTCGTTGCGGAGCTCGTGGCTCGCGAGCCCGCTGCGGCTGCAAACCGCGACGCCATCCGGATCGTTCGCGCGCCCGGCCGGGTGAACCTGATCGGCGAGTACACCGACGTCAACCTTGGGCTGGTCCTGCCGGCGGCGATCGATCGCGAGATCCGGATCGCCTATGTCCCTAGCGGCGACCGGCGGGTCGAGCTGACCCGGCTCGACGGCGGCGACAAGGGCGCCTTCGATCTCGACGTTCCTCGTCAGCGCTCAGGAACCTGGCCGGACTACGTCGCGGGGACGGCCTGGGCGCTGACCGAGGCCGGCCTGCCGACGAGCGGGCTGCGCGGTGTCATCGGGTCGACGCTGCCGGAGAACGCGGGGTTGTCGTCGTCGGCCGCGATCGAGCTCGTCTCGGCGTGGGCGCTCCTCGGTGGGGCGGCCGCCGGTGTCGATCGTCTCGGCCTGGCGGGGATCTGCCAGCGAGCGGAGAACGGTTACGTCGGTGTCCAGTCCGGGCTGATGGATCAGTTCGCGTCGTCGTGCGGTGTCGCCGGCGCCGCCCTTCTCCTGGACTGCCGATCGACGGAATGGCGGACCGTCAGCGTCCCGGAGGGACTCGCCCTCGTGGTCTGCAACACCGGTTCCCCGCGCCGCCTCGGCACCTCCGAGTACAACCTCCGTCGGGCCCAGTGCGAGGCGGCTGTCGATGGGATCAGGCGGGTCGACCCGTCGGTCCGCTCGTTGCGCGACGTCAGCCCGGCGCTATTCTCGGCCGCACGCGACGCGCTCGACCCTGTCGTCGCCCGCCGCGCCGAGCACGTCATCGCGGAGAACGATCGCGTCCTCGCGACGCTGGCCGCGTTCGAGAGCCGTGACCTCCCGGCGATCCGAGAGGCATTCGCTGCGAGCCATGCGTCGCTGCGCGACCTCTTCGAGGTGAGCTCGCCGGAGCTCGACGCGCTGGTCGAGATCGCG
>Ga0193699_10000577_pt1 | contig 15672 bp, 11 predicted proteins | sample L3c2metaG_FD_160095 | JGI IMG/M metagenome (GOLD analysis project Ga0193699, IMG submission 160095) | Soil microbial communities from a riparian zone of the East river system, Colorado, United States - L3c2 | ecosystem: Environmental > Terrestrial > Soil > Riparian zone | place: USA: East... | reverse complement strand
GGCACCGCGAACCGGAAACTCGACCGGGGAATCACGGGGTTCGCCGTGAAGCTCGTGATCACGACGTGGCGCTTTAGCCCGTTCGCGGTCTCGACGTCGAACTGCCTGATGCTCGAATCAGTGTCGTCGATCCAGACTTTGGCGCTCGTGAAAGGCGCATTGGCGCGCTTGGGTATGAGCGTAACGGCGTGAGTTGCACGTCCGCCGACGCTCGCCGTCCCTGACGACGAAACGTTGAAGCGGGTGCGCGGAGCGTTCAGGAATTGATCCGCGGGATCTACGCTGCCGGCATTCCTTCCCGTGTACGGCATGCGCATCACCTGACCCGGAACGCTGCTGGGCAGGTACACCCACAACGTCGAGCCGTCAGCCGCGACCCGATCGCCACTGTCGAATCGGATGCTCAGCAGGTTCGGCTTCTTCCGAAGGATGACTCCGGACGTCGTCTGAGAATTGCCGGTGAGCGGATTCGTCAGAGTTTGCCGGAAGTCGGCGCGCATGCTGTTGAGACGCGCGTACGCCGAAGCGGCGCGATCGATGATGGCATCGGCGCTCTGGGCGCGGACGCTGTGCGGAATCACGGCGAACGCAACCGCCGCCAGATACGTGATCTTTCTCATGTCTAAGCTACCCTGCTACTGGTTTGCCGTTCCGGTCTTAGGGGACGGGATGCTGCGTCCGATGGCTGTCGCTACGGCTCGAAGCTCCCTAACCAGCTGCGTGAATTGATCGGGATACAGCGATTGCGCGCCGTCGGAGAGAGCGCGATCCGGCTCGGGATGAACTTCGATGATCACCCCATCGGCGCCAGCGGCGACGGCAGCGCGAGCCATCGGAATTACCTTGTCGCGCAATCCGGTGCCGTGACTTGGATCGGCAATGATCGGCAGATGCGAGAGTCTGTGCACAATGGGAATCGCGGTGAGGTCCAGCATGTTCCGAGCGGCAGGATCGAAGCTCCGAACTCCGCGCTCGCACAGAATTACGTTCTCGTTTCCCTCGGCGAGAATGTACTCGGCGCTGAGGAGCAGATCGTTGATCGTCGCCGCCATGCCGCGCTTGAGCAGAACGGGCTTCTTCATCCGGCCGACGGTCTTGAGTAGCGAATAATTCTGCATGTTGCGCGCGCCGATCTGGATGCAATCGGCGACTTCTCCGACCAGCTCCGCGCCTTCGGCGTCCATTGCCTCGGTGACGACCGGCAGACCGGTTTCCTTTCCGGCGCGCGCCAGAAGCTCAAGACCCTTCTTGCCCATGCCCTGGAAAGAATAAGGCGAGCTGCGGGGCTTGAACGCGCCGCCGCGGAGCGCCGTGCCTCCCGCGGCCTTGACGATGCGCGCGGCGGAGAGAATCTGCTCCTCCGATTCAACCGAGCACGGGCCACCGATCACTACGATGTCGTCGCCGCCTACCGTCACGCCGGGCGCAATCTCCACGACGGTGTTCTCGGCGCGCCATTCGCGCGAGACCTGCTTGTACGGCTGGCTGACGTGAATTACCTGCGCCACGCCGGGAAGGGCCTCGAGCCGCGATGAATCGACGCGCCCATCGTTCCCAACGAGGCCGACGGCGGTGCGCTGCGCGCCGGGCATCGGCCGCGCCTCGTATCCCATTTCCTGAATGATACTGACGACGCGATCGACGTCTTTCGCCGTCGCGTCGTGTTGCATGACGACTAGCATTTACGCGATAACTGAGGCTGTGTCGGCGGGCTCGACGTGCAGCTGTGGTGTGTGCGCGGGATGCGCGGGTGTCATCGTCTCGTCCACCGTCCGTCCGCGCATGCGTACGCTCACCAACGACGAGACGCCCGGCTCCTGCATCGTGACGCCGTAAACGGCGTCAGCGGCCTCGGTGGTCGTGCGCGGATTGTGAGTGATGACTATGAATTGTGTGTTTCCCTTGAAGCGATTGAGCATGCGCACGAAGTGTCCGATGTTCTGGTCGTCGAGCGGCGCGTCGACTTCGTCGAGGAGACAGAACGGGCTCGGCTTGGTAAGGAAAATCCCGAACAGGAGTGAGAGCGCTACGAGCGCCTTTTCCCCGCTGGACAGAAGGTGAATTCTCTGAGTGCGCTTGCCGCGCGGCGACGCGTGGATCTCGATGTCCCCTTCGAGCGGACTCTCGGGATTCTCGAGACGTAGATCGCATTCGCCGCCGCCGAACAGCGTCATGAAGATGTTGCGGAAGTTCTCCCGCACCTGGACGAACGTCTGCAGGAACAGCTCGCGCGCCGTCGTGTCGATTTCGCGAATCGCCTGCTGTAGAGAAGTCTTCGCCGAGTTGAGATCGTCCCGCTGGGTCGTTAGGAACGAGAGACGCTTGGTTTCCTCCTCGTGCTCTTCGATCGCCAGAGGGTTCACCGGGCCGAGAGCATCGAGCTGTTCGCGCACCAGATCCGCTTCGGCGCGAAGCGTGTCGTCGTCCAGCGCGAGCGTCTCCGCTCCAGCGAGCAGCTCGTCGATCGGCTTCTTCCATTCCGCCTCGAGCCGCTCGCGGATCGCCGCTCTCCGTCCCGAGAGCTCCGTGTAGCGTAGCTCTGCCGCGTGAAGCTCATCGCTCAACGCCCCGGTGTGGCGGCGCATCTCGCCAAGCGAGTGCTCTTCGGTGGCGAGCTTCTCATCCACCTCTCGAACAGCGTGCTCCGCGTCGGCAAGCTTCTGCTCGGCGTCTTCTAGTGTCGCCTGTCTCGCGTCCAGATCGCTCTGCCACTGCGACAGCAACTCGGTAAGCTGCGCGTCGGCGCTCGACAGAGTAGTGAGCTCCTGTTGTAGCGATTCGAGTCGTCCCGTGGCGGACGCGAACTCTTCGCTCAAGTGCCTCTGGCGATCAGATGCGACTTCGAGCTGCGCCTGCGCCTGCGCGCGCCGAATCTGGCTCGCCGTTCGCTGTTCACGCGCCTCTTCCTGCTTGCGCTCGGCGGCGGCCAGCATTTCACGCGCTGTGGCCACCGCAGTTTCCTGCTCGGCAATCCTCGCGGTGATCTCCCGCGAGCTCGTTGCGAGCGCGTCCAGACGTGAGGTTGTGGCGGCTTCGCGTTCGATCAATCGCTCGATCAGAGCTCGAGCCTCGGCCGCCTCGCGCGCAGCCCGCTGATGCTGTCTGGCGAGGGCGGCAGAGCGATCCGCTCCCTCGGCGTTGGCGCGCACTGCTTGCGATGCGGCTTCCTGCGCGACCAACGAGGCTCGCTCCGCGGATGCCAGCGCCGCTTTCTCTGACTCAGCGGTGGAAACCGCTGCATGCCGCGCCGATGAGCTATTGGCCACGGCCTGCTTCAGCTCAGAAATTTCGGCACGACGCCGCAACGGACCCGGTCCCGATTCGGCGGCCGGCAGCCATATCGCGCCGCGCGCGTCGACGAACGCGGTTCCACTTTCCATCGACGTCACGCGCCCGAGAAGCGAGCGGACCCATCCACTCGCCGCTGACGACGATTCGACAAGCGTCGCCAATCCGGCGTCGGGAATCTCCCCTGACTGTTCGGACACAGAGTCGATCGGAAGCAGCAGCAGCGGACCCGGAGATGCTGAGGCGTGCCACGCTCGGATGGCTTCGGCCACCGATCTGTCGCGCACGAGAACCGCGTTGACGGTCGCGCCGAGAAAACGCTCCACGAGCGATGCTGAAGCGGCATCCGTGGTGATGAAATCGCTGAGAGGGCCGAGTATCGCGCCCTCGCCGAAAATCCCGCGCTCCTTGAGAAGCCGCGCCGCCGCGGGCGCCAGCCCAACCCGCTCCCGCTCCAATCCCTCGAGGGCGTTGAGCTTCGCGCTCAGGCTGGTGTGAAGCTCCTCGGCGCGGAGCAGCTCCGCGCGTGCTGCATTCTCGCGCTCGCGCGCCTGCTGTAGAAAGTCGCGGGCGTCTTCCGCGGCGGCGCTCGTCTCGGCTACCTGCGCGGCGGCGATTGCCGCGGCATCTTCCGCCGCCGCAAGATCGCGGCGCGCAGCTTCAGCGGCGTCGAACAGCTGACTCTGCTCCGCTTCGAGCGCGGCCTTCCTGGTCACCAGCTCGTCGCGCTCTCGCTCGCTGCTCTGGTGATCCAGCTCCGCGCGGTGGAGCTCTTCGCGCTGCTCGCGCATCGCGCGCTCGCCGTGCTCGACACTCGAGCGCGCCGCGCTCAGACTTGCGCGGACTTCTTCCTCGTGGCGTGCATGTGTGCCGAGCGCTTCGTCGGCCGACTTCAGCGCGGATTCCAACTGGGAAAACTCGCTCGACGCGCGCTCCAGCTCGCTGCTCACGCGTCCTGCGACGGCGTCTCCCTCGCGGCGCTCTTCCTCAGCGCGCTCGCGGCGCGACGTGGCGTTGCGCAATCTCTCTTCCGCGACGGCGATCTCCCCGCGCAGCTGCTGGGTATTCTCGCGCTGATCGGCGACGAGTCGCGTGAGCTCGGTTCGTCTCGCTTCGGCCGCGGTCCGCTCTCCCAGCGCGGTGTCACGCGCCGCCTCGGCGATCCGGAGGCGCTCCTCCGCCGCGGGCGCTTCAACGCGCAGGAGTTTGACTTGTTCCTCGAGCCGCGCCAACTCGCCGCGCCACGCGTCCATCTCGCGCGATGCGTGCGCCACTTCGAGAGTGAAGCGTCGCGTCGTTAGCTCGGCGTGGCGCTCGGCTCTCTTCCTTTGGCGCGCCAGCGATCGAACCTGGCTCTGCACTTCGTTGATGAGATCGTCGATCCGCGCGAGGTCGGTCGCCGTCTCTTCCAGTCGCCGCTCGGCGCTACGCTTGCGGTCGCGGTAGAGGCCGACGCCGGCCGCTTCCTCGAACAGCTCGCGCCGTTCATCCGGTTTATCGGAGAGGAGCGCGTCCACCATCTTTCCCTCGATGACGACGCCGGAATCGGCCCCGAGACCGGTACCGCGCACCATGTCGTGGATGTCGCGCAGACGGCAGGGCGAATTGTTGAGGAAGTAGTCGCTCTCGCCCGACCGGCTCAACCTCCTGGTGATCACAACTTCGCGGAACGGAATGTCGAGAGCACCGTCGTCGTTCTCGAAATGAAGCGAGACCTCTGCCACGTTCACGGCGCGGCGCGCGGACGAGCCCTGGAATATCACCTCTTCCATTTTGGCACCGCGAAGGGTGCGCGCGCGCTGCTCGCCGAGGACCCATCGCACTGCATCCGACACGTTGGACTTCCCGCAGCCATTGGGGCCGACGATGGCGGTGACGCCCGCCTCGAAGACCATCTCCGTCTGATCGGCGAAGGACTTGAACCCGTGGATGTCCAGCTTCGTTAGCCGCACTAAGGCGCACTCCCTGTTCGGTAAACGAGTACGGGTTTGAGGCCCGCCCCGCGCAATGTTCGAATCAGCCCGGCCGACTGGTCAGCCGCCGCGAAGGCGCCCGCGTAGAGGAGCGCGCCCCCGCCGTCCTGGATCAGCGCGTACACCGGCAACCCGCGCGCCGTGTATTTCTGCACGGTTGCGCGAACCGCGTCGACAATCCCGCCCTGCGTCGGAACGCTATCGACGAGGAGCGCCAGCGGCGTCCTCGTGACGCTCCCCGCGGAATCGGTGAGCAAGCTCGACCGACGTAACGCGAGCAACAGGGAATCAGCCTGGTATCTCCTGGTGTAGGCTCCAGCGGTCACCTTGTACCATGTAGAGCGCTCCGGGTCGATTGAAACGGGCGACACGGTCGCGGAGGGAAGCGCCGCGCCATTTTTCCGCACGAACAAGTTAGCACCTTCGGCGGTGTTTGCGACTAGCAATTCGACCGAGAAAGCCGACGCGGATGCGGAGTCATTGACATTTTGCGGAGGGGCGACGTACAGAGTTTCCGGCGGAGGCCTCGGAGGAGGCGGGGTCGGCGCAGGGGCGGGCGGCGCTGCTTTCGGCGTCGCGACGCGCGGAGTCGACCGTACGCGGGCGAGCACCAGAGCCAGCCCCAGAGCTGCGACGAGCAGGAGCGTCAGAACGCCTACCGCGGGATAAAGCCATTTGTGCTTTCTCCAGTCCGCTGCGCGCGCGCTGATCCGGTGCAGCTGGACCTTGAGTGTGGGCGTAGGAGTCGGTACGCGTGCGAGCACGAGCGCCGACGGAGCGTTCGGGAGCTCGACATCTCTGACGAGAACGACGCCGTCGATCTGCTCCGCGAGCTCGCCGAGTCCAGGGGCATCGCTTCGCGCGACGAGAAGAAGCAGCGCGCCCATTTGGCCGTAGCCCGCACCGAGCTTTTTCCAGCGCGCGCTCCGAAAAATATCCGCGCCAATCGTCGGCTCCGTGCCGCTCGGCATTACATAAACGTTGGGTCTTCCTTCGACCTCGTAGCCGATTTTGTTGAGCGAGACGCCGTACAGAAAGCTGTCGGCGATCCCGTGGGGGTCTTCGTCTTTTATGAGGGAGCGGAGGGCGGGGAGGTCACCGACCAGATCCCCGATTACAACGCGTCGATGACTTGCTTCAGCGGCAGCAATGCCGAGTGCTACGTGTGCGGCGGCAACCGGATCACTCGAGGTGATGATTAGTGCGGAGTAGCTGCCCAGGATTTGTGCGATCTGCCGGCCGGCGTCTTCCCATGCAATCGGGCGTCCGCCGGTGACATTCGGTTTCAAGGGGAGCCCTCGTAGATCCAGTACTCGCGTTTCGAAGCACGCCCGATCTTGTTCGCTTCGTCCTTCGTTGGGAACGGCCCCATCACCACGCGAAAAATCGGAGAGCCGGCGGTGGTCGTGGACGCGACGTGTGCCTGCACGCCGTTGACCGATATCGAGGTCGCAACCTGCTGCGCTTTTTCCTCGCTCAATAGTGCGGCGAAGGAGACGATGAAGCCCGTAGATGTCGGTCTAGCCGGGTCGATCGCGGACGGCGCCGTCGGCGCAGTGTCCGGAGTGACTGCCGGCGGCGACGAGCCGTCGTTGGGCGGCGCCGCGGTGTTGGTAGCCAACGAGTCGATTGTAGTCGGGCTGTCGGAAAAGGTCACCGGCTGATCGAGACCCTGTGCGCGCGGACGGAATCCATCCCAGGCGAAGAAGTACCAGAAGTCTTTTGCTCCGCCGCTGACCGTGGATTTCACGTCGAGCTTCTCAGGACCCACCAGCGTCACGTCTTTCGCGCCAAGAAGGGCGAGACGGCCGTCCGGAGTGACCGCGGGCAGGTCGGCCTCCCAACGAGTCGGCACGGCGCCGACGAGCCTGTTCGTCCCGATTGCGATCACCCACGCCGAATCCTTTTCGGGAAAACGCGCGAGCAGATATCGACCGAGCTCGTCCATGCGGAGGTCAGACGCCGGCGTCGGCAACGGAATGCTCGACTCCACGCGTCCCGTGTAACGATCCACTACGGAGATTCCGCTGTCCGCCATCGTCGCGACGTAAATCCTGTCGCCGCTCGGCGTTGGGGCGAGAGCGCGGACGCGACTCGGCAGCTCCACGGCTCCCACCGACGAAAGATCCTTGGCCTTCACACCGACGAGCCCGCTGTCGATCGTGAAGTAGATCCGGTCGCCCACCTGCGTTCTGACTCCGCGGCCTGCTAGCGGCAGTACCGCGCTGTCCTGGGCGACGTCATCCGGCGGACGAACCTTCCAGACGACGGTTTGCGCCCCCTTGTTGGCCGACACGATGACATCGCCGTTGGGTTGGGCGAAAACCGCGCGCGCAGCGACGGGCGGCTTGAACTTCCAGTCGCTGCCGTTGGGATTGAGGCGGACGATCTCGCCCTTGGCGTTGATCCCGTAGATATCGCTGCCATTCGCTGAGGAGAGCGACGTCAGCTTCGTCCGCGCAGCCTTGGAGACATCGGTCTCGCGGAGATCCAGCCGTCCGGCAAATCCTTTTCTGTCGACTACGGCAATGCTTCCGGCGCTGGCGTCGAACGCAAGCACGTGATCGATTGCCGGCGCTTCATCGACAGTCCACACTGTGGAGTCGAGATGCGGATAGCGGTAGATGCGGCCGGTCCCTCCTCCGCGCGGAACTCGCAGAAGGAGGGGCTCGGGGCCGTGACTCTCTACAACTGAAGGTGTAGCGCTGTCGGGCGCTGCCCTGTCTTTGTTACAGGCTGCACAGAGCAGCGCCAGCAGTATGAGCCGACGCAACGGTTAGTAGCTCGCTCCCAATGAGAACGTCCAGTTCGGCTTGCGTCCTCCCACCAGCGGATGCGCGTAGTCCCAGCGGAGAATCGCCAGGTTGAACAGGTTCACGCGCAGCCCCGCGCCGAAGCTGGTTAACGGGTAGCGATCCTTCGTCGGATCGTTTCCGATTGGCGCGTTGCCCAGGTGCGGCGTCTGGTCCTTGCTCCACGCCAGGCCCGCATCGTAGAACAGCAGTCCGTCGAGCGGTGGCAATCCGAAACTGCTTCCGACATCGAAGCGCCGGATGATCGGGAATCTCAGCTCGGCGTTGAAGACTGCCACGCGGCTTCCCGCGAGCTGGGCGTTGTTGCAGGTCCCGGACGAACCCAGCACGGACGTACAGTCGTAGAAGTTGAAGTTCGCCCTGTCGTACCCGCGCACGAAGTCCGGACGGCCGATGTACTTCGGGAAAAAGTTCTCGTTTGGTCCAATCGCGATCGAGCTGATGAACCGGGTAGCGATCGTCAGCGTGTTGAAGATGATCGGATCGTAGCGACGATAATCAACGAGGAAATCGCTGAAGGTCAGCTTGCCGACATTCTGTGATGCCTGGAAACGCATCCGACGCCCCAGCACTGGGCCGGTCGTACCGAAGAGCGTGTTATCGGAGACGAACGCGACGGACGGAGTCGCGTAATTGATCGTCGGCAGCTTTGTCGAGTCCTGGAATTGAATGTCGCTGCAATATCCCGCGGAGTTGCACTGCTGGTAGACCTTTACGATCCCCTGCGAGATGCTATTGAGCTGCATTCCTGTCTCGACGCGCGTGAACCGGTTGAACGGATACTGGCCGGTGACGAAGAGATTACGCACGACGTAGCGCTGGTACGTCGTGAAATACGTGGTTACTCCAGGAGTGTTGGCGTCGGCACCCCCGTTGATTGGAACGTAAACCGGATCCTGGGAGATGCCCGTCGTATACTGGAACCGGCGGCTCAGGTTCGCGTAGCCGACGAACGCGCTGGCGTCACTCAGTCTGCCATACACGTTCCCCGCGATTGCGAGCTGATGATTTCCGAGCAGGTCGCTGAATACGAACGCGGTTCCGCCCGCAAATGTGCCGTAATTCGGAGTGTACCCGATCGATGGATCCGCGATGTAATCGGGATGGAACGAGACGTGATACGGGCGCTCTCTGAATCTGGTCGAGTCGGGAAGGCCAAACAGCGGATCGGCGTTGAGTACCGCGACGCTCTGCGGAAGATCCTGTTGCACTGCCTCGCCGATCGGCAGGACGGCGGACTGCCGCGTGCCGGCAGGACTCCGATAGACAGAGGTCGGCTCGCCTGCCCGCGGTCTCAGCGTCAGCGAGTCTGGCCGCAGCCGCAATGCTGTCGTTGTGTCGGGCGGCGGGACGAAACCCGCGGCGAGGTTCACGCCGGTGGGCTTGAAAGCCGTCTTCTTCATTGCGCGTGGGTTGTCGAACGCCCACACCGTCCAGTCTCCACGCTCGTAGTACGTGAAGGCCATCCGGTCCGCGTTGCGCGCCCACGTGATCGCGGGGCTGTATTCCGTGATGGCGGTAACACCGCCCAAAACGTTGGTGATCTGATAGTGCTGTTGATTGCCGAAGTCGTACAGGAAGACGTTGGGAATACCCGTGCGATCGGAGATGAACGCAAGCTCGCCTCCGTCCGGCGACCACTGCGGGTTTAGGTTGAGGCCGCCCTGGCCGGGGACCACTTCGATCGCACCGGACTGAACATCCAGCACGTTGATGCGCCACTTCGAGACCTTGAGAACCGCCATGTTGGTCTCGGGACTCCGGTCGCTCGCGAAAGCGATCTTCTTCCCGTCAGGCGACCACGCGGGTTGGAGATCGCCGTACTTGTCGTTCGTCATCTGGCGAAGGTTCTTTCCATCGGCGTTGACGACGTAGATGTCGCTGATTCCGCCCCTTGCACCGCTGAACGCGATCTGCCTGTCGTCCGGCGACCAGACCGGACTCCACACTGCGTCTACGGGAAGATCGAGGCGCGCACGCACGTTTGCTTTGGCGACATCCATCAAATACAGCACGTCCTTTCCTTCTCGCTGGGCAGTGAAGGCAAGGGTGCGTCCGTCGTTCGAGAACGCGCTCTGTGAATAGAGAAGCCTGAGCTCCTCGAAGTTGGGATTGAGGGTGCTCTCGACCAGGCGCTTGATGCGCTTGCCGGTTCGTGCATCGGCGAGCCAGAGATCGATGAACAACTCACCGCGCTTCTCGTTGCCGTTGGAGAGGAACGCGATGCGATTGCCGTCGCTCGAGAGAGCAGGAGCCAGGAAGATCTGACCTCCGCTCTTCTTTTCAGTGAGCAGTGGCTGCGCGAACGTGCGCGGCCGGTCAAGCACGGCCGCCTGCGGCAGGTACTTGGCGTTCACCGCCTCGCGCCACTCGTCGCTTAGCTCGTGGAGCGTCAGACCGAGCTGCCGCTGGAACGCGCGAGCTATGCCGAGAGTCGTTGAATTCTGGAGGATCTCGCCGATGGCGGCGTCTCCCCACCGCTCGCCGACGTATTCCCACAGCCCCTCTCCGTAACGATACGGGAAGTACTTGTCGGGGCGTTCGGTCATCTGCTCGATAGTCGGGAGATTCCCGTTCACCGCCGCGTCGCGAAGCCAGGACGCCGTCAGCGGATGAACCGGCCCGATCGACAGATACTCGGCCATTCCCTCCATGAACCAGAGAGGCGGGTCGACCTGACTGAGTGTCTGCAGATTCTGGCCCGCTTTCCCACGGGCGAAAATGTCGTATTGAAACTCGTGCACCATTTCGTGCGCGAGAACGTGCTCGAAGCTGCCGAGGTCGCCGGTCAGCGGGAGGATGAGGCGGTGGCGTGAAGCTTCGGTGACTCCGCCCGTGCCTTCACCGAGGTCGCCCGTGACGTTGTTCTGGCCGAACTCGGAGCGGGAGGCGAAGAGGATGATCGGCTTCTTTTCGCGGAACTGGTGGTCGAGGATCTTCGCCAGCCGCGCATATGAGCGCTCGGCCATTCGCGCCGCGTCCATCGCGCCTGCGCGCTCCTCAGGGTAGTAGTGGACGAGAAAGTGCTCCGTCTCTATCACCCGCCAGTTGAAGTGCCTGTACTGCACCTGATTCATGCCGAAATACTGCTGCGCGTCGAGGCGAGTCGCGCACAGCAAGGCTGCCACCGTGGCCAGCATTCGCGCCACTTTCATTTTGCCTTACTCCTGTGGTTCCAGCGCCACTGTTTCCGCATCACTCCACAGCCGCTCTATCTGGTAGAACGACCGCAGTGTCGGATGGAAGATGTGAACTACGAAATCGAAGAAATCGAGCAACACCCAGCGGCCCTGTTGTAATCCTTCGGTGTGGTGCACGGCCAATCCCGCTTTCTTCATTTCCGAAATCACGTGCTCGCCGATCGATCTCACGTGGGTATCGGAAGTTCCGCTCGCGATGACGAAGTAGTCCGTCATATCCGTGACGCCCTTCAGGTCGAGAAGGACGACGTCGTTCGCTTTCATGTCGAGGCAAAGCTGGGCGGCGCGTTGAACTCTCTGTGCGCCTTCGCGTGCGGAAACAGAGGGTAGGGATGTAGCCATGCGGTTCAGTGAAGGGTTATTGGAGGCGCGGAGCAAAGCGTCCCTGCTATGTAGCTTACCAACGGGAAGAAAGTTCCGTGAGGGGTAACAACTCGCATTTCGCACGCCAGTTGTTCAAGCAAAAAGACCTGGCCGCGCCGGTCACGCAGCCAGGTCTGCCGTAAACCCTGAGACTACTGCTTGATGACCCAGACTTTGATCTCGGGATGGACGTCGGCATGTAGCCGGATCGGGACCCGATAAACTCCCAGCGCGCGAATCGGCTCGTGCAGCTCGATTTGGCGCTTCTCGATTACGAAACCCTGGGACTCGAGCTGGTGCGCGATGTCCGACGACGTGACGGAGCCGAAGAGCTTGCCCTCCTCGCCCACACGCGCCGAAAAAGTCAGCGATACCTGTTCCAGCTTGGTCGCCTGTTCCTGCGCCGTTCCCCTGCGTGCCTCCTCTGCCTGCTCGAGCCGCTGCCGCTCCTGCTCGATCCGCTTCCTGTTGCCGGCCGTCGCCTCGTAGGCGAAGCCGCGAGGCAGGAGATAGTTGCGCGCATAACCCGCCGAAACCTTCACGATGTCGCCCGGGTGTCCGAGTTTTTCTACTGCCTGCCTGAGTATGACTTCCATTTGGAGATTTCCTTACAGTGATCGTTGAGAATCGGGTAATTCTAGCACAAACCCGATGTGAATCGTACGGGTCAGGTCGCGCGGGCGCGTCGACGCAGGTCCAGCCACGTGTCGCCCAGGCCGAGTGCCAGGGCCAACACGCCGAGCAGAAAAATGCCCTGGGGTATGAGGCTGAGAAGAATGATGAAGAGGTAACGACCGCGTGAAATCCAGGCCAGAACGCCCAACCCCCTTATCGCGTACAGGGAGCCAAAAAACAGCAGCAGATTGAAGCCGGCGTTCCGTCCCTCGCCGAATGCGGGCAACAGGCTGAGCGTCAACCCAACGGCCAGCGCCCAGATGATCTGGTCATTGAATCGAAATTCAGTTAGCGGCCCAAGCGCCGGACCGATTTTCACGGCTGAAAGCCGGTTGTATACACTGTATGCAAGCCCGAGCGCCGCCAACGACTCGAGGGCGAGCAGTGCCGGGAGGAGCGGAGTCGTGTGCTTGGGTACCTCGCGCTCGATGTCCGCCGCCCAGTCATCCGCCGCTTGAAGCAACGGCGCCCTCGCCGTCAGACTCTTCCATTGGTCGGTGTCCCACTTCTGTTGGAACTGGTTGAGGCTCGCCGCCGCCCGCCGCATCAGGTCCTCGCCTCCAGAGTGCTGGATCCGCGCAATGCCGCTCGACGAAGAGAGCGCTATTGTGAATGCGACCGCCAGCGCGATCCCGACCGTCGACAGGCCGCGAACGAAGAACGCAGTCGTCGCGCTGAGGAGACTGACCACGCCGAAGCTCGCCGCCAGCAAGATCGCCCAGCCGCGTGCCATCTGGTCGTAAGCGGTCCCCGGTGGACCAGCGGGCTCCAGCAGCATCCATATGGCCAGCGCCAGCCAGATTACCGCCAGAGCGGCGCGGCTCCCGGATTTCCAGCCTATCAGCGCGCACGCCGCCAGCGCCGCGACGAAGAGCAGCAGAGTCTGCTGGATCGGGAAGATTACATCTCCCAGCGGGACCCACGGCAACAGAAAAAACACGGCCAGGCCCCACGCCAGCGGCCGCCACGACTGACTCTTCTTGTCGTTCGTGGCGGCGTCCGCCATCTACGCCTGGTGACCGCGGATATACGGGATGAGAGCCAGGAACCTGGCCCTCTTGATCGCCGTCGACAGCTGCCGCTGATGACGCGCGCACGATCCGCTCAACCTCGAGGGAAGGATCTTCCCCTGGTCGGTGATGAAGCGACCGAGCGTACGGTCATCCTTGTAATCGATCCAGCGGACGCGGCTCTCGCAGAACGGACAGCTCTTTTGTGGTCTTCTCATTTGTTAATCCTCGTCGTCGTCATCGTCGTCACGGCGCGTTGCCGCGGCCAGGTCTTCCTCGGACTGCGGCGGAGCACCTACTTCGTGCTCGTGCAGCGTGATGAGGTAGCGGATGACGCCGTCGTCGAGCTTGAGGGCGCGCTCGTACTCCGGCAGGGTGGTGGGTTCGGTCGCGAACTTGGAGATGACGTAGTAGCCGTTGTCGCGGGGACCGATGGAGTAGGCGAGCTGGCGCCTGCCCCAATGCGTAACCTCCGGCTGCCCGTTGGCGCCGAGCATTCCGTGGAAGCGCGAGATTTTTTCGTTGATGGCGGCGTCTTCGAGAGTTGAGTCGAAGATGTATACCGCCTCGTATGTGCGAGGCACTTGGCAATCCTCCTTTTGGTCGTAAACCGCCCCCCATCTGGTTGCCGAAGTGGGAGGAAGGTGTGAAGGCCGCGTCGCGGCCGTTGTGAGAGGATTAAAGCTAGTCGGGAAGAGAGGGCCAAACAACTGCTCTCCGTTCACCGCTTGCTACGCACTCCTGGCCGGGCGTCCGCGGTCATTCGCGCAACAACGCTTTATGCGTCGAATTCGTCCGGTACCTTCACCGGTACCCCTCCTGGAGGTTTCATGCGCAGAACAGTTGGAATAACGGCCGGAGTTGCAGCCGCGGCCTTACTTGGGTTCTTTGCCCTGAGCTGCGGAGACTCGACCGCGCCGACCCTCAAGCAATACGTCGCAAACCCGACGCCCGCCCTCGAGCAACCGCCAAAAACGACTACCGGAACCGCTGTGGTCACGTTTGTGGACGAAGGGACTGATATCCACTGGACGATGCAGATCACCGGCGTGACCAACGTTACCCAGTCTCACATTCACCTTGGCTCGGCGGCGGTCGCGAGCGGTCCGGTCATCATCAACTTGTTTCTACCGAACCAACCACCTCCGACTGGGACTCTTAACGGGATCGTGGCGGAGGGGACTATAACGAATGCGAACAACTCCAGCGTCTCGCTCGATTCGCTCAGGGTGCTGTTCAATAACGGAAACGCATACGTGAACATTCACACCGTCGTGAACCCGGGCGGAGAGATTCGGGACCAGGTCCACATCGTCCAATAGGTTCGTGGTCGGCTAGACGTTGAATCGGAAGAGGAGTACGTCGCCATCCTGGACGACGTACTCCTTTCCTTCTGACCTCACGGCGCCTTTTTCCCTCGCGCCCTTCCACCCTTCATTGCCGATGAAGGAGTCGTAGGACACCGTCTCCGCGCGAATGAATCCGCGCTCGAAATCGGTGTGGATCACAGCAGCTGCTTTTGGTGCGGTGTCCCCATGATGGATCGTCCACGCCCGCACTTCCTGCTCGCCCGCCGTGAAGTAAGTCTCGAGGCCCAGCAGACGGTATCCGGCGCGGATCAACCGATCCAGTCCGGCTGATTCGAGGCCGAGCGACGATAGAAAATCGGCGCGATCCTCCGGCGGCAGCTCCGCCAGCTCCGCCTCGATCTTCGCGGAGAAGGGAACGACCTCTGCCTGCTCGCCGCTCTTCTTCACCGCGTCCCTCAGCGCTTTCAGATGAGGCCCCTCCTCGCCGGAAAGCTCTGAGTCGCTGACGTTCGCGGCGTAGAGCACCGGCTTCACGGTCATCAGCGTGAGCGGTGCGAGAACTGCCTTCTCCGCCGGACTGAGACGAGCCTCCCACAGTCCCCTGCCGTCTTTCAGAAAGCTGTAGGCTTTCTCGAGCACGGGCAGCTCGGCCACTGCCTCCTTGTCACCGGTGCGGGCCGCGCGACGGGTCTTGTCCAGCCTTTTCTCGAGTGAGCCGAGGTCGGCGATCGCGAGCTCGAACTCGATGACTTCGCGGTCACGCACCGGATCGACCGCGCCCATGACGTGCGTAACGTCGGGATCCTCGAAGCAGCGGACGACGTGCACGATCGCGTCGGTCTCGCGGATGTTGGATAGGAACTTGTTGCCCAGTCCCTCGCCCTCGGCGGCTCCTTTGACGAGCCCGGCGATGTCGACGAACTGCACGACCGCCGGCACCGTGCGCTTGGGCTGCACGACTCTGGCGAGCTCAGTCAGACGCGAGTCGGGAACCTCCACCATACCGACGTTCGGCTCCACGGTGCAGAACGGATAATTCG
>Ga0193699_10000576_pt1 | contig 15676 bp, 11 predicted proteins | sample L3c2metaG_FD_160095 | JGI IMG/M metagenome (GOLD analysis project Ga0193699, IMG submission 160095) | Soil microbial communities from a riparian zone of the East river system, Colorado, United States - L3c2 | ecosystem: Environmental > Terrestrial > Soil > Riparian zone | place: USA: East... | reverse complement strand
CGCGGTCTGCCCCGGTGGAGAACGGTGTGAGCTCCAATGCGATGATCGAACCGCCGGCGTCGGCAGAGCCGAAAAGATTCAGTGCGGTCACGCCCGCGCCAAGCGCGATCCAAAGCGTGGCGAAAGCGATCACGAGCGGCCGCGCGTGTTTCTTCGGCGCAGGTTCAGCCGCAGGCACGGGGAGGGTCGTCACCGGATCTTGCGGTGAAGGTACCGAGTCGTTTTCCGCAGACATGGCCTAGTGAGGACCGTCCGTGGTTAGCTTTCCGTTAATTTACCGCAATTATCCGCACAAAGAAGAAGGGCCGGTGGTCGCCCACCGGCCCTTCTCGAAACGATGCAATCGGTTCAGCGTGCCTGCGGCGCGGGAGCCGGAGCCGGAGCTGCCGCCTGCTTCTGCGGAGCAGAGGCCACGACCTTTCCGTCCAACCGGTCCATGGCGTAAGCGAGCTGGAAGTCGTCGACCTTCTTGCCCTCTTCGGGCCGGATGGTCGGCATCTTGGTGTTGCGCTGCGCGCCTTCCGCGTCGAGATGCCCGGCGAGCGAAGCCTCGCTGCGCGAGGAGAACTGATCGGCTTCCGCCTGATCCTTCTCGCTCAGATTGGATACCGCGATGTCGGGCGTGATGCCGGTCGCCTGAATGGAGCGGCCGGACGGTGTGTAATAGCGCGCCGTGGTCAGCCGAAGCGCGCCGCCATGCTGCCCGCCAAGCGGAATGATGGTCTGGACGGAACCCTTGCCGAACGACGTGACGCCGACGATGGTCGCACGCTTATGGTCCTGCAGGGCGCCGGCAACGATCTCGGACGCCGAGGCCGTGCCTTCATTGACCAGCACCACGATGGGTTTGCCGTCGGCGAGGTCGCCGCCGCGCGCATTGTAGCGCTGGGTGTCTTCGGCTTTGCGTCCACGCGTCGAAACCACTTCGCCGCCGGTCAGGAAATCGTCGGACACGGCGATGGCCTGATCCAGAAGGCCACCCGGATCGTTCCGCAGATCCAGGACATAGCCACGGAGGCCGCCGCCCATCTGCTTCTTCAATTCGCCGATAGCTTTCTTCAACCCGGCGTCCGTTTTCTCGCTGAACGAGCTGATGCGGATGTAAGCGATGTCGCCCTTCTTCTCGTACTTCACGCTTTCCACGCGAATGACGGCGCGGGTCAGCGTCAATTCGAGGGGTTTCTTCTCGCCCTGGCGAAGGATGGTGAGCGTGACCTTGGAATTTTCGGGTCCGCGCATTTTTTCTACCGCTTCATTCAACGGCATGCCTTGGATGCTGGTGCCGTCGATGGCGGAGATGAAATCGCCCGTCTTCACGCCCGCGCGTGCGGCCGGCGTGTCGTCGATGGGTGTGACGACTTTGACCAGGCCATCTTCCTGCGTGACCTCAAGGCCCAGACCGCCGAATTCGCCGCGGGTCTGCACCTGCATGTCCGCGAATTCCTTCGGGTCCATATAGCTCGAATGCGGATCGAGGGCGCTCACCATGCCGTTGATCGCAGAATTGATCAGCTCCGAATCGTCGACCTCGCGCACGTAATTCGCGCGGACGCGTTCGAACGCATCACCGAACAGATCGAGTTCGCGATAGGCGGACAAAACATTCGTCGCCCCCTGCGCAGCAGGGAACAACGCCAAAGCGCCAGCAAATCCAACCGCCACGCCAACTCCGGCGAATGCGAACTTTCTCATGTGCCCTTTGCCTTTCTAAGTTCAGCGCTCATCCACGGCGCCGGATCAACAGCTTGGCCATTGCGCCTCAGCTCGAGATAAAGCCGTGCCGCCCTGCCCTCGGGGAGAACCCCAACCGGTTCCCCGGCCAGTACAAGGTCGCCAATATGTACATCAATGCGTCCAAGTCCGGCCAATGTTAGATGGTAACCGCCAGCTATTTCCAATATCAAGACTTGTCCGAATTTTTGGTAACTGCCGGCAAACACAACTTCGCTATCCGCCGGCGAGACAGCTTCAGCCTTTCCGGACGTTTCGAACCAAAGCCCCAGGGGCCCGTTAATCCCCGGCGTCCTGCCTGGTCCCGCCGGGTCTCCGGGCGTGACTCTCCCGATCACCGGCAAACGCAGCGAACCAAGGGCAAGCGTCGCCGATCTGGTGGCCTTCGGGGTGACGATCGTCATGCCTTCGGCTGCGTTTCCCGTGGCGCGCAACGAGGCGATGCGGTCGATCAGGGCTTTGAGATCGCTTGTTTCGCGGCCGATTTCCTCGGTGACGTCATGAAGGTCGGATAGCTTTGCCTCGGTCTTTAGCTGATCGGCGCTTTTTTGCTCCAGCAACCGGTCGAGCGACGTCCGGGCGGTCCTTAAGGCTTCGGCCTGCTTGCGCGCCTGGGCTGCCTTGGTGACCACGGCAGACTTGTTATCCGACAGCGTTTTCAGCCGCTTAGCCAGATCCGTCGCCTCTTGATAGACGGGCGGAAGCATTGCTCCCATTTGAAGCGTGCCCCGCACGGCAGCCAGGGAATCGTCCGGCCGCAGTGCGAGGGCCGGAGGCTGATCGGTCTGAAGCCGCTGCAGGACAGCCAAAAGGTGCGCCACTCGGTCGCGGTCGCGATTGAGGTCCGCTTCGGTGTTTTTGATGGTTCGGTTAAGGCGCTCATGGTCGGTTTGCGTCCCCTCATAGGCCGCTTCCAGCTCTTGAACCTTGGCCGCGTTGGCGATCAGGCGGTCCTGAAGCTCCTTGGTTTCGGCGGCAAGGCGGTTGCGTTCGGTCCGCGTCTTCTCTTCGCTGTTGCGCTGGTCGGTCAGCGCCTGCTGCGCCTGCTGGTAGCGTTCCGCCAGTGTGTGTCCGGCTACCCCTCCTTGCGGTTTGGAAGCTGCAAATGCGGAAGAACACAGCAGCGCAGCCACAGGAAGCAGAAGCGCTCGCCGCATTCTCACCCTGCCATCCCCGTTTGTCGTATCCGCGAATCCGATTGTACCAGCGATTCGCCTGTCATTTGCGGTGGTTTTGGCAGGCCGACCAGATCGAGCAGAGTCGGCGCGACATTGGCGAGCCGGCCATTGCGCAGATGGATAGGCCCGGCGGATTTCGCATTTACGACGATGATGGGAACGTCGAACAGCGTGTGCGCCGTGAACGGCCCGCCGGTGACGGGGTCTTTCATCTGCTCGACATTGCCGTGATCGGCTGTGACGATCAGAACGCCGCCCGCATTTTCGACCGCCTCGCGCAAACGTCCCAGACATCTATCCACGACCTCGACCGCTTTCACAGCCGCGTCCATGATGCCCGTATGTCCCACCATATCGGGATTGGCGTAATTGACGATGATCAGATCATATTTGCCCGAACCGATAGCCTCGACAAGTTTATCGGTCACTTCGGGCGCAGACATTTCGGGCTTCAGATCGTAAGTCGCAACCTTCGGGCTCGGCACCATGATGCGGTCCTCCCCTGGATATTGCGTCTCGCGCCCGCCATTCATGAAAAATGTCACATGCGGATATTTTTCCGTCTCCGCAATGCGGAGCTGCTTCAAGCCGTGTTCGGCGAATAGCTCGCCCAATGTCTCGCTGACATCCTGCGGTGGAAACAATGCGGTCATGAATTTCGCGAGTGGCTCGGAATATTGTGTCATACCGGCCGCCGCCGAAAAGTGCGGCACACGCGAGCGCGGGAAACCATCGAAGTTTGGATCGAGCAAACTTGCGCAAATCTCACGCGCGCGGTCGGGGCGGAAATTGGCGAAGAGCAGCGCATCGCCGTCCTTGACGCCGGCATAATCGCCGATGACGCAAGGGGCCACGAATTCATCGGTGACGCCCCTGGCATAGGAATCTTCGATGGCGGATTTCGCATCGGGGAATCGCAGCCCATTCGCATCCACAATCGCGTCATAGGCCTTGGCCACGCGGTCCCAGCGCTTGTCGCGATCCATCGCGTAATAACGTCCGCTCACCGTCGCGATGCGAACAAGGGGCAGATCGCCAATGCTCCGCTCGAAACTCGCGACATAGTCCAGCGCGCTTTGCGGCGGCGTGTCGCGTCCATCGAGGAACGCGTGCACGGATACGCGAAGCCCCGCGCTCGCGAGAGTTCGCGCCAGCGCTGTCATATGGTCCTGATGCGAATGCACGCCACCGGGCGACATCAACCCCATGAGATGTACGCTGGCCGTTGCCTGTTTGGCGGCGGCGATAAGCGCCCCCAATGCCGGGCGCGTCGCCAATGAGCCGTCCCTCACGGCATCGTCGACGCGCACCAGATCCTGCAGGACCAGGCGTCCGGCGCCGATATTGGTGTGGCCGACTTCGGAATTTCCCATCTGGCCCTCGGGCAGGCCGACCGCGCGCCCCGATGTGGCGAGCAGCGCATGGGGGGAATCGCGAAGCATCCGGTCGTAATGGGGGTGCTTGGCCGCGGCGATCGCATTGTCGTCGGGATGATCGTCACGCTCGCCCCAACCATCCAGGATGCAGAGCACCGCGGGACGCGGACGCCCGCCATGGGGTTGCGAAGGGGTGGAGGCACTCATAGGCAACGCCACTCTAACTTTTTGAATCGCGGGCCAAAATAGGAAGCGGTCCAGGTCCTGTCCATTGCATGGCTCCGAAGGATGTCACCGCTTGAACGTCGCCGGGCGCTGGGTTGGAGCGCAATTTGCGCCCAAAACTCTTCGGATTTGCAAACACATGGCCAGCGCGCTTCTTGCCGGGAATACGGGAATTCGCGGGCAATTCTTGCCGGACGTCTTGCTTGCCTCAAACCGCCTTCGGCTATGCCGTTGTAATCATTTGATTTTTTCGTTCGCGATCGCGGCACGAAACTGGCAAGGGCGAAGCAGCGAAATCTCGCGGAACCGCCATGACCCTATCGTTGATCAGATTTCTCCGTCTCATTCCTGCGCTCGCGGTGCTGATGGCGCCGATGCCGGCCGCGTCTTTCTCCCGCATCAAGGATCTGGTGGACGTCGAAGGCATCCGCAACAACATGCTGATCGGCTACGGCCTCGTGGTCGGGCTGAACAATACCGGCGATTCCCTCAAAAACGCGCCATTCACGCAGCAGGCGCTGCAGACCATGTTGGAGCGGCTGGGCGTCAACACGCGTGGTGCGGCGATCAATACCAAGAACGTCGCCGCTGTCATGGTGACCGCCAGCCTGGGGCCCTTCGCGGCGCAAGGCTCGCATATGGACGTGATCGTCTCGGCCATGGGCGATGCCAAGAATCTCCAAGGCGGCGCTCTCCTTGCCACGCCACTTCTCGCCGCGGATGGTGAGGTTTACGGCTTGGCTCAGGGACCGGTCGCGATCGGCGGCTTCTCCGCCCAGGGCGCGGCGGCCAGCGTCACACGGGGTGTGCCAACCTCGGGCCGGATTTCGAACGGCGCGATCGTCGAGCGAGAGGTTGGCTTCACCCTCGCAAACGTAAAAAACTTGCGCCTCTCCTTGCGCAATCCCGACTTCACCACTGCGCAGCGCATGGCCCAAGCCATCAACCGCTATCTCGGCACACCGGCCGCGTCGGCCACCAATCCCGCCACCGTCAATTTGCTGCGGCCTGCGAGTTACACCGACATTGTCGCACTGCTGACCGATATCGAACAGCTGCGGGTCGAGCCGGACTCGCCGGCAAAAGTTGTGATCGACGAGCAGACCGGCGTCATCGTCATGGGTTCGAATGTGCGCATCTCCACGGTGGCGATCGCTCAGGGCAACCTCACCATCCGCGTCACCGAAACGCCGCAAGTGAGCCAGCCGCAGGCCTTCTCGATGCAGGGTCAGACGCAGGTCGTGCCGCGCACCGACATCCAAGTGGACGAGGAAACGGGCAAACAGCTCATCGTGATCAACGAAGGCGTCGATCTGCAAGAACTGGTCAATGGGTTGAACGCGCTCGGCGTCGGACCTCGCGACATGATCTCCATCCTGCAAGCGATCAAGGCGGCAGGCGCGCTGCAGGCCGAAATCGAGGTGACCGGATGAGCACCGCCGACCTGCAGCTTTCCGCCGCGCTCACCGCCACCAAACCGCAAGGGATTCTGGGAACGGCGAAGGACGCCAGCCAGGCAGCGAAAGCGGCGGAGGATTTCGAAGCCGTCTTCATCAATGAATTCATGGGCGCCATGTTCGAAGGCATCAAAACCGACGGCCCGTTCGGCGGCGGCCCCGGCGAGGCGATCTTCCGTTCACTGATGATAGATCAATATTCCAAGGCGGTTGCCAAGCAGGGAGGTTTCGGCTTGGCCACCGCGGTGAAAAAAGAATTGCTTCACGCTCAGGAGAATACGCGATGAGCATGCCTGCCATCAAAGATCCCGATACGGCTACGAAAGAACGGCAGAAACTGCGCCTTGAACAATTGCTGACGGTGAGCCGTCGGCTCGTCGGCGCGATCGCCGCCGATATCCAGGCGCTCGAGCGTGGCGCGTTCGGCGATCTCAAGACGACGGATCCGGAAATCGAGCGGCTATGCGCTTTTTACGGACGCGAAGTGAAAGCCTTGAAAGCGGATGGCGGCATCAAACATGCGCCGGCGCAATTGGTCACGGCGCTGAAGGAAACGGGCGCGCAATTGAACGGTCTCTTGAAAATCCATGAGCGGCTGGTGGGCGCCATGCGCCACGCCGCCGAAGGCCTCGTGCAGGCTGTCGCGGAAGGCGTCGAAAAATCCCGCGCCGGCGAAGCTCCCTATACGGCCAATCCGACGCCAAAGCGGACGTCCGCCGCGGGCGCCATCGTCTACAACAAAGTCGTCTGAAAGCTACCCTCGAAAATCAACGGCCGCGGTTTGGCCAAAAACCGCGCCGCGCGAAAGCCTGTTTTCGCGTCTCTGTCAGCGAAGAAAACCCAATTTCCGCGTTCGCGCTAGAACCCGCTCAAATAGCCGAGCGCGGTCTGATAGCCCGCAAGCTGTGACTGCAGATAGGCCGGACCTGGCCCGAATGTCGTCGCCGCAGTCGCCGACGCCGGCGTGTTCAATTTCCCATAGGCCTGCTTGATGAGAGCCATTGCGCCCTGCATCACGACATCGGCGTGGGCAGCTGCCGTCTTGCTCAAAAGATCGAGACCGCCATCGATTCCCAGACCGATCGTTTGCGGACCCGCGGCCGCTGTATTCACAGTGGCCGGCTTGGCGGCGGCATTGTCTACGACCTTGGGGGTCTTGTCCGCGGGCGCATCGGCCTTGTCGTTGGTCAGCAGCTTCGGCGTCAGCCCCAGTCCCGCCAGCGCATCGAAATCTTTCGGCCCGGCGATGAGCTGAACTTTCACGCCTTCGTTCACGGCGATTTTCAGCGCCTGGCCGCCTTTGACGGGAAGCGATGTCGCTTTGCCGTCGAACAGAAGCGCGGTGTTGATCTTGACCGCGAGCGAACGCATCGTCTCGCCCTTGCTCAGGGTGACCTTGACGGTTCGTGTGCCGCTTCTGCCCTCGACTTTTAGACTGAAGTAATCGCCGACGCGCGCCGTCGTCTGTGAAGTGATGGTATTGGACTGGTTGATGTCGATCTTACCGTGCCCAAGCTTCAGCGCGTCGAGCGCGCTGGACCCCGAATTGTCCGAAGCGATGGCGAGTCCGCGAGACTCGCCGTCGCGGCCGCCATATTGGCGTGTCCAATCGACTGAGCCGTTGGCGGCAAGCTGCGTCACGAAGATATTGTGCGTGTTGAGCACGTTGCGACTCTCGCCGGCGAAGGTGCCGGTCGTCGTCCCGGTCAAATAGATCTTGCCGCCGGCAACGGCCACACCGCCGCCTTGCTCCGCCGACCCGGTCCCCACATAGGAGACGAAATCGGACGTGGCGCTCGCGCCATTGTCGGACGCAGCGAAGACAAAGGCTTCGGTTCCGCCCGAGCTCGCATTGGCGGTGCTCGCCGCGCCGCCCGCATTGAGCGATGCGTTTGTCGTGGTGCCCGAGACATAGACCTTGCCGTTCGCAACGGTCAGTCCCCCGACGGACCCGCCCTGAAGATCGCCGAGGTCCATCTGCCACATCGCCGCACTGGTTGCGTTCGAAGAATCATATTTGGTGAGGATGGCATGGCCGTTCTGCTGGCTTGCGACGATCAGATTGCCGTCGCTTGCGACCGCCGTCTGCATCGCCGCGTCGGCACCTGCGGTGCCGAACTGCCGATTGTAGACCAGCGTGCCTTTGCTATCGAGCTTGGTGATGTAGGCGTCGACGCCGCCGGCGCTGATCTGCCCCGCGGCGAGCGCGCTGGATACCTGGCCGCCGACATAAACGTTGCCCGAGGAATCCACGCTCACGGAATTCGCCGCATCATTGTTTACGGGCGCGACCTGACGCAGCCAGGTTTGATTGCCCGCACTGTCATATTTGGCGACGAAGGAATCCGTGCCGCCGCCCAGAGTGGTTGGCGTGAGTTTGCCCTTGACCGAACCCGCAACGACGACCCCACCCGACAACGGATCGACCGCAAGCCCATAGGCGTTTGCCGTATCCGCTGCGCCCAGAAGCTTGGTCCATTGCACGTTGCCGGCGGAATCATATTTCGTCAGATAGACGTCCTGACTCGCTTGATTGATTTCGTTGCCGAAACTGCCCGTCGCGTTGCCGACGACATAGACATTGCCGTTCGCATCGACGACGGTCGCTTTCGCGGCCGCAGTTCCGGTATCGGGCGTCGTGCCCACCGAGAAAGTGCTGGAAGGCGTGCCGGAAAGCCCGACAAGCTTGATCAGTTTGCCTTCGCTGTTGGTGGATTTTCCGGCCGTCCCCGCCACATAGATGGCTGGCTGCGCCTGCGCGGAGGACAGCGTCACCGCTTCGCCCGCCGCGCTGACGATCTGTTCGCCCCAGGTAGCGGTGCGCTTGGCGATGTCGCCGCCCGTCTGCACACGCCCGAAACGCGTCGTAAAGCCCGCTGCCGAGAGCTGCTGATTCACGTAAGCATTGATGTTGTCGAGCGTAAGCGCGCCCGTGACATTGGCAAGGTCGATAACAACGTCGGTGGTAACCCCAGCCTTGAGGACCGAGACGGTGATTTGATCGCTGCTCGAAAGTCCGGGCACCGCACTGAAGACCTGCGTGTCGCCCATGACTGCGCCGCCAACGTAATTGGATTTGGGGTAGGCGATGGTCACATCGCTTTGTTCGGTCGAGGTCTTTTGCCCTGGCATCACGATCAGGTTGTCGAAAGAAGCTTTCTTGACGAACGAGAGGACTTGCGCGAGGCCGTCTTGGAAATTCTTGTTGAGGCCGACTCGCTGTCCGTCGAGCGCGCCGTCGCGGTTGGCCATCTTGGCTATGTAGTTCAGCCGGTCCAGCGCCTTGTAAAGCCCGAACAATTTGTGATTGTCGGCGGCCAGCGTGGCATCGCCTGCCGTTGACGACGAATTCTTGGAGAGCTGGCTGTTCAGCAGCGCCTCGAGTTGCGAGTGCGCGTTGGGCGCGGCGCTTCCGTTCGATGCCAGTAGCGAACGATCCTTGGGGTCGAAATAGGGATTGGCGCTGCGCACGGCGACGTCTTGCGTCTGCTGCGCCGGTTTCCTGATGCTGATGTCCCAGGGCGGTGTCGGCGCGGCGGCTTTCGCGTTAAACCCGGACGCAGCGATTTGCCCCTGCGAAAGCGGCAGCTTCGAGGTGTAATAATTGAACAGTAGTGTTGAATCGAAGCCGATGGCCACGAGGTCTCCTGGCGAACGAAATTACCCTTTGCACTCTTGGGCCTAGAATCCACCTTCGACGCTTAACAACGCGATAACATCCGTGTTCTCAGGGTTAAGTGGGTGTTAACGGACAATGCGGCATCAATGGCGCATGGGCGCCGCAGATCAGCAGCAAAACGTGGACTTCTACGCGGCCGGTCTCACCGCTTCGGGCGAAGGCCGGCATACCGACGCTATCGCATGTTTCGAACGCGCGCTGCGGGAAGCCCCCGACGATGCGCGCGTGCTGTTTGCCTTGGGCAACACCGCCGCCGCCATCGGCCACGCCGGGGCAGCGGAGAACTTCTTCCGCCGCGTGCTCGCGCAGGAGCCGGGTCGCCTGGAAGCGCTCGTCAACCTCGCCAATCTCCTGCGCAAGAGCGGGCGCACCGCGGAAGTTATCGCGCTGATCAAGCCTGTCCTCGAAACCGACCCCGAGCACGCGGAATTATGGCTGACGCTCGGTTCGGCCTTGCGCGAATCGGGCGACGCGACGCGCGCCGAAGCCTTCTACCGCGAAGCCTTGCGGCTTTCTCCCGACAATGCGGCGGCTCTGGGCAATCTCGCCGATCTCCTCGCTGATCAAGGTGATCTGGACGAAGCGCTCAACCTTTACCAACAGGCGCTTACGCGCGAGCCCGAGAACGCGCAAGCGCGCCTCAACCGCGCCATTCTGCTGTTCCTGAATGGCCAATTGCGCGGCGGCTGGCGCGATTACGAATATCGGCACCGGATCAAGGAGCGCATCATCACTGCCGATCACGGGCTTCCGATGTGGGCGGGCAGGCGCGCGGAGGGCATGATCCTCCTCGTCACGGCCGAGCAGGGCATCGGTGATCAGATCATGTTCGCCAGCGTGATCCCGGAGCTGGCGGAAAGCTGCGCGCGGGCATATGGCGGACTCATCATCGAAGCCGAATTGCGTCTTGTGCCGCTCTTTGCGCGATCCTTCCCCGGCATCACGATACGCCCTTCGAAATTGCACATGCGCGGCGGCCAGACATTCGCGAGTTATGATTGGCTTGAAGAATGCGGCGGCGCGGATGCGGCGATTGCGATCGGCTCGCTGCCGCGGCTGATGCGCCAGGAACCCTCCGACTTTCCGGTTCCCCATGCCTATCTCAAGCCCGATGAAACCGAACAGTCGCAATGGTCCGCCTGGCTACGCAAGCAGGGCGCCGGTCCGTTCCTCGGTCTTTGCTGGCGGAGCGGAAGTCTCGGCGGTCTGCGCAATCTGCAATATGCGCCGCTCGCGTCATGGGCGGAATTCCTACGCCGCATGCCCGGCGTGGCGGTGTCGCTGCAATATGATGTGCATCCCGAAGAAATCGAGGCCTTGCAGCATATGAGCGGCCGCGCGGTAGTCGTGCCGCCGAACCTCGATCAGAAACAGGATATCGACCGCACGACGGCACTGATCACGGCGCTCGACGCGGTGGTCAGTGCACCGACCTCGGTCTCATGGATGTCGGCTGCTGCCGGCGTGCCGACACTGAAGATTCTCTACAACAAAAGCTGGACATCGTTCGGCCGCGCTTACGAGCCCTTCGCGCCGGCGGCTCGCTGCATCATGCCGGCGCAGAGCGGCGACTGGGGTGACGCCTTCGCATGTGCCTCTTCCGCGCTTAGCGCGCTATTGCTGCGGCGCTCGTAGAGCCGCGCAATTGCACCAAGGCCTGCGCAAGATCCGCCGCGATGCGTTCGCCCGCTCTGCCATCGACAATGTTGAGACCTGCCGCACGCATGTCGCGGCGCTTATCTTGATCCAGCAGCAGCTTCCAAGTGGCCCGTGCGATGTCGTCGGCCCGCAGCATGCGCCCCAATCCCAGCACAATTCCCATGCCCGCCTTTTCGAATGTCGAGCCGGAGAGGGTGTGGTCGTCGGAGATCGCCAGATATAGCGCCGGCACACCGAGCGCGGCGAGTTCATAGGCGGTCACGCCAAACGTGACGAGCGCGAGATCGGCCGCCGCCAATTCGGGCCCCAAATCGTCGACGCCGTGTACGGTTTCAAAGTTGGGGCTCAGCGTTTCGATCTCTCTCGCGATCGCTCGCGCCGTGCGGAAGCCCGGCCCGATGACGAAGCGCGCCCGGAACGGCGCCGTGATCTTGGCCAAAGCGCGAGCTGCGAGCCGTGTCAGATCGAGGGGATCGCTTCCACCCATGCTGACGACCAGCGTCGGGCACTCGGCATTGCGCGGTGCCGTTGCCGCCGGCACGCGTGCGGCATCAAAACCGAGAAGCGCCCACTCCCATCCCACGCGGACGACGGTGTTCGTTCCCTTCCACGAGAAGCGATCGACTTGCGGCGCGGGCGGATAATAGGCGTGTGTCGCGGCGAGGCGGCGATCCGAGGCATCGTCGATCAGCGCAACGACGCCGACCTTTGTCGCAATCCGTGCCAGCATGTCACGCGAGAGATTGGTGCGGGCGTCCGCGATCAAGATGTCCGGCTTCTTCGCGCCGACGAGTGAGGTAAATGCGGTGGTCTGGCTGTTGCGCGGAAGCACGATGGTTTCGAAGCCCGCCTGACGGATGACGACCGCCGCCTCCTCTTCGCCATTGAGGGCGATGAGCACGCCCAGCCCCTCGCGGTCGCGTAGGCTGCGCGCCAGCGTGAGGCTGCGCTTGACATGGCCGAAACCGAGCATGCCGCCGCCGTCGCAGCGGATGAGCGCAAGCCCGCCCTCCGCACCGAGGCTCTTCTGCCGCACATGCGCGTTGATGGCTGTGAGCTGGGGCTCGCGTTCGAGCAGCAGCAACAAATCGGACAGCGACGCTTCGCCGGCCTTGGCCTGCATGCGCTCGTGCAGCGCTTCGGCGAAGGCGAGATCGTCCGGCGTATCCACCGTCAAGCGCGCCGGCTTATGCGCGAGCTTGGGATCGTGTGCGGCGTGGACGACGCGCACGAAGTCGGGGTGCAGCTTGAAATAACCCGTCACATGCTCGCGTGCAACCGGATCGCCGGCGGCCTCGCGCACCAATTTATCGAGCGCGCGACGCGAAAACGGATCCACGCCTTCATGGGCGCAAAGCGTGCCCGGTTCGGGCTGCACATAGTCCCCATCCTGCGCGATCAGCGCATTGATCATATGATCGATGAAGGCGGGATCGAGAAACGGCGCGTCCGACGAGACGCGCACGATCACATCGGCGTCGTATTTCTCCGCGGCCAATTGGAAACGCGCGAGGACGTCGTCCTCGGGTCCCCGCACAATTTCAATTCCCTCGTCGCGGCAGAAACTTGCGATCGCGTCGTCGCGAGGATGGATCGAAGTTGCGATGACGATCTCATGGAGCATGCGGCAGCGCTTCAGGCGATGCGTGACATGCCAGAGCAGGGGTTTGCCGGCGATCGGCCGCAAGACCTTCCCCGGAAGCCGGGTCGAGCCCATGCGCGCCTGCACGATGGCGACCACGAGTGGGTTTTTTTGGTCGCCGCTGCTCATCACGCCGCTTCCCAAGTGGCGCGGATGTGCCGGAGCGGACGCAGACCGTCGATGGGATCGGCGCGCCATTCGCGGTCGGAAAGCTCGGCTGCGACGGGGCCTTTGAAACCGCCGCCATCGCTGCGTTCGCCTTCGCGGATGCGCGCGATGACCGGCGCGATTTCTTCGGGCAGCCAGCAATGGCCGCTCGCATATTCGGCACCCTTGCCGTCGAGGTCGAGATGGAATTCCACCGCGCTCGCGTTCCAGCGATGAACCGCGCGTTCGATGACGGCAGGGATGCGCGTGTGATCGGACCAGCCCACGGCGACGCCGGTGGCCTGGCGAATGGCGCCAATCGCGGAAAGGTTCGCCTCTTCGGCCGGCGCGGGGTAGGCCGAGACGCAATGCAGCACCGTCAAATCGCGGCATCCGGCACGCTTCAACGTCGTCACTGCGCCCTCGATTTCGGGCATCGTCGCCATGCCGGTGGAAATCACCACCGGCTTTCCGGTCTCGGCACAGGCTTTCAGGAGCTCGTCCCACAACAGTTCGTAGGACGCGATCTTGTAGAACGCGACGTGGGGTTCGAGTTCTTTGACCGCTTCAAGATAAAAGGGCGTGCAGGAGAATTGAATCCCGCGCTCGCGCGCGCGACGCGCCAGCGGCGCGATGTGAGCAACCGGCAATTCCCACGCGGCGCGCTCACGAAGCTTGGCGCTTTTCGCGAGAATTTCCGGCGCGAACAATTCGTTCACGCGGAAGAGTTGGAATTTTACCGCATCGCACCCACAAGCTGCGGCGGCATCGACGAAAGCCAGCGCCCGCGACAGATCCTGCGCGTGGTTGCTCGATGCTTCCGCGATGAAGATAGCCGACAAGGCTTAGTCCTTTTCCCCACTTACCTTTTCTTAAAGACCCTTGGCTAAAACCGCGTTAACGGGGAGCCGATCATGGGCGCGATTGCTGCGAATACTGTCGTCTCCTGGACGGACTCGGGCGGCGGCGATCATGACGGCTCGCTTGTCACCCGTGCCCAGGGCTTCGATGTGATCGCCTGCGCGATCTGCGGCTTCCGCCACGTGATTCCGCTTCCCGATACTGCGGAGCTCGAACGTGCCTACCGCGACACCTGTGACACCGAAGAAAAGCCGATAGCCCTTGTCCAGGCCGGTGAGGACCAGGATTGGGCCAGCCTTGCCAGCAGCGATCGCCTCGAGAGTTTCGAGCGCCTTTTGCCCCGGGAAAGGCGGCGGCTCCTCGATGTCGGATGCGGTCCCGGGTTTTTCCTGAAAACCGCAAGGGATCGGGGCTGGAGCGTCCAGGGCGTGGAGGCCTCGCCCAAGGCCGCCGAGCATGCGCGCAAGCTTGGCCTTGAGGTCTCGGGAGACTTCTTCAATGCCCGCACGGCTTCCAAGCTTCCCCGTTTCGATGTCGTGCATCTGAACAATGTTCTGGAGCATGTGCCCAATCCCTTGCGGGTGGTGCGGCTTGCCCGCGGCCTGCTCTCACCCGGCGGCCTTATTTGCCTCAACGTACCCAATGATTTCACGCCGTTTCAGGCGGGCGCCCGCGCTGCCCTTTCGCTCTCCGAATGGTGGGTGGCGCCCCCGCATCATTTGAATTATTTCGACTTCGAATCCTTGTCCCAACTGATCATTAGCCAGGGATTCGATATCGCCGAGCGCAGCACCAGTTTTCCCATGGAGCTGTTCCTGCTCATGGGCCTCGATTACACGAATGATCCCGCGTTGGGCCGCGCCTGCCACAATCAACGGAAAAAATTCGATCTCGGTCTGGAAAGCGCCGGCTTGAAGGAAACGCGCCGCGCCTTCTATCGCGCCCTGGCGCACGCCGGAATTGGTCGCGAGGCCGTCGTCATCGCGAGCAAAAAATGAGCACCGGTCGGTTACCAAATTATTAAAGACTCCTCGCCGCGGTCGATATCCGCTCGCCTCGATAATTCGCAATTTTACGGAAATGGTAAGTCGGCATTAACCCTGCCGGCAACAGGATCGCCGTGCACACGCGCCGCATGTTTGGCTGCATTCTCGGGGGCCTGCCGATGACCGAACCTTGCGATCTTTGTCATTTGTCCGCCTTGGAATCCATCTACGAACCGACACTCAGCAGGCGAGGCTTAACGGTTTATCTCTGCAGCGATTGCGGTCTTGTCCAGAGTCAGCCGCGCGCCGACCGAACGCCCCGCCCTGCCACTGTATCGAACAGCGCTGATCGGAAGAACGTCAACACCGAAGCCAGCCTTGCCTTAATCGCCGCGCAAGGGGATCTGCACGCGAATTTGCGCGTGCTCCATCTAGGGTCCAACCGCGACTCCTTCGCGCGCGCCATGCTCGCCACCGTACCCGGCGCGCTTATGACGTGCGTCGAGGCGGACGAAGCTATCCCGCTTCCCGATTGGGGCTTCGACATCGTCCATTCCTGTGGCACGATCGAGCAACGCGTTTCACCCGCGAACACGCTTGCCGATCTTTGGCGCGTGCTGAAACCAGGCGGGCTGCTCATAATCGATGCACCGAACATCGCGCTGATCGGCGGCGACGATATCGCTGATGAATGGTTCGTCGACACGCAGCTTTACCATTCATCAGCGATATCGT
>Ga0193699_10000575_pt1 | contig 15677 bp, 14 predicted proteins | sample L3c2metaG_FD_160095 | JGI IMG/M metagenome (GOLD analysis project Ga0193699, IMG submission 160095) | Soil microbial communities from a riparian zone of the East river system, Colorado, United States - L3c2 | ecosystem: Environmental > Terrestrial > Soil > Riparian zone | place: USA: East... | reverse complement strand
ACGGGCAGTCCAGCGTGTTGATGTTCGCTCCGGCTCGGGGCTGAGCGCCGCGAAGAGCGCGCTACTCGCATCGGCTGCACGCGGGCTGTTGGAAGGCACGGTGGAACAGGAGCGCCTCAATCTCATTAACGCTCGTACCATGGCCGAAACCAGGGGGATAAACCTTTCGACCACCGAGACCCCGATTCAGGATAGTCCCTACGCGGTTGAGGTGAGGTTGAGCGGGGGAATGCAGGAAATCGCGATTGCCGGAACAGCACAGCCGGGTGTCGCCGGCCGTTTCACCCGAATTGGCGCCTTCCACGTAGACATCCAGCCCCGCGACACGCTTCTGATTCTTACGAATAACGACGTTCCAGGTGTGATTGGACGTGTCGGAACTCTGCTCGGTGAAGCGGGCGTCAATATCGCCGAATACCATCAGGCACGTCTGGCCCAGGGAGGCCAGGCACTTGCCGCCGTGTCGGTCGATGGAGACGTAAGCGAGGCGACCCGCGAGTCATTGCTTCGTCTACCCGATGTGTCGTCCGCTGCAGTCGTCTGCTTTCATTCAGGGTGAGTGTCAGCGTCAGTAGCGAGAAGGCCGTAAGAGAATCTTACGCAGCCGATGCATCAGGCCTTCACCTGGTTCCGGAGCTGGTAGCCCGACCTCAGTCCGTCGAAGAGGTCGTCGAGCTGTTGCGGCAAGCGACGACTGATCGCACGCCGGTCACTTGCGCAGGCGGACAAACGAGTACGACCGGGGCATCGATTACCGACAGGGGAATGCTTTTATCCCTTCGCTCACTGGATCGCATTTCACCAATCGACGAAGCAACCAAGACGATCAGGGTCGAGGCCGGAGTACTCGTCGGTGAAATAAAGAGAGCTGTGGCCACGTCTGGTCTTCTCTTCGCTCCGGACCCGACCAGCGAAGAGGAGTCTACGATCGGCGGAGCGATTGCGTGCAATGCATCCGGCGCCCGCACATTCAAGTACGGCGCGACTCGGAAGCACGTCCAGGCGCTCAAGGTGGTGCTCGCGAACGGCGAGCTAATGGAGTTTCGGCGAACCAACCTCGAGAAGAACACCGTCGGCTACGCATTTGCCCACGATCCCATTGATTGGTTCATAGGGAGCGAAGGCACACTCGGGACAGTCGTGGAAGCCGAGCTCGCGCTGCTGCCACTACCCGCTCACGTTGTCGGGCTTGCGATCTTCTTCAAGTCGGAGGAGGAAGCACTGAGGTTCGTGGTGGCGACGAGAGAGTCGCGTACGGTAACCCCCCGGTGCATCGAGTACTTCGACCAGCAAGCAATCGAAATTGTGCGCACCGTCGCTCAGGATGGAATGCTGCCGGACGGCGGAGCGGCGATGGTATACGTGGAAGAGGAAGTCGGGGATGATCTCGACCTGACGCTTGGTCGATGGGATGAGCTCATCGAATGGGTTGCCCCCGATTTCGAGCCGCTCGTCTTCGACGGTGAGGCAAGCCTGAGAGAAGCGCGAAGAATTCGTCACAGCATTCCTGCTACGATGAATGAGCGTGGGGCCAGGTATCGTGCTGCCGGAGGGAGAAAAGTTTCCACCGACTGGGCCGTGCCCTATCATAGAATCGCCGAGGCAATTCAAACGGCGCGCTCGCTGGCGGCAGACAGTGGCGTTGAGCAGGCGGTGATTTATGGTCATGCCGGCAACGGACATCCGCATCAGAATTTCATCGCTCGTGATGCACGGGAGCTTGCTACTATAGAAGGGGTGATCGAAGAAACGTTGAAACGGGTGCTGACGCTCGGTGGCACGGTAGCGGCGGAGCATGGAATCGGAAAGATCAAACGCAAGTGGCTGCCGCTTCAGATGAACAGGCTCCAGATCGCAATGATGACGGCGGTGAAGAGAGAGCTGGACCCTCTTGGAATTCTTGCGCCCGGAAATATCCTTTGAGCCGCTTTAATTCCGTCGTCTTCGATGTCGATTCGACGCTGAGCGGAATTGAAGGGATCGATTGGCTGGCCGCATTGCGTGGCGCTGAAGTCGAGGCGTGGAGCGCGGCATTGACTGAGAGCGCAATGGAGGGGAAGCTTGCAATTGAAGCCGTCTATGGCGAAAGGATGAAGGCGGTGAAGCCGGCTCGGGCTGAAATCGAGCGGTTGGGACAGGTGTATGTCGAGCGAGTGGCACCGCGTGCCCGGGAAACACTCATCGAGCTTCGAGCGAATGGGATTGAGCTGGCGATGGTCAGTGGCGGACTACGTGAGGCAATACTGCCTCTCGCCAAAGTGCTAGGTGTCGACGAACGCCGCGTCCACGCAGTATCCGTCTTCTTCGACGAAGAAGGAGATTATGCCGGGTTCGACGAGCGGTCACTTCTGACACGGCAGAACGGAAAACGAGCGACCGTGCGCGACATGGGTCTCAAGGGTCCGATACTGGCAGTCGGTGACGGCATGACCGATTGTGAAATCAAGCCCGTCGTGGACAGCTTCGCCGCCTTTACCGGATTCACGCGACGCGAACCGGTCGTGGAGCGAGCAGATTTTGTTATCGAGAATTTCGACCAACTGAGAGAACTCATACTGGAATGAGCCTACCAAAAACCTTCGGCACTTTTTTCCTGCCAGGGCCGACCGAAGTTCGCGAAGAAATCATGGCGGCAATGCTTCAGCCGATGATACCGCATCGCGGACCCGAGTTTGAGCAGCTGTTCGAGCGGCTACAGCATGCACTTCGCCCGATATTCAAGACGGACCGCCCGGTTTACATCAGCTCGTCGTCGGCGACGGGAATGATGGAAGGCGCAATTCGATGTGCCCCGCCGGGCAGGATCCTGTGTCTTGTGAACGGAGCGTTCTCGGAAAGATTCGCGCACATCGCATCGACGTGTGGGCGCGATGTGGATCGCTACGAAGTCGCGTGGGGACAGGTGCACGCGATTCCGCAACTGGACGAGCGTCTCTCGATGCGAAAATACAGCGCGATCACGGTGGTTCACTCCGAGACATCGACTGGCGCGTTGAACGACGTGCACGCGATCTCCGATTGCGCGCACCGTCACGGTGTCGTCTGCCTGATCGACAGCGTGAGCGGCTTGGGTGGAGCGGAGCTCCGTTTTGACGAATGGAAGCTCGATTACGTTCTTACCGGCTCGCAAAAAGCGCTGGCCCTGCCACCGGGGCTTTCTTTCGGAGTCGCATCGACGAGCTTCATCGATCGGGCAAACGGGACTCATGGTCGCGGCGTCTATTTCGATCTTGTCGAGCTCGATGCTTACGCGCGGCGCAACCAGACGCCAAGCACACCGGCGCTCACTCTGTTCTACGCTCTGGAAGCCCAGGCGAAATCAATTGCGGCGGAGGGGCTCGAGGCCCGTTGGGCACGGCACAAGGCAATGGCCGCGCGTACTCAGGAGTGGATTACCAGGATCAGCGCGGAAGCCGAAAAAAAACTGGGCAACATCGCTCCCCTCGGGTCTCAGTCGCCAACGGTGTCCACCATCAAGCTTCCGCCAGACGTGCCAGCAGATGCCTTTACAGCCGCCGTGGCAAAGCGCGGAATCGTGGTCGGAACCGGTTACGGGAAGCTCAAAAGCACGACGTTTCGAATTGGCCATATGGGTGATCACACAATGGAATCGCTCGAGCGCTGCCTTGCGGCGTGTTCGAGCGTGCTGCGTTCTTGACCCAGATATCAATCTCGAATGCCGGTGTCGAATTCGGCGCGTCAAAGATCTTCGGCGGGATAACATTCACCGTAGGACAGGGCGACCGCTGGGGGATTCTCGGCCGGAACGGTAGCGGCAAGACGACGCTTTTCCGGCTGATAACGGGCACGCATCAGGCGACCGAAGGGGTCGTGACGAGACAGCCTGGTCTGCGCTTTGGCCTTCTCGAGCAACATCGAGACTTCGGCACGGCCAAAACAGTTTGGGAAGCCGGCGCAGGAGAATTCTCCGAACTGCTGACTTTGGAGCTTTCGCTTGCTGAACAGGCCGACCAACTGTCAAAGGTGGGTGAAGCAGCTACGCCGCAAATGCTTGCCAGGTATGACCGCGACCTCGAGCGATTCGATCGCGAAGGTGGCTATACCTTCACTCCGAAGGTAGATGCCGTGCTTCAGGGGTTGGGGTTCGACGCGGAAAAAGCTCGTACCCAGCCACTCGAACAATTGAGCGGTGGTGAGCGTGGGAGGCTTGGCCTGGCGAGGCAGCTGGTAAGCGCCGCAGATGTTCTACTTCTGGACGAGCCAACGAATCACCTCGATCTGGAGACCACGCGCTGGCTGGAGGACTATCTCAGAAACACCGACAAGACGGTCCTGCTGATTAGTCACGATCGCTCGTTTCTCGCCAATGTCGTGGATCATGTGCTCCATCTCGAGGGCGGGAGCGCGGTCGCGTACTCGGGAGGCTATGAATCATTCGTTGTGCAGCGGGAAGAACGCAGGCTGAGCCAGCGGCGCGCGTTCGACAAGCAGCGGAAGGTGATAGCCGATGAGGAAGACTACATCAGGCGCAACATCGCCGGTCAGAATACGAAACAGGCCAAAGGCCGGCGCAAGCGACTCAACAGAACTCCCCGCCTTAGCGCTCCCACCGCAGAGGAAGGAAGTGCTCTGGGATTGAGGCTCGATGTCTCGGCGCGAGGTGGCGACCAAGTCGCGATAGCGCGAGGAGTAACGTTGGGGGTCGAAGGAAGAACCTTGATCTCGGATTTCACCGCAGTCATCCAGCGGGGCGATGTGGTCGGCTTCGTCGGACCGAATGGCAGCGGGAAATCAACTTTTCTTCGCGCGCTGATGGGCGAGCGTGAGATCTCGAGCGGAGAGTTGAGGATTGGAGGGTCGGTAGAGGCGAGCTACTACCGCCAGGACATGGCGCAGGTGCCGTTGGACCGAACGCTCTACGACGTCATCAGCGACCTCAGGCCTCAATGGGAACGCCGCATGGTTCAGGGTCATCTCGCCAGATTCGGATTTTCCGGCGACGAATCTCAACGCCGAGCCGACACGCTGTCAGGTGGGGAACGCGCCCGGGTCGCGCTCGCGATGATGGTTCTCGGGCGGGCGAATTTCCTCCTGCTCGACGAGCCGACAAATCACCTGGACATAGAATCCGTGGAAGCACTCGAGGACGCCCTCGCGGAGTACCAGGGAACGATTCTCCTGGTGAGCCACGACCGCGCAATGCTGGAAGCGCTGACATCGCGTGTCTGGATTCTTCACGAGCGCCACGTCACGGATTTTCCGGGATCCTTCCCCGAATGGGAGGAGCAGAGCCGCGAGCGCGAGCACGCGGCCGCGGTCACCGCCGCTGAGCAGGAATCATTGCGGCGGGTCAAGGAGCACAAAACGACCAAACGGCGCGAAACACAGGGGGCCGAGAACCGCACCGCGCTTCGCGAGATGCGCCAGCGAGTGGAGGACTCGGAGAAAGAGGTTGCTGCCCTCGAGAAAAAGGTCGTCGAGCTAACGGCATTGCTCGAGGATCCGGAGCTCTACACCACCCGCGAGGGAACCGACAAATCGCTGCGAGCTGGCAAGCAGCTGGACGAAGCACGGCGCAAGCTCGACATCGCGATTGAAAAGTGGACCAGGGTGACGGAACAGGCGGAGCAGCTCTCAGCGACCTAATGATCTCGGTCGCCGAGAAAAGTCGATCAGAACTCGCCGATGAACCCGATCTCGACCTTGAGATTCTGGTCGAACCGCTCCCGCACCTTGTCCTGCGCTAGCTGGATGAGCTCGCGAACGTCCTTTGCGGTCGCCTTCCCGAGGTTGACCATGATATTCGCGTGGATATGGGAGATCTGGGCATCGCCGATGCGGAATCCCTTCAGTCCGACCTGATCAATCAGTCGGCCCGCTCCGACCCCTTCGATCTTCTGAAAGATCGAGCCGGCGCTGGGATGATACTCGAGCCACGGATGCTTGCCGCCACGCCAACTCAGATTCTCCTGCATGATTCGATGCATGACCGCCTTGTCTCCACGTTCGAGCTGGAAGGTCACGGCCAACGCGATGTCCCGCTGTTTGTGCAGTGTGCTGGTGTCGTAGCCGAACTGCATGTACTCCCTGTCTACCGTCTTCCGCTTTCCGTCGAAGGTCAGCAACTCGGCCGTCTCAAAGACCTCGGCGATGAACATCGTTCTCTCGCGTTCCGGGGCGGGCGATAGAAAATGCAGATTCTGCCAGACGGCGCCGCCAACGGTGCTCGGTATTCCTACGTAGTGCTCAAGGCCTGACAATTCCCGCTCGACGGCCAAGGGTATCAGTTTTGCCATCACCGCACCACTCTCGACCCAGAGCTTGGTATCGTCGCGGAATTCGAGATGGCTCGAGGTATTGCGGATGATCAAGCCACGGAATCCCTTGTCGCCGATGAGAATATTGGCGCCAAGTCCGAGCACGAAATACTCGAGTCCGAGTTCACGGGCAGCGGTAACTGCCCCTGCCAAGTCATCGACCGATGTTGCATCGTAGAAGAGATCAGCCGGACCACCAATCCTGAATGTGGTGTATTGACCGAGAGGCTCGTTGCGCTTGAGCCTCTTGGCATCCAACCGAGTCATCAATTGCCCGTAAGCGTCCGGGCGGGCCTTCACAGAATCTGACATGTCCGAAAGAAAAGGTGTCCTGCTTCGCTACGCCACTCTTGTGCTTCTCGTATTGGCGCTCGCTCCGGCGCAAGCGCGCGGCCAGCGAGCGGAGCTCGCGAAGATCATACAACGCAAGGTTCTGGCTAATGGACTCGAGATAATCGTCGTCGAGAACCATGGCGTCCCGTTAGCGACGATCGAGATCGACGTAAAGAACGGGTCGTTTACCCAGACCCCCGAGTACGAAGGACTGGCTCACATGTACGAGCACATGTTCTTCCGGGCGAATTCGAAGTATCCAGAGCCAAATCAATTCTGGGACAGGGCGTCCGACCTCGGAGCTGTGTTCAATGGGACGACCCAGGAGGAAAGGGTCAACTATTACATGACCGTCCCGGCTGAAAAGCTGGGAGACGGAATCGAGCTGCTGGCCACGGCCTTGAAGAGTCCATTGTTCCGGCGTGATGAGCTCGAGCGGGAACGACAGGTAGTCATCGGAGAGTACGACCGAAACGAATCGAGTCCATTCTTCGAGCTGTCGCGCCAGGCCGATGCGAAACTCTATCCGGGCAACTTCAGCAGAAAGGATGTAATCGGCGACCGGCAGATAGTCCTTACCACGACACCCGAAAAAATGCGTGCGATTCAGAGCAAATACTACGTGCCCAACAACTCCACTCTGATCGTTGCCGGTGATGTAAACCCCGCTACCGTCTTTGCTCTCGCCGAGCGCGAGCTGGGACAGTGGAGCCGCGGTGCGGATCCGTTCGTCACTGACCCGATTCCGGCTATCCCTCCCCTTCAGAAAAGCGAAGGCGTCCTTGTCGAAGCGGCGGTAGGCGCGGTGACGGTTCAGGTGCAATGGCAGGGTCCGAGTGTCGGACAGGACCCCAAGTCCACCTACGCGGCGGATGTATTCTCGGATGTGATGAATGATCCGGGATCGCAGTTCCAGCAAAGGCTTGTCGACAGTGGTCTATGGCAGGCGGTTGGCGTCAACTATTACACGCTCAATCACACCGGGCCGATTACAATCAGTGGACAGACATCGCCCGAACAGCTTCGCGAAGCACTCGCGGCTCTCTACGGCGAAGTGGCGAAGTTCGATACGCCGGGATACTTCACATCGGACGAGCTCGAGGCCGTCAAAGCGCACCGCGCCGTAACTTCCGCGTTCGATCGTGAGCGCGCCTCGGGATTTGCGCACACACTCGGATTCTGGTGGAGCGTTGCCAGCCTCGAGTACTACATGGGATATGTTGACTACATGGCACAGCAGACAATTGGGGATGTGCGCGCGTACGCGCGACGCTATATCGTGGGAAAGCCGCACATCGCGGGCGTCCTCATCGCGCCAGAGGCACGGCAGTCGCTGAAGCTCTCTCCGGCGGACCTCGTGATGGCGGGGGCGCGCTGATGCTGCTCTCGATTGCGATGGCACTGGCAACCGCCACCACGAGCTTTGATGTCTCGGGTGTGCACGTCATCCTGCGGCAGAACGACGCCAACAATGTCGTAGCGGCGAATCTCTACCTGTTGGGCGGGGCCCGGCAGGTCAGTGCGGCGAATGCGGGGATCGAGCCCATCCTCCTCGACGTCTCTGAACGGGGGACACAGAAATACCCCAAGAATGCTCTGCGCCGGGCGATGTCAATGCTGGGGAGCGAGATAGCAGTCGCTCCGAGTGCCGACTGGACGATGTTCGGAATCCGATCGAGTACGGAAGTGTTCGATTCCACCTGGGCGATATTCGCCGATCGGGTAATGCGTCCCAATCTGGCTAAGTCGGAAATAAGCCTGGTGAAGGCTCAATATCTCTCTGGGATCAGACAACGGAGAGATGATCCTGATGCTCTCGCCGATTATCTAGCGGACAGCATCACTTACGTAGGCCATCCATACGCCGTCTCTGTCGTCGGCAACGAAAAATCGATCCAGGCCATCGACTCAGCGACGTTGCGCGAGTACCACCGCACTCAATTCGTGACGTCGCGGATGCTACTCGTCGTCGTGGGAAATGTCGACCGTGCGCATATCGAACGGCTCGTTTCCCAGTCAATCGGACAGCTTCCTCGTGGGAGCTACAAGTGGACCGCGCCACCACGCGTTCCCGACGCGCCGACTGCCGTGGTGATCGAGCGCCGCCAACTGCCGACTAACTACATACTCGGCTACTACAGCGGGCCCCTTGCGAGCGGAGAGGACTATCAGGCGCTCAGGGTTGCGACCTCGGTTCTCACCGGTCGCATGTTCGCGGAGATTCGCACTCGGCAGAATCTCACCTACGATGTGCACGCACCGTTCGTCGATCGGGCCGCGACTACGGGCGGACTCTACGTCTCGACGGCTTCGCCGGACACGACCTTGAAGCTGATGCGCGCCGCCATCATCGACCTTCAGCAGGGGATGCTCGATCCGGTGGGACTCAAGCAGCTCGAGGAGCAATTCATAACTGAATACTTTCTCGACAACGAAACCAATGCAGCCCAGGCGGACTTTCTGGCGCGATCACAGCTCTATGAAGGCGACTACCGCGAGGCCGATCGCTTTGTGGACGACTTGAAGAGCGTTAGCCCCGAGGCGGTTCAAAGAGTCGCGAGGAAGTACATGAAAGGATTTCGCTTCGCGTATGTCGGAGATCCGTCAAAGCTGAACCCGCGCACGATCAGTTTGTTCTAACCAGGCGAAGGTTGGGGAAGAATGGCTGTTATTCCGCGAATTCCTCGGCCACCGACCGCGGATCCATGGCACCACTGTAAAGCGCCATCCCCACTACAGCGGCCGCCACACCTCGGTCAGCCAGCGCACGTAAATCATTGAGGCTTCCGAGTCCGCCCGAGGCAAAAACGGGAAATTCCGCGGTCTCTGCGACATCCTCCATGAGTGGGAGATCGGTTCCGTGCATGGCTTCTTCCCGGTGGACCGCGGTCACGAGCACACCCGCGAGTGGCAGCCCGTTGAGCTCCTCGATGAGGTCCAGCACGAACCTGGGATGGATGCGCGTCCAGCCGTGGGACAGGATTTTCCGGCCACGGACGTCCGCGGCAACTACGATGCTGCCTGGAAAGAGGCTGCTCATCTCCGCTAGCCAGTCGGGATCTTCCAATGCACGGGTGCCAATGATTACACGCTGCGCTCCGTCATCCAATGAGCGCTGAATCAAATCCCTGCTCCGTATTCCACCTCCCAGCTGCACCTCGACGTCCGTTGCTCCCAGAATGGCTTGAATCTCAGGCGCGTTATTGCCGCGTCCAGCCACTGCATCCAGATCAACCAGATGAAGATGCCGGAAACCGTATTGCCTCCAGGCAAGGGCAACGCCGACCGGATCTGGAATTCGGATGAGCTCCTGGTCGTAGGAACCGGCGACAAGCTGAACGCAGGCGCCGCCTTGCAGGTCAAGCGCAGGAATTGCGATCATCGAGCGCGCGGCGGCCTAAGGGTGCGAGTCATGAGAGGCGAAGGTGCCGCATTAATTGCATGTTAGCGAGCTTGTGAATAAATTCACAATCTCTGAAGTGAACAATACTACTCTTGTAAGCGCACTACTGTACGGCTCTGGGAGGCCTTAAAAGATGCGGTTCTACGGATTCGCGGTTGCGGTTGGAATAATTACGCTGGGTGCATGCGCAGGCGGAGAAAAGAAGCCAGGTGACACGACGCACGTTGCGGTGGATACGAGCTCGACGACAACGACGACCACGGGCAGTACGGCAACGACTCCTGCTCCGGCAGGCGGCGCTGTTGCGATGGCTCCAATCACTGGCGCCACCAAGACGGTGAATATGGTGGGAGATGCGAAGGGTTATCGGTTCGAGCCCGCAAACTTCACGGTCAAGCAGGGAGACGGCGTCAAGTTCGTCGTTGTGAGCATGGGTCCGCACAACGTTGCCTTCGATCCTGCAACGATCCCGTCCGATGTAAAAACTCAGCTCGACGCCAACATGGGCACCGACAAGATGGGCGAGCTCTCCAGCAGCATGAAGATGAATCCCGGCGAGTCAATCACGATCTCTTTCGCCAACATCAAACCCGGCCAGTACCCGTATCACTGTGTTCCGCACCTTGCTCTGAACATGAAGGGCGTCATCACGGTTCAGTAGGTTGGGTTTGCAGGACAAAACGGCGGAGCCCAGGCTCCGCCGTTTTCTTTGTCACCCGGCAGGTCCCAACGGCGCTTAGATTGCGTTTGTTGAGGGCTACGGAAACAGAATCGTGATCCCGGCCCGTATTGCCCGGAATGCCCTCCGCCAGAACGGACCCTCGCGCGCGTGCCCTACTCGGTGAATCTTTGACGCATGAACGTTCATAGCATTGCACGGATGAGCGGGGGCTCTGCCTACCTCTGGATGGCGGCGCGCGCCAGAAACGCGCTCCGGCGGGTCATGGTGTTTGGCATCGTCGGTGGCGTGGTCTTCATCGGGGCATTGATCGCATTCGTTCTCGTTCCAAGAAATGCTTCGCGAAGGGCTATAGCCGAGGCCTCCAAAATCGAGGATCGAACCGACTCCACTCCGACTGTCGCCGCGAGGGATCGCTATCTCGCCGAGCTCACCCAGACCGATTCCGTGCTGAATGCAACGCGGCGCGCACTAATGCCTGTTCCAGCAGCAGTCATTGACACATTTCCACCCGCAGTTCGCGCCCAACGCGATTCGCTTGGAGTAGAGCTCGCAACGCTCAATCGCCTGATCGACAGAGCTGAGAACGCCCCTCTGCCGACATCCTATCGAGCGCTCGCCGCATCGCCGGCCGTTGCTGCCGATCCAAAGGTTCGCGTTCTGCTCGACTCTCTGGCGGAGATCGAGCGCGATCGAAATGCGTTCGGCGCGGTGGGAACAGTGGATCCGGTATACCTGTCATTGACGTCAAGAGCGAACGCAATTGGGCGTCAGATTCAGGCGATAGCCGATGCAAAGCGAGGCGAGATACGAGGAAAGCTGGCGCTGATACGCCCGACTCCCGCACCGGTGGTGAAGCCTGTCATAACGGTCGACACGACAAAGCTCGTCGCTCAGCGCGGGACCGCTCAGCAGAACTATTCGACCGCGGTAACGAGACTGGAGCAGATCAATCAGAAAAATGCCCGCATTGACCGAGAGACGGCACATGCACGTGAGCTCGCCAACGTCGGCGCTCCGCCATGGGCAATGCTTGCCGCCGCGGTAGTGCTTGCGCTCGCGGTCGGGTTTGCCGCCTCGTTCGGAACGGAGCTCAAGCGCCCACATATCGCCGACCCGCGTGAAGCGGAGCAGATAAGCGGCGCGCGAGTGCTCACGGTTATCAAGCCGCCGGAAGTCGTCGTCGAAAGAAGCCGCCGACAGGCAGATGTCGAGGCACCACCTCTGATCGACGTCGTTTCGGAGAGTTACCGAACTCTCTACCTGCACATCGCATCTGTGGAAGCGAGCGTCCCAATCGTCACGATTACGGGGGACGATCCGGGCATTGTTGCCACTGTGGCGGCGAACCTGGCTGCGTCGGCCGCGTATGAGGCGCGAAGTACCCTGCTCGTTGACGTCGATCCAACCACCTGCAGCGTCGCCAGCGTCTTGCGAATCCAACCCGACCCAGGGCTTTCCGGAATCATCACCGGCAACTCGACCTGGCCAGAAGCAATCGTCCCGACGACGATCGGCCGTGATCGTCCACTCGATGTGCTGCCGAGTGGGACGCGACGTTCCGGACAACCCGAGCCCAGCGTGGTCGAGGAGGTACGCAAGGAGCTCGCTCGCATGCAGCGTCGCTATGATTTCATCATCATCGCCGCCCCGACCATCTACGTTCAGCGGAGTGCCGGCAGCATCATTCCCGCTCCTGATGTGATCCTCTGTGCGCGAATCGCGCACACTACTGTGGATGGGATCAAGGACGCTGTAGCTAGTCTCCGCGGAGCTGACATGCGCATTCATGGACTAGTGCTGTGGGATGCGGAGATGCCGCAGCTGGAAACGCGGGAAGAAATGCTCGGCGCCACCCGGCAGTCAGAATCGTTCCAGCCGGAGCTCGCGACCGCGCGGTAGAACGGCAATGGCCGAAACAATTCCTGATCTGAGAAACGTCCCAAAGGCTCGCGCTTACGCTGAGTTGAAGGGACATACTGATGCCATTCTCGATGGCATCGATGACGATGTCACGGCGATGGCCACGATCGCCGCTCTCGTGCATCACGCGTTCGGCCACCTGTGGACCGGTTTTTACCGCGCTGTTGTTCCGGGACAGCTTCTTCGGGTCGGGCCGTACCAAGGCAGTCTTGGCTGTCTCGATATTGTGTTTGGTCGCGGAGTATGCGGGACTGCCGCCGCGGAAATGAAAACCGTAATCGTCCCGGATGTCGAAAAATTTCCCGGGCACATTACCTGTGATGCCCGGTCGCGGTCCGAAATCGTCGTCCCCGTTCTCGATCAACGGGGTGATTTAATCGCGGTTCTCGACATAGATTCTGACCGGCTGAACGGATTCAACACGGAAGATCAGCAAGGGCTCGAACGCCTCATGTCCTGGTTCGCCAGAAAGCAATGACAGTCACCGGCTACTCCGACGTAATCAATCACGCACTGGCGTTCGCGGCCAAGCATCACGACCGCCAGGTGAGAAAGGGAACGAAGCTTCCCTACCTCACGCACCCTGCGAACGTGGCGCTGATTCTCACACGATATGGCTGCGACAACGACATAGTCGTCGCCGGAATCCTGCACGACGTAATCGAAGATTGCGTTGGGGAGGGTTACAGCCGGGAGATGCTGGAGCAGCGAATCGGCGACAAGTTCGGACCGAAGGTTCTGGACACGGTATTGGCCGTCACTTATCGCAAGCTCGATGACGACGGAGTTGAGCTGTCGGGCGAGGACCGCAAGGCGGACTACCTGGAGCGGCTGGCAGGCGCGAGTGAAGAAGCGCGGTGGGTCTGCGCCGCCGACAAGATCCACAATGCGTCATCGATCGTTGCGGATTTGAAAAGGACGGTGGATGCCGAAACGATCTGGAAACGCTTCGGCGGAGGTAGAGCGGGAACAGGTCGCTGGTATCGCCAGGTCTACGACAGGCTACGTGAGGTTGGATTCGATGCTCCGATCATGGCGGAGCTCGACAAAGCTTCCGGGGAGCTTCAGCAACTCGCCGGGTGAAGCAGTCCTATGCAAGCGTGGCCGCGGTGCCCGCGCCGTAGGTTTTGTCGACGTATTCTTCGAGTATTCTCAGGAACTCGGGCACGATCGTTTCGCCCTTGAGCGTGACAAGCAGCTTGCCGTCGACGTATACCGGCGCCCTCGGGTCCTCCGAAGTTCCGGGAAGTGAGATCCCGATGTTCGCGTGCTTCGATTCTCCGGGCCCGTTCACGACGCACCCCATCACCGCCACCTTCATTTCAATCACACCTGGGTATCGCTCGCGCCACGACGGCATTTGTTCGCGCAAATAGGTCTGTATGTCTTCCGCCATGTGCTGGAAGAAAGTCGATGTGGTGCGGCCGCATCCGGGACACGCGGTGACCTGCGGGTTGAAGCTTTGCAGCTCGAGTGATTGAAGAATTTGCTGTGCGACATTGACCTCCTCGGTCCGATCTCCGCCCGGGCGCGGAGTCAGGGACACGCGAATCGTGTCTCCAATTCCCTCCGACAGCAGAATCGAGAGCGCCGCCGTGCTCGCGACGATGCCCTTTGAGCCGAGCCCGGCTTCGGTGAGGCCAAGATGCAACGGGTAGTCGCAGCGGACTGCAAGCTGCCGGTACACCTCGAGGAGATCCTGAACGCCCGAGACTTTTGCTGAAATTATGATGCGGTCGTGGGCCATTCCCATCTCTTCGGCGATGAACGCCGAGCGCAGCGCGCTCTGGATCATCGCTTCGATGTAGACTGCCTTCGCCTCACGAGGCTCGGCACTACGCGCGTTTTCGTCCATCAGCGTCGTGAGGAGATCCTGGTCGAGCGAGCCCCAGTTCACACCGATCCTGACGGGCTTGTCGTTGTCGAGCGCTATCCGAATGATCGTTCGAAAGTTCTCGTCGCGACGTTTCCCGCCCACATTGCCCGGATTGATTCGGTATTTCGCGAGAGTCTGCGCCGTCGCGGGGTACTTGGCGAGGAGTAAATGGCCGTTGTAGTGGAAATCCCCGATCACCGGAACCGAGACGCCCATGTCGGCGAGCCTGCTTGCGATCTCCGGCACCGCACGGGCAGCGTCGTCATTGTTGACGGTCACACGGACCAGACGGCTTCCCGCCCTGGCCAACTCGGCGACCTGGAGGGCTGTACCCGAGGTGTCGGCCGTATCGGTATTCGTCATTGACTGCACGACGATAGGATGGGCCGACCCGACGGGTACCCCGCCTACGATGGCAGTCGCGGTCTTTCTGCGAGCGATAGTGGTCAACGGTTCTTGCGTGTGTTGAAGTTGAAAGCTAATTCCCTGTGCCAAGTGGTGCATAAAGCGACACGGCGACCCCAACGTTGGAGCTCAGATGGCTGATACCCCGGAAACTTCGGAGACACCAGAAACTCCGGAGACTCCAGTTGCTTCCAGTCCCATAAAAAAAATCCGTAACACGGCACTTATCACGCTGCTCGTGCTCATTCTCGTTCCCCTGGTTGTGTTCGCCCTCTGGGCGTGGATTGCACTTGGTTACAGCTATGCGTCGGGCGAGCGCGCCGGCTATATCCAGAAGATTTCCAAGAAAGGGTGGTTGTGTAAGACGTGGGAAGGCGAGCTCGCCATGGCTAATCTGCCGGGAACAATGCCTCAGATATTCACTTTTACCGTCCGCAATGACTCGGTTGCGCACGTGATCGAGCAGAATGCCGGCAAACAGGTGTCGTTGACCTACGAGCAACACCGGGGAGTGCCTACTACATGTTTTGGGGAGACGGAGTATTTCGTTACCGGGGTGCATAGGACAGCGCCCTGAATTCTCTATTGTCTGCTCAGGCGGTCCTTGCTATTTTTCCGCCAAGTCGACCAGGGGGAGGGGCGAAAGCCTTTGCTTCAGGCCAAGTCCAGTGCGGGGTTGTAGAGACCCGCGTATCAGATTGTCGAGGGTCGGGCGTGTTTCAGCTCCCCAAGACACAATTTTCCAGGAGTAGGGAATGCGTACGACCGGCAAAGTGAAGT
>Ga0193699_10000574_pt1 | contig 15687 bp, 15 predicted proteins | sample L3c2metaG_FD_160095 | JGI IMG/M metagenome (GOLD analysis project Ga0193699, IMG submission 160095) | Soil microbial communities from a riparian zone of the East river system, Colorado, United States - L3c2 | ecosystem: Environmental > Terrestrial > Soil > Riparian zone | place: USA: East... | reverse complement strand
GTTCGACCGCGTTTACCGCGATGGCTCATCCAGCGCAACCCGTCACCTGGTCCTCTACAGCTTCCCTCGTGAGCGAGGCGAGGAAGCCGGCGTGAGGCTGGGCGTATCGGCGAGTCGAAAAATCGGCTCGGCCGTGGACCGCAATCGGGTCAAGCGCGTTCTGCGCGAGGCCTTCTGGGAGCTTTCGGAGCGGCTCCCCCCCGACCATGACTTCGTCTTGGTCGCTCGCCCCGAGATCGGCGCCCTGATCGAGCGCGAGGGCGCCGGCGGCGTCAGGACGAACATCGAAGAGGCCTTGGCGGGGACCTCCGCCGCGGGGCGTTCCACGTGAAACGCCTTGTCCTGGGCTCGATCGGCGCCTACCGGCGCTGGATTTCGCCAGCCATTCCGCGTCGCTGCCGCTATGAGCCGAGCTGCTCCGCGTACGCCGTCGAGGCGGTGCAGCGCTTCGGGACGGGTCGAGGGCTGCTGCTGGCTGCTTGGCGCCTCTTGCGCTGCAATCCCTTCAGCCATGGCGGCTTCGACCCGGTGCCGCGACGCTTCACCCTGCGGGTGGGGCCGGTCGACCCGGCTGAGTACCACGGCAGGGCGGGCGTTTGATCCCCACCGCAGACATCCTGCAACCGATCGAGGACGCCGCCGAGGGCGTGCTCGACTTCTTCCATGGCAACGTCGGTCTGAGCTGGGGCACGTCGATCATCGCGATGACGATCCTCGTCCGCGCCCTCTTGATTCCGCTCACCTACCGGCAGATCAAAGGCATGCGGGCGCTGCAGGCGCTTCAGCCCCAGATCAAACAGATCCAGGAGAAGTTCAAAAACGACCGCCAGCGGATGCAGCAGGAGATGATGCGCTTCTACCAGGAGAACAAGGTCAATCCGTTGGCCTCCTGCCTGCCGCTGATCCTGCAGCTGCCGATCTTCTTCGCCCTTTTCCGCCTCCTGCGCGGCGGCAACTTCGAGAAGGACGTCGAAGCGAGCGGCGAACAGAGCTGGTTCTTCATCGACTCGGTGATCGACAAGCCGCACGGTGCCGAGACCGTGATCCTGATGGTCCTCTTCGCCGGGTCGATGGCGCTCTCGACCGTCGTCACGATGCGCTCGTCGCCGACCTCGGCTGGCAACCAGCAGTACCTGCTCGTCGGCGCCTTCGCGCTCATGGGCCTTTTCTTCGTGCCCACCTTCCCGGCCGGGCTCAGCCTCTACTGGGTGACGACCAACTTCTGGACCGTGCTCCAGTCCTACGCCGCCGCCAAACTGATCCCGGCGCCGCAGGTGACGACGCCTGAGGAGGCACTGGCGGCCAAGCCGCCACCTCCGCCACCGCGGAAAAAGAAGAAGCGGAGATAGAGGACGGCGGGGGTTTGCCTCGCCGGATGCCTGAACCGGAAAGGCACAGCGTCTCAGGCGGAGAGCAGAGGTCGCCTCCCCGGACGCCTGAACCCAAGTTGGTGCCGCCTGCGGCGGCAAGAATCACTCCGCGGTGCCGAGGGGAGGCGCCGTAGAGGCGACCTCTGCTCTCCGCCTCGGCCCGCGCCCCTTCAAGCGCCCGACCCGGCGCCGCTCGACAGCTTGTCCATGCCGCTCGCGTCGCCGCCTTCGTCCCCTGAGCTGCGTGTTGGGGAGGGCCGGATATGCCTCGGCGAAGCCTTCCTACGGCACCGCGGAGTGATGTTTGCCCCGAAGGGGCACTTAATTGGGTTCAGGCGTAGCCGAGGCATATCCGGCCCTCCCCGCTACCTGGCTTACTTGGAATAAGGTGGCGACGTGAGCGACGGAACGGACTGGCCGGCGGAGCCGGCGGAGCGGGTCAGGGAGCTGATCGAGGGCGTCCTCGACGAGCTCGACCTCGAGGGTGACGTCGGTATCGAGGAGGACGAGGAGCGGATCTCGGCCTCGATCGAGGGCGACGAGGACTACGGCCTGTTGATCGGCAAGCGCGGGCAGACGATCGACGCCCTGCAGCTGCTCTGCTTCCAGGCCGCGTTCCGCGGCATGCGCGAGCGCAAACGCGTGGTCGTCGATGCCGCCGGCTACCGCGAGCGCCGCCGCGAGAAGCTGACCGCGCGCGCCGATCGGGCCGCCGAGGAGGCGCTCTCCGCCGAGCACCGGGTGACGATGGAAGCGATGAGCGCGCAGGAGCGTCGCGTCGTGCACGAGCACCTCAAGGAGCGCGCTGGCGTCGAGACCTACAGCGAGGGCGACGAGCCCAACCGCTGCGTCGTGGTCGCTCCGCTGGTCGCGGAGTGAGCGGCAGCCGCTCGGCGGATCTCGCTCCCGAGGCGCGCGACGCGCTGCGGAAGGTCCTGGATCTGCTCGCCGTTGAGCGGGCGTCGGTCAGCTCGGTCGTCGACGAGCGGGCCTGGAAGGTCCACGTCGACGACAGCCTCACCGGCCTCCGCGTCCGCGAGCTGCGGGATGCGAAGAGGATCGCTGACATCGGCGCTGGAGCGGGCTTTCCCGGCCTCGCCCTCGCCGTGGCCCTGCCGGAAGCCGACGTCGATCTGGTCGAGTCCGTCGGCCGCAAGTGCGACTTCATGCGCCGTGCGATCGCGGCCGCCGGCATCGCCAACGCCCGGGTCCTCGAACGCCGCTCCGAGGACCTGGCCGCCGCGGAAGGCCGTGAGTCCTACGACGCGGTCACGGCGCGCGCCGTCGGCCGCCTCTCGACCCTGGCGGAGCTAGCTTCGCCGCTGCTTCGCGAGGGGGGCGTCCTGGTCGCCTGGAAGGGCCGCCGCGACGCCGGCGAGGAGGAGCAGCTCGCCCGCGCCGGCGACGCGCTCGCGATGCGGCCAGAGGAGATCCTCGACGTGGGCGCGGACGCCGGCAGCAGGCACCGTCACCTCCACGCGCTTCGCAAGCTCGCCCCCACGCCGGAGGATCTGCCCCGCCGCGCGGGGATGGCCAAGAAGAGACCCCGCGGTTAACTAGTCTGCCGCCGAATGGGGGTTGTCTACGCGGTCGCGAACCAGAAGGGCGGTGTCGGCAAGACGACGACCGCCGTCAACCTCGCGGCGTGCGTGGCGAGCAGCGGCTCGCAGACGCTGCTCGCCGACCTCGACCCCCAGTGCAACGCGACGGTGGCGCTTGGCGGCGACCGCGATATGCACCCGTCTTCCTACGACTGCCTGGTCGGCGAGGTGTCGGTCGCCGAGGCGGCCCGTCCCGCCGGCCCCGACAACCTCTGGCTGGTCCCGGCCAACCGTGATCTGGCCGGCGCCGCCGTGGAGCTGCCCCGCCTCGAGGGCGCCGAGACGCGCCTGCGCGAACGGCTGGGCCCGCTGCGCGAGCGCTTTGCCTTCACCCTGCTCGACTGCCCGCCGTCTCTGGGGCCCGTCAGCGTCAACGCGCTCGCCGCCGCCGACCGGGCGATCGTCCCGGTCCAGGCCGAGTACCTGGCGCTGGAGGGGCTCGTCCAGTTCCTCGAGACGCTGGGGATGATCCGGCGCGAGCTGAACCCGGCGCTGGAGGTGTCTGGCCTGTTGATCACCATGCACGATGAGCGCACGCGCCTCGCCCAGGATGTCGAGCGCGAGCTGCGCGAGCACTTCCCCGAAATGGTCTTCGAGACGGTCATCCCCCGCAGCGTCAGGGTCGCCGAGGCGCCGAGCTATGGTCTGCCCGTGACCGAGCACGCCCCCGCCTCGCGCGGGTCCGAGGCCTACCGGGCGCTGGCGGAGGAGCTCTCGGCGCGTGGCTAGCGGCACGAGACGGGGCATGGGGCGCGGCCTAGCCGCGATCCTCCCCGATCCGCCAGCGGGCGACGCCGGCGAGCTGCTCGAGTTGCCGGTCGGCTTGATCAAGCCCAATCCGAACCAGCCGCGCACGCGGTTCGACGCCGACGCCCTCAGCGGCCTCGCCGCCTCGATCGAGACGACCGGCGTCGTGCAACCGCTGCTCGTCCGCCCGCTCCACGACGGCAGCTACGAGCTGATCGCCGGCGAGCGCCGCTGGCGCGCGGCGCAGCAGGCCGGGCTCGGGAAAGTGCCGGCGATAGTCCGCGACTCCGAGCACGCCGAGCGCCTTCAGGTCGCGCTGATCGAGAACATGGTGCGCGAGGATCTCAACCCGGTCGACGAGGCGCGGGCCTGCGCCGCTCTGGTTGAGGACCTGGGGCTCTCCAAGGAGGAGCTCGCCCGCCGCCTCGGCCGCAGCCGTCCCACCGTCTCCAACCTGATTCGCCTGCTCGAGCTGCCCGACGAGGCGCTTGCCCTGCTCGAGTCGGGCAAGCTCAGCGAGGGCCACGGTCGGGCCCTGCTCGGCGCACGCGACAACGATGCCCGGCGCCGCCTCGCCCGCGAGGCCGCGAGGAGCGGTTGGTCGGTCCGCGAGACCGAGAACCGTGCCAAGCTGGCTGGCCAGCCAAAGTCTGGAGGGCCTCGCAGGGCGGTTCCCGCCGAGGAGGCGGCGGCGATGCGCGAGGCCGCCGACCGCTTCGAGACAGCCCTCGGCCACGAGGTCAAGGTCAAGCCCCACCGCGGCGAGATCGCGGTCGAGATCCGCTGCGCAGACCTCGACGAGGCGCTGGCCCTGGCGCGCCGCCTCGGCCGCCGCGGGGGCTGACGGCCGCTCCGGCTGTCCAGACCCGGCCGCTATCATCGCCAGCCCATTCGGGCGATTAGCTCAGCTGGTTAGAGCGCGTCTCTGATAAGGACGAGGTCCCTGGTTCGAATCCAGGATCGCCCACTCTTCCCATGCCGGTGCTTCCGCCCTCGAGAAGCGGGGTAATCGTGCTGGGGACCGCACCTATAATGGCTTCCACGGCGGTTTCCGGAGCTCCCCTGTGCAGCAGATGCAGATCTACGGCGTTAGCTTTGACATGGTCGGCAAGCAGCCGATCGTCTTGCTGAAGACTGTTGACGGCAACAGGTTCCTGCCGATCTGGATCGGGCATCCCGAGGCGGCCGCGATCCTGATGAAGCTGCAGGGCGCCTCGACGCCGCGGCCGATGACGCACGACCTGCTCTCCGACCTGCTCGAGCAGATGGACGCCAAATGCGAGCGGGTCTCGGTCACGGAGCTGCGCGACAACACCTTCTACGCCTCGATCACCGTCTCGATCAACGGCTCGGAGATGGAGATCGACTCTCGGCCCTCGGACGCCCTCGCCCTCGCCGTGCGGGTCTCGGCGCCGATCTTCGCGGCCGAGGAGGTGATCGAGGAGTCGGCGATCGAGTTCGAGCAGGGCGTCGAGGACACCGAGGAGGTCGTCGACAAGTTCAAGGAGTTCCTCGACGAGGTCTCGCCCGAGGACTTCGCCCAGGGCGAAGACTCCTAGAAGTCTCTACCTCTCCTCCGGCTCCTTCTGTCCGCGCTCTCGGTCGCGGCCGTTCACCAGCCGAGCTAGTTAGCCTTGGAGATCGAGGCCATCGGCAGAACAGCCTTCGCCTGCTCGAGCTTCATCCTGTTCACCCCCTTCGGTCGTAATTGAGGCGGCCCTCAGCCCTGTGTTGCGACGGGCAGCGCCAGTTGAAGGATGCGCTCGACCAGCTGCTCGAACGACATCCCCGCCGCCTCCGCCGCCTGCGGCAGGAGGCTCGTGTCGGTGAGGCCCGGGATCGCATTCACCTCCAGCACCTGCGGCCCGCCCTCGCCGAGGATCAGGTCGACGCGGGAGAAGCCCGAGCAGCCAAGCGCCTCGTAGGCGCCGAGCGCAACCTCGGTCACCGCCGCGGTCTCCGCTTCGCCGAGCTCTGCCGGGCAGACGAACGAGGTCCGGCCGATTTCGTAGCGCGCCTCGAAGTCGTAGCGATCGCCGCCCTCCGGGATCGCCTCGACCACGGGCAGGGGCTCGCCGCCGAGCACGCTCACCGCCAGCTCGCGGCCTTCGACGTGGCGCTCGAGCAGCACCCGCTCGTCGTAGCTGAAAGCCGAGACGAGCGCCTCCGGCACCTCGAACCAGCTCGCCGCGAATTTGACGCCAAGCGCCGATCCGCCGCGGCTCGGCTTGACGACGAGCGGAAAGCCGAGCCGCTCCTCCAGCGCCCCCAGCGCGTCGGCGGCGCCGAGCTCGCGGAAGGCGGTCTCGTTGAAGGCGAACCAGTCCGGCGTGGGCACGCCGCTGGAGCGCATCTCATGCTTGGCCAAGACCTTGTCCATGCAGCGCCCGCAGGCCGCGACGCCGGGACCGGTGAAGGGGATGCCGAGGATCTCGAGCAGCTCCTGCGCGGTCCCGTCCTCGCCGCCACGGCCGTGCATCGCGACGAAGGCGACGTCGGGTCTCTCCTCGCCGAGCCGCTTGACCAGCTCGCCGTCCGCTTCGAGCGGCAGCACCTCGTGGCCGAGCCGCTCGAGCGCGTCTTCGACCCGCGCCGCCGAGCGCAGCGAGACGCCGCGCTCCAGCGACCGGCCGCCTTTCAGCACCGCGACCTTCATTCACCGCCCCCTGCGGTCTTGCGGAAGGGCAGCACGTTCGCGCCCTCGGCCGTCCTCCGTTCCGATGGCTGAGGCGGACGCTCGCCGGTCAACGCCCCGTAGAGCTCGACCTGCTCGGCGATCACCTTGCCGATCCGGCGGATGCCCTCGCGGATCTCGTCGCCGTCGGCGTTGGAGAAGTTGAGGCGCATCGAGCTGTGGCCGCGCCCGTCGACGTACGCGGCGCGCCCCGGCACGAAGGCGACGTCCTCGCGCAGCGCCTTGGCGAGCAGGTCCTCGGTGTCGATGTAGTCGGGCAGGGTCGCCCAGACGAAGAGGCCGCCTTCGGGCTCTGTCCAGGTCGCCTCGGGCGGGAAGTGCGTGCGCAGCGCCTCGACCATCGCATCCCGCCGGGCGCGGTAGATCTCGATCAGGCTGGCGATGTACTCGCGCCAGCGCCCGTCGGCGAAGTACTCGCGGACGAAGAACTGGGTCAGGGTGGAGCTGCAGAGGTCGGACGCCTGCTTGCCGAGCACCACCTTCTCCATCACCGGCGGCGGCGCGACCATCCAGCCGAGCCGGATGCCGGGCGAGAGGATCTTCGAGAAGGTGCCGACGTAGATCACGAAGTCGCCGCCGTCGAGCTGGTAGAGAGGGGGCAGCGGCTCGCCGCCGAAGCGCAGCAGGCCGTAGGGGTTGTCCTCGACCACGAGCATCTCGCGTCGGCGCGCCAGCTCGACCAGGCGCTGGCGCCGCGCCAGCGACATGGTCACCCCCGCCGGGTTCTGGAAGTTCGGGACCGAGTAGACGAACTTGGGCCTGCGCCCTTCGCCGTCGAGCCGCTCGAGGGTCGCCTCCAGCTCCTCGATCCGCATCCCTTCGGCATCGCACTCGATCTGGATCGTCTCCGCCTGGTAGCTGCAGAAGACCGGCACCGCCCCCGGGTAGGTCGGCGCCTCGCAGATCACGACGTCGCCGGGGTCGACCAGCGTCTTGGCGATCAAGTCGATCGCCTGCTGTCCTCCCGTGGTGACGATCACGTCTTCGGGATCGGGGAGCATCCCCTCGGCCGCCATCACCTGGGCGATGCAGTCGACGGTCTCCTCGAAGCCCTCGGTCGGGCCGTACTGGAGCGCCTCGGCCGCCGACTCCTGGGCGATCCGGGTCATCTGCGCGGCGAAGGTCTGGGGCGGGAAGGTCGAGGTGTCGGGGAGGCCACCCGCCAGCGAGATCACCTCGGGGCGGGCGGTGATCGCCATCAGGTCGCGCATCGCCGAGGAGCGCATCACCTTCGTCCGCGCCGCGAAGAGGCCCGCGTAGCGCTCGAGGTCGCGGGTCCGGGTATGCGCGCGTCGCCGGTGGGGCGGCTCTGACATGGGAACAGTGTGGCGAATCCACGCCGAGCCGCCCGGACGGTTAGGTTTTCCGCATGGGCTCTTTCTCCGGGATCTGCCTCGAGCTCGGCATCGGCGTCGCGATCGGGATGCTGGCCGGGGCCACGGGAACGCATGGCTCGGCGCGCGGACGGATGACGCTGCTCGCCGCGGTGATCGCCTTCGGGATCGGCGTCGTGCTCGCCGGGACGGCCGATGTCGACACCGTGCCGGCCGGAGTGGCCTGCCTGCTCGGCGCCGTCGCCGCCTGCCTCGTCGTCAGCGACGTCGTCTCGGGCGCCGGCCGGCGCGAGGGCAGCGGCTCGGGCGCGCTCGGCTTCCTCGTCTCGCTCGCCGCCCTGCTAGTCGTCGCGATTGCGATCCTTCTCGCGCCCCTGACCCTCCTCGTGCTCGCCGCCCTCGTCTGGCTCGGCGTCTCGCGCCACCGTCGCGCCCAGCGCAAGCACGAGGGCCTGCGCGTCCTCCGCTAGCGGACATACCGCGCTCACGCTCGTTCGGTCGCAGAGAATCAGATTGCGATGCTCCCTCCCTCGGTTCGCTAACCGAGTCGAGGATCATTCGCGGCGATGCCCGCGAAGAAGCTCGTCCTCACCTACGTCGACTCGCTGCGCACCGACATGCTCGAGCGGACGGTCGCCGAGGGCCGCGCTCCGACCTTCGGCGGGCTGCTGGAGCGCGGCACGCTCGTCCGCGACTGCGTCTCCAGCTTCCCCTCGGTGACGCCGGTGGCGTGCGCGGAGCTGATGACCGGCGTCGGCGCCGACCGCCACTGGATCAGCGGCATGAACTGGTACCACCGGCTCGAGCGCCGCTACGTGGAGTACGGCTCCTCGCTGGAGGCGAGCCGGACGTTCGGCATCTTCCGCGCCCTCTACGACCTCGTCTACAACATGAACCTGGCGCACCTCAGCCCCGAGCGCGAGACGCTCTTCGAGCGGCTCGAAGACGCCGGCCTGCGGACCGCGTGCACTCCCTTTCTGATCTTCCGCGGCCGCCGCCGCCATCAGGTCTCGCTCGAGGGCCTGCTGCGCCGCGCGGTCGACGCCACCCGCCTCAAGTTCCACCACCACACCTGGGGACCCAGCGACCTCTTCTACGGCGACCTCTACGCCAGCCGCGAGGTTCCCTGCCGCTCGACCTCGATCCCGGGGAACCGGGACGAGTACTCGGCCTGCTGCGCGGCGGAGCTTGTCAGGGACGGGAGCCCCGACTTCCTGCTGCTCTCGCTGCCCGACAACGACAGCTACTCCCATCGCTACGGGCCGGAGGCGAGCATCGAGTCGATCGCCAAGGCGGACCGCTGCTTCGCCCAGGTCGCGGAGGCCGCCGGCGGGCTCGACGACTTCCTCGAGGAGCACGCGGTGATCCTGCTCGCCGACCACGCCCAGACGCCGGTGCACCGCGGCCTGCCCCTGGCCGAGCTGTTGGGCAGGGAGTGGAGCGTCCTGCAGCCCTCCGAGGAGCGGCCCGAGCGCGCGCAGCTCGCGGTCAGCCCGACCGGCAGGGCGGCGCACGTCTACCTGCTGCCCGCCGAGGGCGAGCCGGCGCGGCACGGAGACGTCAGGCGGCAGCTGACGGAGATCGAGGGAGTCGAGCTGGTCTGCTGGCTCGAGGGGTCTGACGGGGAGCCCTGGGAGCGGCGCGACCCGGGTTCGCCCCACCCCGGTGAGGCCAAGGCCGTTATCGAGAGGGGCGGCGAGCGGTTGCGATTCTCGCCCGGGGGCGAGATCGCCGACCTGCGCGGCAATCGCTGGGATGTCGAGGGCGCGCTCTCGACGCTGGAGGCGGTGCTCGACGACGGGCGCCTGCGCAGCGACGAGTACCCCGATCCTCTCGTCCGCGTCTGGTCGGCCTTGATCGCTCCCCACGCCGGCGACTTCGTCGTCTCGCTGGCGCCAGGCTTCGAGACGGTCGACTGGGGCGGCGTCACCCATGCCGGGGGCGGCAGCCACGGCTCGCTGCACCGCGGCGACTCGGCCGGCCCGCTGCTCTTCGTCGGCTGCGGCCCGAGCGAGGCGAGCGAGCGCGACCGCTGGGCGCTGCGCGACGTAGCGCCGATCGTGCTGGATCACTTCGGGTTGAGGTGATGCGCAAAGCGCTCTTGTTCGCGCTTCTATCCGTGGCTCTGTTGCCGTCGGCCGCCGCTGCGCAGGGGATGAGCGGCCCTGAAGCTGAGCGAGTCGCCGACCGGGACGCGAAGGTCGTCGAGCAGCGCGCGAAGAACCCGCGGCTGACCTCGAGCGCCAACGAGGTCGACGGCAATTGGGAGGTGGGCTACTTCGCCGGTGACGAGGAGGTCGCCCTCGTCCTCGTCGACCCGCTGACGGGTCAGGTCCGCGAGTCCTGGACCGGCTACCAGGTCGCCTGGAAGATGGCGCGCGGCTACTCGGGCGCCTTCGGCCACAAGCTCGACGCCCCCTACGTCTTCCTGCCGCTCTGCGCCCTCTTCCTCCTCGGCCTGGTCGACTGGCGGCGCCCCTGGCGCCTCGCCAACCTCGATCTCCTCGTCCTCCTCGGCTTCGGTCTCTCGCACCTCTACTTCAACCGGGGCGAGATAGGCGTCTCGGTCCCGCTCGCCTATCCGCCGCTCCTCTACCTCTTCGGCCGGGCGCTGTGGATAGGCCTGCGCGGTCGTGGCGAGGGACTCCGTCCCGTTTGGCCGGCGGCGTGGCTGCTGGTCGCCGCCCTCTTCCTCGTCGGCGTCCGGGTCGGCCTCAACGTCGCCGACTCCGGCGCGATCGACGTCGGCTACGCGGGCGTCGTCGGCGCCGACCGGATCGCCCACGGCGAGCCGCTCTACGGCGACTTCCCAGCAGACGTCTCGCAGGGCGACACCTACGGGCCGGTCAACTACTACGCCTACGTCCCCTTCGAGCGGATCTGGCCCTGGTCGGGGAGCTGGGACGACCTGCCGGCCGCCCACGGGTCGGCGGTCTTCTTCGACCTCGCGACCTTCGCCCTGCTCGTCTTCCTCGCCCTGCGGATCCGGCCCGGCCCGGCCGGCCGCCAGCTCGCCGCCACCCTCGCCTTCGGCTGGGCCGCCTACCCCTACACCGCCTTCGCCCTCGAGTCGAACTCCAACGACACGCTCGTCGCCCTGCTCCTCGTCGCGACCCTCGTCGTCCTCGCCAGGCCTGCGGCACGCGGCGCGATGTTGGCCCTGGCTACCTTCACCAAGTTTGCCCCGGCGCTGCTCGCCCCCATGCTGGCCACATACGACAGAAGTCGCCGAGGCCTCGCCATGTTCTCAGCCGCTTTCGGGTTGACTGCCCTGCTGGCGATGCTCTGGCCGGCGATCGATCCCGGGCTCGCGACCTTCTGGGAACGGACGGTCGCCTATCAGGCGGGGCGCGATTCGCCCTTCAGCATCTGGGGTCAGGTGCCGGGCTTGGAGCCGCTGCGGATCGCGATTCTGGTCGCGGTCGGGCTCCTGGCGATCGCCGTGGCGTTCTGGCCCAAGCGCAAGACGCTGGTCCAGGTGGCCGCCCTCGCCGCCGCTCTCCTCATCGGCCTCCAGCTCACCGCCCAGCACTGGTTCTACCTCTACATCGTCTGGTTCTACCCGCTGCTCCTGCTGGCGCTCACTGCGCTGGAGGAGCGGGGACCATCACCTGCTCGATCGAGTCCGCCAGCCCTTCGCCGTTCACGTCGACCAGGGCTCCCATCACCCAGACGTCCTCCTCGGCCGTCTCGAACTTGACCGGCATCTGAGTGATGAACGAGGCGAGCGCCTGCTCGGGCTTGACGCCGAGCACGCTGGTGCGGGAGCCGGTCATGCCGACGTCGGAGATGAAGGCGGTTCCCTTCGGCAGCACCCTGGCGTCTGCCGTCGGCACGTGGGTGTGCGTGCCGAGCACGGCGGCGACCCGGCCGTCGAGGTGCCAGCCCATCGCCACCTTCTCGCTCGTCACCTCGGCGTGGAAGTCGACCACCACGCAGTCGGCTTCGAGCGACTCGAGGATCGTGTCCACCTCGTGGAAGGGAGAGCGGGCGACCCGCAGCCCCACGGCGCCACTGAGGTTGACTACAGCCACGCGCTTTCCACCCGCCTCGACCGCCGTGTGGCCGCGCCCGGGGTTGGCGTGCGGGTAGTTGGCGGGCCTGATCAGCCGCTCGTCTTCGTCCAGGTAGTCGTAGACGTCGCGGTGGCGGTAGACGTGGTTGCCGCTGGTGATCACGTCGGCGCCGGCCTCGAAGAGGGCGCCCGCGGTCTTCCGGGTGATGCCGATCCCACCGGCGGAGTTCTCGCCGTTGACGATCACCAGGTCCGGCGCATGGCGCTCACGCAGCTCCGGCATCGCTGCCGCGAACCCGCGGCGCCCCGGCCCGCCGACGACGTCTCCGATGAAGAGAACCCGCATCGCGCTGGACCCTATCTGCGATATTGCGGGCAGGGTGCAGGCAGCCGAGCAATCGCCCGACCCGGTGGCGCGCGCGCTGGCCTATCCCTACACGGTCCCGCCCCGCTCCTTCCTGCTCGGCGGGGCTTCCCCGGCCGACGTGCGGGAGGTCGATCCCGCGGACACGGAAACGGGGGACCGGACGCGGCTGCTCGCCTACGGCTCCAACGCCGCCCCCGAGGTGCTCGCCCGCAAGCTCGGTGAGAGCGCCGGCGAGCATCCCGTGCTCGCGGTGCGCGGGACGCTGAGCGACTTCGACGTCGTCTACTCGGCGCACATCTCCCCCTACGGCTCGATTCCCGCCGCGCTGCAGCGGAGCCCTGGCACCGAGGCGGCCGTGTTCGTCCTCCACCTGACCGGAGAGCAGTTGGCGTTGATCTCCCCGACCGAGCCGAACTACGAGCTCGTCGCCTTGCGCGACATCTCATGCCGGCTGGAGAGCGGCGAGACGCTGGCCGAGCTCGACGCCTTCGCGAGCCGCCACGGCCCTCTCCTGGTCGACGGCACGGAGGTCGCCCTCGCCGCGGTCGAAGCGCGGGGGAGGAGGTTCCCGGCGATGAGCGAGACCGAGGTCCTCGAACACGTGCGGGATGCTCTCTGTCCGGGGGAGGACCTGGGCCGGTTCATGGCCGACTGGCGCTCGAAGCCTCTTTCCGGACTCTCAGACTGAGGAGAAACGGCGCAGGGCAAAGCGGGCGAGCCGGCCGTAAGCGACGGTCAGCGCCGCCAGGTGAAGGAGCGGCCCGACGATGCCGGGACCTGCGCTGTCGAGGGCGGCGGTCATCGCCCGCAGGGCCGGCTTGAAGGGGAAGAGGGCCGCGATCGCCGCGATCACGTCGTAGAGGCCGGGGCCGACCGCGCCGGAGGGGATCAGGGAGAGGAAGGCGACCGGCAGCGAGATCATGAAGGCGAGCAGCGAGACGGCGCGGACCTCGCGCGCGGCGGCGCCGAGCGCGGCTCCGGCGGCGGCGAACGCCGCACCGCCGGCGAGGATCGCGACCAGCCAGAGGCCGAAGCGGCTCCAGTGGAGGGGGACGAAGATCTCCAGGCCGGCGAGCATCAGCAGCGTCACCACCAGCCCGACCGCCATCCCCAATCCCACCTTCTCGCCGAGCAGCGCGCTGCGCGAGATCAGCCCGCGCGTGAGTCGCGGAAAGGCGTCCAGCGCCAGCGAGCCGGCGACGAGCAGCAGGGTGACGAAGGTCAGGGTCAGGGTCGCGGCGACCGCGATCGCGAAGACGTCGAGCGGCGGGGTCGAGGCGCTGACCACCTGCTTGTCGACGGCGATCGGCTGGGTGAGGCGGGCGATCAGCGGTGCGGCGACGTCGAGGTTGTCGCGGGCGAGCGTCGCGAAGCGGATCACCTGGTCGAGCGAGCTCCGAAGGGAGGGGGGGAGCGCGGGACGCAGCGCCTGCAGGATGGTGGCGGTGGCGCGCATGCCGAGGATCTGGATCGATTCGCCGAGGACCTCGAAGCGGCCGCCGTTGACGACGAGGTTGAGGTACTTGCTGCCTTCCGCCGCGATCCGCCTGGCGATCAGCAGGTTCGCCTGCCCCAGCAGCGAGGAGATGCGGTCGTCGACCAGCCGCGCCTTGACCGGGTCCTCCTGGTTGACGATCACCTGCACGGTCGGCGTGCCGGGAGTGAGCGTCGAGAGCGAGTTGATCCGGTCGACGAGGTTGGCCGGCAGGATCAACGCCGCGAGGACGTCGCCGGAGCTGACCTCGTCCACTGCCTCCTTCCGGTTCTTGACGCGGACGCACTCGACCCGCTCGCAGACGCGGTCGTCAACACCGACGGCCCGCAGCTGTGCCCCGCCGACGCTGACCCGGGCGCCCGCCGGCACCTCGTTGAGGAAGGCGACGCGCGGCTTGCCCGGCTCGCGCGAGATCGCGAAGCCGACCAGCAGGGCGATCAGCACCGGGTAGACGATCAGCAGCGCCGCCTGCAGCGGAGAGCGGCGCAGGATCTGCAGGTCCTTGAGCAGCAGCCAGCGCATCTCCCTCAGTGCCCCCGGTGGTGGAGGAAGGCCACGAAGGCGGTCTCGAAGTCCTTGTCGGCCGCCTCCGGCGCCTCGCGGCGCACCGCCTCCCGAAGGTCCGCGGAGGGGCCGTCGAAGAGCGCCTCGCCGTCGGCGAGCACCAGCAGCCGCTCGCCGTAGCGCTCCGCCTCCTGGATGTCGTGGGTGGAGAAGATGACGCTGGTGCCGCCGCCCGCCAGGGCGGAGATGAACTCCCAAAGTCGCGCCCGCTGGCGCGGGTCGAGGCCGACGCTCGGCTCGTCGAGGAGCAGCACCACGGGGCGCGCCAGCAGCCCGATCGCGATGTTGATCCGCTGCTGGTTCCCACCCGAGAGCCGAGCGACGATCTCCCCCCGCCGCTCTCCCAGGCCCGACAGCGCCAGCATCTCCTCGACCGAGGCGGCCGGATCGCGACGGCCCTCGAGCCGCGCGAACAGCAGCAGGTTCTCCTCCACGGTCAGGCGCCGGTAGAGGGCGGCCTGTTGCGGCACCCATCCGACCTTGCCGGCCGGCAGCTGGACATCCCCCTCGTCGGCCACCCCGATCCCAGCCAAGATCGATAGCAGGGTCGTCTTGCCCGCCCCGTTGGGCCCGATCACGGCAAGCAGCTCCCCAGGAGCGACGGCCATGTCCACGCCTCGAAGCGCCTCCCGGCTCCCGTAACGCTTGACGAGGCCCCTCGCTTCGAGCGCTGTCGTGGCGGTCCCGTGCATCGGCGCAACGCTACCCCGCGTACGGGTTGCGGGGGTTAGGCATGGCTTGAGCCAGAGGCGTGGGGTCGGGATCTCTTGCTGGCGCCTCCCCTCGGCACCGCGGAGTGATTCTTGCCCCCAAAGGGGGCACTCAATCGGGTTCAGGCGCCAAGCAAGGGACCACGACCCCACGCAACTAGAATCGAGCGGATGCCCTTTCCCGCCACCCGAATGCGCCGCCTGCGCCGCACCGAGGCCCTGCGCGGGCTCGTCCGCGAGACGACGCTCTCGCCCGCCCAGCTGATCCAGCCAGTGTTCGTCGTCGCCGGCGAGGGCGTGCGCGAGGGGATTGACTCGATGCCGGGGATCGAGCGCTTCTCGATCTCCGAGCTGGTCGCCGAGGCCACCGAGATCGTCGCCGCGGGCGTCGGCGCCGTCCTCCTCTTCGGCATCCCCTCGAGCAAGGACGAGTCCGGCTCGGGCGCCTACGACGACGAGGGGGTCGTGCAGATGGCCGTCCGCGCCCTCAAGGAGGCCCATCCGGATCTGACCGCGATCACCGACGTCTGCCTCTGCGAGTACACCTCGCACGGCCACTGCGGCTTCGTCCGCGACGGAGAGGTCGACAACGACATCACGGTCGAGCTGCTGGCGAAGACGGCGATCTCCCACGCCGAGGCCGGCGCCGACGCGGTCGCGCCCAGCGACATGATGGACGGCCGCGTCGGGACGATCCGCCACCAGCTCGACGAGGAGGGGCACCCCAACGTCGCGATCCTCTCCTACAGCGCCAAGTACGCCTCCGCCTTCTACGGCCCCTTCCGCGAG